>Ga0123353_10010816_pt1 | contig 12772 bp, 10 predicted proteins | sample TergutLab28metaG_3_FD_92763 | JGI IMG/M metagenome (GOLD analysis project Ga0123353, IMG submission 92763) | Labiotermes labralis P3 segment gut microbial communities from Petit-Saut dam, French Guiana - Lab288 P3 | ecosystem: Host-associated > Arthropoda: Insects > Digestive system > Gut ...
CCGCCGTTCGAGAAGTTGAGCGTCGCGCCAGAGGCGACGGTGAGGGTTACGGGGGCGTTGTTGACGTACAGCGTCCGCAGCGTGATGGTGTTGTTGATGGCGACCGCGGCCGAGCCGTTGAATATCGCGTTATCGTTGGCGGTGGACGGCGTGCCCGTGCTGGGCGACCAGTTGGCGGCGTTGTGCCAGTCCGTGGCCGGGCCTCCTTGCCACGTGTAATCCACGGCGAATGTTGAGGATGCCGCCACGAGCAACCCGCCAGAAAGGAGACGACCGAACGAGACCATACGCTTTAACTTCATGAGCACACCTCCGACATACGGCCAGCCGCAACGTGCGGTCAGCTCTATTTGTAGAATAGCATAATCATATTCTCGCGAGGGGGGGGAGTGTCAAGCAGAAATGTAGTGAATCGTTAAACGCCTCGGCATGGAGTCCCGTTTTCGCATCCCGTGCGGATTTCTTCGTCCGTGAGGTAGCAGGCGGGGTCGGGGCCCCAGATGTCTCCGGTGGCGGCCTCGGCGCGGGCGCGGAAGTTGCCGCCGCAGATGTCGAGGAAGCGGCAGGTGGCGCAGCGCCCGGTTACGCGCTGCTTGCGCTGGCGCAGCTCGGCGAGGAAGGAGCCGGGTTCGGGGTGGCCCCAGATCGCGCTGAACGGTTTCTGGCGGACGTTGCCGACCGGGCGGTTGCGCCAGAACTGGTCGGGATAGACGGTGCCGTCCCAGCTGATGCACCCGATGCCGAGCCCGGTGCTGTTGCCGCCGTTCATGCGCAGGAGGGCCATGACGTCGTCGGCGAGCGGGTTGTTCTCGCGCACCATGCGCAGGTAGAGGTAGGGGCCGTCGCAGTGGTTGTCCACGGTCAGCACTTCGGCGGGGAAGCCGCGGGCGTGCAGGCGTTGGGTGCGGTCCATGATGAGGTCGAGCGTGTTGCGGCGTTGTTCTGCGGAGAGGTCGTGCGCGGCAAGCTCTGCGCCGCGGCCGCTGTACACGAGGTGGTAGAGGCAGATGCGCGGGATCTGCTCCTGCTCCATGAGGTCGAAGATGGCGGGGATTTCGCCGACGTTGTCGCGGGTCATGGTTACGCGCAGGCCGACCTTGACGCCGGCCTCGCGGCAGTTGCGGATGCCTTCGAGGGTGCGGCGGAACGCGCCCTGGCACGCGCGGAAGCGGTCGTGCGCGGGCTCCATGCCGTCGAGGCTGATGCCGACGTAGGACACGCCGATGGCCTTGATGTCGGCGGCGAGCGTGCGGTCAATCAGGGTGCCGTTGGTGGAGAAGACGACGCGCCGTTTTTTTCCGACCGCGTGGCGGGCGAGGGTGAGGATGTCCTCGCGGACGAAGGGCTCGCCGCCGGAGAACAGCACCACGGGCGCGCCGAAGGCGGCGAGGTCGTCAATGACCGCCAGGGCCTCCTGCGTGTCCAGCTCGTTGCCGCTGGCCTGCCCGGTTGCGGCGTAGCAGTGGGTGCAGGCGAGGTTGCAGCGCGAGGTTACGTTCCAGACGACGACGGGTTTCTTGTCCTCCGAAAACTGCAGCAGGTGGCTGGGCAGCTTCGCGGACTGCCGCCCGTAGCGAAGCGGGTCCGAGACCTCGACCTTGTTCAAGTAAAGCTTGGATATGCCAATCATCTGTCGTGCGGCGGGGCCGCCCCTCCCTGAATGAAAGGTGGGTAAGATAGCAGAAACCGCACCCCGACGCAACCCTAACAATCGGGGTCGGTGATGAATCGCGGGCTGCTCATTAATCGCTAATCATGAACAAAGGTGCTTGCGGAACGTCAAGCGAAACGATAAACTGTATCCTCAATTTTGAGTGAGAAGTTTCACTTGGGTTGATGCAAAGGAGTGGATGGGAATGGACAACAAAGACAAGCATGGCACGAGGACGAACAATGCGGTGATGGATTACGATGCGCATGAGCCGGACCGGCGGAACGTGAGGACGGATTTTCGGATGTCCGTGGTGCTTGCCATTCTGGCGACGGTCATCTACGGGGCGACGCTGACGAAGGGCGTGTTCCCGGGGTTGTCGGCGCGGCTGCTCGGCATTGCCAGCGGCTTGGACCACATTGAGTCTCCGGCGCATTCGATCTTCCTGTGGGTCGGGTCGTGGCTGAGCGCGCTTCCGGTCTTCAGCCTCCCGACGCGGCTGGGCCTGTTCAGCATGGTCTGCGGGGTCTGCGCGGTTGTGCTGGTGTACCGGGTGGTGTCGTTTTTCGTCCGGGATGTGATCACGGAGGAGACGTCGTACAACCTGGCCCCGCGCGCCTCGACGATGGCGGGCGCGGTCGCGGCGGTCGCGTTCCTGTTCACGGTCCCGGCGTGGAGCGCGGCGACGCGGTTCCAGTTCCAGTGCTTCGATGTGCTGTTCCCGCTGCTGGCGGCGCAGATGATGGTGTGGTTCGCGCGGTCGAGGCGGCGCGTGTTCCTGGTGCTGTTCGTCGTCATCTGCAGCGTGGGCGTGGTCGAGTCGCCGACGGTCGTCCCGATGCTGCCGATGCTGATGGCGTTCGCGGTCTATGTGCTGTGGCGGGCGCAGAAGCTCTCGTTCCTGCAAGTGGCGTGGATGCTGGTGCTGATGCTGGTGTTGACGGGGACCTTCTTCTCCTTGACGGCCAGGCACTTCTTCGCGTCGGTGGACATCGAGGCGATGGGGTTCAAAAAGGTGTCGGACGTGATGGTCCGGATGCTGGCGGAACACGGCGCGCAGCTGCGGGCGGAATGGCCCCGGCGCGGGTTGCTGCTCCTGGTGATGATGGGGGTGCTGCCGTGGCTGACGGCGATCTTCGCCTCGTTCCGCGGGCTGAACAACGAGCGTTCGGCAAGCCAGTATGTCCTTCATTTCCTGCTGAGCGCGCTGGTGGTCGTGAGCCTGGTGAACACGCCGGCGTTTTCGCCGTCGGCCATCCTGAAGGCGAAGGACCAGCTGCCCGTCGGGCTGTACGCGATGATCGCGATGACGGCAGGCTACCTGTTCGCGTACTGGTACCTGCTGCTGAAAGTGAGGCGGTCCAACCGCGCGTTTGAGGTTACGCGCTTCGTGCGGCAGACGGGCGAGTGGATGGGCATCCTGTGCGCCTACCCGTTCATGCTGATCGTCGTCATCGCGTCGCTGCTGAACACCTTCGAGTGCGCCAACAGCACCCGCGGGACCTTCGCGGACCGCTGCGCCAAGGAGATCCTGGACCGGATGGACGGGCGGACCTGGCTGGTAACCGACGGGACGCTGGACACGCACCTGCAAGTCCTGGCGCGGCGGCGCGGCCAGGAGCTGAACCTGATCTGCCTGCAGAAGGACACCAACAAGTATTACCTCAAAACCCTCTGGGACCTGATCGAGGAACGGAACCTTTTCGACGACCCCGAGCGCCAGCAGAAGATGAAGAGCACCTTGGAGCGGCTGGGCGCGCTGCCGTTCGTCCAGGACTGGTTCGACAGCGACGAGGAGGTCGAGAAGAAGGTCGCCGTCTTCGGCTTCCCCGACCTGCTGTTCGCGCCCGGCCTGACGCCCGCCCCCAACTTCTTCTTCTTCGTCGGGAGCCGCGACGTGAAGACCCTCGCGCAGCGGCCGCTGCTGGACGAGTACATGGCCTTCTGGAACGGCATGGACGCGATCTTGTCCACCACCCAGCCCTCGCGGAACAGCAACATGGACGACCTCACCAACCGCATCCGCAGAGACCTGCGCCGCCACATGGGGTTCGTCGCAAACAACCTCGGCGTCATGCTGGAGGAAACGGGCAACGAGAAAGACGCGTTCACCATCTACAACTATGTGTGGAAGACCATTGACCCCGAGAACATCTCCGCGCTCTTCAACCGCTTCGAGATGACACGGCGGGATGTCGCGGCCTCGAGCGCCTACAAGGACCGGATCGAGAAAGAGATGAAGGACTTCCTCGCCAAGATCGAGCGAGAGAAGATCCGCTACCCGCTGTGGTCGCTCTCCCGCTACTTCGGCTATGTCCGCTCGCCCGAGCTTTTCGCGAGGCTCGGCTACACCTGGGCCGTCTCCGGGCAGACGACCGCGGCCAAGGCGAGCATTGACAAGATTTTCGTTACGAGAGTCTCCGGCGCCGAGTCCGAAAACCAGCGCATGGCGAGGCTGCAGGCCATCGCCAATATGCTGACGCTGACGGGCGACAAGGACAAGACCGCGGAAATCTACACGGACATCCTCGCCAATGACCCGAACAACCAATCGGCGCTGTTCAGGCTGGCGCGCCTCGCCCTCCAAGAAGGCGCGACGAAACGAGCGGAAGACCTCTTGACCCGCCTGACGACACTGGACTCCAAGCCCGGGATCTTCGGCGTGGAGTGGGCCACCATCCACCTGATGAACAACGACCTGACCAACGCGCGGGTGGTGCTTCAGGAGACAACCGACCTGCAGCCGAAGAACCTCCAAGCCTGGTCCATGCTCGCGCTGCTGCAAATCCAGCAAGGCGAGATTGATGACGTCGAGAAGGTCATCCTCAACCGGATGCAGAACATCGCGGGCGGGATTGACGACTACTTCGTCCAGGTAACGATCGGGCAGATCGCCCTCGCCAAGCTGAGCAAGCGCCGGGCCGCCGCCGCCGCCGGCGAGCTGGCGCGGGAACCCAACGCAAACAGCAAAGACCTCGTGCTCCAGCGCCAAGCCCGCGAGGCCTTTATCCGCGCCGGCCTGCTGCGCCCCGAAATCACGGGCGTCAAGGACATCATCCTCCAGCTCGACATCGCGATGAACGACGGCCCCGCCGCCGACCTCCACGCGCGGCGGATCCTCCGCGCCGACCGCAACCACGCGCTCGCCAACTATGTGATGGGGTCGCTGCGCCTCCAAGAGGGCGCCTACGGCGAGGCCGAGGAGTTCCTGACACGGAGCGTCAAGACCGCCCCCACCGCCGCCGCGCTCAACGACCTGGCCGAAGTCCTGCGCCGCATCAAGAAACTGCCCGAGGCCGAAGCCGCCGCGCGCCAGGCCGTGGTGAAAGAACCCTCGCTCTATGTCGCGTGGGAAACGCTCGGCTCCATCCTGGTGGACCAGAACAAGACCCTTGACGAGGCCGAGCAGATGGTGAAGAAAGCGCTGGAGCTGTTCCCCGACGACCCGCGCGTGAAAATCACGCTGGCCAAAATCCAATTGAGGACGGGCGACATCGAGCGTGCCCGCGCGACCATCCAACAGGTGAAGCAACGCCAAAACGACCTCGCGAAATTCGACCAGGACGAGCTGGCGAAACTGGTCGAGGACGCAGCCGCCTTCAAACGGAAGTGAACACCATGCGCATCGCCATTTACATCACGGGAATCACCTGCGCCCTCCTCCTCCGCGCAGAGGTGCGCTGGGGCGGCAACGGCCCCTCCCCCAACAGCGTCTCCGCCGCCAAGAACCTGCCCGCGTCCCTGAGCGCCGAGAACCTCGCGTGGGAAATCAGGCTCGGCTCCCACCAGTATTCAATCCCCACGATTGACCGCGGCCGCATCTATCTCGGCGTGAACGACGGCGGCGTTACGCGCGACGGCTACCAGTCCAGCGGCGGCGGCTCCGTGCTCTGCCTCGACCTCGCCACCGGCAAGCCGATCTGGGAACTCCCCGTCCCGCGTTACGCGGGAGGCACGCGGAACCCCTACTACTTCGACCACTGGAAATGCGGCATCTGCTCAGGCCCTGTCGTCATCGGCGACCGCGTGTATGTCGTCAGCAACCGCGGCGACGTCCTCTGCCTCGACCGCCACGGCCAGGCCAACGGCAACACAGGCCCCTTCACCGATGAAGCCAGCTACATGGCGCTGACGGGCGACAACCGGGCCCTCCTGCCCACGGACGGCGACATCATCTGGCGGTTCGACATGCTCACCGAATGCGGCGTGATCCCGCACGACACCTGCGGCAGCACCATCCTTTTCGTCAACGGGCTGCTGTATGTCTGCACCTCCAACGGGGTTGACCACGGGCATGAGGAGGCGCGCGCACCCGAAGCGCCGACGCTCATCGTGCTGGATGCGGAGACCGGCCGCCTCGTCGCGCGCGACCGCGAGGACATCGGCAAGAACCTGCTCCACGGCAACTGGTCGTCGCCGTCCTGCGGGGAAGCCAACGGGAAAGGGCTCGTCTTCTTCGGCGGCGGCGACGGGTTCGTCTATGCCTTCCATGCCATCGAGAACGCCACGCCAGGCGAGGTTCAGACGCTCAAGCGCGCGTGGCGCACCGATGCCAGCCCGGAACATTTCCGCGTGAGGAACGGCGAGAAGGTCCCTTACACCACATGGACGAACAAGCAGCCCTTCGGCCCCTCCGAACCCATCGGCACACCCGTGTTCCACAATGGGAAAGTCTTTATCGCGATCGGCCAGAGCCCCGTGCACGGGCTGGGCGACGGATGCCTCACCTGCCTCGACGCCGCGACCGGGGCCGTGGTGTGGCGGACCGAGAAACTCAACCGCTCGCTCGCCACCGTCGCCATCGCCGACGGCGTGCTGTACCTCCCCGACGAGGCCAACACCCTGCACGCCTTCGATGTCGCGACAGGCGAGACCCTCTGGACGCACGACGTGAAAAGCACCGTCTGCTACGCCAACGCGCTCGTCGCCGACGGCAAAATCTATCTCGGCACGGAGCGCGGCGACTTCTGGATATTAAAGGCCGGGCGCGAGAAAGAGGTCCTCTTCCAAACGCGCGTCCCCAGCCCCCCCATCACCGTCGCGGCGGCCGACGGCCTCCTCTTCCTCCCCCTCCAAAACCGCTTGCAGGCCTACCGCACGCCGTAGCGCGTTTGAAGCGTGGGCCGCTGCCCGCGCCGCAACACCATCTGATGACTTACCCCGAGGGATGCCGCCGGGCAAGGGCGGCATTCGCTTCGGGGGTGAGGCCGCAGGGGGCCGCGAGGGCAGGACCGGGGTCATGGGCGGCCGCGCCGAAGATGGCCCTCAGCGCCGCAAGCCGCTCGGGGGGGCAGGCCGCAACATCAGGGTCGGCGGCAGGACGGACAGCCGTGTTGAGCGCAATGCTGTCGGGGCTGAAACGTTGGGCGAGGGCGGCGATGCGCTGGGCTTGCTCGGGGGCGTCGTTCACGCCGGGGATGATGAAGACTTCGAGGTCGAGACGGCCGGCGTAGGCGTCGCGGAACGCGCGGTAGCCGTCGAGGATGGCGTCGAGGCGGAGCGACGGGTGCGGCCGCGCGATGCGCTCGAAGGAGGCTTGGTCCCAGGCGTGGAGCGAGAGTTTCACGACATCCGCCAGCGCGGCCTCGCGGCGGATTTCGGGAAGGGTAAAGAGTGTACCGTTGGAGAGCAAGAGCGAGCGATAAGGTGTCTCCGTGCGGACGAAACGGAAAAGGTCGCCGAAGCGCATGTGCAAGGTCGGCTCGCCGGAGCCCCCGGCGGTGATGAAGTCTGCGGGCGTGCCTGTGGCGAGCCATTGGCGCAGCTCGGCCAGCACGTCGGCGATGGGCGGCGCGTCCGTGCGCGTGAGGGTGGCCTGCGGGGTGCGGCCCAGCTGACAGAAACAGCAGTCGAGCGTGCAGGACTTGGACCGCACGAGGTCAACACCGAGCGAGCGGCCGTAGCGGCGGGAGGGGACAGGGCCAAACAGGTATTGCATAATGGTGATTGATGCGCGAGGCGCGGTTGGTCAGGCGGGTGGACCGCACCTCATCAGGTCTCGGCCAAGAGGGCGTCAATTTTCTTCTTGGCCCCGAAGATGAGCAGCTTGTCGTCGGGCTGGATGATCTCGGTGGGGGTTGGGATGATGACGGCGCGGGGCTGCTCGGGGTCGTCGGCGAGGCGGCGCACGCACAGGACGGTCAGACCATAGGTGTTGCGGACGCTGGCCTCGGCGAGGGATTTGTTCCTGAGCGGCTCGGGGACGTCAATCTCGGCGATGGTGAAGCCGTCGGAGATTTCGAAGAGGTCAATGCTGCCCTTGGAGAGGAGGACGTGCGCGAGGCGCTTGGCGCAGTCGCGGTTGGGATAGACGACCGTGTCCGCGCCGACACGCTTGAGGATTTTGCCGTGGAGGTCGGAGTTGGCCTTCGCGATGACCTTGGGGATGCCGAGGTCCTTGCAGTTGACGGTGGCGAGGATGCTGCCCTCGATGTTCGAGCCGATGCCGATGATGGCCACGTCGCACTCCTGGAATCCGGCCTCCATCAGGGTGCGGATGTTGGTAACGTCGCCCTCGATGGCCTTGGTAACGAACGCCGAGAAGTCCTGCACGACCTCCCGCTTCTCGTCAATCAGCAGGATCTCCACGCCGTATTCCGCAAGGCCCTCGACCAGGGATGTGCCGAACCTGCCGGCACCGATAATTCCGATTCGCTTCATGGTTGCTTCCTTCCTGAAAACGTGTCCATTATGCAGAGGGTGCGGCAGGGAAGTCAAGGGGAATCCAAAGCGCCGGAGACCGGCGCAGGGCAACGCCAAGCGAAACGGCGGCCCTTTTCAATTCCTCATTCTTTCCTGTTGCCAGCCCCGCGCGTCTCTGCTATGCTTCTTGCCATGAAACGTTCTGGGCTCCTTTTTATCGTGGCGCTCTGCGCCTCGGGTGTCTTCGGGAAACCGGCCACACCACCGTTCTCGGCGTACCAGCCGATCATTGACCGCATGCCGTTCGGCGCCGCCCCCGACCCGCTGAGCTTCGTTACGCCGACCACGGTTGACGAGCGGAAAGCGCAGGCCGAGGCCGCCAAGCTGGCGCAGCAAATCAATATGTCCGCGCTGACCATCATGCCGGACGGCCGCACGGCCATCGGCTTCACCGACGTCTCGGTCAAACCGCCCATGAGCTACTACCTGCCCGTCGGCGAGACCGCCGGAGGGTGGACGGTCGTTGACGCGGATTACGACGAGGACACCGCCACCATCATGAGCAAGGACGGCATCGAGATCACCCTGCAACTCGGCAAGGGGCTTGTCCAGCCCGCCGCGCCGCTCCCGCCCGGCCGCGTCGCCGCCGAGAACGCCCTTGCCGCCGCATCGCAAATCAACGCGACCGTCCAGACCCGCAACCTCGGCGCCTCAATGACCGTTCCCCTCGTCCCCGCCGGCGGCGCGGCGAACCTCCCCCCGGGCCTTGTCCGAGCCACGCCCGGCACGACCACCCAGACCACGCCGAGGGCTCCCGCAAACACCATCTCTTACAGGGACCGCCTCAACAACCGCGTCGCTGACCAGCAGGCGGAACAGGAGGCCGAGACCCGCAAGCAAGAGGAGCAGATGAAACGGGCCGCCGCCGCCGCACTCGAAGAGGCCCGCCGCCGCCAGCAGGCAGAAGACGCCGCACAACAAGCCCTTGACGACATGGACTATGATCTTGTTCCTGCGCAGGGGCGCCGGATACGCATGCCTGATCTCGTGCAGGACGATGTCGAGTAGCAAACCCCTGCCATGTCTGACCCCGCGTTTTCCCGCGCCGAACGTCTGCTGGGGCCCCCGGCCCTCGCCAAACTCCGCAACAGCCATGTCGCCGTTTTTGGCATCGGCGGCGTAGGCTCATTCACCGCCGAGGCCCTCGCGCGGACAGGCATCGGGCAGCTCACGCTCATAGACGCAGACACGGTCTGCGCCTCCAACATCAACCGCCAGCTCGTCGCCCTCAACAGTACCATCGGCCGCCTGAAAACCGATGTCATGGCCGAGCGCATCCGCGACATCAACCCTGAGGCGCACGTCATCACCCTCCCGTTTTTTTACAGCCAGGAGACCGCCGGCACCCTCGACCTCCGCGCGTTCGACTGCATCGCCGACGCCATTGACAGCGTGGAGTCAAAGGCCGAGCTGATTGTCCGCGCACGGCAGGCCGGCGTCCCGACCGTGAGCTGCATGGGCGCGGGGAACAAGCTCGACCCCACGCGCTTCGAGGTCGCCCCGCTTGCGAAGACCTCCGTCTGCCCGCTCTGCAAATCCATGCGCCGCCGACTGAAAGCGCACGGCATCGAAGACCTCACGGTCGTGTATTCGCGTGAATCCCCCCTACCCCACCATCCCCCCGCCAGCATCGCCACCGTTACCGCCACCGCCGGCCTCATCCTCGCAAGCGCAGTGCTGAAGGCAATCCTCAATACCGAGACGTGAAGGCGACGCTTGGGGTGGCGTCGGAGTAGGCCTTGGAGGCGAGGTTGCCCATGGCGTCGTAGGCGTAGGTGGTGGTGTCCCACGTGGCGCCGTCGAAGGTGGGGCTGGTCAATCCGCGTTCAATCTCCACAATCATTCCCCCAATTCCCCCTCCCATAGCAAATAGCTACCTACTTCCGTACTCAGCGAGACCTCCCATCTCTTATTGCGAAAAGGGAGAAAATGAATCCTGACAACAAACCTATCAAACCTGTTTCTGAATTCGATGAGAACGACATTCCGGTCTGCGAAAACTTTTCGCGGAGAATACGTACGCATTCTGTCAGGGAAGTCAAGGAGGCAAGGGTCAATAGCATCCTCCCTTCGATACCAAGTTTCTATATCAACTTTCTTCGTTGCAGAGGGATCGAGTAGGTTTTTCTGTTCAAGAAGGTGCTTGCCGGTTTCCGCCAATACCATATGGAATGACGACTGTTCCCTGCGGAATCTTTGATACGGCGCAAAATAATTTGAAAGTACTACCCAAATGATCAACAAGACTCCCAGCCCAACTAAAACAAGCCTATATTTCCGCTCATTCGCATGCATCACCGGTGTTCTCCTTTACTTGTTAGGTTTCCAGGTCCAGTCAAACGGCGGTAGTGCATCAGGGGGGATTCCCGCTCCAAGGCCTGCCAAGCCAAGGAATGGGTCGCATTGGCGACAAACATGGGGTTGGGGGCGTTGTTGGGTATGGGGGTCATGGGGTTAGTTTTCAGGAGACTGGGACAAAGGAAAAACAGTTGGATTTGTTGGACTTTGCAAGTTATGAAGTAATTTTGCCAGCGAGGTTGCAGTCCCATCCCACTTGAAGTCGTCAAACGCAATACGCAAAGTTTGAATGTCATCTGAGTTGATTTTCTCGTTTATCGCTAGAAGTGTCGAGCGATAGAGAGGATATGTCTTTGAAAATTCAATTTCGTTCGTAATGGTGAAATAAATCGGCGATGCCAGTACGCCAATCAAGACGAGTCTCATCCAGAGGCGAACTTGCTTTTTTTCCGCAACAACCAACAGAAGGAACAAAATCAAAAGTATGACTTTTGTATGAAGATACATCGGTCCAACTGACAAGAGAAAAAACACATAACTTGCGATCATCCCATAAAATACTATCCTTGAAAAAAAAGTCTTGATGTTCATGGAATCTTTTCCTCATTTGCCTTCAAGATAAGAGGTGCGCCAAATGTCTCCACCCTGTCGGTCGCACGCGTGCCGATTGGGGATTCTGTCTCATCACAGGTCATATCATGGTTCTCGTGTATTGTGTGCGCGGAACCTTTCAAATTGTCATACAATGCGCGATTCTGCTCAAACAGCTTATTGCAACTGGGGTCAAAGCTACGAAACGCATTGCGGACACTTTGAATGTCGTTTTGAGAGACTTTGTCCCGTATCATACGAAATACTGCATAAAGCCGAAAAGTCTCGGCTTTATATATTTCATTACTTATAATAGGTCCCATATAGGAACACGACACAACACAAATCAAGGCGAGCCGCCATCGGAAACGCACGTTCTTAATCTCCGCAACAATCAGGAGAACCAAGGCGACAACCATAATCGCTATAAAGGCAATCATTTCCCTCCTCCTCCATTCCTACGTGATTTTTGTGTTGCGTCATTGAGCAATGCATGAGCAAAACTTCCGCAAGCATTACATCCTACTATGGAATAAGTCCACGTCTTTTGTTTAACAGGATTGACAGGATTAGCGGGGACGCTGGTGTACTGGTTGAGGGCGTTAGCGACGCATCCGGAAAGCACGGCGGGGACGCCGTGCGCTATCTGGGCCCGGCAATAAAAACAACCGGTAGAAATATGGAAGTCCCCAAAACACATGATAGCAGGATACGTCTTGCAGGCTTGTCACGTCAAGCGTAGAATTCATCCATTAGAACTTCCCCCGTTCCCCTGCCTATTCAATCTGCTCGATGACGTGCGCGACAACGCCTGTGCGGTGTTGGACGGCGGCGGTGGCGCGTTGACCAAGTGCGGCGCGGGCGGTGGGGTCGGTGAGGAGGCGTGTGATTTCACGTTCGAGTTCGTCTGCGTCTTTCACTTGGATGATGGCTTGCGCGTCGAGGAGGTCGGCCATGACGGGGCGGAAGTTTTCGGTGTTGGGACCGACCAGCGTGGCGACGCCGCAGAGGCAGGGTTCAATCATGTTCTGTGCGCCGTGTTCGCAGAGGCTCTTGCCGACAAACACGATGTGGGCGTTGCCGTAGAAGCCCATGAGTTCGCCTGTGGTGTCGGCGAGGAGGATGGGAGAAGTTTGGAGTGCGGAGTGCGGAGTGCGGAGTTTACTTTTGCGGATGCAGGTGAACCCGGCGCGTTCGATTTCGTGCTGGACGGCATCGGCTTTCTCGAAGTGGCGCGGGACAATCACAAGGCGCAAATCGGGGAAGCGTTCGCGGAGGCGTGAGAAGATGCCAATCAACACAGCGTCCTCACCGGGCCATGTGGAGCCGCCGAGGAGGACGGTGTGGGTGTCGTCAATCCCGTAACGGGTGAGGAAGTCTTTGGCGGCGGCTTCCTGTTGCGCGGAACGTGCGGCGGTGTCGAACTTGAAGCTTCCGGTAACTTCGATGGTGTCGGGGTTTGCCCCGGCGGCGATGAGACGGTCGCGGTCTATTGCGGATTGCGCGAAGATGCGTGTGAACATCCGCAGG
>Ga0123353_10010817_pt1 | contig 12772 bp, 5 predicted proteins | sample TergutLab28metaG_3_FD_92763 | JGI IMG/M metagenome (GOLD analysis project Ga0123353, IMG submission 92763) | Labiotermes labralis P3 segment gut microbial communities from Petit-Saut dam, French Guiana - Lab288 P3 | ecosystem: Host-associated > Arthropoda: Insects > Digestive system > Gut ...
ATTCTTGGCTTGTATTTAACTTTTTAAAAGCAAACGCAATCTGCTTTATATAAGGAATTGTTCTGTACCACGCTGTAAACACTCTCCACCACGGTTAAAAAACCACTCAGTAAATGATGTATAAAGCAAAAGTCGCTGTCTGTTCTGTGATTCTTATAAAACACTCAACTCAAGGCGAGCACAATGTAGAATTTTTTAATGTTATACCTGATGGTGAGTAAAGAAACCGCTAGTAAAAGGTAAAATACATCTATTTGTTCCAACGTTCACACTCGTATCATGAGACACTCCAGAATCGCGTGTTCTTCGAAAGGCTATTTAACCCAGAGCAATGTAATTCAAGCCACACGTTAAACTGTTTATAACAGTTTTAGGTAAAATGTAACCTGGAGCGCCCCAAGAGCCTTTAGTGTGAGTACTCTAATTTCCTGACCTTGAGATTCCTAGAACTGAGGCTTGGCTGAGTGTGAACCATGCTGCACATGCGCACAACGGAAAGATTCTAGCGTTCACTGCCCGATCATAGTCATGCCAGAAGTTGTAGAACTTAACCTAAGACCCGTTTAGAGAGCAAAGCGCTAATTGCTTTTACCTACACTGTTTAATCCAGATATGTTTATCTCCGTAAATATTTAGCAAATTACTCCTCAGATTAGGGCAGGATCTGTGTCATATATTAAAGACAATTCGAATCGGTCGACAAATTTTAGAAGAAATTTAAGCATATAATTTGTCCCTCTGCACGCCACGAATAATGATGGGGAAATGGAGTACAGCTCCACTCGTTTGTAACCTCCGCACTAGATTAAATTAAGATGTAAGCTGCAGAGTCCGGCTCCTTTACCTCTCCGAAATAAACGGTGTCTACTGAATAATATTAGTCAGGGTGGACCCCAGAGCCAGTCAGAATTATTTAAAGAGAGTTGAAATGCAATTAACCTCTCGTCCAGCTCGTAAAAGCCTCCTAAATGAAATGCCAATAAAATTCACCCAACAGATCTCCGGATACGACATGCGGACACGATGCTAGGAAGAAGGATATGGCAAAGCTGACAATTCCATTTACAGTCAAATTGTTGCGAACGCAAAAAGGAAACACCAGTGCATGTCCCTTTTTTTTAATCGAGAAAGCGAAGTACTTCTATTAGAAACTATTATTAACAATATTGACCCAGTGACACAAATTAGTTATTTTAGCGTTGTATATACCGTGTGACATATTTCATGTCAATTTTTAATTACCAAAAGTTAATGTACACTATTTGCAAACTAGTCACTTTTTAACCATAAATGCGACACGTTTCGGCGCGTGTCCATGTCATCTTTAGTGAGTTTTTAACTGTTTTTAGAACACATAAAAATGACTCAAACAACAATTCATTCTAAAATCACAATTTTTCATAGAATCTACACTCCATAATAACTGTTCATGTCTCTACAATTGTGTGTATTAAATTATTTAATGGTTAAATTGTTGACAAGGCCTTCGGCCTCAGCGTTCTACCATTATCGCAGCACTTTAGTAATGATGGGGATGTTACAAAGTTTAAGAGTTAAAACACGTCATTATCATAGCTGTAGTGGTTCTATAATGGTAAAAAGTGATATATTTGAGAACATACAAAACTATGTCTTAAGTATGAAGACCCTGTCAACATTTCAATCATTAGATATTTTAAGATACACACAAGTGCAGAGTCTTCAACTGTTACTTTAAATTGTGGATTCTGTGAAAAATTCTGATCTTAGAATCAATTAGTGTTCGAGTCATTTTGATGTGCTATAAAAATAGTCAAGAACTCCCTGAAGATGAAGCAGACAGACATCGAAACGCATTGGAGTTATAAAAAGTGATTAATCTTAGTAATTGATCAACTTGATGCACAAATTCTTGTTTTATAATTAGTTTATTATATTCCTCTACATGTTTCGAGCACTATTGTGCTAATCATCAGTAGATCAAAATTTTATTATACAGCATCTGGTATCATTACACACTGTAGGTGGCCGTCCGGTGCGCACCTGCGCAACGGACGACCAACTACAGAATGTGATGATATCAGATGCTGTATAATACAATTTTGATCTCCTGATGATGAGCACAATAGTGCTCGAAACATGTAGAGAAATATAAATGAACTAATTATAAAACAAGAATTTGTGCATTAAGTTGGTCAATTACTAAAATTATAGTGAGATGAACGGTCAGCAAAACGTAAAACTAAAGTGATTATTTGACAAATAGTGTGCATTAGCTGTTGGTCAATAAGAAATGACGATAAACAAGATTTATTAAGAATTCTGGTGACAAAATAAGGAATGTGCGCGGAAAATAAGTTCCGTATACCACATGTCTCAAATTATACCGCAAAGAATGACAAACGTCGCAACATTCTGTTGAAATTAGCTGAATGAAATTATTGTTTTAAGAACAAGAAAAGAGTGTACATGGCATACGGCAGGAAAATACTAAAGCTTGAGCTGTTTCACAATGTATTTACCAGATTGTGTAGGTAAATAAATAAAATCTTATAATTAATATATCAACAAACACATGTTCTCAATAAAATAAAAGTTATGACAAATAATAATCTCCTACATGTTTCGGCACCGGGGTGCCATCCTCAAGGAACCATTCAGATCACACAACGCCCCTGTGCAGAATAATGTAGATTAATATTTGTCATAAATCATACTCTATTAAGGGTGTTTGTTGGTTGGTATATTAATTATAACATTAAGAACAGTATAAATAACATAAAATAAGCAAAATATTATAAGCAATTCCACTATATGGTTTAATATTGTTAAAATATCATACAATTAAGAAAATGTAATTCGTAGTAAGATAGGAATACAACATATTAACGGTATGTAGTTTCTAAGGCAAAGTGAAACGGTACACAGAACTGTGTTTTGCAGTCCGCAGTTACGTTTTATATGTTCGTTTTTAAATAACTTCAACGAAGGACTTAATTAGCATGCTATTACTCGCATAGGTAAACTGAATGAGATATCGGCGAAATGAAAACGGCGAACCCTCCAAGTCGTACAGCCAAAGAAATTAATGGATAGATATCTATGTGACCTAAGGCCCAACCAAACTTCCATCTATTGGCCACCGGGGGTAAAACGGTCGAAACATGATCCTGACTCCTTACCTCCATCTACTCTCCAAGTTCAGAATAGTCGCATGTTTATCTTCGCTACCCCGCCTGCATCCAAGAAGGTGCTTAGACATACGTGCAAGTCTGCCCTACCTTTTACGGTATGCGTGATATAGGTTGATGCAATAACATTTATTGCTTAGTAAATGTTACTGTGTAAATGAATCCTACCAGAAATTGTGTGTAATATCTACAGACTGAACAACGACGAATTTCGGCTGAGGGAAATTTTAATCAATCAAATATTAACAGTAATTAAGAATATTCTTCAGTGTCTAATAATAAACGTTACTTTGTGTTGTCCACCTATTAAACATCGCCTATTTAAAAGTAATTTCGAAATTTTCTCCTCACTCAAATTAAGCCGAAATATCAAGACAGACACTTTATCTCCACAGATGTTGGTTTTTCAAAGGGGAACTGCGTACAGTAAAAACCTCAATCTAATGTACAAATTTTAGCATTATAACAACCTTCAGACGAAAGATGCTTATATTGTTTTGTTTATAGATAAACAGCTTGGAAAATCCACTGTTTCTCCGGCTTTGGCGTGCAAACATTGTGACAGATATTGTGGGTCTGACAGCCTTTAATTGACGTCGTCAGTCCGGTTGGGCCGCGTCCTCTCTCAATCCGGGAAACGTTCACGGACCTATCCATGACGATAAGATGGAGTTAATTTCCGAGGACCATTCTGATTAGTTCCGCAACTAGTGACGACGGGAAGATGGTGCATGTCTAAGGCGTCTCATGCGCACACATAAAAATTCAACAGTTCCTTTCCCATACGAAGCAGAATATTAGATGTAGGCCTGCTGACGAATTATCCCTGAGTCACGAATGCGTCCCTTGGCTTCGACGACAGCCTTTTAGCTAGAAATGATACGGGTATGTACGAGGCTTTGTATTTGGGAAAAAAAGAATTCTCCCACGTGCAAACACACCAGTATTAAACGTCCCACGCTGCAGCATTCACATTGTAACATCCCACTCTCCAGGTTTTCTAAATAGGCGTAAATAGCATGCATTTTAATATCGCCAATCAAAGAAGACTGCTAGGAAGCAGTAGACACTCGAAGTAAAAACAAGAACATTACAGAAGGATTTCCGCCCTTCTTTCGCTAACAACAGTATATATATATATATATATATATATATATATATATATATATGTGTGTGTGTGTGTGTGTGTGTGTGTGTGTGTGCGCGCGTTTCTGCCCTTGACTGAATAATATACACGCGTGCTTGTTGAGGGTGTAGCTAAGTTATTTGACGTCCAGGGTGAGCATTATAAATGGTCGCCACTTAGAGACAGTAAGAACTTTGAAACAATAACAATTTTCGTTAAATTTCTTTTCGTCTCAATCATTTCAAATTTGCTGAGCAAGAGGAAATAAAAAATCTTCTCTTTAAATACTCCTTCCACCTTAGATACGCCAATGTTTCTGTGAAATAAAGAGATCATTTCCAAAAAATTGACTCCATTTTTTAGTCTATTATATCTGTAAATTTCCCACTCAAAAGGAATTTCCATTGTAAGGTGCCGACTGTTTCATAGAGCCTTTCCGACTTCGAAACATAACTTTAAGCCATTTTGTTAGTGTTTTAAGTAACTCCGCCACATTTTACGTACCCAAACATAATAAATTGAAGATTCTTGCGGTAATTTGTTTTTGATTTCACAAGAATCTGATATCTACTCACTCTTCAGTTCTTTTTGATAATCATAGTGGTGAAAAGTTATAATTTTTCACAATACATCAACGTAACGGAGCATGGTCTGGCCTGCGACTGAGAGAAGTTTCGGGAGTCTATAACGTGCAATTACTATGGCGAAAGATCCGGAGTTCCTCACCCGGTCTCTTTTTTTAACGTCGTGTACTAACAAGCAAGGTGTGGGCCGGGTAGCTCAGTCGGTATAGCGACTGACTACGGGCTGGGCGGTCCGGGATCAAATCCCGGTGGGAGACGAGATTTTCCGCCCATCGAGACCAGCCTTAGGGCCCACACAGCCTCCTGTACAACGGGTACCGGAACTTTCCCGGGGGTAAAGTGCGGCCGGGGCGTGCTGCTGACCACTCACCCCCTTCTAGTGCCGCGGTCATGGAAGCGTAGAGCTATAACTCTACCCACCCTCTGGGTCACACCGGGCCTGTAACGGGAAACTTTAACTTTACCTTTACCTTTACTAAGAAGCAAGAGTACGTCTGTTTTAGTATATATCTCCGAGCGTTGAATTAACTAGCAGCTAGCTGCGAAAGCACCAAAGAAATTCTGGCGGCTCCTATTTTTAATATTTTGAAAGAAATGTCTTATTTAGCACAACGTGGTTAGGCACATCAGTTGGAGACACACGACGACGTCTCACAGCTCGAATGAAAACGTTGAAATTTCGCAATATATAGCGCCACACACAACAAAGATGAAACCCTGAACGCTGCTATCCATTATGCTCACTCCTTAGGGTCGTGTGCATCAAAACGATGGCACAGAACAACAGAAGGTAACAAATATCTCATTCCATCTGTACGCCCCGTCACGTGCAGTATATGTTTGGGGATGAGCTCATACTAATTCCAGCCTACGTAATGCCGGTGGAACCCACTAATCCAATCAGGTGCGCTATGCACCGACAATCAACACCAGCTCACGGCTGCTCGTGTTATTAAATAAAACATGTCAATCAGCGCTACTCGCCTGGATGCCCACCGTGACTAATTTACATGCAGAATACGAGAGGTTTTGCATTACACCGAAACACAGTTAGAAGATGTTTATAATTTCATGATAGTTAAAATCAACTCTTACACGTACACCGTAGTATTAATATCGTAATTTACTATTTTATGTCGGTACCTTGAAACTGAATTATTTACAACGTCTTCGGTGCAACAACTGTTGACTTCAGAAACGATGGATTAACAATTTTTCTCATTGACGCATTTGAAAAATGTAATAACTTACTCCTTTTCTTGTGTTGCAATGAATTACACCGAGTCTGTGTCAAGTGCTTTTGTTTAAGGTTTTTGTTATTTTTCTTCTTTACTTCTGTATGGGTTTGAAATTCAGCTGGGATTAGGGTCTCGCAGCAGGGACGCTGAAGATGCAAGTCGTCTTGGGAAGCGGGTCCTGCGCCGTCTCGTGTAGTCATATTCCAGGACGAGGACTGCATGGCCTTGCTGATAAAGGTACTGCAATTCTTTGGAATTTCAACACGGCATACCAACCCAGACGAGAAGAATCTGCACCTAGTAATACTACCTTTTTAAAGTCTTTAAAAATAATTATTCTGCTATTAATAATCACTATCGTTTCCGATACTGTACTGGGGCAGGGCGGAAGCTACGTAATTATTGCTGTTTGAGTTTCCAAGCAACATAGTCTCAAATACACCAGCGACGCTGACATCTGAGTTGTGGAAAATGGCCACTGAAGTGCAGGAAGCAAAGTTTGTGCTCTTTTGTCACAAAACGATACCTGTAACTACAGCACAAAATAGATTTCAGACAGAATTCGGTTGCGAACCATCAGCAGAACTGTCCAGTTAAAAGTCTTATAAGCTGAACACTGAAGCTTTTTCATTCTTAAAGAAAAAATTACAGGAAAGGACCACCAGTGACTGAAGTCCGAGCGGCTTTCGCTCGCAGTCGAAGGAAACCAAAATGTCAAGCAACTCGACATGAAGAATGCCACAATCGAGAGAGGTCAAAATTCTGTGAACTCGTTTGAGGTTTAACGTTAACAAATACCAACTGCTGCAATACGTAACATTCCAAGTCCACGTGTGACTGACGTTCTCTAAAGTGTCGGATACGGCGTACAGACAAATTGTTGTTTAGTGACGAAGCCACTTACCCAATTCTCCGCAATTTTTAACAGATATGACAATCAAGCTGGTGCAGTAACAATCCTAATTCAGTGCCTGAATATAAAGGAGGAGTCCGTAGTTCAACATCTCTTGTGGTATATCAAAACAAAAAAAAAGTTTTGGTTCCCCCCCCCCCCAGAATGCATTGTGACTGGTTTCATGTACCTCGACATGTTGGAGGAATTCATTATGCCGACTTTTGAAGAAAGGTTTCCAGTGACATGCTATTCTAGTGGGCCACTGTAGTTTGGCCGGCAGTTGTCAAATGGGACTTTCCGACGGAAATGGATTGCGAGAGGTGGCCCTGTCACTTTGTCACCTCTTTCCTCCTTAGTTACGGCCTTTAATTTCTTTTTCTGGGGGTCCATGGAGAATATCCTTTACATTCCACCATTCCGTACCAGTTTGGCCAAACTCTGTGGGATAGATGCGAGCTTCTTCGGATGCATTTTCACCCGATATGTTAAAATGTATGTTAAAAGAAAGTGCACAGTCATATGATTTGGGCTGGGATGCTCACGGTACTCGTACTGAACATCTGCTAAGAAGTGTACTTCATAAATCTTCATATTATGGCCTAACCTAGAATGTACAAATGGATATCATACTGGACCAACCACGTAAAATGATTAAATAGTGTGTGGTCTTCTTCAAGAGTACCTGTAAATATGCCATTAACACACTTTTGTTTAGTGCTTTCGTAAAGAAGTGCAGTAAAATTACGCTTTGCCACGCTTGTAGGTCCGCATATATATATAACACTGGATATTTGAGATTTTGAGGAGAGAACGGGACAGAAGCACTGAATATTTTGTATGGAGATCTGCTTGTGTTTCTGCAAGCATCTGAAACACAACCCGCTAAATATTTATAACAATGAGCAGTTTATGAAAAGGTTCAAAAGGAAAAGTTAAACACAAACTGCATGGCCAACACAGCTGTTCCAGAAGACTAACATTATCCCGGACGGTTAAATAGAAGAGAGAATAATATGTCACTAAACACTTTAGTAAAATCTTGCGTAGCATTAATGGATAACTAATTGTTATTTGCAGTGATTTATTAACTGTTAAAAGTAGTGACTTAAGTCGATGTGTTTCAGAGTGATATTTCAGCCCATATATTCGTTGAAATATAAAGAAGTATCCTTTTCTTCTTCCTGTAAATTTTAAAGATGAGGCCTGTGACCTTTCCCTTGACACCAGCGATATGATGCATAACATTAGGCAACACGTAAATTTTATAATTCTGAGGTGTTTCTAACCTCAGTCGTCTGTAAGCAAAATTGTAGATTAAGTAAAACAAAGAGACAAGAGAACACCGCGGCTAGAATTGTCAGATTGTATTGAATATCCGCACTACCATAACAAGCTAATTTGAAGGTGTGCTACAGTGAATTGGCAGTTTTCTTACAAAATACACCAAAATGTCTTCATTTTATTCTGGTTTTGATTGATTCAATTTATTGTAGAACATGATGCAATAGTTGTGAATGTGACGTGAGGAATTACTAATCAGTTAAACCGATAAACATGGCTTGCTATGCATTTGAAGGCAATGTTCCTGCTTTATGAGCAGAGGTCAATCACAAAAGGGAACGGAAAAATCGTAGTTATAGAAGCCTCATCCTTTGTTATCACATGGCTGGTTGCGCTGAACCATCTCCCTGAGATAAGTACATTGAGCTAATCGGAATTAACATCAACGTAAAATTGGACAACCAAATACAAAACTCATGGTATAAAAGCACAACAATGGAAATCTTCTGTTCTCATTTGTTTCGTGGCAAAAATTGTTTAATCGTGAAACACACATTTAAGAGTCTGTTGTTGTGGTCTGCTGTTCATGAGAAAATTACAATATTATTAAAATATATGCACAATTCCAAATCAAAAGATATCTAACGATATAACTTTGCATCTTCTATATGTTCAATAACAAGAAGACTTAAGATTAGTTTTAAAAAACAGTAGTGATGGCTGTTAACAAAATCTGTATTTGGTACTCGGTAGGTTTTAGTTTCAGAATGCAGAAAAGGCGTAATACTCTCCATTAGCGATCTTGGTTACATCCTCTTCAAAATAGGAATTTTGTTATATGTTATTTTACACTGCAAATTTTGCATGAAGCTTCGGGCTTTGTTCATTATTGAACTATCTCCTTATCGCACTTAAAAAATCTAAATAAAACTTAAACTTCTTTTCCTTATCCTCCATGCTTCGTTTTACACATTTATAACTATAGAAAGTTGTAACCAATGCTCTGTACATAAGTAGAGGGATAGTATTTTTCACTATTAGAAATATGGGGGCAACTGGGTGTAGTTGCTTTCCGGAACGACATATCTTTGTGCATTAATGGGTGTGACGAAGTACTGCGATATTGTAATCTATCTTACAAATATAAATAAAAAGTCCCACATTCCATTTACATGAAACTTCTGATGAATTCTCGTATTATTTTTAACCTGATCTCAATCTCTGAAAGAAGAACAGGTTGAGAATGCTTCAGAATACGTTCCGGAGGAAGTTTCGTTTCAGAGAGAAAGAAACTAACACAAGAGCAGACAAAGTCGCGCAACTGGAAAATTACTAGTCTTCTCTTCGCCCATATGAAACTTTTTTTTGTTATTCTGTTTTATTTGTTTTCGTTTTGTTTTATTGCAGGACGCTGACAGTGTCTCATTCTGTACAGCATCTAATGTAAGAATGGTAGGTGAAAGTTGAGTTGGTAAGGATTTGAAAGGAATCAGTATTTTTATGACCTGAAATTGTATACAAGCAATGAGTGAAATCACGAAACATACTCAGGATGACCAGCTTCCAGGCTGGAATCAGAAGCGATCACCTACTAAATGTCTACGCTAAATCACCCTACTCTGGTTATTGTGAAGATGTTAGTGTAAATGAGTGGAGTGATTTGAGACAAACATTGAACGGTGCATGTCTGAGGTGTGCAAGAAGAACATGCCTGACAAACTGAAGCTGAGTCGAATATAGGATTGTAATACTAAGGCAGGGGCCGGGATAGTTCCGTCGATATAGCGTCTCGCTATCGTCTGGACGGTACGAGGATCAAATCCAGGTGGGGGCGAGATTTTCCACAGCCGTCCAGAGCGGCCCTGGGGCCCACACAGCCTCCCATACAATGGATACAGGGTCTCTTTCCCGGGGGTAAAACGACTGGGGCGTAGCGTTGACCAGCCACCCCATCTAGCGCCGAGGTTAAAGAAAGAGTAGAACTAAACTCTACTCCCCCTCTGGGCCTTCGTGGCCTGTTATAAAATGACCTTTACCTTTACCTCTAATACCTAAGTGGATGTCAATGAAATAGAATAGGACTGTCTATGGACTGGATTCTTATTGCCTGGCGATCAACATTTGCTAGCGTACACGTAGTGATGGATCTGCGAGTTTCATACAAGGAGTGCCATCTTACTAGCCGAGATACTGTTAGCATCACAACGACAGTTTCTACTTAAGATACTCATTTTCCAACTACAGTGCCGTCGGATTTTACGCGAAGGATGCCTTCTTTAAATCTCCAGTTATTCCAGATTTGCCTATTTCGATACTAATTTGCCCATGGGAATAAATATAAGTACGAGGGATGTCTTCTCCAAGCACACAAACCTACAGCCAATGCAGCGCATTTTAAGTTCTAATAACACTGTTGAAGCACAATATAAACAAAAAAAAATTTAGTGAAAAGTTAATTAATTTAATACACATCCTGAAAGTGTTGGAAAAAAATCTTCATACCCCGACGACAAACCAGGAAAACAGATGACGCAACAGGCGCATAATTCTGAAGCCCTTTCTCCCTGCTGGATACTGGAGTCTGGTCTGTTGACTTGTACTGTACGGGAAACTAGGCTGGATTGAGAATTCCCTTCCTTTTATTCCTACGAGGATTTCTTTGCATACTGATAGCCATCCCATCATCTGAAGCTCCACCAATTCAGTTTGTTTTTCGGATTCGCGTTATTTCAAGTTTTACTCACAAACTGATACAACACTAATAGTTTTAACCGCACTATTTCAAATTCGCGTAACCTTAATTCGCACAAAGTGTGGACGCCCTATACTAGCGGACCACGTGTGGAATACATATTTCATTTATTCAGTTCTATTGTTATTTTTGCAGCAAGACGCATATGTAACACGTTATAGCAGCGTATTTAATTTGGCGATCTGTTTCAAGCACTAGGTACTTTAAAAATATTTAACAATTAACCACCCAGAACACTCAGTAATTACAGAATGACAATGTTCACACTGATAAAAATAACACCCCGCTGAGAAAAACAATTATTTTCTTTTTTTACGTTTATGGTTCCGTGCTTCGCTGATCTATATTAATACTTGTCCAACGAGATGCAAAACAAAGCCACGTTGGAGGGAGGTAGTTGCACAAAAATATGACTAGTATCGGAGGCTGCAGTTACAGTTTTGTGTACTCCTGATGATGGGTGTGCTGGACACCCGAAACATGTAGAGAGAACTTGCAGAGTAATAAACAAACTGCTTTGTGTTGCATGTAGCTGGACAAGTTTTAATATACAAATTACGTTCGCTTGCGCAGACAATTCAAATATTCCGATGGTTCTGCATCTTTCTAAGCGTTAAGTATACATTTAACTAATATTAAATCTGTGAAAATCTAATTTTTAACACCATTTTTCGTGATTAAGTTAATTGTAATAACGAACTTTAAATTCGCCGGTGGGTTATGTTGTTGAGGCATGCGGAAGCCTATGGTGGTACCATAAACTTGCTTATGTTTGAAAGAAAGAAGAGTGGGTTAAAACTAAGCTACTAAAAAGGAGGGGCGACAAGGGCAGAAGTGCACAAATTTTCAAAATCTCTAGCAGCCACTCCAAAATTCTAGGCACTTATGGTGCCATGAAGCAAGTTCCATTCTAGGGGGTCCAAAACTTTCAGGTGTCACCTTACAAAATTTAGTCGGCCCAGCGAATTTTCCCAGGATTTATGCACCATTGGACCACAGAATTAAAAAAGAGTGATATGGTATTAATATGCTGATTATCTCTGTGGTAACCATTCAACTCGTCGTCTTTTATGATACTCCAAATGATCAAAATCTTGTTGCAAGCTAGTAACATTTAAACCCCAAACAATTAAAACATCAGCATAAATTTTACACTAAGCCTCTCCTAGGGTTAACCAGCCCTGAGTGTGAAATTGACTACGCCTGCAGTGTCGACGTTACGAATTTGTGCGTCTAAACTTCCAGTCCCTCACACGTCATTAGAGAGTGATGCCTAAACAAACTGAGGGCCTCTGTTGTGAAATCACACGCTGAAAATTCCACTTCGTTCGACATTACGTCTGAGCTAACCCTGACATCAGCTGAGGAATATATTCTGCAGACTTAAAAGCACAGACCTTCCATCAGCACAATGTAGCACTATAAGAAAGAAATAGCTTCTTTCTTTCCCTTCCATTCGTATTTAAAATCATACTTCATAATGTAACTTATAGGTGCATTTGCATACGTTGAAGTATAAAAGACCAATTTGATGTCACTTGGTATTTTATTTCACTTCTTATATACTCAACATGTTTCGGACATTAATATATCCATCATCAGGAGCTTGTGACTGTGCTTTTGAATTACCACATCTGTCGTTTTGTTCTCGGTTCGTTGTGTGTTGGAGATTTGGTGCGGCTGGGTTCGAGTAGTGCCTGTGTTGCAGGCTGGAGCACATCTGCAA
>Ga0123353_10010818_pt1 | contig 12772 bp, 11 predicted proteins | sample TergutLab28metaG_3_FD_92763 | JGI IMG/M metagenome (GOLD analysis project Ga0123353, IMG submission 92763) | Labiotermes labralis P3 segment gut microbial communities from Petit-Saut dam, French Guiana - Lab288 P3 | ecosystem: Host-associated > Arthropoda: Insects > Digestive system > Gut ...
CTGTTCACCATCCTGGTGATGTTCTCCCTCAAGGGAGAATACATTGTGCAGCTTCCCTTTGATGTGGTGAAGGTGGCAATTCCTCTGCTGGTGTACTTCCTGATCATGTTCCTGCTGTCGTTCTACCTGTCCAAGCGGGCAGGCGCGAACTATGAGCAGTCGGCAACCTTGTCCTTCACCGCTGCTTCCAACAACTTCGAGCTTGCCATTGCCGTTGCTATTGCCGTGTTCGGCCTGAACTCCGGTGAGGCGTTTGTTGCCGTCATAGGGCCGCTGGTTGAGGTGCCGGTATTGATTGGACTGGTGAATGTCTCTTTATGGTTGCAACAACGGTGGTTCGCCCGCATGTGACGATTTGAGTATCGCGGAGAAAGTATGACTGATACGCGAATGTGGCTTCTGGAACTGGGAGCTAAGGGATATTCCTGTGCGCAAATGCTTGTTATCGGCGCGTTACGCCTTATGGGCCGGGAAAACCCGGATTTAGTGCGCGCTGTTGCGGGTCTTGCCCAAGGTGTTGGCTGTGGTGAATTGTGTGGGGCACTTTCCGGCGGCGCCTGCCTGCTTTCTCTATACACCGGCAAAGGGCAGGATTCCGAAATGCTGCATGGCAAAGGGCTTTTGCTGGTCAGTGAACTTACTGATTGGTTTGCTAACGAACTTTGCCAAGGAAACGGCATGACCTGTGCTGCCATCATAAACTGCATTTTGGACAGTGCTGAAGACTACAATTCACCGCTGGACGCCAACGACAAACGCCGCATGTGTGAAACACACTGCATCAACATGGTGGCTATGGTTTGGGAAAAGTGTCTGGAACTCCTCAGGGAAAACGATTTTGATACGACTGAAGGGCGAAACTTGGAATGATTTACTGGCAAGGAATCCAGATTTGGGGAAATACTACTTGCCACCTCTCAGCTTGAATTCAGTCAAAAAGTAGAAACGCTCCTGAAGGAGCCTGCACTGTGCCAGCTACATGCCAGTTTTCCCATAGCACTGGCTGCAATAATGCCGCGCGTCCTACAACAGTTCGCCGTATTTCCTGGTATACACCGTTTTCAGCAGCGTCACCAAAAGCATATAGGCCGCGAGGGTTGCCGCAAGCCATCCGTAATATACGCCCGGTAAGGCCATCATGCCGACATTGCTGCCAAAATCCGTATAGGGGATGAGGGTGCCCAGCGCGATGCCCGCACTGGTGAAACACAGGACAGGCAGCGATGCCCGGCTTTGCAGGAAGGGGATTTTTGGCGTGCGGATCATATGGATCACCAGCGTCTGCGACCACAGCGACTCCACGAACCACCCGGTATGGAACAGGGCCGCAAAGGCGGCTCCGTCCACCCCCGATGCGCCGTACGCGCCGCCCATGACAGCGGGACAGATGACAAAAAACATAAGCGTATAGGTTGTAATGTCAAAAACAGAACTGGTCGGCCCAATCCAGAGCATGAAAGAGCCTATGGATTTGGCATCCCATTTTTTCGGCTTCCGCAGGTATTCTTCGTCCACATTGTCCCATGGCACGGAAATACAGGATATGTCGTAAATAAGGTTCAGGATGAGGATTTGCAGCGGCAGCATCGGCAAAAAGGGCAAAAAGGCGCTGGCCGCAAGCACTGAAAACATGTTGCCGAAGTTGGAACTGGCAGTCATCTTGATGTATTTGACAATATTGGCGAAGGTTTTACGTCCCTCAACAACGCCTTCTTCCAGCACCATCAGGCTTTTTTCGAGCAGAATAATGTCTGCGGATTCCTTGGCCACATCTACCGCCGAATCCACGGAAATGCTCACATCGGCTTCCCTCATGGCCGGCGCGTCGTTAATGCCGTCCCCCATGAAGCCCACCACATGTCCGTTGAAGCGCAGGGCGGCAATGATCCGTTTCTTCTGGCCCGGAGAAAGCTTGGCGAAGATATTGCAGCGTTCAACGGCTAGGCCGAGTTCGTCTGCGTCCATGCCTTCAATGTCCGTCCCGAGCAGTATTTCATTTACGGCAAGTCCCACTAGGCGGCAGATGCGGCGGGTTACAGCGTCGTTGTCGCCGGTCAACACCTTGACGTTCACTCCGTGTTCGTTCAAAGCACGGATAGCGGCACCAGCCGTTTCCTTGGGCGGATCCAAAAAAGCCAAGTAGCCAATGAGCACCATGCCCGACTCGTCATTGACGGAAAAAGCCCCCTCAGGCGCGGGATTGTTCTTATGGGCGACAGCCAGCACCCGCATCCCGTCGTCATTCAGATCCTGCACCATATCCAGGATTTTCCGCTTGATCTCCGGGCTCAACGCCTCCACCCGGTCATCGTATTCCACAAGAGAGCAGGCGACGAGCATTTCCTCCACTGCGCCCTTGGTAATGAGCTGGGTTTTGCCGTTCGCGTTCCGGACAACCACGCTCATGCGGCGGCGGTTGAAGTCGAAGGGAATCTCGTCAATCTTGATGTATTTATCCTGCAACCCCTTGAGTTCCTCATCCTCCGCGTGTTTCAGGATGGCGACGTCAATCAGGTTCTTCAGACCTGTCTGGAAATGGCTGTTGATGAAGGCGTGGCGCAACACCCGCGCATCCTCCCTGCCCTGGATGTCCAGGTAGCGTTCCAGCACAACCTTGTCTTGGGTCAGCGTACCGGTCTTGTCAGTGCACAGGATGTCCATTGCGCCGAAGTTCTGGATGGAATCCAGCTTTTTGATGACCGTTTTTTTTCTGGCCATGCGCACCGCGCCCTTGGCTAGATTGGTGGTGACGATCATGGGCAGCATTTCCGGGGTCAGGCCCACGGCGACGGAAAGCGCGAACAAAAAGGCTTCCAGCCAGTCTCCCTTGGTAAAGCCGTTCACAAACAGCACCACCGGCACCATGGCCAGCATAAAACGGATCAATATCCAGGAAACGGAATTGACGCCTTTTTCAAAGCTGGTGACGGCTTTTGCCGTGCTTCTGGCCAGAGAGCCGAGAATAGTGGCGTCGCCGATGGCGATTGCAAGGCAGGTGGCGGTTCCGCTGATGACGTTGGTGCCGACGAAGGCCAGATTGTCCAAGTGCAGGGGGTCATTGTGTTCAAACTCGCGTACAGCGCTGAATTTTTCCACAGGTTCGCTCTCCCCCGTCAACGCGGACTGGCTGATGAACAAATCTTTACAGGAAAGGATGCGCACATCCGCAGGCACCATATCGCCCGCTGTCAGAGAAATGATATCGCCTGCCACCACTTCCTCAAGTGGAATTTCGATCTTGCCCCGCCCTGCGCGCAGCACACTGGTGGTAGTATTAACCATAGCCTTCAGACGCTCTGCCGCCTTGTCGGAACGGTATTCCTGCACGAAGCGCAACGCGCCGCTGATGAACACCATGCTTAAAATAATGGTCACGGTTTTCATCTCGCGGTTTTCAGGCGCAGCCAGCACAACATCGGTGAAAAAGGAAATGCAGGCCAGAACGAAGAGCACTACTGTGAAGGGATTGATAAAGGCGGTAACCAAACGCCTCAGGACGGCATCGCCCTCGTGCTGGGATATCTTGTTCAGGCCGAACTTGTCCCGCATTTGCTCCACAGTATCTTCGTCAAAACCGCTTTCTTCCGCATTACCGTAGCCGTGCAGCACGTCCAGGGCGGGCGTTCTGGCGGCATCCAGCAGACGCTGGCGGCCCGAGGCAAAAACTTCCATATCCGGTGAAAGCATTTTTGCTGCACCGTTGCGTCCGGGATGGCCGTTTGCCGGGCAATGCGACCCGGAGTCGGGAAGGCAGGTATTTTCCATGGCTCGTCTCCTGGTGCATGGCGCACCGGCGACGCAGCCTTGGTTCCGTTACAGTCTTACGGAGGGCAGGACAGGTCGCGGGTCGCCAAAATGCGGCATCACTGTGTTTGCAATCAAGGTGTCCGCCGGACTGGTGGAGCAGCCGCTGGGGCGCTCACAGCTACCTCGACTGGGAACATCGTCCACGCTGTCTCTCCTGAAGAAAAAGATTTTCGTATTTTTTGCAGCCTCGTACGCTGATGGAGCATGGCTGTCAAGATTTTTCCGGCGCCGCATAGTCCACGTTGACCAAGGTCAGGCCCTGCGCCGGCGCTGTGGGCGGCGCCTGGGCGCGATCGCGCGCGGCAAGCAGGCTTGGAATGCGGGAGGGATCAAAGCCGCCCCGACCCACGGCCACCAGCAGGCCCGTCATATTCCGCGCCATCTGTTTGAGAAAGCCGTCGGCTTCCACATACAGGCTGAGCACAGCTTGGTCAAAATGCGCCGAATATGCTGTTCTGAGCGACAGCACCGTACGCTCGGTATCGCGTATCGCCGCGCCTCTGTTCTGGAACGTTTTGAAGTCATGCCTCCCGGTGAGCAAGGGCAGGGCCGCCTCAAGCCTGTGTAGATCCAGCGGACCGCAGGCCCAGACAAAAGGAGACAGGCGCGGCGGCGTCGCCTGTCGCGAAAGCCACAGGTCGTAGCGGTAGGTTTTTTTTCGGGCGTCAAAACAGGCGTGAAAGCCGGCGGTGGCTTCCTGCGCGTTGAGGATGCGGATATCGGACGGCAGGTTGACGTTCAACGCGGCCTGCCAGTTGATAGAACGCAGGACGGGGACATCGCAGTGTGCAACCTGCGCTTCCGCATGCACGCCGGCATCCGTGCGTCCGGCTCCGAAAACGCGTACGGCCTGACCGCATACCTTGGCCAGAGCGCGTTCTAGTTCTCCCTGTATCGTGGGCGGTGGCGACGCTTTCTCCTGTATCTGCCATCCGCTGTAAGCGGTACCCACGTACGCGAGCGTGAGTTTCAGACGGGGCATACATCATTCCCTCGGTAACTGCATGCGGGCCAGCAATTCGCTCAACTTGGCGACCGTTTTTGGATTGGTATAGGTGAGCACCTCGCCGGCCTGCTTGGGATTCATGCCAGCCAGAATTCTGACAGCCAGGCGTTCATCCAGAGACTCCAGGGCCAGCGCGGCCTGTTTGGGTTTCATGTTGGTATAGGCGCTGATAAGATGTTTGATTTTCTGATCATGCACGCCGTGCGCTTCTTTCAGCATGCCCTGCACCTTTTTTTCCGCGGAGTGCAGTTCTTGCAGGCGCGATTCCATCTGCTGTTTGAGCATCAGTACGTCCTGTTCGCGTCGGGCCAGATCCTGCTGCTTGCTTTCGGGCGAATCAGGCGAAAGAAACGTCTTGGCGGTCGGTACGGGCGGCGCGATTACTCCGGCGGCGGAAGGCGCGGATGCGCTTGTTCCCGGGGCGGCCGGCGTGTTCGCTCCGGCTTGGGGAATATTCGGACGCGGCCTGAGCGGCAGCGGGGCCCCGGAAGGATCCTGCTGCCCCCCCGGCGCTTGCGTGCTGGGCCGCACCTGGGCCTGTTCCTGCGGCGCAAAGGGCGATACGCCCGACGCGGGAGGACGCGCCGGAGGCGGGGGCGTGTCCAGCGCCGCTGCGTGCGCAATCTGCTGCACGCCGAGCACAGGTACGGGCAACCGGGTCAAGGTCATTATTTCGCGCCACCAACTGTTGTCCACGGCTGTTTTCGACGCGGCAGGCCCGGTCGCCGTGTCAATATCCACGCCGCTGGCAAGCGGGCGTTCCCCGCCATGCACGGTGGAGGCGGCTTCGGCTTCCGCGCGGGCCGCTTTGCTCCAGGGCAGATGGACAACGGGCATGGACGGCAACGGCGCGGCGCTATGCACGGCGGTTTCGTCAGGGCTTGCGGCAGGTGCTGTGTTCGCCTGCACGGGGGAGCTGCGGCCTACGGACGGAGCACTTTCAGGCAGCGCATGACCGGCGGATTCTTTGGCTGCCGTGGATTTTGCGCGTTCGGCGAACAGCGCGGCCAGCCGTACCTCCTCCGTTTTCCGCGCGGGAGGGGACGTCGTCGCGGCATTCTCCACCGGAGCCTGTGTGTCAGCCGGCATGTTCGCGGGCGCGGACAGGGCAGAAGTTTTCCCGCTTGGGAATATGAGCTGCGGCAGGGGCATATCCACGGACCAGGCGCCGAAAAGCGCCAGCTTGGCGATGCCCAGCGCGATAAGCCACCGGCAGATTTTAGAAAGACGCAGCTTTGAAGCGCAATGTTGCTGTTTCGTCATAGCTGCGTTGCTCCTTGGTTCGTTCTTCGAGTTCGTACCGTTCACGCTGTTTGGCTTTGAGCTTTTCCAGGATTTTTTTGTCCCTGGCGCGTTCGCGCAGCGTTTTCTGAGCCTCTGCCACCATCCGGGCCAACGTGCGCAAACGCATGTGCGAACTTTGCAGGTCTTCCCGCACGCCCCGGATGAAGTGTTCAAGCAGCCAGCGATCGCCCGCCGGGAGCAGGGCATTGGAATACAATTTGTTTTCCTGTTCCGCGAGCAGAGCTTTCAAGACATAGTTGCGGCGTTCTTCCTCGATATACAGTTGTTGTACCCGGGCCAGGGCGACCTTGGCCTGATCTTCCAGTTGTTCCCTGTATTCAAGAACTTTTTGCAGTTTAAAGCGAAAAGCCATGCCGTCCTGCCTGTCAGTCTCTTGGCGTTCGCTTCTCTTCTCTGCAAAGATAAGGCCAAAGGGCAGCAGCTGTTTTCGTTCAGGAGGGTGTTGAAAAAGCGTTTATGGGAACTGAACGCATTTCGCCATATGGTTTAGCGGACCGACTCCCTTGCCGGGGTTGTAGCTACGCCGCAGAGCGAGGTTGAGATATTCTTGGGCGTTTGTCACCGCAACGCGCAGGGGCAGACCGCGCCCGAGTCCAGTGGCGATGGCGGCTGCAAGCGTGCAGCCCGTGCCGTGGGTATTTTTGGTCTCCACGCGCGCTTGGCGCAGGGGCACGGGTTCTTCGCCGGGAACAAAAAGCCAGTCCGTCACAGTCACCGGACCGTCAAAATGGCCGCCCTTGATCAGTACCGCCTGTGGCCCTATGTCAAGCAGACGCTTTCCGGCGGCGGCAATGTCATCCGTGCTGTCCATATCCACGCCGGAGAGCATGGCGGCCTCCAGCCTGTTGGGTGTGAGCAGATCCGCCAGGGGCAGCATATGCGCCTTGAGCGCTTCCACAGCGTCTTTGCGCAGGAGCGAGGCGCCGCTCTGGCTGACGGAAACCGGATCCACCACTAGGGGAAAGCTTCGCTCACGCAACAGTTCGGCCACGCGTTCAATGGTTTTGGCGGAAAACAGCATGCCAGTCTTGGCGGCGGCCACGGGAAAGCCTTCCAGTACAGTGGTCAGTTGCCGAGCTACAAAATCCGCGCCGGGATCGTGAATGCCCGTCACGCCGAGCCCGTTTTGGGCGGTCAGCGCGGTAATGACCGACATGCCGTAACCGCCGAGCGCGGCAACGGTTTTCAGATCCGCCTGGATGCCGGCGCCACCGCCGGAATCCGAGCCCGCGACAGTCAATATATTGGGCGGTTGCAGCATGGCGCTTCCCAGTGTGCGTCCCTAGCGGACAAAGCCCCGCTGGCGCGCCAGGTTGGCGGCCGGCGAATGGGGATAGTCCGTGGCCAGAGCGCGGAATTGCAGGGCGGCGTTTTCCTTGTCCCCTAGGCGCATATAGCACAGGCCCGCTTTGAACAGGGCGTCGGGGGCCTTGTGGTGCTGCGGGAAACGGCTGGTCACTTCTTTGAACTGTGCCAGAGCATCGCCGTACTGGTTTTGCCCATACAGGGATTCACCGAGCCAATACCCGGCGTTCGGGGCATAGCGTCCTGTGGGGTGGGCGTACAGCAGTTCCGTGAAAGCGGCGGCCGCCTGGGAGTAGCGGTTGGCGTTAAATTCCGCCAGCGCTCTGTTATAGAGGGCTTCTTCGCCGGCTTGCCCGGCGGTATTTGACAGTGCGGGAAGCGGAGCGGCCGGTTGTCCGCCGCGGGGGACAGGGGCATTTGCGGCTTGCGGTGCGGCCGCCTGTTGCGGTGGAACGCCAAGCGTTTCTGGCGGTAGAGCGAGCTCGTTCGCGCCGGTTGGACGTTTGGGCTGGGGTGCGGGGACGGCTTGTGGCTGTTCTTGAGGGATGAGGGTTCTCGGGCCTTGTACCGAAGGCGCGGGCACGGCCTTGGCGCCGGTGCCCCGCGAAGGGGGGGGCGGCGGAGCTGCGTAGGAGGACAACCAGCCGTTGCTCTGTTGCTGCGAAGGTGCTACGGCTACAGGCGTGAACATGGCAGAGGACGTGTCGGCCGCGTACGGCGCCGGACTTGCCGGAATCAACGGAGGAGGCGCGGGCATGCGCGGCGCGCTGGCGACATAGTTAGTCTTTGCGCCTTTGGTCGTTTGTACAGGGTAGGGTTGGTTTTTTAACACGGACATTTCATTGTGCACTGTTGCCAATCGCTGTTCCAGATCTGCCAGCCGCTGCTGCAGATCCGCCACGTCATTTTGCCGTTCCGCAGCAGTACGTTCATTGGCCCGCTGGTATTGCTGAGCTTTGTTGGTACAGGCTGTCAGGCAAAACGCTATAACGCACAGCAGGACAATGGAAAAATATCGCATTCCGGCCTCCGCTTCATACGCGCATATTTAGAAAATACTCTTACTTGAAAAACGGGCAGTCAGCAAGCATTTGCTGCGCAACTCTTGCGCATGTCCGCGCCTTGCGGCACTATTGACGGACATGATGCCCCTTCAGGAGTCTGACGCATGGAACAGCAGATTACGCATTACGGCACTCTTCTGCTTGCCACTCTTCCCATGCTTGGTACGCTGTGTATTCTGGCCTTGCTGCTCTGTCTGGTCGGTTTGCCCCTGCTCGCCGTGGCCGGGCAAAGCTTAGCCTACAGCCGTGGACGCAGCGCGTACGATAAGTGCGCCCGCCAGTTAAGCGCGCTGGGCGGCTGGCTCGGCTTCCTTGCGATCATCGCGGGAGGCGTCTTGCTGGGCATGCACTACAGGAGCCTGCCGGGCCTGGATATGAAACATTTAGCGGCGCGGGAGCATTTTTTGCCGTTGTTGATGGCGGGGGGCTGGCTGTGCGTGGTGCTCTCCGCCTTCCTGAACTGGTTGTACGTGCGCTTGTGGCAAAGCTTGCGCACAACGCCACGCCTGCATCAGCTTCTGGGTTTTCTGGCCGCATTGGCGGCCGCTGCGGCTGTATACGCGGCCTTTGTGTATCTGCACATGCGTGCAGCCGCTCCTGTCGCGTCGGCCCCGGCTGATCCGCGTATCCTGTTTATGCCGGATGCGGAACATTTTTGGGCGGCGGTAAGTTATGCCCCTTTCGCGGCCTTGGCCCTGGCAGGCGGTTACGGCGCGCTGTGGCTGCTGCTGCGTCGCGTTGTGGATGACTACGGGCGCGATCATTACAATTTGGTCATGCCCTGGTGCGCGGGCTGGTCCCGCAACGGCTGGCTGCTGTTGTGGCTGCTTGCGGCTGGTCGCAAGGGTTGGAGCGTATTTCAGCTCCATGAGGCGGCGGGCGGCAAGCTGGATTGGGTTCAATTCGTACCTGATGCCGTCGGCTTGTTCGTGTTGCTCCTGCCCGGTCTGTGGTGGTTGGGCGTAAGCCATAGCGCTGCCCCCCTGCGCGCCAAGTTCGCCCTGTCCATCGCCCCGCTGTGGGCGACAGGCTGTCTGTTGTTGCTGGATATGGGATTGCGCTGAATCACACCCTGTCGCACATCACCCGGCCAAGAAAGTCCTCCAGGGCTTCGTCCATTTCCATGGCATATTCCGCAAGGGCGTATTCCGCGATGCAAGCCTTGCACCGCAAACATACGCTGCGTCAGGTCTGTACCGCCCTGAGCGGACTCCCGCAACGGCGACAGGGCATGCTTGTCTGCGCCTCGCGCGGGCTGAGAGAAAAAAAGTTGCGGGACATAGATTCTCTCTAAAGGCGTTCGGCCGACTTCGCTTCCCGCGCGGCCTGCAAGGCAAAGGCCATGAGCACGGGACCGGCCACAAGCCCCACAGGGCCAAAGGCGATAAGGCCGCAGAGCACGGTGACCAGTACCACCACAAAAGGGGCTTCAATGCCGCCCTGGAGAAAATAGGGACGCAAGAAGTTGTCCGCGCCGGCGACCACGATGATGCACCATAGCGCCAAACCGACAGCCGATGCCGTGGATCCGGTGAACCACAGATACAGGCAGGCGGGAATCCAGACAATGGCCGTACCCACAAGCGGTATGGGCGCTACAAAGGTGGACAACAGCCCCCAGAAGGCCGCCTGCGGCACTCCCGTAAAGGCAAAGGCTATGCCGCACAAGCAGCCCTGCAGCAACGCCACGAAGATGACCCCGGTCAGTACAGCGTGCAGGGCGGCGCGGATGCTGATGACGAAGCGGTCGAGCACCTCCGCCGGGCAATGGGTGATGATGCGCGCGTAATCGGACAACATGGGCGCATACAGCATGGCTACCATGGTCAAGACAAGCATGAGAAAAATCTGGAAAGCCAGACTCAAAAAGTTGGTGGCAATGCCCACGCTGCGCGCCAGGCCGGAGCGTACGAGCGGTACGGTCAAGTCCGCCACCTGGCGCATCAGTTGGCGTACGCCGTCCTCCATGCCGGGGAGCATGCGCAGATAGTAATCGATGGAGTCAAGCAGACGCTGCGCTTCCGCGCCGTGCAGCCAGCCCGATTCGCGCAGTTGATCCAGCACTTTCATGCCGTTGACGGCCTGCGGCAGCACCATGATCACCACTAGGGCGATGGGCAGCAGAATGGACAGCGTCGTTGTCAGCAGCACCAGAAACATGGCGTAGCGGCTCTGCATGCAGTTCGAGAGCCTGCGGTAATAGGGCAGGCACAGGCAGGCCAGACATACGGCAAGAAAAACTGTCACCGGGAAGGGATGCAGCAAGAACGCCCAACACAGGAAAACCAGGGCGCAAAAAACACGGTTCCTCATCAGCGGCATGCGGATTCCGTCAACTCTGGATGCGCAGGGGGATCAAATGCAGTTCCGCAGAGTCCTCTTCCGTTCTTCCGAGTGTAAAGCGTATCTCATCCGCCTTCCAGTCCATCAGACCACCCAAGGTTCCAGAAAGCCCTTTGAGGTTAATGAGCGGATGGCGCGTAAAGACCTGCGGCAGTCCGTAAGTCAAATTGCAGGCCAGGCATTTGCCCGGCCGCTGGTGCAGTTCAAAGGCGAAGTGCAGGGTCTGGGGTTCGGCGGCCCGGAAGACGAGGCGGATGTCATACGCGCCTTCAGCCGCATCGCCGTACATGGCTTCAAAAAAATCGTCCGAACGTTCAGGCGGGAAAAGTTCGTCCAGTTTTTCACGCGTAAAGACCAGAGCAGCTTTTTCGTGCATATCCATACGGACACTCTACCATATGCACCGCTATTCTTGCAACAGGCGGCGGGCGATCTCCCGCGCCGCGCGGCGTCCCGCGCCCATGGCCAGAATAACCGTGGCCGCGCCGGTAACGATATCGCCTCCGGCAAAGACGTTGGGAATGGAGCTTTCTCCCGTCTCCTCGTTCACCACCACATAGCCCCACTTGTTGCGCTCAAGGCCGGGCGTGGCTTCCAGCAGAATGGGGTTAGCATTGGTGCCGAGGGCTACAATGGCCAGGTCGGTCTTGAGTTCATACAAAGCGCCCTCAATAGGTTCGGGTTTGCGGCGGCCGGAGGCGTCCGCTTCGCCAAGGCGCATACGCTGGAGGCTGACGGACTCGAGCCGCATCTCGGCGTTGCCGTTGAATTTGAGTGGCGCGGCCAGCAGTTCGAACTGGATGCCCTCTTCTTCAGCATGTTCGATCTCTTCGTGTCTGGCAGGCATTTCGTCTCTGGTGCGGCGGTAGACGATATGCACGGACTTGGCGCCCAGGCGCATCGCCGTACGGGCCGCGTCCATGGCCACGTTGCCCGCGCCGAAGACGGTAACCTTTTCGCCCGGAAAGAACGGCGTGTCATATTCGGGAAAGGCGTAAGCCCGGCCCAGGTTGACGCGGGTGAGATACTCGTTGGCGGAAAAGACGCCGATCAGATTTTCGCCGGGTACGCGAAGAAACATGGGCAGACCGGCGCCCACGCCGATGAATACCGCCTGGTAACCCTGTTCCAGAAGCTCTGCCACGGTCACGGTGCGCCCGCCCACCCAGTTGGTGAGGAAGGTGACGCCGAGCTGGCGCAGGCCGTTCAATTCCTCGGCCACAATTTCCTTGGGCAGGCGGAAGGCCGGAATGCCGTAGACAAGCACCCCGCCCGGCTCATGCAGAGCTTCGTAGACATCCACGGCGATGCCGCGACTGGCCAGATACCCGGCGGCGGTGATGGACGCCGGGCCGGAGCCGATGCAGGCGACCTTGAGGCCCGGGTGCCTCATTTCACAGGCGTTGTCCCCGGTCACCTGGAGACAAGGGTTGGCCGCAATGTACTGGTCAGCCACATAGCGCTCAAGACGGCCTATGCACACAGGCTGCCCCTTGGCGCTCAAGACGCATTCCCCTTCGCACTGGATCTCCTGCGGGCAGACGCGGCCGCATACCGCGGGCAGGCTGTTGGTGGTCTTGATGATGCGATAGGCTTCATCCATGTTGCCTTTGGCGACTTGCGCGATGAATTCCTTGATCGGCACTTCGACCGGGCAGCCTGCGACGCACTTGGATTTTTTGCATTGCAGGCAGCGCGCGGCTTCTTGCATGGCCATGGCGCGGGTATAGCCGAGGGCGACCTCCTTGAAATTGCGTCGGCGCTCCAGCGGATCCTGGCAAGGCATGTCCACACGTGGGAGGAGGGGCTTTTTAGCTTTTTTGATTTCTGTCATGGCACGCGCACCTGTAGTTGTCGAGGGAGAGTTTTTCCTGCGCGGCATACGTGCCGAGGCGCAGGCGTAATTCCGCGAAATCCACAAGCTGACCGTCAAATTCCGGCC
>Ga0123353_10010820_pt1 | contig 12771 bp, 6 predicted proteins | sample TergutLab28metaG_3_FD_92763 | JGI IMG/M metagenome (GOLD analysis project Ga0123353, IMG submission 92763) | Labiotermes labralis P3 segment gut microbial communities from Petit-Saut dam, French Guiana - Lab288 P3 | ecosystem: Host-associated > Arthropoda: Insects > Digestive system > Gut ...
GGTGTGACGATACCAGATGCTGTATAATACAATTTTGACCTCCTGATGATGAGCACATAGTGCTCGAAACATGTAGAGGCATATAATAAACTTATTATAAAACAAGATTTTGTGTATTAAGTTGGTTAATTACTGAGATTGTTCCTAGTCGACTTTCTGTTGTCCAGAACTTTGAGCTGGCACCTAGATTTTTAGAAAAATTTATGAACTGCAGCCCCAGATGTGTTCCTTCTTTGTTCTGTTATTTGTTACGATTTTCATAACTTTTCATTCGCTACGTGACACTTCTTTACGAACTTTCTAACGATTATATAACTTTATGTTAAAGGTCATAACACAGAAAATAAGTGGAAAGTCACAGGAAGGAATTATTAAAGTTATTGTTCCTTACAAAAAAAATAATAAAAGTGTCATAATATAATATATCGTACACGATACCACATTTCAGATTTAACGAAATTCTTTTGGCAACAAAGTAATATCTCGGTTTTATTTGCCACATGATATTTTAAGCCGTAAATCCAAATAAAATCTTTTGGGTCTTAAATTCGCAGCCATTTTTTCCATCTCTTCGATTATTTATTTTGACTCAAGTTCCTTCGTGTCGTCTTACTGCCCACTTTTCCCTTTCATTTGCTTCTCGCTCTCTGTTCCATCCCTTCTTTCGTTCGCCTCGTCTGCAGTCCAAGAGTCGCTCTGAAGTAAAGGGGTGTAATTGTTACAGTTGTGATTTGATTTGTCCCCGTGTAGGGGTCTCAAGTGTACCAACCACTGTCTCCAGAGATGCTGTTCTGTGCTGTTCTGTTCATGTTGGGTGGATGTTGTGCCTTCGATGTTCATCATGGTCACGAGACTGCCCAGCATTACAGTAACGAGTGGATTGTAAGGCTAGAAGGAGGACCGGAAGTGGCGGAAAGTTTGGCTCTGCAGCTGGGATATGAATTCCTTGGAACGGTGAGTTGCGCACTGAGCCATTAGAAAGAGCTGTACAGTGTACATGAAACAGTCTTGTTAAGACACATTGGTAAATGCCAAAATTACATCGACAGCTTACATTCAGAAGTAGGAGAAATTCCCATGCTTAGAAATGTGGCCTAAGATTTACCTTGCCATGCACTTGAACACAAAATATCTTCGTGTAGGTACAGTGAGGCAATATCTAATTTTTCCTGATTTTACACAGGATACTAAGACGTGACATGAAGGTGTTTGTTCAAGTCGACCATAAGGGCGTCATATTATGCTTCCTGAAAAAAAAAATAACTTTTATATTTAATGTCCTGAACACTGATGTAGGCCAGAGAATATGCTCTCTAAGTCCTAAGTTCCTGTACTGAATTACTGTTAACATTTTACCACTCTGCCGCCATTTTGTGATGATTTTAATTTTGAGACACTGAAATGGATATGAAATCAAAAATACATACGTCCGTTTCTGAAACAAATCTTTTAACATAAATAGAACTACTAATTAAACAACGCGTTAACATGCTGCAAGTTTACTTTGAAGACAGAAATATTTAACATTTGTCTAAAATTTGTTTATATTTCTTGTTATTTTGACATTTGTGTGAAGACAGTTTATGGCAAGCTACATCACTATTTCACCCAATAGCTTCCCATTTATAAGCATATCAATGAAATTTCAATTTTAAAAAAAATTAATTCAGTAGAGCATAATTTTAATACACAAAAGTTTCTAGTTCTTTCGCTTTCATTTACATTTACACGAAAGATAAAAATGTAAAATTCTCTTTTCTTCATGTAATGTTCATATCACACTTTCCGACGTGATATATTTACAAGAAAAACGTGCGTGGTTTTTTTGGGGGGGGGAAATAAATAATTTGAAATGAAGACTTTGAAATAAACCGCATTGTGGATATGTGCGAATTTAAAAATTAAAACTTCGAAGAATGTAGCATTTTCCGACGATTCAAAATAACGTGCTGTTTGCAGCACGAAGATTACGGAAATTTCTCAGGTTTATCCTGAATTGGCTGGGAGTAGCGAATAAAGAATATTATCTCTTACCCAACAAAAACATTGTCAGTTGTGTACAATACCTTTAAAAGCTCAGCCTGAAGATGGCACCATAGAAACGAGCCGAAACACTTAGCAATGAAATATGATACAAATATCTCTTAATAATAATTGCTAAACAAAAAGTTCTTGTAGACTGTAAAATTTTATATTCTTATATATATATTTATATATATACATATATATTTATATATTAACGTTGCAATAATTGTCGCCGCTCCGTTGCCCACACAACCGATATATTTTCTCCTCCCAATTGTCGCGGTAGCCGGCAAACCCAAGTTCTATCACCATGAAGATGGCGGCCGCATGTTTCTTCGGAAATAAGTTACCAATTTACGCCGCGTAATAATTAAAAAATCTCTTACTTGAGAATTAAATATATGAATGTAATGTACAGGATATATACTGAAATGGTTGTAAATGCCGAGATGGTTCCCAAGATTCCAAGTTGCCACTACATGCTTCTCATGTAGCCCTCCCGACTTAAATTTAGTAGTAACAAATTTCACGTTTTGTTTACATGTAAAATAACCACTGCCAACTGCAGTTAATAAATGTATTATTATTATTATTATTATTACAAATTCTGAAGCGAAACGACTCAGATGATGAATGTATACCATTAAAACTATTCCTCTGTATTGACGAATGAATTTTAGTACACCTCGTCCGTACTATTAATGAACTGTATGCATTATTATCTCCAGCGACATTTTTAAATTTCATACTACGTTCCTAAACGTACCTTGCGCAACTTTCTGGAAGATCGAATGAACAAAAATCTTGTTCACATGTCAATAACACGGTGAAAGAATAAGGCGACACAAGGCGTAATGAGCTTCAGCCAGAGGCTGAGAAAGTGAAATAAGTGCTGGAGGACATCGCTTTCTTTCTGCGACATTGCGCTCCGTCAATGGATGTTTGTTGCGCAGCGCAGGGCAACAAACACCAAGCAACGGGGCGCAATATCTCTGAAGAATGAATATGTAAGTTGCGCGTCTTCAAAAGCATGGAAAATCGTAAGGTACTAGCAGCTGCGTCAGGGAAATGTTTCGGACGAGCATTTATGTTGGAGAGGATGGCAATGATAATTAATACACAGACACTTAGAGAAATGCTATTAATCTTCTAACATTCCAACTCAATTTAAAAATTGGTCGGATACGCCTGGGATTTAGAACTGTGTAATTTGGGTTCGTTAGGCGCATTGCCAAAAATGTGATAAGTGACTATTTGCTTCGCCACGTCTGATCGTCGGTCCGCATGAAACAACTCGATTCCCAATGGAGGGATTTTCGTAAAATTTCACATTTGAGCATTTTTCGAAAACCAGTCGACAGAATACAAATTTCGTTAAAATCTAAAAATAATTTTGGGTACTGTACACAAAGACATATGTACATTTATAATAGTATCTCCCTGAATTCTTCTTAGAACGACAAATGTTTCATACAAACTTTGCTGAGGAAATCAAATAACATTGTTTATGTTCCGAAACGCATTTCCGAAAATCTTGCCGTTTGTGAAACAATGTGGAAAAATGTGGTAGAGACATACACGACACAAATGACAATATAAATAAGGAGCAGAAAGGATGTGATTTGCGTGCCGGAAAACTGAGGATACAAACACAAACTCACAATGAGTAATTTAATACTTTTTCCTCCTGTACGGCAAAAATGATAAAGCGTATGCGCCTCAATATTAAGTGATACGTACATTGCGTCTCTAGATTTTGCTGTTACTTCTTTGTGCATTGCACACATTGAATACTGATAAAAGTTAGCCTATCCCTTTAAGATACATGAACAGCAATAGGCGAAGTACAAACCATCAACCGTAATTAAATGTATGTCAGTTTGATTTCTTACTATATATTTCAGCTTTAGTGAAAAGAGTTTATCAAGCAATAGAAATACAAAGAAAAAAATAATTAAACACAATACTCACTTACTCCATGGTGCAGAGTCCTTCTTGAGAAGCTAACTGGTTTGCAGCTAGTCAAGAAATTCCCCGCATTTCACGGAACCCGAATGTTCATTACCGCACTCACAAGCGTCGGCCACCTCTCTCTCTCCTGGGCCAGCCCAATCCAGTCCACATAACCACATCCCAACTCCTGGAGATCCATCCTAATATTATCCACCCATCTACGCCTAGGTCTACTCTAAATTAAATAAATGGCCTAATTGTTATGTCAATCATTACCTTAATTATTTTTCTCTGTGTATTTTTAATTCCCTGTTGATGCTTTTCACTAAAGACGGAAAATATAACAAGAAGTAAAACTGATAAAAATTTCGTTATATCTGACGATTTACACTCACTTCCTCTTTTGCTGACAAATCGATATAGTCTATAAGTGAGACACTAAATAACCTTCGCAGGCGATCGTTCGAAAAGTTGTAACAGAGTCTCATTTCTGGAAAATTGGAAATTATATATCGGCAGGAACTTCATTTAAATAGTGAATTCGCATGGACTGACACATATGTTCAAAATTTACATACTTCACTCCCCTCTGTTAATGCAAAATTATTTTACGTTACTTTGTTTTAAGTTGTTTGTGGTTTTCTCATTGCCTGTGACAGCGTATCATACTGCGCACATACAGAAACAAAAAAGAAATTGTTGAAAAGACAGCGAAATTAGCTTAATGCAGTGTCACTCCTCAGAGCTTGCTGTACGTAATGACGTAAGTGACGCCGCTAGACTCGTACACATCCGTCACACAGTGTAACAACTGAAGGTAGCTGAAAACAAGGGCAACATAAACCCCTAAGCGAACACTGCCGGCGACATCTGTATCACGTCACGGAAATTATCATCATTATCTTTATTATTATTATGATTATCATCATCATATAAACAGAAAGGAAAATTTAACCATCCTTGTTACATATGAATATACGTAATGTATTTTAGTTCACTTTGTTGTAGCAGACAACCTTCAGGTGTGTCTTATTTGTGTGAGAGAGTGGTTTATGTGCGTTGGATATAAAGAACTACATTCAAAATATGTATGGTATTTAGCAACTTGATTTCCTTTTATAAGCAATTAGCAGGTTTTTATATCAAAATGTGTTTGTCGGCCATCAAGACTTTACAATTAAGTAATAAAGTTCTACCACAATTAATTCAAATACATTGCAATCACAAGTTATTCCAAATCTATACATTTTGAGTCCTGGTTCATAATTATACGAAGGAAAAGACATTATCAGAAGGTAATGCATCGCTCTGATACTTCGATGTCAATTTCGTATAAGACATTTACAAACACGCGATTATTTACATGGTAAAAATTAAGACACATTGAAAGCGACGCAAGCATTATGCATCCTTTTTAGATATTTTCAACTTACGGCTACCAATGAAGTAGATTTATTTGGAGATGCTAACAGTCCTTCAGCTAGTAACCCGAATGTTCAATACCATTTTCACAGGCGTTCATCATTATTCCCTATCTTAAGACAGACGAATCCAGTTCGTGTCTTTCAACCTCAGTCCTTTGAGATTTATTTGCTAATACATTCATAAAACATTTATTTTACAAATTACATGAAGTACATCATGCTAACGCAAGTAGACTATCAATCATAAATTTATTAATACCAAATTTCAGGAAGTAGAAACCTTTGAATGTCGTATTATGTCCGGCCTATTTTTCACACTTGAGCTATGACATCATTAAGTTAACTAAAAAAAATCAGTGCTGAATATAAGTCAGGTTACTTAGAGCTCTCTTTCGCTGAATTTGTCTCAGTCGCTTCTCTGTCACAATCTTTCGCAAATCTCGTCCCTTTCCCTCGTTTACTCAACACATTTCCCATGTCTTTGTCAGCAAGGTTGTTGTGTATGCTATGTATGTACGTACGTGCGTACGTACATACATACTTACATACATACATATGTACGTACATACACACATGCACAAACACATATATGCATGCAGACAGAGAGACAGAGAAGTTTGGAGGAATAAAGAGAAGAGAGTAACATTCAAAATTCCTCTTTGACTTAGGGTATCAAAAACAGAGACGGCTTTGCTTTCTCTTTCTCTCTCTCTCTCTACACACACACGCACACACACACACACACACACACACACAAGAAGAGGTATATACCTGTATGTCTATACATACATGACAAATGTGTTTTATTTATGTTTATATTCAAACCTTCTAAACATTTCTCTTTGTGAATTATTATATAGGTACAAAGACTCGGAAACAAAACAGCTAATTTGCATTTTGTGGAAACTGTGTATATAAAATCTAATTTCATCTCAACTCACCCTCCATTTCAGACACTGAAGATTCAAGTAGTGCAGCATGCTTCTAAGTTCTTATTCCCCCTGCAAGAATGCCAAGAAAGGCCATGTTTAAATTAGACAGTATAAGAAACAGCGCATTTACTATTTCCGATGTAAAATATAAAAGAAAGGACTTTACAAAGCGTGGTTAAAATTAGGTGGTGAAAATATTCATCGTCATCATCATCATCATTATCACTATCATACAACTTGCACGATTTTAGGCCTCGTGACTTGTGCCGGTTCCATTAACGGTCGAGAAGTCATTTGATGGGGTCGAAAGTGTCGCAGTCTCTCTCTCTCTCTCTCTCTTCATCCGCCGAATATTTTGTACTCATTTTTCTAATTTTCAATTGCCTTTAAAACATGCTTAATTTTCATTTCTGATCAAATATCTTCGTTGGATTTGTAATCTTGCGATGTGTATTTTGCCATTGTTCTAATAAATTTCATTTCCGCTGACGTTAGCTTGGATTGAAAATATTAATGTACTTCTTAATACTTATAGAAAGTTCAATGTGGCACAGCTTTGGTCATGTACATTGACGCCGTTTCTGTTTAGAGAAATGTATTATAAAACATTTCCAAGTTAAATGACAAAGTGGCATATACCTATCACTAATTTATAACGTACAATAAGGTTTCTATGCCACAGTAAATCTTGTGAGATTCAACTTAATCTGAATTATCTATGAAGATTCAGTGTACACCGCACACAGAACAACGTCATCGTCCACAAGAGACACAATTCCATCATTGCTGTAGGGGAAAGTGAGGGCTGTTTATTGTAAGAATTATAAGAAACAAGTAAAAAAAACTGTGTGGACAGGAAGCAATTTCCTTAAGGTTAGACCTAACATTTACTCTTATGTGTAATAAACAATGGCCTCAATATTTATAATGGTTTAAAGAAGGAGATCAAATGTTACGCCCTTTCTGCACACAGCACTCTTACTTAGAAAAATGCTGAAAGAAATTTTAAATAAAAGCAGACTTATTATTACATCAATCAATACATGAACTTAATAAAATACAATTCACAGGTGCCTAACTTCAAATGTATCAGCATCTCATTGTCACCCTCAGGGGGTTTTAAAACTAAGGAATATAAGCCCAATAAGTTAATCCAGAAATTACACTGCCCGTTATGGAAACTTTACAATATTCAAATTCGAAAATATACAAAAAACTGATAAGCATAGAAATTACAGTTCTGTGACTTTTCTCCCCTCCATCCCCATGGCACAATAGCCCCTACTGGGCCAGCGCCTCCTCATTACCGAGGCTTGAAGATCACACTCAGACACATTACATTCGGTATGACTCCTCTGGAGGAGGGATCGGCCAGTCGCAGAGGTCTCTACCTGACAAAACACAACACTCACAAGAGACAGATATCAATGCACCGGGGAGATTCGAACCCACAATCCCAGCAAGCGAGCAGCCGCAGATCCACGCCTTAGACCTCGCGTCCATTGCGACCGGTAGAGTATTGTGATCCTAAACTTGGATGGTAGTCAGCAGTTCCAATTAGAAATCCATAGACGTTTATGATCACTATAGAGTGTGCATACAAACATCTCTCCGTTCTTAGGTGATCCGAAACGATCTCGTCTTCATGGAATGTGTGATGTGTGTCGTGTCGGGCGGTGTGCTGTACTAAACATCAAATGTAATTTTAATATCATAATAATGCAATTTTATGCTTACCAACTTTTTATACGTTGTATAATTTTAACGCTCCAAACTTTCCAATACCAACAGAATAATAACAAGACTAACGTGTTGGGCTAATATTCATTTGTTATAAAACTCATTGAGGATGGCACTGCAGTATCGAAACATGTAGGAGTTTAATGTTTGTCACGAATTGTATTTTATTAAGTGCATTTCTGGTTGATGTATTCACTGCAAAAATGAACGAGGTTTGAGTCATATAGAAAAAGCGTTGTTTAAAAAATTTGCTTTTATCAGTGTATCTGAGGAATGTGGCTACATGTTTCGGCTATCTATTGTAGCCATTTATAAGCCTTTCCGGTTAACCTAGATTACCACAACAAAAAAGTTAAGCAAATTCTATACAAAACTCTATTGTATCAAACACATTAGTGCAATTTTTGTAATACTAATCATACACATATAAATCACACACACACACAGTTCATTAAACATAATGTCTCATACTTCGATTATGATGATGATAATAATAATAATATGTTTATATGAACGTCTAGAATATATGGTACTTCTGAAAACATGCTATAATCCTTTTCGTCTATATTACCACAATTCACCTTTCACCTCACATATCACATCCACCCCCTACTGGAAACCGCGTGCAAGTTGTAGTTGACGAAGCGTCGTTAAATTAACTACACATTCAACTGAGGGACACACGATATTTTTTGTACATTAATAATACTTTAAAATCTAGGTGTCTGACCACTTAGCCCTATCCGTTCTACAGTTTTGATGCTGTTCGCCCCTTATTATATTTTCATTGCGGTTTGTAATTTCCGCGTGAAGTAAAGCGAAATGCCAACAATGTCATTTATTGAAGTTTCCTTAGCTCGACAAGTTTCGGGCGCATACGCCCATCATCAGGAGCACTAGATGTTAAGTTGCAGCCTAAGGTTTTCTTCACCCAGTTTGTAGATGGGTGGTGGTCCTGGGAGCCGCTGCGTCAATTGTTTTTCTCTGCAGGTTTTATTAAACCACATGGATACGATGGTTTTGTATATCTTTCTCTTGGTGTTTCTATATGCATAGATTTATTTTACCTTTTTGGCATATGAAAATTTCAAGGAGAAAGCAATACAAGACCATCGCATCAATATGGTTTAATAAATACTACAGAGAAAAACATTTGACGCAGCGGCTCCCAGGACCACCACCCATCTACAAACTGGGTGCAGAAAACCATATGCTGCAAATTGAGTTTAATAATTTTCCAACAATATGCGACTTATTCAGTTTATTACATTTCTGTAGGCAGCTCTACATGTTTCGGGTGTTGACACCAATCATTAGGAGCTCGTATAACTGTAAATACAGCTTCTGGTATTGATTAACCGGATCTACTACCATCCGCTCTATACCTACCGTACGATACACATGAATCAGTTCCAACTCAACAACGAGAGCGGATGGTAGTAGATCCGGTTAATCAATACCAGAAGCTGTAATTACAGCTGTACGAGCTCCTGATGATGGGTGTCAACACCCGAAACATGCAGATCTGCCTACAGAAATGTAATAAACTGAATAAGTCGCATCATGTTGGAAAATTATTAAATTCGATTCACGATGCACGGACTCATGTATATAAAATTCATATGTTGCAACTTAACATCTAGTGCTCCTGATGATGGGCGTGTGCGCCCGAAACATGTCGAGCTAAGGAAACGTCAATAAATTACATTGTTGCCATTGTTGCATCAAGTTGGCATTTCACTTTATTTCATGATGAAGATGCACGGTCAAACAACCCTCAAATATAATTTCCGCCTGTGGAAAATCATGAATACTTAGCTTTCATAACTAAGAAACAGAAGGGTGGGCTACCTTCACTATTCTCCTAAATGACAAGGAAATTCAGACCAGAAGAAGCAGTGTCCTTTTAGCTAGGAATCTTTTGCGCATTATGAAAAGACTAAAGAATTAAAAGATTAAGTTCAAAACGGAATATCGTAAAGTTATGTTCTGAAGAGAAGGTTAACAGGGGATGAAATAAAATGATTAATACCAGAAGGCTGAAGACAGGGCACAATCTTGGTGCAAAGATGATTGCTTATGATGTGGGGGAGGTATCCATCGGAGCTGAACACGGCTGACAGCTGAGTTGGTGCCTGCCGATATAATTCGGTTAACTGCAAAGGACGATGGAAAGTGACAACAGATGCGAAACGGTGTCAGTTGGAACCAACACACACTGTCATTGGGGAAGAAAAAAACAGAAGAACTTATTAGGGAACTTTGTGGTGCAAAATGGTGCAAATTTTTAAGTATTAAGTTCACAACCAGACACGTCAAGAATAAGAGAAACCGGCTTTTACGTAAAATTTGAAATTCGGTTTATTGTTTCGAGCAAACAAAGCCCATACTACAGATGAAGCTGACCAAAGTATGTTTCTAGTTATTACGTGTATTTTGGAGGTGTTAGTTTCGAATCCCTTCTGGGACACTGAAAATCCTACGGTTTTCGTCGTTTTCCTCGATCCCTCCTAGAACATCTTGGCATGGTACTCGAATTAGCTAAAAGAAGGTCTCTTCTGTCCGACCTTTCTAACTCACCATTCACTTATGATCCTACTACACTACGCTAAACACCAGAAGTTCTGGAACAGCGTGCCTTAAGGTTTTGCCCAGAAGAGTGATTACGTAAATTTCAAAACATTTAAAATTTTACACAAGAAGATATGTAAAAGGATTTCCTTTTAATCCTGTAAACACGAGGTGGGGTTTCGAAAGAACTCTTAGGTAACTTCAGGATATATTACCGCACAGTAATTGAAGACACCACATTAACTGAAACTTGTTAAAATTACGTACATCGAATTTCATCTTTCTGCTTCATAATAACCTTAACATTTATGCAATAAATCAGGATATTTAAGTAGAGGATTGTTTATTCTTGTTACTGCACCGTGCATATCGTCGAGTTATTTAATAGTATACCAACTGATGCACATACATAAAACTTTTTCACATTAAAATACTAAAATTTCTCCGACATGTTTCGATCCAAGGATCATCCTCAGGGAGCTACACTTTCCTTGCTTAAGTCACTTTTAAAAACTAGTTACTGATTGCTTTCATTATATAATCCTGGTTCTGTGGCGTGATACTGGCTAGCCAGTATCACGCAGCAAAGCACAGGACGCACATCCGCAGTCGGGCACTCTTAGCAACATACCCTTACACAAAAAGACATGTTGCCATACAACGAGGATTATATAACGAAAGCAATCAGTAACTAGTTTTTAAAAGTGACTTAAGCAAGGAAAGTGTAGCTCCCTGAGGATGATCCTTGGATCGAAACAAGACGGAGAAATTTTAGTGTTTTAATGTGAAAAAGTTTTATGTATGTACATCAATTGGTACACTATTAAATATTAAATAAATACAGGGTTGTCTGTTATAAATCTAATTATTTATTCTAAATATAGTGTGGGGTGAAAGATATAAAAAACTCAAGTGTGCCGAGGAGTACTAAACTTTCAAACCAATAGTGCCTCGAGTTAAATTACAAACCAATTGCTCCGCGAATGCCAAAAGAATAACACAAGGTTGCCACGAGCAACAAAAGTACAAATGGCACGAGCTGCAGATACAATAAGTACAATTAACTTGTGCCACGAGTACCAACATTACAACCCATTCATACCACAAGTACCAAAAATATGACCCATTTATGTCCCAAGTACCAAAATTACAACCCAACTGTTCATCCAGCATCAAAATTGCAGCCCAAGAGTGCCGCTAGCAACAAAATTGTGGGAACCACATTCTGAACATTCTGAGCTACTGACAGCTTATAAATAATGAAGACGGTTTTAGTTTACACAACTACCAATTGTTACGACAACAGTATTTTTTGTGTTGACTAAAAATTTTTGTGTTACTTAGCTCAGGAAATAAAACGGAATGTCTTCTCTACAAATACTGGCAGTTGCGTACAGTGAAGCGTAAATGAGTAATGAAATAAATCGCATATTGATACGGTATCACACTTACTATTAAAAACGATAGACATCGAAAAGTGGTAAGTAAACTTACTTACATGACCCTGCAAAAGATATAGTTTTTTGTACTTAATCTTCGACATGTTGTGAGATTGTGACAAACAAATGGTTAACACCCGTAGATTATGGAAAGTTCAACACAGAAAACTAATTAGTAATACATTTGAGCCTCGTCAAGATAAGGCGGGACGAAAGTAAAACATTAAACAGCAAATACGTCTTGTGAAAAAGCGACTAAATGAAAATATTTGAAAATGACACCAAACAATCGCATTCGCAGGAAATTGTGTACAGAATAATTTTGGGGAATACTGCAAACCATTCAAGTTTAAATCTGTTTCCCATGTTTAATGAATAAATCCTAATTAACAAAATTTATAAAACCGCCAATTGATTTATTTTTTGTACTGTGTGGCATTTGGTCTCATATTAAGGAAGAATAAGGGATAAGATTTTTTATTGTGAGTAACGATCAGAATATTTGGGCATATGAGAGGAAAAAATGGTAATTAGGACATTCATGCTTGTATGCTCCACAAGTATGATGATGATGTCAGGGAGCAACAGTTTGGTGGAAACAGCAACAAGCAAGTCAGTGAAAAGAAATAGGTGCAAATTTATGTTGGGAAACCTCAAGGAAAGAAACAGTTCTAAATGTCCAGGAAA
>Ga0123353_10010821_pt1 | contig 12771 bp, 16 predicted proteins | sample TergutLab28metaG_3_FD_92763 | JGI IMG/M metagenome (GOLD analysis project Ga0123353, IMG submission 92763) | Labiotermes labralis P3 segment gut microbial communities from Petit-Saut dam, French Guiana - Lab288 P3 | ecosystem: Host-associated > Arthropoda: Insects > Digestive system > Gut ...
AAAAAAATTATCTCCGTAACCGTTCAACTTCGGACATAGGTGTTTTGGGTTATATCAGTATACTTTAACATAAGGAACACTCTCCCGAAGTCTGGCACATTCCTCCTGGGACACCCTGTATAAATAAAAAATATTTCCTTAAGAAAAAAAGGACTTAAATAAATGGAAATAAACCAGCCAAAGAGCAATGAACTGAAAATGAGATGATGTAAATTAAAAAGTGGTGTAAACTGGCAAGGGATGGTAAAGCAATTGGGCATGAACAAAGAGGAATGAGGCAAGGCTTTGGTGTATTTACTTTAATCCATGGAAATGTGGGGTGGGACAGACAGCAATTGAGGCATTCCAAATGAACAAATTGTGAAATTTACATTTGTTCTTGGTGTATTCTTTGATATTTGAGGTTCTTGTGGTGGTGCATATGGAGACAGTTGTCATCTAGACTGTGACACAGGATGGCCACAAGCTACCAGACTATGTGGCATAACATCCTACAACAGTTATTGGAGCACATAGAAACAGCTACACTACATCCCATAAGTGAAGTCTGTTTATTTTTGTAATTACACTTAATATGTGTATCTATGTATCCAGGCTGTGTGTGGCACATAGTGTACCATATGCGAAGCATGCACATTCAGATAGTTGCCACATACTACATAAGTAGGGGTACAGTGCTTTCTTCACCACTCTATAGCATTCAGTGAGCAGGAATAAGAATTTGTGAAACCAAGCAAGTGTGAAGGAGAACTCAGTATATATCTAAATGCTGTAGTCTTTCATACATTCTTGAGTTTTGTTATTTCTTTCCAGTAATTTGTATCCTTAATCAAGTGGAGGAACTGTGTCAAGAATTTGGTGTCACCTCTCAGTCCTCTGATTTTGTCAGTAAGGCTGACAGCCATCTGCATAGTAACTCTGAAGTTCAGGTCTGGCCAATTCAGGAACTGATGTGTGTTGTCCTTGGTGGAGCCCTGAAAAGGGCATTATGTCAGCAGTATGAGAACCTTGCATCATCTCGTCTTCACACATCATGCAGAGACATTGCCAAAAACTTACAGTCCATCATGCTGCCACTGCCAAGTATTCCGCCCATGTTGGTAGCAATGATTACACTTCTGATAGACTCAGATGAGCTGGTGACTGATTCTGCTTCAGATATAGTGAAGAATCTCTTTCCAAAACTGATGACGATGATATTAAAACATTCAGAACTCTCTCCATCTGTAAAACATTTGAACGATTGGTTGTCTTGGAAAGAGGAAGCCAGTAACGTTGAGAATGGGAACAGTGAAATGCAAATGGACTGGGCTGAAAGTGAGGCTAACAGAGAGGTAAGTCTTCCTTGTCCTCTGATAGAAGGCTTCTGGCTCTGTGCTCACTGTTGCACATTGTACACTGCCAACGTGTCATGTTTAATGCCGCACTATGATGACATGCTTAGTGTTATACCTGACATTTCTTCTAGTAATTTCCATATGGAAAAAAACAGATGCACGAATTTTATATTTTTACGTACTACAATTAACTTGTAGCTGGTAGGGGTGAGGATGGGAAAGGGTTAAAGCAAGTCCATTTGAACCTTAAGACTGAAAGTAATCTTATGGCTAATGTTGTTAAAGCTGTGCTTATACCATATTTACCTGAACGAAAGACCAGGATTTTTTCCTAATTCATTATCAAAAAAATGAGGGTCACCTTATACTGACACACAAATTTAAACCTATCCTTTTAGTATTTTCCCCAGATTTGGAGTTTGTGATGGGTAATTGCCTTATATTCGAGTAAGTTCAGTATTTAAACTGTGTGGAGGAATGGAATTTATATAGATTTTGAGTATGTATATGTGTTTGAAAATAATATGTAATTTTTGTGTTTAGGATTCCTTTCCTATGCATTGCCCACTTATGACAAATATTGTGACATCATTTGTTTTACCAAATTGCCAAAGCAGCAGCAGTAGTGCTACACTGGGCTCACATGTAGCGTACAAGCGACAGCTCAGTGTTCTGAAGGAAATACTATGGAGAAATATGAAAGTTCTGTCAGCACCAGAACTGGACTACAGGTAAACCTGATGTTGTAACTTTGCATGTGATTTAAAATCAGTTGTTATGATCCAGCACACTGGTAATTGCAAGATCTGAGGTTTTGTGAGCAGTGCTGCTGAACATTGAAGCCTTGTTGGATGTGATAGATGCCTTGTTGGTTGGTAAATAGTTACTGATGTTACAGAGGAGCTTGCTGCATCCATGGGAGGGTACTTTAACATCTTTTACTACAGTTGGTATCAAATACAACAGTATAGGTGTTGTTCACATTACATGTACTGCCATGATCAGGCAGACATTACTGTTCCTAAAGGTACTGTACAAGCAGTTTGTGTCTTTTGGCAATAAAGTAAAGTAGAACACAAAATTTTAAGATAATATGCTACTTGGATTGTGTTGCTTGTGCCTTTGGTCCTTTGGGAGTTTCAAGTTGTCACTTTCTACTTATATTTGTAGTTTACTCAAGAGGTGATCCATTTTAATTGCACTGTTTTGTGCAGTTGAGAATTGGTGCTCTCAGATTGTTCCTCAGATATTTATTTAGTGGGTCATACTGTTTGTTGTGTATAATATATTGGGTTTTGGAGCATCCAGATTGTGCTGTTGTTTTTGTTCATATGTTGTTACTGTAGGTGTCCAGTGTGAACCTCTAGAACATACATATATGTATTTTTCATTATGAAGCATTGTGTATGGATATGGGGTCACAGGGTGCTTGGACTGCTTGGACCCTGAAGATGCAGGATGTTCTGAAATGTCAGTAACTGTTGAATAATTGACACCACACCATGTGCCAAAAGACATGAATTTATAGATGTTTTGCTGGTACTGTGCCAGATACACACAAAGGAGTAAGAGGGTATCAGTGTTAGGTACTGGGAACAGAGTGCACTAACTGTTGGATAGAAGGCTGGACAGGGCCCACAGACACTCTCTATATGGCAGGGAACTGGGTAGTGCCTGATCGTGCAAGAAATCAAACCCCAGTTGTCTGGCCCATAAGCAGTTGCTCAGTTGGTTTAGCTAGCATGGGTTCTGAAGAATGTTATTTGTAAAGATACCAGGTGTCCTGAAAATTGCTGTACTAAGGTCATGAAGTGCTTAACTGATTATTGTCACTTACCTTTCAATTTGTTATTTGCAACAGTTTGACAATGCTCTGGTTACAATAGCTCTTGTTTCTATCAGCTGTCATGTCATTGGAGTGTGTACTCCATTTGCATTTTGGCTGTAAATAAAGTAGTATCTCCCTGAAACATTGGTGTATATTGGTAAAGGGACTTCGGGGGCATGCTGTTTATAATGACAAGAAAGTGATGGTGTAGATACCACAAGAAACAAACTGCTTGTCCTCTGGCAGTATTTGTGTAATTTTGTTTTCCAGGTTAAATGATGCTCTTAGTGTTCAGTCATTGATCCAAAGATTTGTACATTCACTGTCCTTGGCACTGGGCCATACTGAAGATGAAGCACCAAACGTAGGCTACAGTTCTGTTGTGGAGAGAGTGATACAGACCCTGCAGGACTGCAACAGTCCTGAAGGACAGCGTGCTGATCCTATGCTTGACAAGCAGATGCAGTTTTCAGATGCGCTGATACAATTAACTAAAATAGTCACAAGACTGAAGGGCGGCATTTCAATGGTAACAAATCATCAGGCAGATGTTAACCTAAGTGATTTCAGGGGCTTTCAGTTGTTGGTTTCAACAGCTGAAGCTTGGATTCTCTTAGGATTCTTGCAGGTTACATTATACGCAGACCTTGGACTGATGGATCCTGTAGCCAAGAGGAAATTTAAGTTGCAATATATTTCAGAGGAGGTAAGAATTGTAAAATTCAGTGAGTTACTTAGGTTAGCTTGGTGTTGCTAATGTTAGAATGGTCCTACTTTGTTCTGCTTGAATACTGGTACTGCTGTAGGAACACGTAAGGCATGACTACAGTGTGTGTAATGCTGTGATGTTTATTGTTATTGCAGCGACAGGAAACAGGAAGGATGCTGTATGCACAGGAACTACAGTCACGTGTTTGTAGCGCAAGTCTTAGTGCATTTGATGACTGTAACCTTCATCCTGATATTGTAGCGCTACGAGAGAGACTCAAGCACTTGACTGTCAGGCAGCACAAGCTGGAGAAATGTGTAGCTGCAAGGCCAGAGCCTCCTTTATTTGATTCTCTAGCAAAGGTAACCCCAGAATTGAAGACCTGCAGTGTACATGTGTGTGCTCATGTATACAGACTGTCAGTAAATAGATTCTTACAATATTATGCAATGGTAGCCGTGTTCTCTATGTAAGACAGGTTGCCATAATATTAATATGCCTCTCTGTGGCCACGTCTGTTACTTGTTGCTTAATTCTTTCACCAACTCAGTCATCATTTTAATATAACATAGTGCTGCCATCTGGTTTTGCTATTTTGTGTTATATGCTTCACACTGAACTGTTTCTGCAGTCTCAGCCCACACCTCAGTTCGAACACAGTAGCCTATTTCACAAATATAAAAGAATGTAGTTAACTATAAAAGCTGTTTCTTCACCAAGCATGCGTACCTCACAGAGAACACAAGACCCAGTATAAAGGTGTGACTTACTGACTCACACAATGATGCTGTTGTATCTGGCAACTATCAGTTGTCACTTCCTGTTGGCTGTTTTATTATATTAACATTTCCCTTTTGGCCAACCTCCCGCACATGAAATGGAGTAGTGGTGGGAAGTGGCACACAATAGTTTTCAGATAAACAGTACTTGGTACATTTTGAGTAAGAGGCGGCTATTTGGGCTTCAGAGTCAGTCTGGATGTTTTGGGGAAGAGAAAATTGTTTGCTTCAGCACAAAGGTGAGTGTTATACAGCAAAGCAGTGACGACAGTTAAGTGAATATGGATCTAGATAAACCTCCCATCTGAGTTACCATCAGCTCTTCTGCAGTTTTGTCTGGCTGATTTTCTTTCATGCTCTTTTTCTATTGGAAATGAGAGTGACTTTTTAAACTTCCATTTTTAACTAACAATCAGTTCTGCTGTCTTGAATGTTGGTTGAAGTACTGAAACATTTAGTTGAAGGTGTTGCCTGTACAGAGCATGACCCCAGACTGCTGTTTTAGATGTAAATTGTTGGGTACTGTAATATGTGGTTATGTCAGTAGTTGAAGATTGAGGATTCCTGAAGGATGCACCTTGAGCATGAAACATGTCAGGAATTGTGAACTGTGAACTCTAAATAAATAAAGTAAATAGTGTATGAATGAATCAGTAAATGAATGAATAAGGAAGTAAATAAATAAATAAGTAAATGCAATACATGTGAGTTGTATTAGTTGCCTTTGATATGATAATTCATATTTTAAACTTCAGTGTTTGGCTGAAGGTGTTATAACATGTGTTATGATTAAGCATATTTCAGTCCGTAAATATTTTGATAGACATGGCACTGTGTCCGTACTCTCACACTGGTGGTTTTGAATGTTGCCGCTTGCATATCGTTACAGGAAGCTCTCCACTACTCAAATAGTTTAGCTTCTGCTGAGGTGGTTCTAAACATCCACAGATGTATGGTTGACGCAGTTCACAAATTACACACAAAATCGTACAGTGATAAAGAAAAGATGGCCTTGATAAAGAGAGCAGAGGAGATGCTGAGGGAGGAGCAGATGTGGCATGAGTCACAGTTGAGATTCTGTGACAAACTGAGCAGATTGTACTGCAGTTGGTACCCAGACATGGTAGTACCTTTGCTTTGTGCAGCCACGCAGGTAAGCTTAATGTCATTACAGTAAAGCAGCACAAAGTGTGTATCCAGTATGACCTGTGCAGTCACTGTAGCTGAATGATCTTGTGTTTGCCAGCTCTGCTATGGGGTGCACCAGTTAGCTACTTTGCTTCAGAAGGAGGTAATCCAGACCAAAATGTCACTTGGGCATGTTGTTGGATGTGAACAGATCAATTTGAACAAACTGATGCGTGATCTTGTTCATTTTCCGTATGTGGGAGACGGCCAATCATGCATTGTGTCCACTGTAGACACTTGGACGTCAGATGTCACTCTTGATTTGGTGAAAGAAGCTGTGACTGGTCAGACTGAAGCACAGCAATGCAGGAAGGAAACATTCTGGTAAGCATTCAGCTAATGTCTGTCTGTATGTGTGTGACCAAACTGACATTAAAACTGCTCTCACAGTTTTCATGTACATAAAATATCCAATAAACACTGTATGCCATGCCAGCTATTTAAACTGCTGTTCCGCCCAGTCCCATGTGCCGGCGTAGTCTAACCAGTATTTTACCCAGGATGTAGCTGAATACCCAAGTTTTGTTCAATGTAACACTGAGTCATTGGGCAAATAGTTCCCAGCGTTTTGAAGTGGCACAGCATCACATCCCAGAAAACTTCTTTCTCCTTGCAGCACTTCTGTGAGGCCCTTAAATCTCACAAGATGCAGTTGTCTTTTTTACCAGAATCTCAGTACATGGCAATGAATCTTAACCTTTGTTGACCTATAGGATATGCTGGTCTCTAAAATGCACTGTTGAATGGTCTAGCATGCCATGTGCTGGTCTCCATGTGTTTACCTGATACAAGTTTAATGTCCATGGCCATCAAGTGGTACAGCTGACATTTCATTCTGTCACCTAAAGATTAAAGAAAGACACAGTATGATTAAGAAATAAGTACTGTGCTGTACTAACAACAGGAGAACACAGCACATGTGCGTAAGCAGGCTTTTTAAGTGTACACATCAGTATGTTAAATATTTTAAATTGTGATTGTGTGACATCATCTGTCAATGCTTTGCATACTTTGTGGGTATGTATATGTATATGAAAACTTGATAGCTGTCAGGGGTGGTGAGGGGGATGTTTGGGTCCAAGATGGAGGAAGTAACAGGCCAGAAAACTTGCATAAAAAAATAATTCTCGATTTGTACTGTCCAAGAAATATTATTTGGGTGATAAAGTGATGGAAGATGAGGGGGGAAGGGTGTGTGGCATCACACATCACACACACACACATACACACATATGTGTAGAGGGTTTGGTGGAGAAGCCTGAAGGAAAGAGACCACGTGGAAGATGTAGGCATAGATGGGAGTATAATATTAAAACGTACCTTAAAGAAATGGGTTAAGAGGGAATGGACAGAATTAATGTGGCTTAGGATAGAGACAAGTAGTGGCTTATTGTGAGCATGGTAATGTACCTTCAGATTCTATAAATGTGGGGAATTTTTTTGACTAACTGCGGAACTGTTAACTTTTGAAGAAGGACTCTGCTCCATGGAGTTTGTTTGTTAGCTATTACTGTTTCATCCTTATTCTCTACTTCCAGAATTTATTGTAGGTATGTTAAATATCTGACATCACATCGTAAAATGAACAACCATCAAGACTAAAAAGTAGAGCCTGCTTGTAGTGTCAGAATCTTTGTGTAAATACATTTTTTATACAGATTGTAGCTGTTACAAGTATTTGGATTTTGGTATATAGTGGTGCATTTAAAAGTAGCCCATTTCAGCCTTAGATGTGCTCGCAGTGTGAACAGACTGTATTGGTATGGGCTACTTTTAAATGTACCATGAAACAGTTTTAAACTTTGCTGTCTGTCAGTTTGAGTCCTGTACGTGCTGAACTTTATTACTAAAAATATTGTAATTTTTTGTCTGTCTCTGTGGTGGTATTCGACAGTGATTCTGTATTGTCTTTATTTTTTTTTAAGCCTATTTAAATCAAGTCTTGAAGAGCTGAAAAATCTTGTAATGATCAGAGGTGAATTACAAGATGAAATCTGGGTAAAAATGACACAGCTTTTGGATAGAGTAGTAATGCTATGGAGAGAACAGGAGGATGGGAGAAAACAGAGGGAGCAAGAAGAACAGAGTTTGTACATTACAAAGTAAGTGAAGTATTGTGAGCATAGCTCTGACTGAACATGATAACTGAGGAAATGTAATCTGCCAATAAAACTGAGCTTTTACATGCAAAGGACTAAAAATGTACAGAATGTAGAATGTTGTTCCTTGAGAGAGTGGAATTTGCACATGAGGGCAACTTCAGTTTTTGGATGTGACACAATCAGTGCCTGAAATTCTCAACTCACAAGTGAAGTACACTGGTGTTACCCTGCATTCCACTTCATCAGCATCATCATTATATCGTAAATTCTGTGACTACTGTACTGTGGTTGTCCCAGGCTGACACATATCACTGTGGTCAGTAATGCAAATTTTTAATACTTTTATGATAGAATGTCTACACTTGTTGGTAAATTGTACTACTGTTCCATGTTTGGGCAAACACTGGAGGTATTTGCAAGTTGATAAATGTGTTGAGAAATACTTAGTAATCTAAGGGTTAAGAATTTCATTCTATGAAAGGCACTAAGATAAAATTTATTTCTGGCACTCTGTAAAATAAATTGCACAGTTATGTTTAATTTTCGGAATATATCAAAACATTTACTTGTTCAAGTGCATACGTAATTTTGCCATTATCACAGAAGCAGGACACTGAGCGATGAAGATCAAGATGCTCTGGCCTTAGCGGAGATGTTCCCCTCATCTGATGCCAATGACTTTGGTGATCTCCAGCAACAGGCAACGCTAGACCAGGTTCCAAATGCAAGAAAAGTCCCAGTTGTGTCTGTAGTTGATGTGCTGACAGTGAAGGATACAGACTTCATCTGCCAACTACATTCTCATGTGACGCAGTCTTACACAAGGTGTGCGTGGCTGTCACCAGTACTGTCATCCATCCAGTACAGCCATCTGACACCAGACTTCATCACACCATTATTACAGAGGTAACAACATCGGAGCTATGATTTTGGAAATTTGTTTGTGACGTAACAGCAGTTGACAGTCATGTGACTGCAACAGAAGACAAATCTCATGGGATGTGACACTGTGTTGTTGGGTGAGTGGTGCTCCATGTTTCAAAGGATTGTGGTGCTCTCAAAGCATGGAAACCATTCACCCAACAATACAGTACCATATCCCAGGAGACCTGAGTCCTCAGCAACATCGCTGTGAGAACCTCAAATGCAGCGTCACGTCCCAGTCAATTCGAGTCCTCAACATAACCCTTGTGAGAACCTCAAGTTGTGCATGTTATCAACTGGTTCAGTTGCTAAGAGCAATGCTTTTTGAACTGTGGGTGTACATATATATCGTTTGTGAAGTTCAGGTTAGGTTAAGTTATAGTATGTATGTAGGTTATATTAAATTGCAGACTTACATGTACCCTGTTTGACCCTTTTCTTCTAAATTAGCCAGAAACTCGGCATGTTTGAAATTAGTTAATTTTATTATTTATATTGTGGTGTCCTGGGTTAAGGCACCGTGTGGTCAGGTAAGTGGATTGGAGCATGCTGTGGTCATCTGCATGGCACAAGTTGACAGCAGTATGTTGTTTCAAACCATTCATGTTTACATATCAGACTCCACAGTGTCATAATCCAGATGATAACAATACGACTATTTACTGACACAAAAACCATATAACTCACATGTTAATTAGTTCTTAATTAGTAAGTCAAATCCGAACTTAACAAGTCAGGTGTGACATGCGTAACTTAAGTATAATGAAAATTGCTTTACGGTAACTTTGTTTTCCTTTTTCTGTGTAACGTTCCAATTCAGCAGTAACCAAAAGTTGGAAGCATTGTGTTTTCTTTTCTATATCAAATACGGTAATACCGTCCAGTTGGTTTCTTGGATCTCTCTCTCTACAGGGTTTATGCTTTTATTGATCTGCCCTATACTTCAGTGAAGGATACATAAATACCAAACTTTTCTTCAATTTTATTGCAATTTGTTAATGTTTTTCTCTTCACCAGTTCTATATTTTCCTTAATGAATGGACTTTTATTATTCATTTGTATTATAATTGGTTCTGTTTCCATACATGAGACTTTAGTCACTAAATTTTCTTCTGTTTTTCTGTCTTGTTGTTTGTTGTATATAAATACTGCAATATCTGTGCTTATTTTCAGGTACAAAATATTTGGCTTGCTGCTGGAGAGGCTGTCAAGAGGCCTTGATAGCTCCTTGGACAGTAGCCTTTACCCCAGCTTAACATTACTTACAGCTTGTACACTGTCCTACACTGACAAAGGAAGGACAAAATTATCTGATGTTGGCGACTTGTCACTGGCCGGCACCCAGTCACGGCACGGGAAGTTCCTTGTTACAGCACCAAAAATGAAAATGTTTGACTTCTACAGAGATGGCTTTGTTGAGGAAGTGAAACAGTGCTTTCCAATCCTGGTGGCCTTAACTGCTAGAGTTAAAGAACTGCTGGCACAGTGGTCTGATCACCCCACTTTGAAACAGGTTAGTGTGATGAATGGGTTAAATGTAGTGCAAGATGGAACTTGGAAGTTAGGTGTGCAGAGGTCTCCTTTGGATGCAGTGCCAGTTTTCAGTATGTGAATAATATGGCTACTGCTAGATGAAGGCTTCTGCTCAACTGCCTCAGGCAGTCTCCTACAGTAAACATAGTAGAATTGTACCTTCAAAAATCCTGAGAGTTGTGTATGGGTGCGTAGGAAATTGCAAGTTCTCATTATGTCAATATTTCACTGGTAAATTATAGTTATTTTGAGGATACACATTATTCATTTTCAGTGAATGATAATTGTTTGGTATTTAGGACAAACCTGCTGCCTCTGTCTTCAGGAACTATACAGTGTCACATGTCAGACAACCGTAATGTAAATGGTGCTTGGGTTGAGAGACATTATGCAGTTAGTGAAGCTTTATTTGTGTGTCCATACAGATGCTTGTTATTGTGGAGAGAATTCATAACTTTCCATTGACCAGCCCAGTTTCACGTTTCCTGGCTGGTTTTGAAATCTTATTGGATAAGATACATGAATGGGAAGAGAATGCCCACAGTGGTGTTAGCTTAGCACCACACTGGAAGTCTGTGACGGATCAGATTGGCAGGTGGCGCAAATTGGAATTGCAGTGCTGGAAGGACAGTCTGGACAATGTTGCAAGCGGGTGAGTGTACTTTTACATTTACTGGATAAAGCAACCACATATCATTTTGTGTGTGTCTTCCAGAAGCAAGTACAAACTGTATGTGTCAGTCTGTCATCTCCAGTCAGGACTTGCATTTTCCTCAGAATATATCTTCATTGTCATTAAGAGTATGTAACTGCATTGTTCTTGTTGATGATGTTTATGGTTTTTTTTTATTTACCAGTGCTGTCAGTAGGTAGAATATGCAGCATCAGATGTAGGTGAATGAGTGTGGTTTATGCAGCATTACTGGAATGGTGATGACAGGGTCAAAGCAAGAAACTTGGAGTTTATCTGCCAAAAATATCCCATGAATTGTCCTCGTAGTGATATTTGGAATTTGTGTAATGTTGTCTTTTCATATTTTGTGGTAATATAAAAACACACAACAGTCAGTAAGTGATAACATGTGCACCTGACATCTGCAGGTAATTTTATGGGTCTTTTGGTAAAACATTTTTGTGGGGAAGGATTCTCTGCATTATATCTTGAGAGTAATAAGGGAAATTTATATTGTGGTCTTTTGTATTGTCACTCAACACTATGTGGTCAGTTGCTACCAATGCTTTGGAGAAACATGATACCTCCATCTTGTGTGTTGAAGCTGGAGGCAGTCAGTTTCTCTATGGTGTCACAATGCATGGCCACTATCAGATTGCTGTCTGCCATGAAAACCTAATATTTTATATCCAACTTCATGGAGCAGAGTCCTGCAGAAGCTGGCAATTGCTCATCCAGCCAAGAATTTCTGTCCTTCTGTAGAACATGAGCATCTCACTGTGGAAGAAGTCACCTCAGATGGTTGACATTGTGAAAACATGATTATGAAAGTATGCCAGCTATGTTGCAGTGTTGAGCTGAGTTAGTGCCAAGTTGTAACACACACACATACACACACACAGCTGAGGGCAGCACGTGAATTGCAGCAGTGTTCACTCTCTGTTGTTTACCCCTTTTTCAGAATAGAGGCAGCTGCATCAAAGTGGTGGTTCTATATTTATTCAGTAGTGGAATCATTCACAAAAGACAGCGCAACAGAATCATCAGCAGAGGAGTTGATAAAAACTTTTCAAAAATTTATGGAACAGTCAACCCTTGGGGAGTATGGAACAAGGCTGAACATTTTGTTTACATTTCACTGCCATGTTGTTCACAGGCCAAAAACGGCTTGCAGAGGTGAGAGTTATGGTGTCTCATGTTTGATATTTTGTATTCGGCATTTGATATTTGGTATACTGTATTTCTAAAGAAAGTGTAAAAGTGTGAAATAACCTCACAATGTATAAGAGGTAGGAAAGTTTATTGTTATAACATATAGACACTTTTGTTAATATAAAATACATTAAATGACTGAAGGTGAGTCTCATTCCGTAATGTACAAACACGGTCGCCTTCATTCTTATAATAAAACCAACTAGATGCACTAAATTCTCAAATTTATTTTTGGAATAAAACTCTACATGTTTCAGACAGTTGCTCTGTCCAACATCATGAGTTTTTCACTGTACACACAGCAATGGTATATGTCATACAGGTTTGCTGACAGCTTGCGAGCAGGATCAGGACATGCCATCCTGATCCTGCTCGCAAGCTGCCAGCAAACCTGTATGACATATACCATTGCTGTGTGTACAGTGAAAAACTCCTGATGATGGACAGAGGAACTGTCCGAAACATGTAGAGTTTTATTCCGAAAAT
>Ga0123353_10010824_pt1 | contig 12769 bp, 10 predicted proteins | sample TergutLab28metaG_3_FD_92763 | JGI IMG/M metagenome (GOLD analysis project Ga0123353, IMG submission 92763) | Labiotermes labralis P3 segment gut microbial communities from Petit-Saut dam, French Guiana - Lab288 P3 | ecosystem: Host-associated > Arthropoda: Insects > Digestive system > Gut ...
ATCGCCACATCAGTTGGCTTTGCAATGATGACCTCATAGTCTGGGGTCGAAAAGCTCAAGGTTCTGCCTGGATTATCAAGTCCTGGAATGTCGACCCCCACCGCTTTGAGCAGGGCCACGCTGTCATCGAAGAGCTTTCCTTTGGGGATGGCAATGCGCAGCGGGTGAAGGGTCGTGTCAGCTATTTCTGGAGCCTGCTCAAAGCTCTCGATCAGGGCTTCGAGCTGAGTCAATTCGTAGACGAAGCCTACTGCTGGCAGGTCGCGACCAAAACGGGCGAGCAAGGTGTCATAACGACCGCCACTACCCACACATCTTGATCTGCCTTGTGCCGTTGCGACATTGAGCTCGAAAATAATCCCCGAGTAATAGTCGAGCCGTGGGGGTAGGGAAAAATCAATGACAACTTTTTGCGTAGGGAAACGCTCTACTAATGAGCGGTAGCAAGCGCGCAGGTTTTCAAGCGCATCACGGGCTTCCTGATTCTGATCCAAAAGCTGGGCTGCTGCATCAAGTGCGGACTCGTCCCCGGACAGCTTAAGAAGACTTGTTATGAGCTTGCGCCTGTCTACACAACTACCGGAAAGATTGGCAGCTTTCATTAGGTCCTTGAAGCGTATGAAGTCGCCGTCCCTCCAAGCCTGCATAATGAGCTCTGTGTCACCGGCTGCGAAGCTCTGCTCGATGAGCTTTCCGATGAGGGAAACATCGCTGAGGTGCAGGTAGACCTCTGAAAGACCAACCGTCTGCAAGCCACCCAGGGCCAGAGACAATACTTCTGCATCAGCCTCTTGGGCAGCAAGGCCAAAGCATTCGATGCCTATTTGCGTCATCTGACGATCGCTGCCGCGTAGAGATTCCTTTTCGCGAAAAACATCGGCAACATAGCGCAGGCGATATGGTGGGTCTATTTTTGAAAAGCGCGTAGCGACCACACGCGCCAGTGATCCGGTGACATCACTGCGCAAGGCAATCAGGTTGCCATCAATGTCGACAAAGCGAAAAGCGTCGCTTTCGCTGCCGCCGCGTTCGAGCGTCTCTGGATATTCGACCGTTGGTGTTTCGACCAGCAGATACCCTTGTTGTGAAAAATAATTCGACAGCTTCATAGTCAGCTGCTCTCTTCTGGCAGCTTCTGCAAACAGTATGTCTCGAAAACCTCTGGGCTTTCCCGTACTCATGAGTGTCCCTCCACCGAAATTATAAACACCTATCACTGTGGCAAATACTTTAGCACATTAAAGTGATAAAGTGCAACAAGTTCTTCATCTCATTTATGAATTATTTATCGACGACCAAAAGTCTCTTACAGCTGGGGCAACGCGCCAAGCCATTTGAGCTTTCGATGTCGACTCTTTGCGCTGCAGGAACGAGTACCTGACAACCCATACACTTGCCCTCGCTGTAAAGGGCGACGCCGATGCCATTTTTTTGCGCACGGATACTCTCATAGTCTTGAAGAGTTTGAGCACTCAGGTCCGCAACGAGCCCAGAGCGCTGCGCTTGCAGCTCAGAATGCTCTTTCTTTAGTTGTCCGAAGTATTTTTTGTAGGACTGCATTTCGCTATCTAAGGCGATTTGAAGCTGCTGCACCTTGTCAGCCGTGTCAATTTGCGCCAATCCAAATTCGCTGCGCTTTTCCATGAGCTTCATGCCTTCATTTTCACGCTTTTCTTTTTGCTTGAGCAGCTTTTCAAGCTCTTTTGACAGATTCTCGATCTCGCGGTGATTGGTCGACTTTTGCATCGATGACTGGGTTTCCTTCATGCGAGCCGCGAACTCATCTACCTCTGCCTCGAGCTCTGAAATTTTTCCTTCAAGATCTGAACGTGCTGCCTCAATGATGCTCAGTCGTCGCTGACCTTCGGTAATTTTTGACTGCGTAGCAGCTATAACCTTCTTTTGCGGTGCACTTTCTGCTTTTGCGTTCAGTTGAGCAAGCTTCAGATCAACATCTTGCAGTTCTAGCAAGCTTTTTTCTTCTTTTGTCAGTGCCATGTAGTGGTCTCCGCTTCTTTGTCGCTGGCTCTTTCATACGTTCTTTAAGATTTTAAGGACGGTCCCGCCTCGATACTGCGCCACAGGTCTGCGTCTTTATGCACCTGAAGCATGTCACCCGACAAGCCTGTTGCCGCAGCAATCATATCCACTAAAGGCAGCTCTGATGCATCATGTCCTACCTCTATCAAGCTCAGGCCAGATTCGACTGCAGCTAAGGCTGCGTGATAGCCAAATTCGCCCGCAATCAGAAGGTCAACTTTTGCTACTTGAGCCTCCGGAATGCGTCCGCCGCCTGAACCAGTTGCTGTCGCGAGCGACTGCACCATAGATTGTCCGTCACCGTAGACTTTGACAGCCCTCCCGCTGATTTGGGCAACAGATGCTGCCAGCTGATCGAGCGAACAAGGCTCAGATACGGTCCACATTTCACCATAGGGATTAGACTCATCACTCATTTCAGCAGCTACGGGAAAGCCCGGTAGACCGTACTGTGTCATAAGACCTGGCAAAGGTCCGACGTGCTCAAGCTTGAGCTGGTCGCCCCAATACCTGCGCGCCATCTGCGCGACATCTACATTGGTGTGAGCTGCGATTATTGCGATACCTGATGATAAAGCTTGCGCTAAAACACGTTCAGGATAACTATGGGCAACATGACTGATGTTATAGTGCCCAAAAGAATTGAAGCGGATGGGATGATGGCTGACAATGAGATTAGCACCCAATTCCTGGGCACGCGCTAGTGCTGCAAGGCCGGGGTCAAGGGTGACGAGCACGCGACTGACGGCGGCATTGCCATCCCCCACAAGCAGGCCCACAAGGTCGCCATCAAAGGCACGTGCAAAAGGAAAGACTTCGTCGATAGCAAGAAGAACATCTACGACCTTAATTGTATTGGACATCGCTGCTTTTCTCCTTTGCTTAGCTATTCTATTCTCTTTACTTCTGTGACAAACGTGCGTACCAACTGCTTAAGGCCTAGTGATGATCGTCTTCGTCCTCATCTGCGTGCGGATCAAAGTTAGGGTCTGCCGATTTGATTTCACCAGAAATGGGCTCCCGACCCTGGCTGACCAGATAATCATCGACCGCAACCTTAAGTCCGTCCGTTGCCAGTACCGAACAGTGCATTTTTGCACTGGGGAGTCCGCCCAGTTCATCTGCAACGTCTTGCTTGGTCAGCTTGACGGCATCCTCAATACTCTTTCCCTTGACAAGCTCTGTCACAATGCTCGAGGTCGCGATGGCAGCACCGCAGCCCAAAGTCTGGAACTTTGCATCTTCGATCTGATCTTTATCGTCAACCTTGATGGTGATTTTCATGATGTCTCCGCAGGAAATATTTCCTACTTCGCCCATGCCATCTGCATCCTCAATAACACCCACGTTGCGGGGATTGTTAAAGTGATCCATTACTTTATCGCTGTAAATCATAGACCTATGATTCCTTTCCGAAATATTTCTGATAGACCGGAGACATCGCGCGCAGTCTTTCCACAATGGGGATGAGCGCATCGATGAAGCCGTCGACGTCGTCTTGCGTTGTGTAACGACCCATAGATACTCGTAGCGAACCGTGCGCTATTTCCTTTTTAACGCCAATGCTCAAGAGCACATGACTGGGGTCAAGCGAACCGCTGCTACAGGCAGAGCCCGTCGATACGGCATAGCCGAGGTTATCCAGTTGCAAAAGCATTGATTCACCCTCGACACCGTTAATAAGCAGTGGCGCTATTCCGCCCACCCGCTTGCCAGCACTCACAGTTGCCTGGGTGTTTTCGAGACTCTCTGTCACGCGCTGTAAAATATGGTCACGTAAGGCAGAAAGGCGAGCTTGCTCTTCGTCACGTTCTTCAAGGCAGAGTTCAAGTGCCTTTGCAAAGCCGACAGCACCCACGACATTTTGTGTGCCGCTGCGTCTGCGACTTTCCTGACCGCCGCCTTTAATAAGAGCATCAAAGTTTACCCCACGGCGCAGGTAGAGTCCGCCCATACCTTTTGGACCATAAATCTTGTGGGCAGAAAAGCTCGCCATGTCAACGCCCAGGTCCTGCACGTCAAACGCGGTCTTTCCCAGTGACTGTACAGCATCAGTGTGAAAGAGTGCCCCGTGGCTATGGGCGCACTCCGCCAGTGCTTTTACATCATTAACGGTTCCCAGCTCGTTATTTGCGTGCATGATGGAAACGAGCTTTGTATCGGGCCGCATGACAGCCTCGAGGTCATCTGCGTGGACAAAGCCGTCGCTACAAGGCGAGACAAGCGTGGTTTCATAGCCCTGCTTGCCGAGCCACTTTAAGACGTTGAGGACGCCAGGGTGTTCGTAGGCAGAGGCGACGATGTGTCCTCCACCTGCGGACAGCGGGGCGATGCGGTTCAAGACGCTGATAAAGGCGGTGTTATCTGATTCTGTTCCGCCAGAGGTGAAGACGATTTCTGAAGGGCGCGCAGCACCGATGCCGGTGGCGATGCTTTCACGAGCAGCCTCGAGCGCATGGTAGGCGTCGCGGCCGGTTTTGTAAAGACTGTTGGCATTGCCGAAATGTTGCGAAAAATAAGGCATCATTGCCTCTAAAACACGTTCATCAACGGGTGTTGTAGCCGCGTAATCTAGGTAGGTCACTCGTAGCGTCCTTTCTCGTTTTTACAGCTTTTCATTGTAGCACTAATGGGGGTTTATTTATGCCAGATACGCCTGCGGTTTCGCGTCAAAAAAAGGAGGGGTACACTTCACAGGTGGCACCCTCCTGCTCCCGTCGTTATTGGTTTTGCTTGAGGCGCTGGCGTGTGCTTATTAGCGCACGGTCAGGTTGATTTTTGCTGACTTGCTAGCGACGCGCAGGGTGATGACGGTCGTGCCCTTTGCCACGGCCTTTACCTGGCCGAGCTGGTCGACACTTGCCACAGCAGGTTTTGAACTGGTCCACTTGGCCTGGCCCGACATCGTGATTTTGGCTGGCGTGGTCTTGGGGCGCAGCTGAACGGTCTTGCCACGGCTTAGGGTGGCCTTGCTGGGAAGCCCTGCAATGGCGAGCTTATTGAGTTTTGTAGCCGTCTTGCTGACGGTGATGGTCAAAACGAGGGTTTTGTTGTTGGCAGTTCTTATGGTGATGCGGGACGTGCCCGGTACACCTGCCTTGACGGTCAGCAGCTTTGTGGCATTTTGTGCGACGCTGAAGCTTCCACTGGCGCCACCTGATTCAATTGAAGCGACCTTGGGGTTTGATGCGCTCCAGGTCAGTGGCACCGTGGAATTATCTTTGCCTTTGACTACCAGAGGAATCTTTGCGCTTGTGCGCTGACTCATAGCTATGGCCTTTGCTGGAGTCACGAGTGCGGTCGGTGCCCCCTGTACCTTGAGCGTAACCGTCGCAGATACCGGTGAAGCCTTTGCTTTGGCCGTAATGTTGACCTCTCCTGATTTGTGGGCGGTGACTATGCCACGTGTGTCGACGCTTGCGACTTGTGAATTGGAGCTTGTCCAGTTGACCTGTTTGTTGGCAGCGTTTGCCGGGGTTATGAGAGCGCCGAGCGATCTTTGTCCGCCCTCGAGTATGGGTGTTGATGCTTGCTGATTAGTGATGGCCACAGCCGCAGGTGTTGGGTCGCCCAGTCCTGGTGACCAGCGAGCATAGAGTGTCAGACGGCTCTTAATGCTTGTCGTTGCATTGACAAGGCTGCCACCATTTTCTGCCGTGTACCAGCCATCAAACTTGTAGCCAGGTTTTACAGGTATAGGATTGATGCCCATGGAATTACCTTCGGCAATGCTGAGGTCGTTAAAGCTCGTGCCGCCGAGGGAATTGAAGCTGACGATGTAGAAGATCGTTCCGCCCCAGGCAGAGTCAAAGCTGACGAGCGTTGGCGTGGCGCGGTCTACGAGTGTCCCGTCCCCCAATTGTCCCTTTGAATTCCAGCCCCAGGCCCACAAATGTCCCTCGCTATCAATCGCGAGCGTATGATCTTCGCTGGCACAGATTTGAGACCAGCTAAGCTTTGAGTCAATGGCGGTAGGAGTAGTTGCTGGAATCTTATTGCCCGTACCGAGCTGCCCGTAGCCATTAAAGCCCCAGCCATACATCTTGCCTGCACTGTCGATTGCCATCGAATGATAGTTGCCAGCACAGACAAAGGCCCAGTCAGTGTCTGCGCCTGCCGTCGTGACCAATTGGGGACTGTTGTAATTGACCGTGTTTGCGACGCGGTAACCGCTGACTTTATTTGCCCCGTCTTTTTCCTCGACGATGCTGCCGCCAACACCCAGTTGACCCCAATTGTTATGACCCCAGGCGTAGAGTTCGCCTTCAGCATTGGTTGCGAGCGTATGATACATGCCGGTACAGAGAGTGCGCCAATTGCTGGCCGTTCCGATTTGCTTTGGCAGGTATTGATCGGCATTGCTGCCGTCGCCCAGCTGACCTTCACGGTTATTACCCCAGGCCCAGAGCTCACCGGTGGTCGTAATGGCAAAAGAGTGGTCCGTTCCCGCGCAGATGGCAAACCATTTCCGGTCAATGTTGATGCGCTTAGGCGTAAGCTCATGCATGGTTGTTCCGGTGCCCAGTTGACCCACCTTATTTGATCCCCAGGCGTAGAGATCGCCGTCTTGCGTCAAGGCAAGCACGTGATAAGAACCTGAATTCACGTCTGCCCACTTTACCTGTGGTGCGACCTGGGTGGGGAGCTTTTTGTCAACAAAGCTGTTAATGCCTAGCTGTCCTGCTTGATTATTGCCCCAAGCCCAGAGCTCGCCTTTGGTGTTGATGGCATAAGAGCTAAACATCCCCGCAGATACCGCCGACCAATTGCTTTCAGAGCCCATGCGTACTGGCCTGTCGCTGGACTTGGTGTTACCGGTGCCCAGCTGGCCATTAGAGTTATCGCCCCAGGTATAGAGTCGACCACCATGATTGACGGCAATCGTATGCTGCCAACCGGTGGCAAAGCCCCTGTCGTTGGTAGATGCGAAAGCAGTGAAGGGAAGCGTTGCCAGCAGTACAAAGGCGGCAATCACGATGGCAACAGCAGCTAAAACCCTTCTTTTGGTTTGCTGATAAAGGTTTTGCTGTGCCGCTTTCAGATTGCATGCCCGCACCTGGTCACTGGTTAGTGCGCAGCACCTGCGACCAGTTACTGTAAAGCCACTGCGCCTCATTCAGGAATCACCCTATCGTATGGTGTCGTATGGAAAAAGATTGTTACATATTATAATAACAAACATTCCACAACTTGTACACATTAAATAAGCTGCCAAAAGGAGCAAAAATGCCTGCCGCAGATGCGACAGGCATTTTCCAAAAGACTTATGAGCTATCTGCTTGTTTAAGCTTTAGTCCTTTTTCTTGATAAAGAAGAAGTATACGGCTGCTGCAGCTGCAAGTACGGCAACTACGACAACAATCCAAATCCAGTTTTGGCCGGCGTCATCGACTTCTTCTTCTGCGTCTGCATAGGCATCGCTGCCCGTTACATCTGCCGTAGCATCGTCAACGTCTGCCTCGGTGTCATGTGCGGCATCTGCTGCATCGGCACCCAGATTGTCTGAGGTTGCTTCTGCGTCCTGATAAGCATCTGTTGCATCGGCGCCTGCAGTATCTGCAGCTGCTTCAGCATCTGCACCAGCATCAGTTGCTGCTGCAATCTTGACAGGAGCTACTGCTGCAGGAACGAAAGAGTTGATGGGCAGCATTGCCATCATCATGCATAGACCCAGTGCGACCGCAAAAATACCAAGCTTGTTGAACTTCATCTTTCTACCTCACATTCGATATAAAAAACGTGTGTCTTCAAAAAAACCTCATATATCGTAGCAAGTTATGGAGATTCATGCAAGTTTTCAACAAATCTTCAACACAATTGACTTCTGGAAGTCCTTGCAGAGGGCATATGCGAGGTCACGCATCAACGCAAGCGTAGAACTATCTTTAGCGCCAGAAAGGTTCTGATTCGAGCTGCTTGAGGACTTTGAAAGCAGCAGGCAGCCATTTGACCTCATAGAGATCATCAAGGCTCAGCCAGCGGCAGTCATCATGTTCACTTAAGACAATATCTTCGACGGGTGATAGGGGTGTACACAAAAAGCAGGGCATATGCAGGCGAAATGCCGGATAGGGGTAGTCGACCGTGTCGTAGAGGCGATCTATGGCAACATCAATGCCCAACTCTTCTTTGATTTCACGCACGCAGCAGTCTGCTGCGGTCTCGCCTGGCTCTATTTTGCCACCGGGAAATTCCCACCAGCCGTCGTAGCGCTTGCCCGTAAAGCGGCGTGCCGCGAGCACCCTGCCCTGATGCACGATGATTGCTGCGGCAGCGCACACCGTAGGCAATTCCTGTGAGGGGCTGGTGTGGACGTGCTCCGCCTCATGATTTTTATGATTGTCAGCGGTCTGATTCATGTCCGCAATTGTACCAGCCTACTGCGTTGTAAGTTCATATTGAGCTTCTGTCAGGCAGTGCATCAGGGTGTTCGCCTTGACAATGTCTGGGTCAGCATTTATGATACGAACACTTGTACTTAATAAACACTTGTTTGTTTCCGCAGACTTCTGGCTGACTGTCGTCGCTGTGCGGGGAAACCTGTCGAGAGAAGGATATGTACCCTAGGCCACTTTTTCAAAATAAGGCGCTGCAAGATCAGTTGACGGAGCCTGCTGCGCAGCATGAATGCAAGGTGAATCATCCTGCCCTGCCCTCTTTTCAGCAGCGCATAATTTTGCATGTTGACTTGAACTGTTTCTACGCTCAGGCTGAATGTTTTCGCAGACCGGAGCTGCGCGACAAGCCCGTTGTGGTAGGTGGCGACGAAGAGGCGCGTCATGGCATTGTGCTTGCAAAAAATATGATTGCAAAAGGCTTTGGCATCAAGACAGGCGAGGCGCTGTGGCAGGCGCGGCAAAAGTGTCCTGGCCTGGTGTCAGTGCGAGCCGACTACCGTCATTACCAGCGTATAGCACAGGCAGCGCGTGCCATCTACTATGACTACAGTGATCGCGTGGAGCCTTTCGGACTTGATGAGTGCTGGATTGATGTTACGGGCAGTGCCGAGCTTTTTGGTGGCGGACAGCGCGCGGGGCGCTTTATTGCTGAAGAGATCAGCGAGCGCAGCAAGTCAGAACTGGGGATGTCGGTTTCTGTGGGGGTCAGCTGGAACAAAGTGTTTGCAAAGTTTGGCTCTGATTACAAAAAGCCTGATGGCATTACCCATATCACCCCTGACAACTACCAGGACTTGGTGTGGGCGGCACCTGCCAGCGAGCTACTGTACATAGGCCCTGCGACGACACGCAAGTTAGCAGATGCCGGCATCTTTAGTATTGGTGATGTTGCGGGTGCGTCAGCAAAGCTGATGAGGGGCAAGCTCGGCAAGATTGGCGCAATGCTGCAAGTTTTTGCGCGTGGCGAGGATGCCAGTTTGGTGCGCGTGATGGATCAAGATAAACGCGACGTCAGCTACGGCATTAAGTCGATTGGGAATTCAATGACGGCACCACATGACTTGCGCGGTGAAGCTGATGTAAAGGCGCTCGTTTACTTACTGAGTGAGTCAGTTGCCCAGCGCCTGCGAGAATCGCGCCTGAAGGCACAGACCATCACTGCCTACATTCGTCACGCAGATCTGCATAGCTACCACCGGCAAAAACAGCTGCTGCTTCCGAGCTTTTTAACCGGCGAGATTGCTGCTGCTGCCTACGACATCGTGTGCGAAAACGAAGACTTGAGTCGTGAGACGAGCTTTCGATCGTTGGGTGTGCGTGCCAGCAATTTAATCAGCATGTGGGATCCCACTCAGACCAACCTTTTTGTGGCTGAACCCGCCCGTATTGCTTATGAGGATCTGGAATTTAGCATCGACGATCTACGCCGCCGTTACGGCAACAAGGTAGTCATGCGGGGCTGCGAACTACACAGCTCGCGCATGAGCAGAAAAGACATCAAAGCCGATAACACCATTCACCCTGTTGGATTTTTGCGCAGCTAAGAGCTTGCGCGCCGTACTGCCAGAAAGGACCGTATGAAGGGCACTAATCACCGTCAGAAAAGTTACGTTGAGGTCATCACACGCACCGACTGCGAAGGTATCGTCCATCCCCTCGAGGTCATCTGGGATGACGGTAGACACTTCGAGATTAGCCGTGTGCTGGAGTGCCGCCAAGCAGCTGCCCTCAAGGTAGGTGGTCGAGGTCTGCGCTACCTCGTTGATGTTTGCGGCAAGGAAACCTATTTATTTTTCGAAGACCCGCGCTGGTTTGTTGAAGAAATTATATACAGCAATGCAGCTCATACCCTTTAGCGTCCCAGCTCATTGACTGGATGCTTAGTTCAGGAGGGTTTGTACCATGCGAGGGGCGGTTTGGCCATCCCAGTTTTCGGGACGGTAAGGTTTGCGTGGTGTGGCTAGAGCCTCTGCAAGGTCTTCTGGCAGCGTGTCGAGTGTCGAGAGGACATTCGTGCCACCATGTGCTTTGAGAGTCACAGGACGCTCTGTGTTGTCGCGCAAGGTCACACAGGGTGTGCCCACGACGCAGCATTCTTCCTGCAGTCCCCCACTGTCGGTGAGAAATGCCTTTGCGCTCAGGTTGAGGCGCAAGAGCTCGACATAGCCGATGGGTTGCGTCAGGGTGATGTTGGGATGAGCCTCTAGTGGGGGAAGCTGGTCAAACTCCGCCAAATTAGCGCGGGTGCGCGGGTGGACCGGCCAGTACATATGGATGCCTGCGTCGGCCTGGGCCATGATGGCAGCAACAAGGGATGCGAGCTTTTTGGGGTCGTCGACGTTTGCGGGGCGGTGCAGGGTGACGACGACGTAATTGTCAGCTTCGAGCCCTGCGGGCAGGGGTAGGGCCTGAGCTTTGGGCAGCTGCACATCCAAGGTGTCAATCATGATGTTACCAGACAGGTGGATGCTCTTTTGGTCGTGTCCTTCGCGGGCCAAATTGTCGGTCGCAAAATGGTCAGGTGCCAGGAGGATATCGCTGATGCTGTCAGTGACGAGACGATTGATCTCTTCGGGCATACTGCGATCGCCACTGCGCAGACCTGCCTCGATGTGCGCGACGGGAATGTTGAGTTTTTTGGCAGTGATAGAGCAAGCTGCTGTGGCGTTGACGTCGCCGACGACGACGACCAGATCAGGCTGATGCGTCTGGCAGACTTCTTCAAAAGCAATCATGGTATTACCCACCTGCTGGGCGTGGCTGCCACTGCCGATATTTAGATTGAGGTCGGCTTCTGGGATGTTGAGTTGCTCGAAAAAAGCCTTCGACATTTTATCGTCGTAGTGTTGCCCCGTGTGTACCAGGATGTGTTCGATGGGGGTGTCCGGGTTCGCTGCATTGTAGGCCGCGATGGCATGTACAAAGGGGGCTATTTTGATAAAGTTCGGACGGGCTCCAACGACGCTAATCCATTTCATGTGCAGGATCTCCTTTTGTTGTCTTGCATGGTGACTTCGATTTACAAGTCAATGCAATTTCGCAGGAACTATTGTACATCAGCTGTTCATTAGTCCAGAGCGTGCAGTAGCGAGTGTAGGTCGCTTGCGATTTCTTGCGTGATGCCAGGGGCCTCTGCGAGCTCTCCAAGGCTTGCCGCGCGCAGCTTCTTGAAACTGCCGAAATGCCTGATCAGCGCCTTGCGACGCTTAGGTCCGATGCCTGATACCTCGTCGAGAATGCTCGCCGTCATGGCTTTGGCGCGCAGCTTGCGGTGATACTCGATGGCAAAGCGGTGTGCCTCATCACGGATGCGCTTGACCAGATACAGCGAAGGCGAACCGTCAGCGAGGACAATCGCCTCATCTGACCAGCTGGTCCAGAGCTCCTCTTCTCTTTTGGCGAGGCCTGCCACAGCAACACCTTCGACACCCAGCTCTTCAAGCGCGGCAAGCACCGCTGACAGCTGGGGCTTCCCGCCGTCAATCAGCAGCAAATCAGGCGTCCGCCCAAAGCGCTCGTCGCCCAAATTCTTTTCGCTAAACCGGCGCGACAAGACCTCGTGCATCATGGCAACGTCGTTGCTCTGGTCATACTCCCCCTTGATTTTGAAACGGCGATAAGAAGACTTATCAGCGCGTCCATTGCTAAAGACCACCATGGACCCGACCGAGTTAGTCCCGTGCAGGGTCGATATGTCAAAACTCTCTATCCGCAGCGGCGGTCCATCAAGGGCAAGCGCAGATTCGAGCTGCAGCAGAGCCTCGTTCAAGCGAGCCGTGTCATAGTGCGTACGCACCTTGAAGCGTAGCAGCGCATGTCCCGCATTACGCGTGGCCATGTCCAGCAACTTCTTTTTGGTGCCACGCGCAGGAGTGGTCAGGCGCACGCGTGCCGCCCGCGGGTTCTCTGTCAGTTCACGACGACGGGCGGTCAGGTAGGCCTCGAGTGTTTTCTGATCGTCAACCGAAAGGGGTGCTGGTCTCGCATCAAAAATGATCTCAGCCGGAACCTGCCCCGCATCAGCGTAATAGCGACCAATAAAGGTCGTCACGAGGCTCTCATAGTTAACGTCAAAACCCTTGTCCAGAATATAATCGTTGCTGTGAAGCACCTTACCTTCACGCACAATAAGCACGTAAACGGCCGCGATAGTTTCCTCGCGCACAATGCCAATGACGTCATAGGCCGCATCACTGTCTGAAACCACCGCCTGACGCTTTTTGATGCTGTCGAGCCCGGCAAGTCGATTGCGCATACGCGCCGCGAGTTCATAGTTCAGATCGGCTGCCGCAGCCTCCATCTGGGCGGCCAGCTCTTTTTCCAGCTGGGCA
>Ga0123353_10010827_pt1 | contig 12766 bp, 9 predicted proteins | sample TergutLab28metaG_3_FD_92763 | JGI IMG/M metagenome (GOLD analysis project Ga0123353, IMG submission 92763) | Labiotermes labralis P3 segment gut microbial communities from Petit-Saut dam, French Guiana - Lab288 P3 | ecosystem: Host-associated > Arthropoda: Insects > Digestive system > Gut ...
GAACCGACACCGCCGGCAAGGGAAGTGCCGCCGATAATAACGCCGGCGATGGCTTCAAGCTCGAATCCGTTGCCCGTGCCGGGGTTGATTGTGGTAGACAGAGCAGCGTGGAAAACCGCTGCAACTCCGGCAGAAAAACCGCAAATAATATAAGCGGCGCATTTCCAATTGGCAACATTAACGCCCGATAACCTGACGGCTTCTTCATTGCTTCCAATAGCAAATAAATACCTTCCAAGCTTTGTTTTTTTAAGTACAATAAAAGCAAGGAGAAAATACCCGAGAAGCCATAGTGCTCCGGTAGGAAACGTGTCAACACGCAAGAAGACATTAGTAAACCACGTACCGCCCTGATCATGTATGCTCGGATACGTTTTCGCCGTAACATTTGTGATTATCGACCCAAATCCGCGTGCGACCATCATCATACCTAACGTAGCGATGAAAGGCGGCAGCTTCAGTCTGGTAACAAGCAATCCGTTGATAAAACCAACTGTTGTGCCAACCAATACCACTATGACCAGGCAAAGCCAAAGCGGGGTAGAATGATCTCTGAAAAGCATGCCCCCGATGATTGCGGAGCATATCATGGATGTGCCTATAGATAAATCAATACCGCCGGTTATAATAACAAAGGTCACACCAATCGCGAGAAACCCGATCCAATAGGAGTTGGACAAAATAACAAGCGCCATATTTGTAGAGAAAAAGTTTCTTCCGAAGATGGAAAAGAAAATATATAAAATTATAAGTACCGCAAGCGCGAGGAGTTTTTGCAATTGCATGTTTTTAATAAAGTCCGGCATATTAATGACCACTCCTTTAAGACATATTAAGCAATAATTGTCATGCTATTACTTAGATGAAAGCATATAATTAACAAGATTTATGTTTCTTTGACCGCTGATGCTTTACCCCTAAATCCTAATCCCTAAATCCTCATACAAGAGTTCAATATTCCCGCGCACGGCACTTAACCAAGAGTATCAATGTAGCGTAGCGAAGTTTAATCCTTGCTGCGATAGGCACTTTATGAAATGACGTGAGAATACTGGACGGCGTACTTCATGACCGTATGCTGGTCGGCTTCTTCGATCGGCATTGTCGCGGTTTGCGAGCCTGAGCTCATAACCAGTATCCGATCGCTCATGCGAAATATCTCCTGGAGCTCCGATGAAATCATTATAATGGATTTTCCTTCATTTACAAGAGCGTTCATTAACTTATATATCTCGCTTTTCGCGCCTACGTCGATGCCGCGGGTGGGTTCATCGAAAATGAGGATATCACAATTGCGGATAAGCCATTTGGATATAATGACTTTTTGCTGATTACCGCCGGAAAGATTCTTTAGCGTCTGGTCGACAGACGGTGTTCTTATATCGATTTTTTCCTTGTAATCCAAAGAATCTTCCGTAATCTTTTTTTCGTTTAAGAAAAGCCCTTTGACATAAGCAGCTAAATTGGGAAGTACCATATTATCGGCAACCCTCATACCAAGTATGCACCCAAAGCGTTTGCGGTCCTCGGAAAGGTAACCGATACCATTTCGGACAGCATCGCCGGGCGAAAGTATGTCAACTTTTTTTCCGTTTATATAGATATCGCCGCCTGTCTTTTTGTCTGCACCGAAAATGAGCCTCGCGACTTCGGTTCGTCCGGCACCCATCAAGCCCGCGAATCCGAGTATCTCGCCCTTATGCAACTCAAAAGATACATTATCGACATCCTTGGATGATAGGCCCTCAACCTTGAGAACAACCGGGGCGTCAGGAGGAACATTGCTTTTTTCCTTGGGCTTTTCATATGTTACCCGCCCGATCATCATTTGGATGATTTCGTCTATGTCAACATCTTTTGTATCGCGTGTACCGACGAACTCTCCGTCGCGGAGAACTGTAATGCGGTCTGAAATCTGCTTGATTTCATCCATACGGTGCGATATGTATATCATTGAGACGCCTTTTTGCTTTAACTCTTCAATTATCCTAAAGAGCACATCGGTTTCGGTATCGGTCAGTGTGGCGGTCGGCTCGTCAAATACAATTACTTTCGAGTCGAATGAAATGGCCTTGGCTATCTCTACAATCTGTTGTTTTCCGACCGTTAAATCCGATACCTTTGAGTGCGGGTTTATACTGGTTACGTTCATGTTGCTGAGTAACTCCAGAGTTTTACTCTCGATTTTTTTATCATCTACGAAAAAACCCTTACTTTCGCGTCCGATAAAGATATTTTGGGCAACAGTAAGATGGCTCATCAGATTGAGCTCCTGATGGACTATAGTAATGCCTGCATCCTGTGCAGCACGGGGTGACTTAAAATTTGCTTTTTTTCCAAAATAGAAAATTTCGCCCGAATCGGCTTTATAGATGCCGGTGAGCACCTTCATTATTGTTGATTTTCCTGCACCGTTTTCTCCGACGAGAGCAAGGACTTCTCCGTGCTTTAAGTTGAGGGAGCAGCTTTTGAGCGCATGAACTTCATGGAATCTCTTGTCGATATCCACCATTTCCAAAACATAATCATTACTCACGGGTTGTGTTACGATAGTAGGTTCACCGCCAATCATAAAGAAGCGTTCAGAAAAAACATTCTATAGAAATCAAAACCGCCGAATATAGTCTTGTAAAATGTAATTATATCACAGAACGAAACCGTGATATATAGTAATAATTGTTGTAATCACATAAATAATAATTGCTATATCACTCAACATAACCTGCATAACCATGAACATTCTTGCGGTAATCGGTGGGTGAAATATTTTCGCTGTTTCTGAAAACACGGCTGAACGTGAGGGCATTTTCATACCCTACATTCATTGCGATATCTTTGATCGACAGCATAGTGTGCCCAAGTAGTTCTTTTGCTGCCAGTAAACGGACATGAAGCAAATACTTCATTGGGGAAATCCCGAAAGCTTCTTTAAAGATTTTTACAAAATGGTGTTTACTGAGATGGACGTTGCTTGCGATCGTATCCAGAGTTATGTCGGAATTATAATTCTCATCAATATATTTCATTGCTTCACTACATATATCAATATGTCTTGGATTTTCTGTTTTAACATCGTACAGCCTAAGAATGTAATAGCAGAACATTGTCGCAATGTTGGTGGAAATTGCTTTGTAGTGAGATTTTTTCTGCGTCAGCTCATCAACCATTACTGATAGAAAAGATTTAAAAACATCGTCATAGCTGCCGGCTTCAATAACAGGACAGGCACCGGCAGGTACTAAACACCCTTCGGTAAGTCCGGGAACATGAAGGTTATCAACAGCAAAAAAGAGAATCGAAAACTCATCGTCCAAGCTGTTCTCTTCATGAAACACGCCGGAGTTGTATACAACAATATCACCGGCTTTTACAGAGAACTGCTCATTTTCTAAAGAAACAATACCAGCACCCTTTGCAATATATAAAATCTCACAAAAATTATGGCTATGAACCCCTGCAGCCCATTTTTCACCGGCAACAAGAGTACCCGAGAAAACTACACGCGGGCGAAAGCTTAATATTTTCTCATCGTCAGGATAAAAATGTAAATGCTCAATCATAAGAAAACCCCGGAAAATTTGAAATTCTTACTTTTGCAGATATTTTAGCAAATTATGATGAAACTGTCAAAGTTTTGCGCATGGAAAATGGGAGATATTTTAACGTTTTGAAACAAAAAAGTGTGAAATATCATCATTTGACAAGCCAAAGGTATTGAGCTACTGTACACACGTCACGTAATTACATTCCATAAAATCAGTACGTCATTCTGCGCGAAGTCGCAGAATCCACACCGCAATTATGAAATATGTCCAAGAGAACACCTAAACACAGCAATAGATTCTGCGACTGACGCGCAGAATGACAGGATAAGAATACCCCACGGTACAGTAACGATAGTTAATGTTGATAGCAGAGGGTAACAATGACAAAACATGAAGCATTATTCAAATATTTCGGTTACACGGAATTCCGCCCTTCGCAGGATACCGTTATCGACACCATTTTATCAGGGCGTGACGTTCTCGGCGTTATGCCGACGGGAGCGGGGAAGTCCGTGTGCTTCCAAATACCCGCGGTAATACTGCCCGCAGTGACCATAGTTATATCACCGCTTATATCTCTGATGAAAGATCAGGTATCGCAACTCAAACAAAACAAAATACCTGCGGCATACATAAACTCGTCACTGACTGCCGAGCAATACCGGGAGGTGCTCAGAAGGATAGGCATCGGACAGTATAAAATAGTATACGTTGCTCCGGAAAGACTCGGAACGGAAGACTTTTTGCGTTTTGCCCGCGAGACGCCGATTTCGTTGCTGGCTGTAGACGAAGCGCATTGTGTTTCGCAATGGGGACAGGACTTTAGACCAAGCTATCTGAAAATCACCGACTTTATAAGCAAACTGAAAAAACGCCCGGTCATAGGCGCATTCACAGCAACAGCAACAGATGCAGTAAAGAAAGATATTATGAACCTGCTCGGACTCCACGACCCGATGAGCCTGACAACGGGCTTTGACAGACCCAATCTGTATTTCGGAGTCGAAAAACCAAAAAACAAATCAAGGCACTTTCATAACATGATAACAGAACGCGACGGAACATGCGGTGTTGTCTATTGCGCTACAAGAAAAAACGTAGACACAATCTGTGCGGAGCTACGCAGACGCGGAGTATCCGCCGGACGATATCATGCCGGGCTTGAGGACATAGAACGTCGTGTAAATCAGGATAATTTTATACAAAACAGGATTTCCGTAATAGTTGCGACAAACGCATTCGGAATGGGGATAGACAAACCTGATGTCCGATATGTCATACACTACAACATGCCGAAGAATCTTGAAAACTATTATCAGGAAGCCGGGCGTGCAGGAAGAGACAGAAAACCGTCACATTGCACCCTGTTGTTCTCTGAGGAAGATATCAAAACCTCTGAGTATTTTATCAAAGGAACCGACGAAAATGACGGGCTTAGCGAAAAAGAAAAGCGGAAAGTCCAAAGAGAAGACGTAAAAAGACTGGATAAAATGATAAGATACTGCGAAATTGAAGGTTGCCTGAGAGCATATATACTGGGATATTTCGGAGAAAAACAAAAAGGAAAATGCGGCAACTGCAGCAACTGCCTGAAACCCGGCTTCTGGAGCAGAGTGTTTGGTTACCTCTGATTCTTTTGCAACAAAAGTGCGATTTTCTTAATGTGCCTGGCTGATACTCCTACGCGTTCTCCTCCGACAAGCACAAATTCAAATTTCTCCTTGTCTATCATAGCGATTTTTGTTAAGTTTACAATATATGACCTGTGGCATCTGTAAAAAGTGCTGTCCAGTTGCTGTTCAATTTTTGATAGGTTTTCACGAAATTCGTATCTGTCTTTATGTGTAACCAAAATTACATTATGTGTATGAATCGGAGAATTTTTAAAATAAAGTATATCATCGCAATCTATGACAACCGTTGTATGCCTGGAAACATTAATCGGGAATTTCTGCTGCAAAGGCGTTGCTGCCGTGCTGTATTTTTTATATGCGTCTTTTATACACTCAGCTATACGCGATTCAAAACCTGATGTACCTTTTACGATATAATCAAGAGCTTCAACTCTGTACTTCATCGTAAGCGACAAGGAAAATTCATCAGCCGTTACAAACACAATAAAACCGCGAGGATCATACACTCTGATTTTTTCAGCCAGTTCAATGCCTGTCATCTCAGCACACAGATCAATGTCCAGGAAATATAATCCGGCGAGTTTATTACTTTGCAAATATTCCAAAATCTCATTAGGAGTATTTGCGGTTTTCTCTATTTTGATATCAAGTTCCTCTATGGTTATAACCTGTTCAACGCACTTTTTGATTATACTCATACAGCCGGGGTTGTCTTCACATATAAGAACGCTCAGCATATCCTCACTCCTTTGAAATAATCAGTTTTTGTGTAAACCATATATCGTCAATATGAGTGCTCAAAAAGAATTTATCATTTTCATTTACCAGTAATGATGCCGTGTATAAGCCCAAGCCGTCACCGTTTGGTTTAGTTGTGTATCCCTTCTCAAAAATAACAGAAACCAAAGGCGGGTCCTGGCATGTATTGGAAACCGCAAAGATATTACCGGAATCATTTTGGGTAAGAAGAATGCTCAACACAGGTTTTTCCATATTCATGCATGCTTCAACGGCATTATCCAGCAAAATTCCCATTATCCTGCAAATGCTTACCAAATCGTTGTGACTAATGTCTATCGTTTCTTTTATTTCCAGTTTAACTTTGATGCCTTTCCTTTGTGCATATAAAACCTTAAATAGCAAAAGGCTTTTTATTTCAGGTGTTTTTATAAATGCAAAATCATCGATTGGTGTATTTTGTGACGCTATGTTTTCCGGAAAGCAGTGCATGTAATCATTATAGTATTTTCGGATACTCGTGATATCTCCCTTTTCGATATAATCGTAAAACCCCAGCATTAGGTTTTTGTGGTCATGGATGAACCTTTTAACCTCCAGCGTCAGTTCCTCTATATTGCCGGTGTATGACTGCAGATTGTCCAGCATTTCCTTATGATGGTTTATTTCAACGTCTTTTTGGAATTTTTCCGCAAAAGTTATTACGACATATGCCAAAATAATAAAATTAACAGCCATCGACAGCGCAAAAACCAAACCCATCATTTCGGGTTCAAGAAGGTTTCGTATATAAGAATGTATTTGAAAATAAACAAGTGTCAAGGACGCAATCGCAAGCATATAGATTGCAAGCTTCTTCTTTATGCCGTCTTCAAGATCCTTGATCCTCTTTTTCAAAAAAATGCCGAAAACGTACGAGATGAAAAATGTCAAAGGGATTGCGAGCGAAATAAAAGCAAACCACCAAAGGTGGTTGCCGGGATTATAACCTTCGAAAACGGCGGCTAAAGTAGCGCCGGTCACATTTCCGGCGAGCAGAAATACAATATTCGAAAGCACCGCATAGAAGAAACAAAGCGGTAAGTTTTTCACTATGGAGTTTGCAACCAGTGAAATTATCGATATATATGCAATACTGCCCACTATGCCCGTTAAATAGCTTTCAGGGAAAATATAGACAGATAACAGCATAATTGCCGTATAAATAAAAAGTATCGTAAGCAGCGTTTTTTTCAAACCGAATTTTATTTTGCTTATATTTGAAAAAGCAATAAATAAAACGGGAGCCTCGAGCATCGGATATATAAAATACGGATTTATCTGCATAAATAATACCCCCACAGAAGTATCATAACATAAAAGCCGCAGGAAAACCGCTATTTGTCTTGAAAGAGCCGTTTTTTGTCTTGAATGCAGCGTGTTTTTTGTCTCAGTTAGACTTGAAAAAACCTGTTAAATATGGTATAATAATTGCTACGCAATCATTATACATTGATTTAATGCATATACCATAACGCCGTATATAATAGTTATCTAAAAACTTGTGAGTTGTTACAACGGCTATGGTATAATGACCGCTAAAGTCTAATTACAATAATGACGATAAAACGAGTAAGGATTACTGTAAATATTACAAAGTAGGGAGACAGCAATGAAAGCAAAAAGGATTTTTGCGATTTTATTGGCAATACTGCTCATCAAGAGCGCATTCCCGATGGTTGTGTCTGTCGCTGCTCCGGACACAGAAGTACATGGTGGTAACGGCAGCGTTTTAGTCCCGAATATATCTTACACGCAGATTAGGGAAGCCACGCTCCCCACAAGTGTGCCCTTTACATTCACTATTGACACGCAGGGCGTGTTAAACCTGACCGCCGCACAGGTAGCTGCTCTGGTCGTAGAACCGGGCGGCACCCGTCTCGGAGAAATAGTAGTTATAACACCGTGCAGCAATACCGGCTGCGAAGATCACCACGGCGGCAGTACAGCCTGCAACGAGGTAACAGGATGGAAGCTCCTTGATACAGCAGGGCAAATCATATTTCCGGACTATGCCCCATTCTTTATAAACAACAGCAACTATGACGTAGCGCTTGAAATCGAGTTTTCGTTTGATGCCGGCACCACCGGTGTCGTTTTAGTAGGCACCCCCGAAGCTGCTGTCACCGGCACTGCCCGTAATTTGTTCATCGGAGCAATGTTCTCTTCAGATAATGTAAATACCACTCCGACTAATTTCTCAGGAGAATTGACGTTACCGATCCTCGCCGCGGAAAGAAAACCGATGTTCCTTCTGAGCGCAGCAGAATACAATAACGAAACTACTGTTACCAGACTACCGGATGAGCCGGATGGTGTCATCCAATCAATAGTAGTTGAACAAAGAAAAAACAAAGCAGCCGGCGACACCGGTCACGGTACACAACTCACACTTGCCGGTGTATGCAACCCGCATGCCGATTGGAGCGGGTTTGATGAGAACCAGCTTTCGTTTAATATCACGTTCAGACTGAGTATTCCGACAGTAACAACCTGGTCATTCACAGCACCATCACAATTTGTATTTCCGGGCACTCCGATTCCCGGAGCGTACGCACTGGTTGAAGGCAATGGTTTAACTGCCGCCGACTTCATCACATGGACACGCCCGGTATTCGACCCGATAGCACCACCGGTAACACCGCCGGCGGGAGCTGTGGGCTTCTTCGGTACGGGTGGACCCGCTGGCTTAACAATCACTAACGAAACAACAGCATCTCTCAATACAAGAAATGCAGGAGCCGCAGGCAGCACAATATTCATCCCGTTCACGGGCGCAACCACGGCTAACACAGTAATACTTCTCGGTAGCGGAAATCCGATAAATGCAGCAGGCTTTACTGTTTTACCGACAGGGATTGAGTTCTCCGCTTCCCGATCGGATACTATGAGAAATATATCAGTACCTACAACCTATACAATTATTATCGGTGGAGTAAATCATCGTTTAGCTCTTAACCTAAGCTGACATGGAGTTTTTGATGCAAACAGACTATATAGTTGTCCAAGCGGGCGGCAAAGGATTGAGGCTTGAACATCTAACGGCAAATAAGCCTAAAGCGATGGTTCCGGTCGAAAATCTGCCTTTGTTGTTCCATCTTTTTCGAAAATACCCGGACAAAAAATATATAATTATTGCAGACTATAAAATAGATGTTCTGCGCGAATATCTGAGAAGCTTTGCCGAAGTCAAATACCTTTTAGTAGAAGCAATCGGCAGCGGGACAAGCTCAGGGGTGCGCCAGGCGGTAGATTTGCTACCGGAGGACTCACCCTTTATGCTGATATGGTCAGATTTGATACTGCCCGGGAGCTTTGAGCTACCATCAGAACAGGGTGATTATATAGGCATATCACAGACGTTTCAATGTCGCTGGAGTTACAAGGATGGTGTATTCACAGAGGCTCGCTCCAAAGAGCATGGAGTCGCGGGGCTTTTTATTTTTAAAGAGAAGTCAATCCTTGATGGTGTGCCTGAAAGCGGAGAGATTGTCGAATGGATGCAGGAAAAGTCAATGTCTTTTTCAGAAATCGGGCTTGCAGGGACACGTGAGTTTGGTCTGCTGTCGGAGTATGAAGAGCTCGAGCCGGAGAAATGCCGCCCGTTCAACAAAATGACATTCGATGGAGAAACGCTTTTAAAAGAGCCGATAGACAAGCAGGGGGAAGCACTTGCCCGGTTGGAGCGAAAATGGTACAAAACTGCTGTTTCCAAAAGCGTGAAGAACATACCCTGCCTATATTCCACAGAGCCGCTTAAAATGGAGCGGATAAACGGCAAAAACATATATGAATATTTCGACCTTCAACCGGACGGCAAACGAGTGATTTTACAAAAGCTGGTCAACGCATTAAAGGAACTGCATAGCCTGGAACACTTACCCGCTGACCCGTTCAGCATCAAGGAAGCATATTTCAACAAGACAATGAGCAGGCTTCAAAGGATTCGCGACCTTATACCGCTCGCCGATAGAAAGAAAATAACGATCAATGGACGCGAATGCCGTAACATCTATTATCACAAGCGGGAGTTTGAACAAAAGCTGGATTCCATCCGCTGCGACAGCTTTGCCTTCATTCACGGCGACTGTACATTCTCGAACCTTATGCTAAAAAACGACACGGATCCGGTGTTTATTGACCCTCGCGGCTATTTCGGCTACACAGAGCTGTATGGTGACCCGAACTATGATTGGGCAAAGCTATATTACTCCGTTGTCGGTAATTACGACCGGTTCAACCTGAAGGATTTCCGGCTAACACTAAATGATAAAAACGTTGATTTGAAAATCACGTCAAACCGATGGGAAGAGCTGGAACAGGAGTTTTTTGAGTTATCCGGAACAGACGAGCAGACAATCAAACTGCTTCACGCCGTAATATGGCTCTCGCTGACCACCTATGCGTGGCAGGATTACGACTCAATATGCGGAGCCTTTTACAACGGACTATATTACCTGGAGGAGGTGCTGTAGTGGATCATTTTGAGAATACGCTGCGGATTATATCCGACGCAGTGCGCTCCATCCGTGAGGAAGAGTTCAACGCACTGAAACAGGATTGTCTGTCCGCGTTGAAAACGAACAGCAAAATCATAGCTACAGGGCTTGGCAAAAACGTGCCAATTTGTGAGAAGTTCGTAGGTACATTGAACTCTATCGGCATCCCTGCCGCGTTTATGCACACAAACTCAGCCACTCATGGCGACCTCGGTCTCGTAAGAAGCGGCGACCTTGTAATATTGCTTACAAAAAGTGGCGAGACATCGGAGTCAATATATCTCGCCCAATTGCTTCAAAAACGCGGCTGCAATATATGGTTGCTTTCATTTTGCCGTGACAGCACACTCTACCGTGAGCTCCCGAACCGGCTGATAGTTACTCTGGAGCATGAAGGTGACGAATGGGATATCCTCCCAAACAACTCGACACTTCTAAATCTCATCGTACTGCAGGAGCTCGCCATGCAGATAGCAAAAGAGCAGAATATAGACATCGACGCTCTGCGCCAAAACCATCCCGGCGGTGCAATCGGAGCACAACTAGGCGGAGGTTGAAAACATTTTATGATAATAAAAGCAATGGTACATGCATTTTTAGGGCGGCGACGCTGGCTGAAGGTCAAGCGCAAGTACGATGTGGATAAAAACGGTATCTATGTTGTAATGATGCCCGATGCAGACCATGAGCTTAATGAAGCCGCGCTTCGCAATATAGACAGATTTTTGGATTATCGCAAAGGAAATAAGGCGGTTATACTGACAACCGATGAATGGGTAGTGAGTAACTCACGCGGTTTTTCGGATCGAATTGAAGCAGTGGAGCGGATATCGGAGCGCGACTATAAGTATTCTTGTAGTTATTACTATTACTATTATTACTTCGGCTTCTCCGAAAGATTCATAATAATGTCACTGCAAGGAGTCCACGGCGAGCGGCTGGCACTTGCGGAAAACGTAAACGGAATATTGAAAGAGGATCTAGCATGCATAGGGCTGTATGTCATTAGGAGTTGGTCGAAGGCAGAGGCGTGTTCTGTATGACTAATTATGATAAAGCAAGAATCAACAAGCATGTAAGCCGCCTTGCCAAGCGCGGCTCACTATCGGGTAAAAAGATTGTATTATTCGGGGCATCCGTTTTCTCCAAAGAGATACAGAAATGCTTGGAAGAAAACAGATTCTCTGCCGATGCCCTGATAGACAATGACAGCCGAAAGATAGGGACACGTATCCTTGGGATGATAACCCAAAAGCCGGAAGATGAGCTTTTACCATTCAACGACAGAGTAACTGTACTTTTTTATTCTCCGTTTTATGGTGAAATGACCGCACAGCTTAGAGGCATGGGATATAATCAAAACCGCCACTTCTTCGTTATAAATCAAAAAATGGATGACTCACTATCATTCTTTGCTTATTTGACTTTCGCTAAAATAAAGGGTTGGTATTGGTACAGGAAAATTACACGAGGCCAACCTCGCGGTCGCACAGTTTTCATAGCTCCATACACCGGGATGGGTGACATATACCTTATCGGTTTGCTCTTTAATGAATATCTTAGAAGAAACGGGATAACTGATTACGTGTTCGCAGTCGTTAATAACATCTCCCAGAAAGTAGCGGAGATGTTCGACATAAAGAATATAACTGTGCTGCCTAATCGAGCAGGTGACGATATAATCATATATAGTCGTGTTGCAGGGCGAACGTTAGGCATTGTAGTATTAAACGATGGCTGGTTGGGTAACCCTCTTCAATGGCTTAGAGGTTATGAGGGACTGCACTTTGCGGAAATGTTTCGCCGCTTCGTGTTCGGGTTTAATGACAACCCTGTTTATGAGCTCCCACCACGAAAAGACTATAGCAAAGATATTGACAAGCTCTTTGAGAAGTATACCTTGATAAAGGGAAAAACCGTGGTGCTGTCGCCATACTCAAACACCCTGTTTGATCTGCCGGACGAGATGCTTGAGCAAATTGTCAGCTATTGTAAGGATCATGGCTATACTGTCTGCACTAACTGCGCCGGAACGGAAAAACCCGTTGAGGGCACAAAAGCAGTGTTCTTACCGCTAAACCAAGCAATTGCATTTATGGACGCGGCAGGATTCTTTATCGGCGTACGCAGCGGATTATGCGAAGTAATAAGCTCGTCGATCTGTAAGAAAGTTATTATCTATGAAAAAGACGGTTTGTTCTACAAATCCTCGCAGATTGATTATTTCAGCCTAAAAAAGATGGGTCTGTGCGATGACGCTGTGGAGATTGAGTACAGAGATGATTTGAAGGAAGACTGCCTTCGTGAGATA
>Ga0123353_10010828_pt1 | contig 12766 bp, 8 predicted proteins | sample TergutLab28metaG_3_FD_92763 | JGI IMG/M metagenome (GOLD analysis project Ga0123353, IMG submission 92763) | Labiotermes labralis P3 segment gut microbial communities from Petit-Saut dam, French Guiana - Lab288 P3 | ecosystem: Host-associated > Arthropoda: Insects > Digestive system > Gut ...
ACACAGAGACTGCGGAAGTCGTTACCACCGGTGAAACTTCTAATCCACTGCATACGATGGGCGATCTTGATCGAGTCTCCCGCGAAATAGTAAATACCATGTTCAAAGGACAAATCGCATCGGCACAGCAATTGACCGTATTAGAGCCGCGTCCCGCGGAGAGTATCAGCCAGCCAATGGCCGAACAAAAAAATACTAGATCATCCATAAAGCCCATGTTTTGGGTTGGATTGGGTCTCGACGTTGCGGGTGTGGGAATAATAACGTATGGCATTATTGAAAATGGAAGAGTTAAAGATTTCATTAATAGCAATGTTGATAACAAGTACGGCAAAGCCGAAAAAGCCGAGAAAAGGCGCAATGCCGCGTATATTATTGGCGGAGTTGTTCTGTTAAGCGGAATCTCGGTACACATATTTTTTTAGGAGTTGACGAATGATCAATTTAAAAAAATCACCGGCGGATTTGAGCAAAATTTACAAATATTTTTGCTTTATGACCCTGCTCTTTTGTGTTTGTACAAATACCCCGGATAATTGCGGCGGTAACCATAGGTATGATCCTAGAACACAGTTTTGCCACGATGGCGAACCGTTCGATAAATGCGGCGGCAAAGAATATAATCCCTCTACTTATGGATGCATTGTTGATGGCGAAGATGGCAAACTTGAGGAGAGGTGTATAAATGGTGAATATGCGATATCCGGCACTCCTTGTGATACAAGCGGTAATCCTGACACAACAGATGCTATGGCCCCTGTTATTATTGAGCAACCGACAAGCGATACAGTGATCGTGGGCATGGTTCATAGAATATTTGTAAATGCAAGCGTAACAGATAACGGTACACTCACATATCAATGGTACAGCAACACGAGCATGAGCAGCCTTGGCGGCACGATAATCAACGGGGCAATAGACTCTGTCTACAGCGTGTCTACGTTAGGGACAGGGACATTCTACTACTATGTAATAATCACCAACACGAATAACAAAGTAAGCGGCAACAAGACAGCAACAGCAAGAAGCGATGTGGTGACAGTAACGGTAAATCCTGTCATTAACGCTGCGACACCTTTGATTAATGAGCAACCAGCAAGCAGCATCGTAACAATGGGGGGTTCTCACAATATATACGTGACGGCAACCGTAACAGACAGCGGCACGATTAGTTATCAGTGGTACCGTAATACTACCGCGAGTAACAGCGGAGGCACGGTGATTGATGGCATGACAGGTTCATTTTATCCAGTCCCGACTGTCGGGGTAGAAACAGGGACATATCATTATTATGTGGTTGTGACAAATACAAACACCGACGTAAATGGTAACACTACAGCTACAACTGCCAGCAACGCAGTTGCTATTACAGTATTGATACCGCAAGGTAAACAATTTAATCCTGATATAACATATTCTTCCTTTATTGATGAAAGAGACAGTATACTTTATTTAACGGTAAAAATAGGCAATCAAACTTGGATGGCTGAGAATCTCAATTACCGAAATGTTGGCAGCTTTTGTTTTGGTAATGATACTTTGAATTGTGAGATATACGGCAGGCTGTATAATTGGTATGCTGCAAGAGACGCTTGTCCGGCAGGTTGGCATTTGCCAACTCGTGAAGAGTGGAATGAATTGATAGAGACAGCTGGCGGTTCTTCGGTTGCCGGTAAAGTGCTTAAATCAAAAAAGGGTTGGTTCGGTATGTGGGATTATGAGATTGATTATAGCGGTACAGATGAATTCGGTTTTTCGGCTTTACCCGGCGGTAGTCGTGGTTACCGTGACGGTTTCTACAATGCAGGCTCTGATGGCACTTGGCGGAGTGCCACAGAGAATATTAGTGGCACCGGCACCGTGTACGCATTTTATATACATTCGGACGATAATGTGACCGAAGGTAACTATCACACAGATTTCTATCTTTCCGTACGTTGCATCTTGGAATGACGCGACTTAATAAAAATTGTGAAATAGTCCCAAGCTATTTCACAATTCTGCTACTGAACATCTGCTTCTTACCATCACGCGGTTCTATTGCTATAATGTAAGCTCCTGAGCGCAGCGGCTTTTGCAATAGCTGCTGGGAATTGTAAATTCCCGGCGCACTTACATTTATCCTGCCCATCACACGACCGTTCATATTATAAATGGTGATCACTCCCGGTATATTTGAGTTATAGGCTATGATACCTCTGCTGTTGACGCTGAAATCAGTGTTACAGATTGCTTTCGAAGAGATATTTTTGTTAGCGATATTTGTGTGGCCGCCAGTAATACCATAATCTCTTGCCATTTGAGGGTAGAGTTCAAATAGAGCGTTTGTATGGCGTCCTGATGGATTATTTCTCCAATCAAAGAGCGGCTTTGAATCGTCGCCTGCGAATTCCTGCGGTTCCCATACGAAAGTGCCATGACGTCTGTTGGCGGGGAGGTTCCAAACTAGATCATTGACTGCGCGATGATGGTCGGCGTACTCAACAACGTTGATTTTGTAGTTGTGGTTAGTGTTGTTGACAATGGAAGTTAAATATCCGCTGAGGACATCTACGCCGCAGTGCCACATTGGATAGAATGATATACCGATGACGTCAATTTTGTTCGCCGCACCCGATTCAACATTGTTCAAGTTGGTCCTAAGATTGTTGATCCATTGGTTTGGGGAGGTGTCACTCCTGTTCCTTGAGCAGTCTGGGCCGTCTGCAACAGTGTGTATCATGATCAAAATATTCTCATCAACGTCTTTCACACCGTTGATCCCGGCATTCACCAAAGTAGCAAAGCTACGCATACCACCCACGCCACCTTCGGCCCAACTCTGACCGTCGGGGTATATCATTCCGTGTACAATCTCGTTGCCAACCTGTACCATATCAGGCCGCGCTCCAGCATCAATGAATGCTTGAACGCTTTCACTTGTGTACGAACGTACCCTTGCGGTTAACTGTTCGAAGTTTAGGTTTCGCCACGACATCGGCTTGTACTGCTTGCGGGGATCGGCCCAAGTATCGCTGTAGTGGAAGTCCAGTAAAAATTTAAAACCCGCATCCTTAACTTTTTTCGCATATTTGATCGTGGAGTCCAGCCCGCAGTATCCTCTTGTGGAATAGGGGAACGGATTCCATCCGGAAGCATCGTTCGGAACTGAGGGGTCTATGGCGGAGGGGTCAACAAAAAGTCTTAAACGGATATAATTGAAACCTCCGCCCTTTAATATCTCAAGCATATCTTTGGTTTGCCCATTACGATAATACCGCACATTGCCGCCACCCGCTGATGTGGGATTTTCCCTCTGTTGAACCCACGAAATATCCGCCCCAAGAGCAAACGGTTCATTTTGTGCAAAAGCATTGGCAGGCAAGAGCGCCGTCATCCCAAAAATCAATAGTGTTAATGTTAGTGTTGGTGTTGGTACCGAATTAAAGCGCATTGACATTGTTCATCCTTTCGTAAATTTGTTTCAACAAATTTTAATAATAAGATTATTATACGAATTATTCCAAAAAACCCATATCCAACAATTACTTCACAATCCTCATCTTACTCTTATGCACCTCCGCGCCATCCCGGCGCACAGATACTACGTAATTACCCTTTGGCAAGACTCTGTTCATCGGGATGACTGCTGATCCAAGAACCGTCTTCTTGTATATCTGTCTGCCCTTAAGATCAAAAACACGCACGTGGTGAGATACTTGGTTATCCGCGTTTATTGTTATTGCCGCGCCTCTCACTCTTACATTACCCGCGGCTTTTGTCTTGTTGATAGACGCGTGTCTTGCAGAGACCATCTGTCCGGTAAACTCGCCGTATACTATGCCGCGTCCTGCCGTGCTCATGTATACACGTCCGTAAACGTTCATGTCGCCTACGACAAACTCGCCGTTGGCAAGACCGCCGTACTGATGTTTGTCATCATTGACTCGCCACCAGTTTGCTCCTTCGTCAATTGACATGAACACGCCGGTTGTGCCGCCTATCGTACCGTAGACAAATACTGTAGGGAAATCTTTGTCCGGTGCGGCTTTGCCGAAGCCTACCGCTTCACAATAGGGAACAGTGGCGATGCTCGTGAAAGTTGCTCCGCCGTCTGTTGACCGTACCAAGCCGCCATCCCCCAGCGGAAGCCAAACATCACCCTCTTTATTTGGGACTAAGCGGAATTTTTTGAATCCGCTCTCACCGGGTGTTGAGCTTTCCGTAAACGTCGCGCCCTTGTCTTCGCTTCTAAAGAATTTCCCCGACCAGCGGTTGTACGCGTAGAACACATTTGCGTTTTCAGGATCGCCGGCTGTGTATGAACCGTTAATACCGCTGACTACACTCCACATGGAGTTTTCGAGGCGCTGCACAGGGCGCTGATTGTTGCCCCATTCCGCGTCCGGCGTCCAAAGCACTACCTGCCCATCCGTTGATATGGAGACGCCCTCCGCGCCGGGGAGGTTGTGGTTGGCGTTGTTTTGATAGGCTGTAACAGTCCACGTACGCCCGGTGTCACTTGAAAACTGTACCGGCCAGTAGGGGATATTATTATGCTGACCCTCAAAAACGCGGTTGTCTGAGACTTTCACTAACCGACCCGCTTTAGGCGCATACGCAAGCGCGATATTGTGCCCCAAAGCGGCTCCGCCCCTGTGATCAAGACCGCTTACCATGTGGCGGTTACTTGGAAATTGTGTTATATCATTGTGCCGAAATCCATCATAATCAAGAATAACAGACACAAGCGGTCCGCCCGGAACGCTGACCACGTCTATAGGCACTGTCTCTTCAATGCCGTGCGACATCACTCTCCAAAGGGTTCTTTGCACTAATTCCGGCTGCCAGCTTGTGGTATCGTCAATATAATTATCCTTGATATTGGAAGTGGCAAAGATACCGTTGCCGGATGTCACCCACAAGTTATTGGAATCAAACGGATCAAACAGAATACTGCCCGACCAGTGGATAGAGCTGTTGCGCATCCAACCGATACCGTTCTCACTGAATATGTTGATAGATGGCATCGGATACCAGCGCGGGAACGTGGGCGTCCAAGTTTCACCGCCGTCATCTGTATAATATATGTTGGAACCCCATTGATCAGAGCCATTGTCACCGCCCGGCACCCACCACTGCGTACCCCAGTATCCAAGATGCGACACGACTATTTCAAGCGGATTTTGCGGATTCATGGAGATGCCGCCGTAAGGGGGAAGGTACTCGTCGGGGTTGTCGTAATTGGTGTTGTCGGAGGGATCATCAAAACGAAAATCAACAAAGTTTTGAGGTGACACGTTTGTCCACGTTCCGCTGCCCGGTTCGTATTTGAGGACTGCTCCGCGGCCGAACAGTTCACTGATAGGTCCCCAGCCCTCGTCCCACTTCATCGTGTGCGGCCCCGCGCCGTCTGCGAATGTTATGTAGATTGCGGAGTTATTCGGGGTGATGGCAATGCGCTGCGGCATAAGCGGCGGTATGTATCCGCCGCGGGTTGCGGGTCTTGGGCGGTTAGGGATAACAGACCACGTTGTACCGCCGTCTGCCGACTGAAAGACATTATTGTTCCCGCGCAAAAATCCCGCGTACATAATGCTTGAACTGCCCGGCGCAAACGCGACAAATGAGAATCCTGAACCGTTCCAAGTAGTATCAGATCCCGCCGCTGTCGTGAATCCCGGCACGTGATTCCACGTTCTGCCATTGTTTGTTGACTTGAAAAGCCCTCTGTTTTTTGAACCGTAAAACATTATATCGGGGTCATTGGGATCAACCGCCAGCGCCTCGCCGTTACCGCGCCCCATGCCATTGCCGTGCACGCCGAAACTTGAAGCCGCGGGCCCTTTTACTCCTTGCGGATCCCACGTGTAAAACACTTCCCACGTAACCCCTCTGTCCGAAGAGCGTAAAAACGCGCTGCGCCCGTCATTCCAGTATGACGTTCCCGCAACCATGTACACTTTGCCGGGCGTTTTGGGGTCAACTGCAATCGCTTCAATCCCCAAGAGTCCGCGCTCCTCTATGCTCACCCAGTCCATCATGGATATCCATTTAGAGGCTCCATGATCCCACCGGTACGCGCCGCCAACGTCTGTACGCGCGTAAAAAAGATTGCGTTCCAAAGGATCAGCGATGATGGCCGATACAAATCCGCCGCCGCCGATAGCCACATTGCCCCATTTGAATTCAGGAGAAAGCGTTTGGGCGTTTGACATCATAACTTGTGCCGATAAAGCTAAGAGGCAGATTGCGAGACAGATTTTTTTCATAGCCGTAAATCCTTTTGTTTACAGTGTGGACATCTTTTAGTAATAATCCAAATTATAATAATCTGTATTATTACTATAAACACAGTCAGGCGATATATTTTTTTGGAAAGATATCTATATATTTTACAATAATTACCTGTATTTTTCCATAAAAAACTTTTTTACAGACGGTGCGGTGAGCAATTATATTAACAAAGGTGATGATTTCAATATTTATCTGAGAGATCAATATACTGCGGCACCGAAATCTTACACTGCGCCGCACGCAGCTGCACGTAGGGCCGGCTCTGTTACTTCGCGGCACAGTGCAAAATTTATCGGTGGATTGGTATAACAAACGGACAAAGTAGTTTTGCGCTATGAATATTGTTTTACTGTCAGAATCAGATTTTACCGGTGACAACCGCGCTGTCATAACCGACAGGCGTTTGGAGCATCTTTATAACGTTTTAAATGTGAAGCAGGGCGATACGCTCAAAATAGGTCTTGTTAATGGACAGATGGGAATCGGTACGGTAGAGTGTTTTAATGATAAGGAGTGTGTACTTGCTGTAGATTTTAATTCTACGCCGCCCGAAGCGCTGCCGTGTACTCTTGTAATAGCGCTGCCAAGACCCAAAACATTAAAACGGTCGCTTGAAGCGGCGGTTGCTATGGGCGTAAAGCGTATTTTTATAATTGGAAGCTATCGTGTAGAAAAAAGTTACTGGAGTTCTCCGGTACTCTCTTCGGAGTATCTTCACAAGCTCTCTATACTCGCGCTTGAACAGTCGTGCGATACAATACTTCCTGAGATTCATATCCGTAAACTGTTCAGGCCGTTTGTTGAGGACGAATTGCCATTAATTTCGCGGGACGCAAAAGCTATAATCGCTCATCCTTACGCGCCATCCTTTAGTATGATGGTTGCGGCTGAGGATAAACAAAAAGTAGTTTTAGTTATTGGCCCCGAGGGGGGATTTATTCCATTTGAAATTAATTTACTTGAAAAACAGGGGTGCATAACGGTATCATTTGGCAGTAGAATTTTACGGGTTGAACAGGCGGTGCCTGCGATTCTATCGAAACTTTTTTAACTAAATTTTTAAGATGGTAATAATATTTTCTGTTTATTGATTGAAAATTTTGCATTTTCCGTACCCCTTTTTAGGGGTACAAGATTGTGGCCGGGGGTTTTAACCCACGATTGTCAGGGAGTAAAAAATGAAGTGCTACGAGATTACAGGATGCGGTAAAGAGCAGCAAAAGAGTTGTTTTGTATACAAAAATTTTCAAAACAATATAAACGATATGGAGAACATCTCCTGCTGGGTTCTTAAAAAAGGAAGTGTAGGGGAGTGTTCAAACGATCAGATAAAGTGCGACCATTGCCCCTATTACGCGGCTATGAATGAGCAGAGTATCACGGTTAAATTTGATGAGCATGAGAATGTAATTATAGAATGCCGCGGAACGCTCAACACGATAAGAAGCTCCGCGCTGGGCAAAGTTGCCGACAAACTCAAAAAAGACGAGAAGAACAACGTTATTCTTGATCTCTCTTCTGTATCAAATATTTATTCCTGCGGGTTAAGTATGATCGTGCGTTTCCATTTACAATGCGAAGAACTTGGCGGTACATTTGTTCTTGTAGGAGCGACAGGATATGTAATGGTCGCCCTCAAAACAACATCGTTTGACCGCTTTATAAAACAGGCGCAGGATATGGAAGAGGCGCTTCGCTGCTTTGGGTAATCTCCCTATCCTGCGGATACAGAGAATACCACATGACATTACAGCCTCGGTCTTTTATTAGCCCACATACTCACGCCCTGCGGTGAAACTCCGGTAAACGATAACTCTGCGTATCCTCTGTCATTATTGTATTGCGGTACCATAACCCCGTTGTAGGTGACACTTTCAATCGTCACGGCAAAATGATAATCTCCTTTGAGAACCCATTCGCCCACTACCATGTTGCTCGGCATTACGCCCTGAGGGATTTCACGCGGGGTCTCCCTTATGCTTGTGGTCTCGCCGGAGTAGGGGCCAATTCTTACACTGCCGTCTGAGTAGAAACTGTACAGGCCGGACACTGCGAACGCCACGGTATTTCTTACGTCTGTATGCACGAGAAGGTCATACTCTCCAATTACGTCTATAGGCTCCACTCTGCCTGCCCGTTCTCCCGCGTAGCGGTTGGGGGCCATAACCGGCCAGCCATCGTCGGTAAAGAACATTTGATTGACAAACTGATTATGGTTGCCTGTTACTCCGGTTTCTCCTGATTGGTAACGTGTATGGTAGATATTCAAATACTTGCCATTTTCAACTAAGATGGAGTTGTGTCCGAGCGCGGCGTAGCCCCGCGGCGCGCCCTCGAATCTGTAATTGCCGGCGAGTTTATTCCCAACCAAGTGGGCGCTATTCGCGTTGACGGCAGCCACATTCCGGCCAAGTATGTCAACATAGGGCCCGTCGGGATTTCTGCTTCGTGTGACTCGCATATTGTAGTCTGTGCTCAGTGATCCGTGTGTTACCATAAGGTAATAATAGTCCGTGTCAGGATTGTAGAAAATATAAGGCCCCTCCGGTCCGTCTCTGCCTATGTGAATGCGTGTGCCGTAGGCTCCCTGTCCTGCCCTGGGAAGTCCTATCCGGCTGCCGGATGTTTCTAATTCCAGTATGTATATACCGGCAAAGAACGATCCGTAGGTCATCCAAAGTCTTCTGTTTTTGTCATAGAAAAGCGCCGGGTCAATAGCGTTAGGCGCCCCTCCCGATACGCCGGGAGCGGGGGTTCTTATGACCTCTGCCGAGTTAGAGTACGGGCCGGTAACACTTGCCGCCTCAACCCTGCCGATGTAAGATCTGTTCGATCCCCAAGTTGACAGTGAGTAATACAAATAATATCTGCCGTTAAGTTTTATAACATCCGGCGCCCAAGTGCTCCCCGGCGGATTGCCGTCACTGCCGTTCCCTACGTGGGCGAAAGCATCGGCAAGAACTGTTCGCCACGGTGAATTCGCCGCGCTTGTGCCGCCAAATGTTCGATGGGGTTGATTGTCGTTTGCGACTTGAGTCCATCTCATAAGATTTGCGGACGATGCGATAGCGAAATGGGAACCAAACGTATAGTACGTTCCGTCATCGTCCTTAAAAATCGAAGGATCATGAACTGTGACGTTGCTGCCAAAATTCGGCGCGGACGGCAAGACAAAACGCGGCAGCGGACTATTCTCCGAAACGGCTGGGATATCTTCGATCTCTGAAGAGATATCTTCGCCGTAATCTTTAACATTAATGATGTTTTCTTCCGCACAGCCAAACATCACGGCAAGCGCCGCAAATAAAACAATGAGTATAAACTTTTTCATACGCACCCATCGGATAAATTGTGTTGATATACTGAATCACGGCATAAATTGGCACTGTGCTGCACGCAACTGCACGTAGGGCCGTGAGGTTGCTTAGCGGCACAGTGCCAATTTATGCCGTACACCAGTATATCTCTCATCAATAATATAACCAATATGGCAGGAAAAGTCAATCTGCGTGAAGACGCGCCGAATTGCTCTAATCCGAAATCACTGATTTTGTCAAGTTTAATTTTTTGGCTGGAGACAGGGGGGTTGCCCCCCCTTTAAAATCTCTCTTTTTACTTAATCTCAATAGCCTTAGCCCGTCTCTTCTCTTCCCCGGTCTTAAGAAGCGAGAGCTCTAAAACACCATTTTTAAAGTTCGCTTCCACTTTGTCTCTGTCAATATTTTCCGGAAGAGTAAACGTGCGCGAAAATGCGCCGCAGGCGCGTTCTATATGGCAGTACGCACCTTCCATTTTCTTGCTGTCGTCAATCTTCTCACCGGATATAGTTAGCATATCGCCCTCTATCGAGACATTAATATCATCCTTATTAATCCCCGGCAGATCCGCGCGTACCAAGAATCTCTCTTTGTCTTCTACAATATCCATCCGCGGCCAGTAAGCCTTTCCCGCTTCAGAAGCTGTAGCGAAAAACGGTTCATTAAAAAAATCATCAAGCATAGTTCTAAAGTTAGCCAACGGCCCGCCTCTTCTAATTGCCGGATACATAATGACCTCCCTTGTACTGAAAATAAAATTATTGAGAGTCAGGTTTATCCCCGCCCTCAATAAAGAGTACGATTAATTAGGGTGGAGTGTTGAATGTGGAGTTAATGTCACTATCACCCAACTGAGCTATCCCGGCGTGAATTATGAAAACGCTTGCTCCAAATCCCCGATAATATCATCAATATGCTCTATACCAATTGACAACCGGATCGTGTTGGGTTTGATATCCTGTTCGGCCATCTCTTTTGCATTGAGCTGAGAGTGAGTCATGCTTGCGGGATGAGTAACAAGTGATTTCGCGTCTCCGACATTGGCCACTAAGGAGAAGAGTTTCAGCGCTTCACAGAAACGTCTCGCCTCTTCAAGTCCGCCCTTTACATTAAATGTAAATATCGCCCCCGCGCCGTTTGGATAATACCGCTGATACAGCGCGTTGTCATGCCGCGTTTTTATTGATGGATGGTTGACGCTCTCCACTTTAGGGTGCTTTGACAAAAACTCAATTACTTTCAATGTGTTCTGCGTGTGCCGTTCCATACGCAGTGACAGCGTTTCTAATCCCTGTAAAAGTAAAAATGAATTAAACGGGCTGATTGCTGCGCCGGTGTCTCTCATTAGTGTAACTCTGATTTTCACTGCAAACGCAGCCGGTCCCGCTAAATCAGTCATCACAACTCCATGATAACTTGCGGTAGGTTTTGTAAGCCCGGGGAATTTATCATTCTGCTTCCAGTCAAATTTTCCTCCGTCAACAATCACACCGCCTATAACCGTACCGTGGCCGCCTAAGAACTTGGTTGCCGAATGGATAACAATATCGGCCCCGTGCTCAATAGGGCGGAAGTAGAACGGTGTTGCAAACGTGTTATCTACAATGAGCGGGATACCGGCGTCATGAGCGATTTCGGCGATTGCCTCTACGTCTATAATTGCCGAGTTGGGGTTGCTGAGCATCTCAACAAATATTGCTCTTGTATTTTCATCAATTGCGTCCTTAAAGTTTTTCGGGTCGCTGCCTTCAACAAACTTAGTGGTGATCCCGCAGTCCGGCAGTGTGTGCGTAAGTAAATTGTACGATCCGCCGTATATATGCTTGTCTGATACGATATTATGACCCGCAACCGCAATGTTTTGTACCGCGTAAGCCAGCGCCGACATACCGGAGGCTGTGGCTATCGCGGCAACTCCGCCCTCAAGCGCAGCAGTGCGCTGCTCTAAGACGTCGGTGGTTGGATTCATTAGTCTTGTATAGATATTCCCGCCCTCGGTCAGCATAAACCTGCCCGCAGCCTGAGCGCAGTTTTCGAATACATAAGCGGTCGTCGCGTAAATCGGAACAGCGCGCGAACCGGTTGTTGGGTCGGGAGTTTCTTGTCCAACATGAAGCTGCATCGTTTCAAACTTGTAATTTTTCATCTTAATCGGTCCTTTGTGATCAGTTACAGAGATAGAAATATGTGTTGTTAAAAATAATTCATTCCATGAGCAGAGGTACTGAGGCAACGCATTAATACTCAATTAGATACAACAATTTAAAAACTTGTACAAGTTAGGTACGTCACTAAAAAATCCAGTTGTCAACAATAAAGGCCCCCGTACACATTTTTTTACACAGTCTTGCTTTTTAGATTCGTTTAGTTAATAAGTATAATTTTTGCTTGTTCTTGATAGCGTAAAATACGTAAACTTTTCACTGAATCCGCTTATTCTCATAGCTTAATATTTTGTCTACACTCTTGCAACAATTCGTTCGCATTCAAAAATTGTGAGGTTTACCAAACTTGGCAGGGAGGAGATTGGGCAATGCAGTCAACTTAAGGATTCCTCTATATGTTTCTCCGTTTCCCGCGCCCCTTTAGGGGAGCTTAGATTGTAACCCAGGGGTTGGCTTCGCCTCGATAAACACGGTCAGCCCTGGGGATTGCGGCGCGTATCGGCGCCCCCACCATCCTCTGCTTCCCAGGGGCTAAAGCCCCCGGTTACACTCTTGCACCCCTAAAGGGGTGCGAATTTCCCTAAGTTGACTGCATTGGGAGATTGGGAAGTTGTGATGGAAGTGGGAGCAGATAAACATAACATCGTTACCGCGCCAACTGCGTCTGATTTAGCAAAAATGCAATAAAAGCAAGTCCGCTACCCGGCTAAAAAACCAGTTGCCCGCAATACCCAACAAATATTATTTTCAAACTAAATTAGGAAACGTCTCTTTCATTTCTCACTTCCCATGTTTTCACTTACGTTCTTTAAACGTAAGGAATCCAACGCACAAAAAGACGTGCGTTGTTTATTATTGTATAATTTTGCGTTTTCGGTTCTCAAAAAAGATCAATTACAACGGGCGAAACGTATAACTGTGAACAGGAGGGGTGAAAATGATAGCCGCAAATCCCAAAAGCAAAGGGGAAGTCATGAGTGAACGCATGATAGTTTCATTTGACTACGC
>Ga0123353_10010829_pt1 | contig 12766 bp, 15 predicted proteins | sample TergutLab28metaG_3_FD_92763 | JGI IMG/M metagenome (GOLD analysis project Ga0123353, IMG submission 92763) | Labiotermes labralis P3 segment gut microbial communities from Petit-Saut dam, French Guiana - Lab288 P3 | ecosystem: Host-associated > Arthropoda: Insects > Digestive system > Gut ...
AAAAGTGGTACACCAACCCCGTCCCTCTGTACCACTCCAACCCCGTCCCTCTGTACCACTCCAACCCCGTCCCTCTGTACCACTCCAACCCCGTCCCTCTGTACCACTCCAACCCCGTCCCTCGGCTCCACAGGCGGTGTGCAAATGGAATGCCTGGCTTCTTGGGATCCTAAAACGCAAGGCTATCTCTGGTATCAGATGCCGCAGTGGCTGGCAGAACAGGATGGCACCGGTTGTATCAGCACTCAGGAGGTGGACGCATGGTTACAACTAGCGGGATTGTCATAGGTCTCAGTGTTTTACTCGCCAGTATTTCTGCGGCAATTGCAGTGCCTGCCTTGCTCAACGGCATGGCCGGCATGCAGCGCACCGTGCAGATCAGGAGCCGCTTAATTGGCGAGCAGCAAGGCAGGCAAACAGGTGAAAGCCCAGGCAGGCAGGCGGGCAACAAGCAAGAAAACTTTGCAGAGTTACTGCTCGCGAGCCTCTGCACCAACGGAGTTTTGCTCACGCGCCTGCCAACGCGCTATCTCTGCAAGCTCAAGGCCTTTCGAGAATTGGCTGACCGCCTGCAATCCGTGCTGGCAACGCGCATCCCCGGCTGCAACCAGAGGGCTCTGGCCGAGTCACTCGTGGCCCTCTGCTTCATCAGCGGCTTACTCTTTTATCTTCTCACTAATCAGATTCTCCTTGCGCTGCTTGCCCTGGCCTTGCCCCCGGCGCTGGCACATTTCAAGACCCAAAAGCTCCTGCGCGAGAAGAGAAACCTGCTCCGAGAACAACTGCCCGATGCCCTGCGCGGCCTCAGCATGTGCTTTATGGCGGGGCTCAGCCTTGAGCAGGCCTTTGATCAAACGGCGCAGGAGTGCCGCGAGCCCCTGCGCCGTGAACTGCGCCAAACCGTAAACGACCTGCACACGGGCTCCTCAATCATGGAGTCGCTGGCCGGCCTGGACACTCGGCTTGCAATGGACGAGATGCAGTTTGTCTCGGTTGCCCTGGAGATTCAGCACCGAACCGGCGGCAGCATGCGCGAGGTGCTGGAGTCAGCCGCCGGCTCGCTGCTGGCAAGCTTTGACCTCACGCGCTCCCTGGAGGTGCAAACCTCTCAGGCACGGATGTCCGCACGCATCGTCAGCATCTTGCCAGTGGCCTTGGTGCTGGTGTTGTCTCTGACTATGGAAGGATATCTGGCCACCTTTTTCTCGAGTGCCGCCGGACTTGGCCTCCTGCTCTGCGCCGTAGGCATGCAACTAGCCGGAATTCTGGCCATCCGCAAAATCCTCGGTATAGATTTGAAGTAAGAGTTAAGAGAGAAGAGAGAAGAGAGAAGAGTTAAGAATTAAACCCCTGTCATCCTGAGCGTAGCGCGTAGCGCGTAGCGCGTAGCCGAAGGATCTAGGCGGTAAGCACATAAACCAACTAAGCGTGGTTTGTGAGAAGAAGGAAGGGTGCGGTAATGATGGTGCTACTGATTGTAATCTTTTCAGGTCTGGCTATGGGCTTGCTGTGTTATGCCTACCTGCAGAAAAGGCAAAGACAGGCTCAGCGTATCGGTGTTAAGGCACGCTTTCTCAATGCCAGCGCCAGTCCGGAAAGGGAGCGCGAGCTGCGCCTCCAAAAACTGCCCTTTGTCGGAAGCGCACTCAAGCAAAAGCAGCGCCTCAGGGTGACTAACCGCTGCGAAGCCGAGCTGCCGCGTATGTTTGACATCATCGCTATGGGCATGCACGCCGGCTTGAGCTTTGACGCCTCGTTTGGGCTTTACGTAAACCGCTTTGAAAACGAGCTGGCACTGCTTTGCCGCGAACGTTTTGAGGTCTGGGAGCGCGGGCTCATCAGCCGAAACGAAGGCCTTGAGCAACTGGCCCTGGCAGTCAATCTACCGATTTTCGACCGCTTTTGCCGCACGGTCTCACGCTCAATCCGCTACGGCGTATCAATGGCACCCCTCATCAAGGAATACGCGGAACAGGCGCGCAGAGAATACCGCAACAAGCAAAAGGAGCTGGTACTAAAGGCCCCGGTAAAGATGCTCATCCCCACCGGAGTCCTCATCCTGCCAGCCATGATGATGCTGGTAATCGGCCCAATATTGCTAGACGTAACAGGAAGGATGGTGTGAGAGAGGGAAGAGTTGAGAGAGAAGAGAGAAGAGAGAAGAATTCAGGTCCTGTCATCCTGAGCGAAGCGCGAAGCGCGGAGACGAAGGATCCAGTCATAAAACGCACATGCGTAAAAAACGTGTCACTGTAAAAAGAATGGAGAACGAAAGATGAAAAATCAAATCAAGACCCTGGAGGAATGTTGGATGCGCCTGATGTTGGCGGTGAGCAGTGCTGTGATCTGCACCGGTAGGCGCCTGCAGAAGGACCAGCGCGGCCAGGGCACCACGGAGTATGCAATTTTGGTGGGAGTTATCGTCGTCATCGCCATTATTGCGGTTATTGCCTTTAGGGATAACATCCAGCAGCTCTGGGAGAGTATCACCGATGGCATCAACCAGCTCTAAGAATATGAAGGACATGTTAGAAATCTTGAAAGACCTTGTGAGAGCAAGGCTCAACACAAGCCGTTTAGCGCCCCTGCTTCTTGCCGGCAGCGCACTGGTCATAGGCATAGCGCTCCTCGGCATAGCACTGCTCGATCCTGTGGAGGCAGAGGTGAGCGCCGAGGTTCAGGCTGAATCCGGGAGCACCCCTCTGCCCTACGAGGGCGCAGAGCCGGGAGCGCTGCCCGCTCTGGTTGCCGCGCCGCTTCCCTTTGAGCTGGCAGAAGCCGGATGGGTGCACGAGTACCATCGCGGCGAGACCCTGGAAAGCTGGAAGTTCATCAGCGAGTTACCCTGCGCGGACTATGCCATAAACGTGATTGAATCCATCCAATCCGAGGGCCTTGAGCTGATTGAAGCCGGCTTCATGGACCTCTCCGGCGAATGCTGGGGCTGCGTATTCATTGGGGCCAACAACGAGTCGCTCATGGTGATCCTCCTGCCCGAGCGCCCCTTCAGCCCCCGCTCAAGCACCAACAAACTGGCAGTGAACATCATCCACTACCTACAACCTGAGGAGCTTAAGAGTTGAGAGTTAAGAGAGAAAAGAGAAGAGCTGACTCCCGTTTAAACCGCGGGCAGGCAACGGTTGAGTACCTCATCGTGGGCTTGGCGCTCATCGTCATCATCGTTGCCCTCAGTGTGTTCTCCGGCCGCGTGCAGGAGGGCCTCTTTGTGCAGCACGCAGCCGACAGCGCCTCGCACGCCATAACCACCAACACAGCCGGCTCGGCCGGAGACATCTTGCTCTACTAACCCCTGTTGCCCTGAGCCAAGCGCAGAGCGCGTAGCCGAGGGACCCAGGAACAACGAAAGGACCCCATGAAATGCCACTCAAACAATAAAGGACAAACCACGGTTGAAGCAGCCTATCTCATCCCCATCTTAATGCTACTGATACTGATGCTCGTGCAGCCGATGATCCTGCTCTACAACCGCATGGTCATGGAAAACGCCGCAGCAGAAGGCTGCCGGCTGCTGGTAACAGCAACATCAATCGGCAATTACAGCGATGAAAAGTACGAGGGATACATAGAGCGTCGCCTCGCCGCCATTCCGCCGGTGGACATCTTTCATGTACACGGTAGTGGCTGCACGTGGGTCATCACTTTGGAAGGCAACGAGCTCACGTCCGAGGTTAGCGTAACAATTGAGAATCAGGTAAAGCTCCTGCCGCTCATTGGCTGGGGAGCAAGCCTGCTCGGCCTAACCAACGCAAACAACAACTTTGAACAAAAAGTCACCGTAACCATGCCCACCCAGCCCAACTGGGTAGTTGCAAACGATCCAACAGGATGGGTGCACGCATATGAGTAAGTGTGGGTTGACAAGGGGACGGGGTTTGGTGTGGTACAGGGGGGACGGGGTTTGGTGTGGTACAGGGGGGACGGGGTTGGTGTACCACTTTTTGCCGAGGCAAAAAGTGGTACACCAACCCCGTCCCCCCTGTACCACCCCCTGTACCACACCAAACCGCGCCCCTCTCTGTACCACCAGAAAGAAAGTAGGAAACATGAACAAAGATCCTTTCATAGCAAAAGACGGTGGATTCACCAGCGTGGGAGTAGCCGTGGCGTTGCTGCTTGTCATGGCTCTGCTTTTCACAGCGGCGCAGGTCAGGTGGGTGCAAAGCCACAGCGCCGACATTCAGTTTGCCGCTGATGCCGGAGCCTTGGCCGGCGGCAATGTGGTGGGCGAGTACCTGGTAGTTGCAAGAGTTGCCGACGCAGTGGTGCTCTCGCTCAGTCTCTTTGGCATGGCAACCTACGGCATTGCCATTGTGACGAGTTGTATTCCGTACACACGAACACTGGGACAAGAGCTCATGAAGTTTGGCAAGGAGGTGTTCAAAGCGCGCGACAAATGCGCCAAGCAGGCTGCAAAGGGGCTGAACGCGCTCCAGGCAGCGCTGCCCTTTTTGATTGCGCTAAAAGCCGCCGCAGCCATTGAGGCAAACTCCAATATCAGCGCCTCTGTTGCGCAGTACCGAGGGCTGGCCCTGCCCCTGCCGCTGCAAGGAGACGAAACAGAATTCCCTGACGTAGACGATGCCACCAACGCTGATCAAGCCCTCTCGGATAGAAACGAAAACACCGCAGACCTCGCCGATGCTGCCAAGGACTACTGGGATCAAATGGAGTCGTCCAAGCTCATCGCCTACGAAGCAGACTGCGTGAGTAACCCAAGGTGCATGTACGAGCGAGCGTCCACTCTGGCGCGCTTGAGCGGCGGCCAAAACCCCCACTTCTCCTCGGTTGATGCCTGGCTCTTTGACTACGCCTTTAATCGCGCGGTGGCCTATTACCCTGCGCGCCTGGCTCTTGAGGCGCCGGCAAGCAGCTCGCTTGCGGATTTGTGTCGCTCCTATTACCGGGAGCGCTTCTACACCTATGCAACCGAGGAGATAAGGCGTGGCTGGTGTACAACTGCCCCCGACGGCACCCTCAGCGCCTATTTTCCCCTCATGCCAAGAAATACCTCGGAGATGAAGCTCACCCGCCTCTACACCGAGCGCGTGTATCCCACTAGCGCTGATGAGGTTATTCACGGCGTAACTGCCTGCCCTGCTTATCAGTCAGGAGGCCCTAGTGGCATGGGGTCGGCGCAAGACCTGGACAACGGCACATACAGCATCTGCAGCACCTGCGATTTTAGGGCTTCGTCAATTGGCCAGGTGGCAAGCGCTACCACCAATATAAATACCGGCTTTGAATACTTCTACCACATCGTGGCCAATGAAGCCGCGCGCTACCAAGCAGCCTCCGAGAACTACAAGCGCGCTACCGAGGGGGCCAAGGATTCAGCCGGCACCGCCTTTGACATCTTCAAAGAGGTTATGGAGGTGCTGAAGACCCCTCGCCTCAAGCCCAAGCCGCCGGGCCACAACGGCGTCATCGCCATTGTGATTGACTGGCAAACGCACAGCATCCCCGCCGGATTTACCAATTCAACGGTAGGCGGCAGCGCGCAGTTGCAACCCCGCCTGGCGATAGCCGCCGTTGCCCTGGCCGAGGAGGAGGCGGCCTTTGGGGCCAACATCCTCGCCTCCTTCCTTGACAAGGCCAAGGCAGAGGCCCAACCTTCGTCGCTTTCTCTCGGCTTTCTGGGAGTGTTTGGCGGCATTCTGGACCTCTGGGGCTCTGCCCTGCTGGTGTACAGCCTCGGAGGCGATGCCATCAGCGATGCCCTGGTCTTTTTTCTGGACTCTATACCGCTCGTAAGCGCCACGCCGCTCTCGCAGTGGGCAAAAAGGGCGCTGGCCGAGACCATAGAGGCGCTGGGTCTGCAAGGAGCAGATCTGGACACCCCACGGCCGCTGCTCGTCAACAGTATCCACGTGCTGCGGGCAAGTGATTCAGTTCCGGCAACGGCAATTCGCACGGTTAAGGAGGGCTACTTCATGATAGGCGGCTCGGGGAGCGGCTCCATTGGGCAGGCCCTCGTTGATGGGATGACCAGCACCTTTGCGGGCAATGCCTCCCAGTTCATTGAAAGCGAGTTTGTGATTTACGAGATTACCTTTGGAGACATCCCAGGCCTGCCCCGCATCCCCATCACCTTGCGACTGCCTAACAGCGTAGTGGAGCGAGGGCAGGCCGTCATCAATGACATTGCAAACAGCGCCAGCTCAAGCCTGGGCGGAGGTGGTAACAATGCCTATTGGAGATAAGAGAGCGCGCGGAGCGCTGGCATCGGGAGCCTTGGCAATACGCCAGCGCTCTCGCGGGCAGCTGTGCAAGTTGAGTGGGACAGGGGGCAGGAGCCTGTCTCCTGTCCCACAGGCAGCCTCAGCAAAGCGTCAGCGTTCTCGAGAGAAGCTGTGCACGATGAAGACCCGTGGGCAGATGACCGTTGAGCTGGCGGTGTGCATACCGGTAATCCTCGCGCTTGTGGGTGTTTCACTCAACGTGCTGGGTTATCTCAACGTCTGCGCACGCTTTGACCGCATCGCGGCCGACGCGGTGCGGAGCCAGGCCACCTCCCCAGGTTACGGCCAAGAAGGCAGCGCACTGGCAGCGAGCCGCGTACGCGAGGTGATTGAAACCTCCTTTCAAGACGGCACCGGCACCGGCTTTCCCTGCGACATAGCCGTTACGGTTACCGCAGTGGGTTTTGGAGGAGAGCACACCGGCATTGGCAACGGCGTAAACTTCTCCATGCTCTCGCGCTTGGAGCGATACGACTGCCAAATCACCTACAAACCGTGGCCCTTCAACCGGATAATGTTTCTGCAGTTCATTGAGCTCACGCATACCCGCAGCTACACCGTTGACTCCTTCAACCCCGGAGTGCTGCTATGAAGACTGGCCTCAAAAGAACCGCACTCGAGCAACGCAGGGTAAAAGCCGCCCGAGCAACCGCACTTATTGCGCTAGCATTTTTATCGTTACTCGCCGTTTGGCAGACTATTGAGCGATTCAGAGAAAGCTCTTCCTTTGACACATTTTCACAAAGTGTGTTTGAGAAAAGCGTCCATCGAACACACTCAACTGACTCTCTCAATATCGAACAAGCAGGCATCACCTTAATGGACTGCAATGAAAAAGGGAGCATTCTCTGGTACCAAAGCACCTGGAATGTTGAGCAAAGTCGCGCTCTCTTAGAGCGCTCGCTCATCTTACAAGGCTGGCAAAACATGAGCCCTGACAACGAGCCAATCATGAGCTTTCTCTACGCTCCCAACGGACTTGCAGCCGGCGGAACACTCATCATCAGCTTCTATCCCTTAGAAGACGGCTGCTCAATCCTGATAGAGGTCCTATGAAGATTATCCTGGCAACAAGCATCCGGGCACGCCTCACCGGACTGCTCAAAAAAGGCCGCTGCACAAACGGCGAAGTGCTGCTGCTTGCACCCTGCAAGAGCATTCACACCTTTGGCATGCGCTCCGACCTAGACCTGGCCTTCATCGACGCCGAGGCCAGGGTGCTCACATCCGAGCGCAACCTGCCCCCCAACAAGCTACGCTCCCACCCCAAAGCCGCAGCCGCACTGGAAAGAAGAAGCAACCCAACCCAAACCTGGCTCCTGCCAGGAGAACAACTAAACCTTGTTGACAAGGGGACGGGGCGATTGACAACCTTGACAAGACGGCGCGATTTTGTTGACAAGGGGACGGGGCGATTGACAACAATTGACAAGGGGACGGAGCGATTTTGTCCACAAGAGAAAGAAGGCAACATATTTTGTTGACAAGGGGACGGGGCGATTGACAACAATTGACAAGGGGACGGAGCGATTTTGTCCACAAGAGAAAGAAGGCAACACATGAAGACCTGTAACAACTGCGGCAGTCTCAGCTTTGAAGACATGGAGCAGTGCTTTGACTGCATGAGCTTTTTCGCAGAACCGCTGGAGCAAGGCCAACAAGGCAACCAAGACTCTACTGCACGCCTCCAAGTGTTCCTCGCCGGCTACTTCAACTATGAGCTGCTCCTGCGAAAGCTGGACGGCTGCTCACTCAGCGTTGGAGCCAGCTCAGAAAACGCCATCGTCATCCCGGAACAACAGCTCGCAAACCACCTGCTCGAGGTATTCTACGCCCACGGCCAAATCTGGGCCGAAAGCACCAGCTCCACCTCACAGGCAACCGTGGACAAAATCCCCCTTTGCGGCACCGTCAGAATACAACCCGGCACCAAAATAGCGGTAGGAGAAGCCACTATAACCCTGCTTGAGGCGTAAGAATATTCGCAACTCTCAGAGGCAATATCGCGTACAATAAGCAGGTTGTAGTCAAACAATAAAAAGAGAAGGTTTCAGGAGTTGCTAGATGGTGGGCCCAGACAATTATCTCGACATAAACGGGACACGAATGCATTACATAGACGAGGGGGAGGGCGATCCAATCCTGATGCTGCACGGCAACCCCACGTGGTCTTACTTCTACCGTAACCTCGTGAAGGGCCTCTCCAAAACAAACCGCGTTATTGTGCCCGACCACATTGGCATGGGCCTCTCGGACAAACCGCAAAACGCAGCCTACAGCCTGGATTTTCACATAAAAAACCTGGAGCTGCTCATTGAGCACCTGCACCTCAAAAACATCATCCTCACCGTGCACGACTGGGGCGGCGCCATCGGCTTTGGCTACGTGGTCAACCATCTAGAAAACGTCAAGAAAATCGTCATCCTCAACTCAACGGCCTTCTATGACGCAAAAATCCCCCTGCGCATCAAGGTATGCTGCGGGGCCTTCAGCAAGCTGCTCACGCAACGCCTCAACCTCTTCGCAAAAGCCGCCACATTCATGTCCACCACAAAAAAACTCGCCCCAGAGACCAAACAAGGCTACCTGTTGCCCTATAATTCCTTCAGTGACAGAATAGGCATTTATACATTTCTAAAGGATATACCGATAAAACCGGAGCAAAAAACAAGGCATCTGCTGGATTCTATTGAAGCGCGGCTTCACGAGATTACCTCTGACATCTTGATTTTATGGGGCAAGAAGGATTTTTGCTTTACCGAGCATTACTTCAATCGCTGGAAAGAATTTTTCCCCTCTGCAAAAGCGCGGCTCTACGAAAACGCCGGTCATTACATTCTTGAAGATGTGCCCGATGAAGTGCTTAAGGAGATAGGTGAGTTCGTCCAGTGAATACCGCTGCATTACTTCAAAAACAGGCAGAGTTACACCCCAACAAAACAGCAATCGTCTTTCAAAATGACAAGATTAGCTTTAAAGAGCTTGACGAGACCATCAACCGTTTTGCCCATTACTTTCAAAAGCGGGGGATAGAGCGCGGCGCCAAGGTGCTGCTGTTTGTTAAGCCGTCAATTGAGCTGCCTGCGATAACCTTTGCGCTTTTTAAGCTGGGCGCCGTGCCGGTTTTCATCGACCCCGGCATTGGGCTCAGAAACCTGCTCAAGGCAATTGCCGAGGTGTCGCCGGCAGCTTTGGTTTCGGTGCCTCTTATGCGCGGCCTGTCTATGGGCTTCAGAAAGGCCTTCAAGAGCATCAACGTGCGCTTGGACTCCACCAAGCTGCGCGAGCAATCTCGGGATCAAAGCCCCCACTTTGACCTGTATGACGCCCCTGAAGACGAGCTGGCGGCAATCCTGTTCACCTCAGGCGCAACCGGACGCGCCAAAGGAGTGGTCTACACCCACAAGATTTTTATAGCCCAAACGCGGCTTTTGCAGGAGATGTACTCTTTGACCTCTGACGATGTGGATTGCCCTTACTTCGCCCTGTTCTCCTTCTTTACGTTGGCTATGGGTTTGACCCTTCATGTGCCCGACGTTGACCCGTCCAAGCCCTCAAAGATCGACCCCAGCGTGGTGGTTGCCAATATCAGGGACAACAAAGCCACATTTGCCGCAGGTTCGCCCGCCATTTGGCAGCGGGTAGGGGACTACTGCCTCCGCAACAACATACAACTCCCCGCCCTGCGCAGCCTGGTCATGTTTGGCGCGCCCGTGGCGGTAGACATGCACCAAACCTGGCAGCGCATCCTGCCCAACGGAACCACCTACACGCCTTACGGCGCCACCGAATCCCTGCCAATCTCCAACATTTCCGGGGAGTATATCCTCGAGAACACGGCCGCGCTGACCTTCAAGGGCGCGGGAGTCTGCGTGGGCAAGGCGGTGCCCTCAGTTGAGGTGATGATTCATGACGGCGACGAGATTCTGGTCTCCGGAAACACCACCACCACGGAGTACTACAACGAAACTTCGGCTACCGCTGAGAGCAAGCTCACTTTAGGTGGGCGTCTTTGGCACAAAGTGGGCGACGTAGGCACAATTGACGAAGAGGGCCGCATCTGGTTTTGGGGCCGCAAAGCTCACGTGGTGGAGCTGGACGAGCCGGCCGGGCAAAAAATGTACCCCGTGCCCTGCGAAACCGTCTTCAATCAGCACCCCAAGATCAAGCGCACCGCACTGGTAGGCCCGCGCCTCGGCGGCGGCAGCGGCGGCAGCGGCAGTGGCGGCAGTGGCAGTGGCGGCAAGGTCACTCCCACCCTGGTAATAGAACTCAAAGACGGCACCACGGCAATGACCGATGACCTACTCGCCGAGCTCAAAGAGATCCGCGACTCCTACGAGCACACCAAGCCCATAGAAAAATTCATCCTCAAAAAGTCATTCCCCGTTGACGTAAGACATAATATCAAGATAGACAACCTGGCCCTACGCTCCTGGGTAGAGGAGAAGGCCGGTTAATAGGGGAAAGAGGGACGGGGTAGGTGTCTCAACCTGACAGGTGGCTGTCAGAGTGACGAAACTGGGCTTTTTCGCACACCTTGTACGTCCCCAGGTTGTAGAAGAGTCAATAGACGCAGAAGAGCTGGCTAAAAAACAAATCAGAGGAGTAAGTCGATGAAAAAGAAGCTGCTGCTGGTGCTACTCGCCTCAATTATGGCCCTGAGCTTTACCACGGGATGCGTTGTAAGCCCGGGCAACCTCACCGACAATAGCTCGCCAGAAGCAGGCAGCACAAACTGGCAGAGCCTGGTTGAAGAGGCTGCTGAAATAGGCAACGCCTCAGCTGCAACACTCGGCGGCACGGCTGACATAGTGGGAAGCTATCATCCCAATGGGGTGAGCGGCATCTCCACCGGACCAACGATAGAGCTACGGGGAACCCAAGGCTCTCCAATGTACGCCGCGCTGGGGCACATCTACGGCAAGCTGGATATAGCCATTGAAAAGATCTACGACGATTTCATCTTCAGAGATGATTCCGTAGCCGGCTTTAACGTGGGAGAGTCCAACGGATACGTGGTTGTCTCCGCGTATTCTTTTGACAGCGAGATATCGTCAACCTACTTCATGGCAGCAAGCAACTACAGCAACGCCGGCCCCACGTGACACCAGCCCCGTCCTCAGTGACATGCCAGTAGCGGTTTGGCTGCAAAACAGCATCGAGACGGTGGAGAAGCTTGACCGCAAAAGTGAAGCGGGGGAGAATAATGAGCGGAGATCTTGCATGGCTTTGAGAAGCGGGTAGCGACGAAAGCCATCGCAATCGTATTGGCTTTGGACCATTGGGCGCTGTGCCACAGTGGCGTGAGCCAAAGAGAGAAGGAGTAAAAATGAAGAAAGTTACGAGCAAACTAGTAGTATTGGTATTGGCCTTGGCGCTGAGCATGACGATGGCGTTTGCGCTCGCTGCATGCGGCGGCGACACCAGCGACAGCAACAGCGGCAGCGGCAGCGATGCCACCAACAGCGACACTGCAACCGTTGAAGAAGACGCCACCGAAGAGCAAGCTGATGCGCTAGGCCCCCATACGCTGGACATGACATCGGAAGAACTGTGGGCCAGCTACAAGGAGTTTTCCAGCGACAAAAACCTGAGCGACATCACCTTAGAAGCACTTGAAGACCACCTTGGCGTAACCGCAGAAAAACAGGAGAGCACTTCAGAAACCAACGATCAGTACTTCTGGCATTCCAACGATGGCGGCGGCCTGATTGTCCTCTTCAACAAAGAAACCGGAAAATTCACCAGCGCAAGCCAAGCCTATCCCAAGTAAGCCTTCCCCCAAGTTTAAACGCCCAATTCATGAGTAAAACAACGGAGGCACATATCCCACTAGGGATTGTGCCTCCGTCACCTATTGAGTGACTCATCTCTCGTCCTCAGAATGTCGTCTTCCTGCTCGATGGGACAGGGGGTCAGCTCTGGTGTCCCAACCAACGCCACCCGCGAGGCCCGCTGACACAAAAAGACGAGTTTCTGCCGCGTTTGCACGCAAAAGAACGAAATTTGGCCTCACATCACCCAAAAACGAGCATTTATTGCCCAAAAATCGTTCTTTTGCGTGCAAACGCGGCAGAAACTCATCAAAGTGTGCCACAGGGGCAGGTAGCGGTATAGGAGAGCACTCGGAGTTTGGTGCACCCCCTGTCCCAATGGAGTATATATCCACAGGGAAAAATTTTGCATGAACAGTTTGGTGAAGCGAAAAAGATATGGTGGGCGATAACGGATTTGAACCGCTGACCTTGTGCGTGTAAAGCACCTGCGCTACCGCTGCGCCAATCGCCCACATGTCAGGCTCGCAAAAAGCGACGGAAGATAGTATAGCTTAAATTGGGACAGCGAGGGACGAGGCTGGTGGAACAGGGGGACGGGGTTGGTGTCCCAGATTGGAACAGGGGGACGGGGTTGGTTTGGTACAGAGGGACGGGGTTGGTTTGGTACAGAGGGACGGGGTTGGTTTGGTACAGAGGGACGGGGTTGGTGTACCACTTTTTGGAACA
>Ga0123353_10010830_pt1 | contig 12765 bp, 11 predicted proteins | sample TergutLab28metaG_3_FD_92763 | JGI IMG/M metagenome (GOLD analysis project Ga0123353, IMG submission 92763) | Labiotermes labralis P3 segment gut microbial communities from Petit-Saut dam, French Guiana - Lab288 P3 | ecosystem: Host-associated > Arthropoda: Insects > Digestive system > Gut ...
AAGGTAATAGCAAAAATAGGGCAGGCTGCGTTGTTTTCCGCCTCGGGCGCGCAGATAGCGCTTGAATATAAATCAAGACCTTTGGGTGAAGAAATAGCGCGCCGAATTATGGAAAATACCGATGTGGCAGGCGGAGTCGGTTTTTGGTTTGAGCCGTATCGTTTTAGCGCTAATGTACGTCAGTCCGGCGTTTATGTGTTCTTCGACGAAACAGGTGAGGGCAAAATAGAAGATTTCGCTCATGTTGAAGTCAACTATAATTATTTCAACTCGGGCTGGTACATCGAAATAGCGCGCCTTTTGAACGCTCCGGGCGAGGTTGTTTGGACTCGTCCGTATATTGACGATTCGGGAACATTTGCTCTTATGATTACGGCGGGCGCGGGAGTGTTCGACGAAGACGGAAGTTTAATCGCTTTATCGACGGTCGATTGGAAAATTACCGAAATAATTGAAAAACTGATGAAAATAAAGCCGTCGGAAGGAAGCATTGCCATATTGTCCGACCCTGAAAAGGACGTTATTATATCGACTACGCTTATAATTGACGGCACGGGAGAGGCGTTAAGCGAACTTCCTTGGGATTGGGACATAAACTCGAGTTCTTCCGAATTGTACGGCGTGAGATTTGTAACATTCCACCGCGTTATGGATAATGGTTGGCTTTTGTCCATAAAAGTTCCCGCAAAAGAAATTTTTGCAGAAGTGGAACGGCGCGCTTTGATATTTGTGATACTGTTTGCCATAACGTCGTTTGTTTTGGCGATTTTAATCTTGCTTTGCGCGCGACGATTGATTTTGGAAGGCAAAAAAGAATTGAAATTTATTGATTTTTAACAAAATAAAAAGGAGTAATTTATATGTTTGATTTGTGGAACGAAGCGCCCTATAAAGTTGCCGATATGGGACTTGCGGATTGGGGCAGAAAAGAACTTGACGTCGCGGAGCACGAAATGCCCGGACTTATGGCTGCCCGTGAGAAATACGGCAAAGAACAACCGCTCAAAGGCGTAAGAATTATGGGGTCGTTGCACATGACCATTCAGACGGCGGTGCTTATTGAAACGCTGAAAAAATTGGGCGCCGACGTTCGTTGGTGCAGCTGCAATATTTTCTCGACTCAAGACCACGCTGCCGCAGCGATTGCCAAGACAGGAACGCCTGTTTTTGCGTGGAAAGGCGAGACCCTCGAAGAATACTGGGATTGCACGTTCAAAGCGTTGAGTTTCCCCAACGGCAAAGGTCCTCAAATGATAGTTGACGACGGCGGCGACGCAACTTTGCTCATTCACAAGGGCTACGAACTCGAAAACGGCGACCGCTCTTGGGTGGACAGCCCATCGGACAGCCACGAAGAAAGCGTAATTAAAGCGCTTCTCAAAGAGGTAAACGCAAAAAATCCGAATCATTGGCATAACGTTGTAGCGGAACTCAGAGGCGTGAGCGAAGAGACAACGACAGGCGTTCACCGTTTGTACGAAATGTTCGATAAAGGCAAACTGCTTGTTCCCGCGATAAACGTAAACGATTCCGTAACAAAATCGAAATTCGATAACCTTTACGGTTGCCGCGAAAGTTTGGTGGACGGTATAAAAAGAGCGACCGACGTTATGATTGCAGGAAAAGTAGCGGTTGTTTGCGGCTACGGCGACGTTGGTAAAGGCAGTGCAAAATCGCTTTTGGGCTTGGGCGCGCGCGTAATTGTCACCGAAATCGACCCGATTTGCGCATTGCAAGCGTCAATGGAAGGTTTCCAAGTAACAACCGTCGAGGATACTCTCGGTTTGGCGGACATTTATGTAACCACCACAGGAAACTGCGACATTATCACCGTTGAGCACATGGCAAAAATGAAAGATCAGGCGATTGTCTGCAACATCGGGCACTTCGACAACGAAATCGAAGTTGTAAAATTGGAGCAATTCTCCGGAATTAAAAAGGTAAACATTAAGCCGCAAGTCGATAAATACGTTTTCCCCGACGGGCACGAAATTTATTTGCTTGCCGAAGGTCGTTTGGTAAATTTGGGCTGCGCAACAGGGCACCCGTCGTTTGTGATGTCGAATTCATTCACAAACCAAACGCTCGCGCAACTGGATTTGTGGAAAAACAAAGATACTTACAAACCGGGCGTTTACCGTTTAAGCAAGGAGCTCGATGAAGAAGTAGCGCGTTTGCATTTGGCAAAAATCGGCGTGAAACTCACCACGCTCACCGACAAACAAGCGAAATATTTGGGAATAAGCAAGAACGGTCCTTACAAACCGGAGCATTACAGATATTGATTTTTTCCGTTTTTGCGGAAATAAAAGGGCAACTTTTGCGAGTTGCCCTTTTTTATTGGATTTGCGCTTTTAATAATCACTCGTCGAACACGCCCATTCCTGCGAATTTCTCTATGCGTTTTTCTACGCGTTTTTCCGGGTCGAGTTTTTCTAAAACGCTCAATTCTTTGAGTATTGTTTTTTTCAGATTGTCGAAAGTTTCCTTGTGGTTTTTGTGCGCGCCGCCTTCGGGCTCTTCAACAATTTTGTCTATAATTCCAAAGCGTTGCAAATCTTTTGCCGTGATTTTCAGAGCGTTTGCGGCAAGTTCGGCTTTTGTTCCGTCGCGCCATAGAATTCCTGCGCAGCCTTCCGGAGAAATTACCGAATAAACGGCGTTTTGCAGCATTAAAACCGTATCGCCTACGCCGATTCCCAACGCGCCGCCGGAGCCGCCTTCGCCGACAACCACGCAAATAATCGGCACTTTAAGCTGCGCCATAACTACCAAGTTTCTGGCTATCGCCTCGGCTTGTCCGCGCTCTTCGCCCTCGATTCCGGGATATGCGCCCGAAGTGTCTATAAGCGTGACTACTGGGACATCGTATTTTTGCGCGAGTTCCATAAGGCGTTGCGCTTTTCGGTAGCCGTCGGGGACTGCGAGACCGAAACGGTGTTCGTCTTTTAACGCTACGTCTTTTCCGCCTTTGTTGTGTCCGATTAACATAACGGGTTTGCCGTCTAATCTTGCAAAACCGCCCGAAATTGCTTTGTCGTCCGAAAATCTTCTGTCGCCGTGCAACTCAATAAAGTCCGAAAACATTGTGCTTGCATAATCCGAAAAATAAGGTCTGTTCAGATTTCTTGCCATCAAAGTTGCTTCCCAAGACGAACTTGTAATTGTCGGGGCTTTTGTTTTTGTCTTTTTTTCTTGCGTTACTTCAATTGTTATTTCATTTTGTGCTGTTTTTTCTGTTTTTGCCATTTTTTTACCCCGCGTTTCGATTGTAAAATGATAAAATATCGGAAATCGTTCTCTTCAAATCGCCTCTTGCAACGACTTTATCTACAAATCCGTGTTCCAGCAAATATTCCGAAGTTTGAAACTCGTCGGGTAATTTTTGCTTTATGGTGTTTTCTACAACCCGTCGTCCCGCAAAGGCAATCAACGCGCCTTTTTCGGCAATATTTACGTCGCCGACCATTGCATAACTCGCCGAAACTCCGCCTGTTGTCGGGTCGGTCAATACCGATATGTATGGAATATTCTTTTCATTTAACTTTGAAATTGCCGCGCAGGTTTTTGCCATTTGCATAAGCGACAAAATTCCTTCCTGCATTCTTGCGCCGCCGGAAGCCGAAACCACTATGAGCGGGATATTCAACTCCAACGCTTTTATGGCTATTCTGTAAATTTTTTCGCCCGTTCCGCTTCCCAAACTTCCGCCCAAAAAGCGAAAATCCATGACCGCCACGGCAACATTTTTTCCGTTCATAAGACCTGTTCCGGTAATAACGGATTCGCGCAACCCTGTTTGTTTTTTTGCGGCGGTAATTCGTTCGGTGTAAGGCGCTTTCGCATCGACAAATCCAAGCGGATCCGCAGGTGTAATAGACGCCTCGGTTTCCTTAAAACTGTTTTTGTCGAGCAGAAGTTCTATTCGCTCCCAAGCGTTAAGGCGGTCGTGAAAACCGCATTTCGGGCAAACTTTATCGTTCTCCGCCCAAGTGTCGCTGAAAACCGACTTGTTGCATTTTGAACACTTTACCCATATAACCTCGTTAACGGTCTCATTTTTCTTATGGCTAAACCACCCCATTTATACCCCTTTTCTTTGTTTGTTATTATGTACGGGCGGGTTTCAAACCCGCCCCTACGTTCATTTTTTCTGTAAATTACACATTTTATCTTAATAATTCCAACGCTTTCGGGACGATTTTGTCGAGCGGCAATACAAATTCTGCGGCGTTTATTTTTACTGCGGCGCCCGGCATTCCCCAAACCACCGAAGTCGCTTCGTCTTGCGCTATTGTGTGCGCGCCTGCGTTTCTCATTTTCAAAAGCCCTTCGGCTCCGTCTGCTCCCATTCCCGTCAAAAGAATGCCTACCGCCGACTTGCCCGCTTGTTCCGCCGTAGAATTAAACAAATGCTCAACGGCGGGTCTTTGATAATGCACAGGGTCGCCGCCGCCAACTTTTACCTCGTAGCGCCCGCCGTCGCGTTTTAGCCACATGTGATAGCCTCCGGGTGCGATAAGCACTTGCCCCGGCACAACGCTGTCGCCGTTTTCGGCTTCTTTTATTCTGGCGTCGCAAGTTGTGTTCAAACGCTCTGCAAGCGAACGCGAAAATCCTGCCGGAATATGCTGTACAATAAGCGTTCCCGGACAATTTACGGGGAAAGTGGGAAGTATTCTTTCGAGCGCAACCGTTCCGCCCGTCGAACTTCCTATTACAAGAATTTTATTTGTTGTCGCGGCAAACGAGGTGATTTTTGCATAAGCGCTTGCACCTGCTTGCTGTTGCATTTTTCGGACATTTACCAAAGCCGCCGATTTTATTTTGCGTATAAGGTCAGGTATAACCTCTTCTATGGAATACGCTTCGCAGGGCTTGGTTACCACGTCCACCGCGCCGCATCGCATTGCCTCTATCGCAAGCTGCGACCCCTGTTGAGCGAGCGACGATACGATAATCGTAGGAATCGGTACGCTTTGCATCATTTTGCGCAAAAAAGTAATACCGTCCATTCGCGGCATTTCAATGTCCAGAATCATAACGTCGGGCTTTTCTTTTGCAATTATATCGCGCGCTACATACGGGTCGGGCGCAAGACCTGCTATTTCAAAACTCGGATCTTTTTCGATTTCGCGAGAAAGCACTCGTCTGACCAATGCCGAATCGTCCACAATTAAAACTCTTGTCTTCTTAAAAATCATTATTCCAATCTCCATCTCTTAGTTTTCTGACTTTTACAACCGCAACGTTTCCGTTTTCCGCGTTAAATACAATCTTTCTTCCGACATTTCCGCCTACGTCTTCGCAAATTACGGGAATGCGGTTTTGGTACAAAATTTCTCTTGCCGTATCGACATTTGCTTCCGCCGTCGGGTCGGGATAACTCGTCGCAGGGCACGCTCCGCCCAAAATATGCGCCGAAAGCGAACGCCTTCTTGAGCCCGCGCTGCTCAACGCTCTCAACATTGCGGGAATCGATTCCGTGGCATAAAGTCCGCTCGGAACGTCTCCGGGAGCAGGGCTTGGAAAAACAAAATGGCACATGCAGGCGTATTGCAAATCTTCGTCCCAAATGCAAATAGACACCGCGCTTCCGACAACGGTTCTTATGTATCCCGTTCCTTTGGCAAGGTGAACTTGCCCGGGGTTAAGCGTATATGGAACTATGCCGTTAAACATTTTTCTTCCGTCCTTTTACATATTATAATAACGTTAAAGCACTTTTTTGAGCGACGCTACCTCGTCTATGCTTAAAATTTCGTTCAAGTCCAAGATAAAGCGCACTTTTCCGCCGGATTTGAACGCGCCTACAATATGTTTTGCGCTGTTGCTTATTTCGCCTGTCTTAGACGGTGTGTCGGTCAGCATTTCGGCGTTGACTTCTACCACCTCTTTAACTTCATCAAAAATTATTCCGACCGTAATATTGCTTCCTTTGTCGGAAATTTCGACAATAACAATACAGGTTTTGCTCGTTTGTTCGGGCGGGGACATATTAAATTTACTGTGAAGATTGAGCGTAGGAATTACCTTTCCGCGGAGATTGACAAGACCGTTAATGAATTTCGGCGCTTTCGGAATGCGCGTCATAGGTTGCATTTGAATAATCTGCTGGACTTTAAGCAGCCCTATTGCATATTCTCCGCTACCCAGAACGAAAGTCAGATATTTCCCTGTTAATGCGTTGCCGACAGCGGCTTCTTTATCGGACATAATCACTTCCTTTCAAATTGAACCAGCAAACAAAAATAATTAAATAACGCTACAAATATAATAAAATGCCAATGCTAATTTGCAAAAAAATCGCGAATTTTCAATATTTCGCGCAAAGTTGTTTTTGGATTCTCTGATTTATTGAGCAATCTGACCACGCAAAAATTCTTCGCGCCCGACTGCATTACCTCTTTAATTTTTTCCGAATCTATGCCGCCGATACAAACTGCCGGAAGCGCCGAGACGTCAATCATCTCTTTCATCTTTTCCAAGCCAAGCACGGGGTCGGGGATATTTTTCGTCGGAGTTTTATAGACGGGACCTATTCCGATATAATCGATTTTTTCGCTCTGCGCCGCTTTCGTTTGATTTATATTGTGGGTCGATAAGCCGATAATCGCGTTTTCTCCGAGAATTTTGCGCGCCGTATCGCATTTTTCGTCGTCCTGCCCCAAATGAACGCCGTCGGCTCCGCAGTCCATTGCAATATCAATAAAATCGTTCATAATAAAAAGCGTTTTGGAATTCTGCGTTATTTTTCGGATATTTTCGGCGGTTTTAAGTATTTTGAACTTGTCCTCGTCTTTCATTCGCAACTGCAAAAACGCGACTTCGTGCTCAACAAGCAAATTCGCCAAATAATCGTATCCGCAAGTCGGATCGGTAAGTATCGAGTAAAAGCCAAAGTCTTTTTTTATTATCGGTTTCATTTTTTCTCCTTAAAATCGAAAATCACACTCAAACATCCGCGGATCTCAGATAAGTTTCTTCCATTCCTTTCAGCAGCTTAATCAATTCTTCGCTTGCCGTATCCAAATGTTTACGGCAGCTGTCGGATACTTGGTACAAGTTTCTTCCGCGCAACTCCGATAATGCTCTTATTACCGGGGCTAAATCTTCTTTGAATTTCAGCACCTCGGTTTTTTCTATGTTATAGTATTTTACCACAAAACCCTCCCAAAAGTAATGTTAAAAAAATATCCACGCCAAAAATACGTTGATTACCTTCGCCAAATCAAGGGGGACACAAGATATTCGCCATTTTTTTACCAATTCCCTCCGAAACTCTATAACGGTGGTTTAATTGACACGGTAAACAAATCGTCACACAAGCGGTATTTAAGGGTTTCCAAGTATGGATTTTTCGGGGAATTTGTAAAAAAAGCGCAAAGTGTTTACTTCGCGCCGAGAAATTTTGAAATCGCCCTTTTTATTCTTTTATCTCAGCAGGGGCGTAGAGAATGGCGTTGAAGTTATACATAATGCTTTTACTATTAAAATACTAAATAAAACACTATTTGCCGCCAATAAAAAGTGTAATCTCGTTTTTCTGTTTATACAAATAATATTTTCTACTACAAAACAACGGGGAGATTAAAATGTTTGACATCACAAAAAAAATATTCACCGCGCCGATGGCAGGGGTTGGCGACGCGGTTTTCAGACGAATGTGCAAAGAACACGGCGCAGATATTTGCGTTAGCGAAATGATAAGCGCGGAAGGGCTTTTTTATTTAAGCGAAAAAACCAAACAAATGATGATGCTGCAACCTTGGGACAGACCGGGCGGCGTGCAGATTTTCGGAAGCAAGCCCGACTTGATGGCGCGCGCGGCAAAACAGATATGCGAAGAGGTAAATCCTGATTTTATCGACATAAATTCGGGCTGTCCCGTGCATAAAGTCGTCTCAAAAAACGGAGGAGCGGCGCTTCTTAAAGACCCGAAACTTTTTGCCGAAATTACCCAAAGTGTAGTTAAAGCAAGCGGGAAAACTCCCGTATTCGTAAAAATTCGCTGCGGCTGGGACAGTAAAAGTTTTATAGAAAAAGAATACGGAAAAATCGCAGAAGAAAGCGGAATTTCGGCAATAACTCTCCACGCGCGAACAAGAGCGATGGGCTATTCGGGCGTGGCAATGTGGGAGCGGATAAAAATATTGAAAGACAGCGTAAAAATTCCCGTTATCGGAAACGGCGATATATGCTCGGGGAAAAATGCGCAAGAAATTTACGCGCAAACAGGCTGCGATGCGATTATGATCGGTCGCGGCTCATTCGGAAATCCGTTTGTTTTCGACGAAGTAAAAAGGTACTTGGCAGGCGAGGCACCAAAAATCATAACTTGGGAAGACAAAATCGCCGCGGCAAAAAAGCATTTGCAATATTTTGAAGAATTTTACGGCGAAAACGCGTTTTTAGGCGAAATGAAAAAGCACCTCGCGTGGTATGTCAAGGGTTTTGAAGGGTGTTCGCAAATAAGAGCAAGTATTATGAAATGCAACAATGTCGCCGAAGCAAAACAGATTTTTCAGGAAATTTAGCAGTTTAACTTATTGTAGGCGTACTAAATGCGCTCTACTCCACGGGGTTACGGTTTCTTAGAGCAGCGCATTTAGTACGCCTACAACAAGTTAAACAGTATAGCAAAAGATTATAATACGCCTACAGCAAGTTAAACTGTATAGCAAAAGTTAATGCGCCATCGCCCAATTTGCGGCAACGCCTATGTCCACTTCCAGAGGGACAAGCAATTTTGCGGCGGATTCCATTTCTTCGGTCAATATTTTTTTTGCCGTATCAACTTCGCTTTGGGGAACTTCCGCGACTATTTCGTCGTGAACTTGCAAAAGCATTTTCATTTGCAATTTTTCGGTTTTTATGCGCTTGTGAATTTTCAGCATCGCTATTTTTACTATGTCGGCGGCGCTTCCCTGAACAGGCGCGTTTGTTGCCACGCGTTCGGCGTTTTCCCGCTGCATTCTGTTTTCGGAATGTATGGATAAAAGCGGCATTTTTCGCCCGAAAAGCGTTTTGGTGAAATTGTTTTGCCTTGCCGATTCCTTAAAATTTTCTATGCAGTTTTTAACGGTGGGGAATTGCGCAAAATATGTTTCTATGAATTTTTTTGCCTCGTAAAAACTTATGCCCAAATTTTCCGCAAGCGAGTGCGCGCCCATTCCGTACATTAAGCCGAAATTTATTGTTTTCGCCATTCTGCGCATATCGTCGGATACCAAATCGGTCGAAACGTCGAAGCATTTTGCAGCGGTTTGTTTGTGAATATCGATTCCGTTTTTGAATGCTTCAATAAGAATTTCGTCGCCCGAAAAATGCGCCAAAAGTCGAAGTTCTATCTGCGAATAATCGGCTGAAAGCAAAACATTGCCCTCCCCTGCTACAAATCCTTGACGAATAACTTTGCCGTCGGCGGTGCGCACGGGAATATTCTGTAAATTCGGATCGCTCGACGAAAGCCGCCCGGTCGATGTTCCCGTCTGATTGAAAGACGTATGCAAACGCCCGGATACGGAATTTATTTTTGCGGGAAGAGCCGCGATATAGGTCGAAAGAAGCTTCTGTTTTTCGCGGTATTCCAAAAGTTTGGGCACAATCGGATGTTTGTCTTTTATTTTTTCCAAAACTTCCGCGTCCGTCGAATATCCTGTTTGCGTTTTTTTTACTGTCGGAATTTTCAATTTTACAAACAAAATATCGGCGAGTTGCTTCGGTGAATTCAAGTTAAACCGTTCTTCCGCAACACCGTAAATTTCCTCTGTAATTAATGCTAAATCCTTATTATATTGCTTTTCCAAATCGGAAAAAAGTTTTTTGTCAAGCATTATTCCCTCGTATTCCATATCCGCCAAAACCTGCGACACGGGCATTTCTATGTTCTCAAAAAGAGTTTTTGCTTCGTCGTCAAAACGGCTTTGCAACACATTTTTAAGTTTTAACGGCAAAATTACGTCTTCGGCAACATATTCCAAAACCTCCGAAATATCACTTTCCGCAAAAGAAATTCGTTTTCTTCCTTTTCCTATAATCTCCGAAATCGGAATCGAGTCAAGCCCCAAATAATTTTGTGCAAGCGCTTCCAAATTAAATTTTTGCGTAGAATCCAAAACATACGCGGCAAGCATTGTATCAAACGAAATTCCCGCCAGCAAAACGCCGTAATTTCTTAATATTTGGCTGTCATATTTCAGGTTTTGCCCGATTTTTTTTATATTTTCGTTTTCCAGAATCGGTTTCATTTTTTGCATTGCTTTTTCAATCGGATAATTTTGCGCCATAAGCGTAGCGTGACCAAGCGGAATATAAAACGCCTCGTTTTCGGCGACGGCAAACGAAATCCCTACAATTTCCGCCGAGCGAATTTCCAAAGAAGTTGTTTCCGTATCAAGCGCCGCAAAGCCCGAATTTTGGACTAAATTCAGCAATTCGTCCAGTTTTTCGTCCGTATCAACGATTTTTGCCTTAACTTTTTCGACAACAGAAACGACCGCCGCCGTTTTTTCGACATCGGGAAGTTTCATTGTTCTCAGAAAATGCTCAAATTCCAATTCCTTAAAGATTTCTTTCACTTTTTCATGGTCAATTTGCTTTCTGTCGAACGATTTTTCACTCAATTCAAGCGGCGTGTTCGCAAGTTCGGTAAGTTTGAATGACAATTCCAGCGAGGCAAAATTATTTTTTATCATTTCCGCGTATTTTTCGCTGCCCGCCGACATAGGATTTTCAAGCAAGTTTTTAATTGAGCCTGCCGCTTCTATTATTTTCAGCGCGCCCTTGGGACCTATCCCAGCAACACCCGGAACATTATCGGCAGTATCACCCATAAGCGCGAGCAAATCGTGGATTTTGTCGGGAGAAACGCCGAATTTTTCAATTACCTCTTCCTCTGCAATTTCTATGAATTTTGAATTTTTATCGGGCGAAAGAAGGTGAATATTATCATTTACAAGTTGCATTAAGTCCTTATCGGCAGAGACAATTTTTGCGGCGATTCGGTTTTTGTCGGCGAATTTTGCGATGGTGGCAATTAAATCGTCCGCCTCAAAGCCCTCCATTGCAAAAAGCGGAAAACCCAAGGCGTTTACAATATCGACAATTATGGGAATTTGGCTTCTGAGTTCGTCCGGCATCGGCTTTCTGTTTGCCTTGTATTCCGGATAAATTTCGCTTCTGAACGACTTTCCCTTAGGGTCCATAACCACAACGACAGAGGCGTCGGGAAACATCGTCTCTAACTTAAAAATATACGAAAGGAAGCCGAAAATTGCCGAGGTCGTCTGATTTTTTTTTGTTACGAGCGGCTTTGAAATCAACGCGTAATGCGAACGATAAATTAACGCGTGCCCGTCAATAATTATTATATTTTTCATAATTCGTTCATTTTTTCTTTAACAAGTTTTATATCTTCCATACCCGATACGGACAGATGGAAATCCGCGGATTTTATTATTTTGTTGGCGCGCATAAGTCCGCCCAAAACCTTTGCCGGTCCGACTTCGAGCATTGCCGAAAATTGCATATCCTTTATGTATTCGCACGATTCGCGCCAACGCACCGGCTCTATAAATTTGTTTGAAATATGTTTGCGAATTTCGTCCGTTGCGCTTTCCTCTTTTGCCGTCGAGTTCATAACAAACTTGCATTTCGGCGGCAAGATTTCCTTATCTTTTACCCAATCCGAAAACACGTCTTTTGCGTGTTGAATAAACGGCGTATGCCAAGGACCTACAACGGCGATTCGCTTTGTTTTTATGTGCATTTTTTCTTCGGCGTATTTTTCAAAAACTTCCAAACCGCTTGTTTTTCCGCTGACTACCGCCTGCGTCGGCGCATTGTCGTTGGCAACAAAAACACTTTGAGAAAGTCCTGTTTCGTCAATTATCTTTTTGCATTGCGCCGCGTCGCCCAAAAGCACCGCAGTCATTGTTCCGCCGCCGCAAATTTGCGCGCTTTCGTCCATTAAGACGCCGCGAAAAGCCGAAAATTGAACCGTTCTTTGAGGAGAAAGCGAGCCGATAACGCCGAGAGCCGTAATTTCGCCGAGCGAATGTCCCATAACAACCGTCGGCACAATCCCTTCGTCTTCCAAAAGTTTTACCAAAGAAAGCGAAATTGCGGAAATTGCAGGCTGTAAAATTTTTGCCTCGTTAAAGCGCGGATTTTCACCTCCGAAAATTATGCTCGGCAGGTCGGTATTTATAGTATCCGAGCCGACTTCAAGCAATTCTCTAAAAAATTTATTGCCGCTGTCCCAAAGGTCTTTCCCCATTCCGAGAAAATGACTGCCCTGACCCGGAAGTTGAAACAATAATTCTTTCGCCATTATTAAATCCTTACTCAAAATTTTAGACAGTTTTTCGGAGTAAAATACTATTTGCACAAACAAAAAAGCGGATATTGAAAAAAGCAAAGTGTTTTTGCTTTGTTTCTATCCGCTTGTGAGAATGAGGGCAAACAGTTCGACTATGCTCGTTGACTGTTTGCCCACATCGTTGTAATTATCGATTTACGCCGATTCTCGACGAATACGAATATCTTCTTCCGCTGATACCTGTTGTCTCCACCACAACCAAATACGTGCCGTTTCCTACAAATCTGCCTGATTGGTTGGTTAAATTCCAGACGATGGCATTTTGTAGGGGCGTATTGCATACGCCCAAATCGCCAATGTTATTAATTGTTGTGCGTTCGTTCGGTATTGCAGGGCGTATGCAATACGCCCCTACACCGTCCGCCGTGAACACAACATTCCCC
>Ga0123353_10010831_pt1 | contig 12764 bp, 11 predicted proteins | sample TergutLab28metaG_3_FD_92763 | JGI IMG/M metagenome (GOLD analysis project Ga0123353, IMG submission 92763) | Labiotermes labralis P3 segment gut microbial communities from Petit-Saut dam, French Guiana - Lab288 P3 | ecosystem: Host-associated > Arthropoda: Insects > Digestive system > Gut ...
GTGGAGGTGGATTTGGGCGGCACGTGGCCGGTAAAGAGCATGCTTGATTTGGTGAGCGAGGCCGTGGGACAGCCGATTTCTTTTGACTGTGACTATAAATTGCTAAAATCGTTAGCAAAAAGTAATCACCTTGCCATACAACCGCAATGGGGCAAGGGTAAACTGATTGGTGAGTTGTTTGAGAAGTTGGTAGAACCCAAGCTTGTTCAACCGGTGTTTGTCTCGGATCATCCTCTTGAGGTGAGTCCGCTGGCTAAAAAAACAGTGGGGGATCCTCAGCTCACCAGCCGCTACGAGTTGTTCATCTGCGGCCGTGAGTTTGCCAATCTCTTCAGTGAGCTCAACGATCCGGTGGATCAGCGCGAGCGCTTTGAAGCGCAGCTTGCCGCCAAGGCCGCCGGCGACGAAGAGGCAATGGGCTATGATGAGGACTACATCCGTGCTTTAGAGTATGGGATGCCTCCAGCCGGAGGCGTGGGAATAGGCATCGACCGACTCGTGATGCTGCTTACTAATGCAGAGTCCATTCGCGATGTTCTGCTCTTTCCGCAAATGCGTGAAGAAAGCTTTTAGTTGAAGCAGTTTTGGTACAGAGGGACGGGGTTACTGTACCAATTTTGAAAAAATTGGTACAGTAACCCCGTCCCTCTGTACCAAAAAGTGGGGCTGTGAGAACAGATAGCAAGTTGAGATAGGGAGTATCTTATGTCTTTTGATAGATTTACCGACAAAGCTCGTTCGGTGTTGGCGGCGGCTCAAGATGAGGCGCGGCAGCTGGGTCAGTCCAATGTGGGCACCGAGCATCTGCTTTTGGGCCTCTTGCGCGAGAAAGAGGGCATTGCTGCCCAGGCGCTTGACAAGCTCTCCGTTAAATATGATGAGGTCTTGGCTCAGGTTAAGTCCATCGTTAATTCGAGCGAGGAGATGCCTCAGGGCCATCTGTCTTTTACCCCGCGGGTTAAGCGTGTGCTGGAGTATGCTCTCCGCGAGACCATGCAGCTCGGCCAGAGCTATATCTCTACGGAGCACCTCCTGCTCGGCATTGTGCGCGAGGGCAACGGGCAGGCCATACAGGCGCTCTCTCAGATGGGCATCGACGGCGAGATGATCAAGAAGGCCATTGTTGAGCAGCTGCAGAAGAACTCTGCTTACGCAGGGCACCCAGACATCTCGGACGCCGAGATTGACACGGGCGACGGCTCCAGCATCCTCAAGGAATTTGGCACCAACCTCACCCAGGAAGCCCTCGACGGCAAGCTCGACCCTGTGGTGGGGCGCGAGATGGAGATTGAGCGCGTTATGCAGATTCTCTCTCGCCGCACCAAGAATAATCCGCTGCTTTTGGGAGACCCGGGCGTGGGCAAAACCGCCATTGCCGAGGGCCTCGCACAGCTCATTGCTGCCGAACAGGTGCCCGACATCCTGCGCGGCAAGCAGATCATCACCTTGGACGTGCCAGCCCTGGTTGCCGGATCCAAGTACCGCGGTGAGTTTGAGGAGCGACTCAAGCAGGTCATCAACGCCGTGAAGAGCGACGGCAAGATTATCCTCTTCATCGACGAGATGCACACACTTATTGGCGCTGGGTCTGCCGAGGGTTCCATTGATGCGGCCGCGATTCTCAAGCCGCCGCTTTCGCGTGGCGAGATTCAGGTCATTGGAGCCACTACCTCAGATGAATACCGCAAGCATCTGGAGAAGGACTCTGCGCTGGAGCGCCGTTTTCAGCCGGTGATGATACATGAACCCACCAGCGATCAAGCGGTGCAGATTCTTGAGGGTCTGCGCGACCGCTACGAGGCGCACCACCGCGTGCGCTTCTCAGATGAGGCGCTTGAGGCCGCCGTGTCGCTCTCTGATCGCTACGTGCAAGACCGCTTTTTGCCCGACAAGGCCATCGACGTCATTGATGAAGCCGGGGCTCGTATGCGCATACGCAATATGACGCTGCCCACCGAGGTGCACGAGATTGACGAGAAGCTCCGTAAAATCCGGGCAGAAAAAGACGAAGCCATCAACACTCAGGATTTTGAAAAGGCCGCCCAGCTGCGCGATGCCGAGAAAAAGCTCCAGGCAGAGCGCCTGCAGGTAGAAGAGCAGTGGCTCAAGGACAGCTCCAAAGACGTTGCCAACGTTTCTGCCAAGGAGATTGCCGATATTGTCTCCATGACAACCGGCGTGCCGGTGACCGACCTCACCGAGGCCGAGACCGAGAAGCTGCTCCGCATGGAAGACGTTTTACACGAGCGGGTCATTGGTCAAGACGAGGCCGTGACCTCCATATCCAAGGCTATCCGACGTTCGCGCGCCGGTCTTAAGGATCCCAAGCGCCCGGGTGGTTCGTTCATCTTCCTCGGCCCCTCTGGCGTGGGTAAGACCGAGCTCTCCAAGGCCTTGGCGGAGTTTCTCTTCTCTACCGAAGACGCTCTCATCTCCTTTGACATGAGTGAATACATGGAAAAACACACGGTTTCGCGCCTGGTGGGTTCGCCGCCCGGCTACGTGGGCTACGACGAGGGCGGACAGCTCACCAAGGCGGTGCGCGCCCGGCCGTATTCCGTGGTGCTGTTTGACGAGATTGAAAAGGCTCACCCTGACATCTTCAATATTTTGTTGCAGATTCTCGAAGAGGGACGCCTCACCGATGGCCAAGGTCGCAAGGTTGATTTTCGCAACACCATCATCATCATGACCTCTAACGTGGGCGCGCGTGAGATTGCCCAGGGCACCCCCGTTGGCTTTGGCGGCTCTGACACCGGTGATGCGCTTTCTGACAAAGAGATCAACTCCCGCGTGATGACCGAGATGAAGAAGCTCTTCCGCCCGGAGTTCTTGAACCGCATTGACGAGATCATCGTCTTCAAGAGTCTCACCAAGGAGCAGATTGGCCTCATTGTTGAGCTGATGGTGAGCGACCTGCGCGACCGCCTGATTACCCAGAACATGAGCATCTCTCTTTCCAAGGAGGCGCGTGAGTTTATTGCCGATGAAGGAACCGACACCGCCTATGGTGCCAGACCTCTTCGCCGCGCCATACAACGCTTGCTCGAAGACCCCATCAGCGAGGGAGTCCTCGAAGGGCGCTGGGAGCCAGGCAAGATTATCGTTGCCAACCTGGTAGACGATGAGATTGTCTTCTCCGTTGAAGAGGGCGAGATTCCCAAGCCACGCAAGCGCGACACCTTGGCCCGCGAAACCGAGCTCATCACCCCCATCTTCAAAGGCGGCGGCAGACCACAGTCCGGAACCCCCGGCAACGAAGGCAGCCCCGCGGAGTGAAGTGAGAGTTAAGAGTTAAGAGAGAAGAGAGAAGAGAGAAGGGTTAGGCCTTTACTCAAAGTGATGTGAGAGTTATTAGGGATTTGCACATAAACAGCCAAGAAGCGGAGAGAGTTTGGCTTCGCTTTTGCTATTATGTACACAAGCTTTTTAGCCGTGCTTATTCGAGGAGAAGTTAATGAAACAAATCCATAGCCTGTTCAGCGATATTCGCCTGGATCACTTTGATGACGCTATCAACTTGGTTTCTTCGGGCACGCAGCTTCGAGAGGCTATTGATTTAATTAACTCGGCGCAGACCGGAGCCTTCATTTGCATAGGCGATGTGGAGGGAGTTCTCGCCATAAGTGGCGGCGGTTTTGAGATAGATGTTGACCTTACGCCGCAGCGGCTTTTTGAGCTCAGTAAGATGGACGGGGCAATTCTGCTGAGTGACGAGGCAAAGCGCATCATCTGCGCCAACATCCATTTGAGCCCCGACCCCAACATCCCCACGCCAGAAACCGGCATGCGCCACCGAAGCGCCTCCCGCGCGTCTGCAGAAACCAACACGATAGCCATTGCCATCTCCAAGCGGCGCAGGCAAACCACGCTGTACCGAGACGGCGAGGCACTCACGCTTGACTCAGAGGGCATACTGCTGCAGCGATGTAACCAGGGCATCATGGCCCTGCAGAACTACCGCACCAATCTTGACCGCTCGTGCATGCGCCTGAGCTTCCTTGAAATGGACGACATCTCAACGGTGGCTGATTTCATCGACGTAATCAATCGCTTTATCCGCATCTTCCATCTTGCCATTGAAACTGAGCTTAATATCGACTTTTTGGGCGACAACAGCGGCATTTTACGCGGGCAGATCGAGGAGCTTTCTCGCGGGTTGGCCGAGACCTTTAAGCTTATCATCCGTGACTATGCAACCTCCAACGATCCAAAGGCGGTTATGGACATTGCCAAGGCTATCGTCAAGCTCAAACCGCAGGACAACGGCGAGCAGATCCTACACCTGCTGGGCTACATTGACGCGCCCGCAACCGAAGAGCACATATCTCCGCGCGGATTTCGCACTATCAGCCGCATTTCTATGCTTGACGAAGAGGCTGTGGCGCGTATTATTGATGAGTACGGAAGCCTTCATGCAGTTATCACCGACTCGGAGGATGGTTTTGACGATCGCATGGAAGACCTGGGCATTGACAATGTGCGTGCGCTGGCTAAGTCGTTCATGCGTTTACGTTCAACTATTTAATTCAACATGATTGATTCTCTGGACAAACAGGCAATTCTTCCCGGCAGCGATGAGCGCCCTTCTCTGGGCACTTCCCGCGACCCGGTAAGCGGCCCAAGCATTCTGGCGCAGCCGGAGTTCATCGCCAATAAAGAAAACATGGACATGCTCGAGATGGAGCTCCTTTCCTTAAAGGGGCGGGTTTCCAGCCATCCGCAAACCGCCGCGGTCATTTTGGCCGGGGGCACTGGTGCGCGCTTTCACCGTCCCGGCGGCAAGCAGCTGCTGGAGGTCTTTGGCAAGCCGATTCTCACCTGGAGCGCCGAGGCCTTTGACGCGGTTGCCGATGTGGGGTTAATTGTTGTGGTGTGCCCTGAAGACCGCATGCAGGAGTATTGCCACGAGGCTATCGATTCCTTTCCCTTTGTTACCCCGGTTGTCATGGCACCTGCTGGCGAGATTCGTCAGGAATCATCACTAGCCGGACTCAACCTGGTAGGGGAGGAGTTTGAGTTTGTTGCCATACACGACGGCGCCCGCCCTCTGATTACTCCCGCTTTAATTGAGCACACCATAGCAGCGGTAAAGGGGAGCGTTGACTACGACGGAGCCGTGGTTGGCTACCCTGCCATCGATACGCTCAAGATAGTCAGTGAGAACAACATCCTCGGCACGCCGGATCGCTCGGCGTTTTGGACGGCACAAACCCCGCAGGTATTCAGAACTGCAGTGATAAAGGAGGCGCACCGCGTTGCCCTCACCGACGGCTTTGTTGGCACGGATGACTCATCCTTGGTAGAACGCATCGGCGGCAAGATAGCACTGGTAGAAGGCCCCCGCAACAACATCAAAATCACCGTACCCGAAGACACCACCGCCGTAGAAGCCGGCCTCCGCAAACGCCAACAAGAAATCGAAAATTGAGAATCGGTCTTGGCATAGACACACACGCCTTTGCCTCGGAATCAGAAGGGCGGCCGCTCATCCTGGGCGGCGTACGCATCGCGCACCCGCGAGGCCTGGCCGGGCACTCCGACGCCGATGTACTCGTTCACGCAATCATGGACTCCCTGCTGGGGGCAGCCCGCCTGGGTGACATCGGCCAGCACTTTCCTCCCAGCGACCCCGCATATAAAGACGCCAACTCCCTCAATCTCCTCAGATGGGTGCACGAGCTGCTGACTCTTGACGGCTGGCGCATCGAGGACATAGACAGCGTCATCATCGCCCAAGAACCACGCCTTTCCCCCTTCAGAGACGAGATGCGCACAAACATCGCCGAAGCACTGAGCATCAGCCTTGAGCAGGTTGGCATCAAAGCCACCACAACCGAGCACCTGGGCTTTGAAGGCCGCAAAGAGGGCATCAGCGCGTATACTGTAAGCTTGTTGGAGAAGCATTACACGAAGGAGCGGGAATGATTAGCAGAATTAGGGAGGACATCAGGGCGGCAAGGGAGCGCGATCCTGCGGCTCCGTCTGCAGCCGGTGTCTTGATCAATTACCCTGGCGTTCATGCGGTGGCTGCGCATCGTTGTGAGCATTATCTCTGGAAGCAGGGGAGGCGCGGCCTTGCGCGATTTATGAGTCAGTGCACGCGCTTTTTCACCGGGGTTGAGATTCACCCGGGAGCCACTCTGGGTAGGCGGGTGTTCATCGACCACGGCATGGGAGTCATCATTGGCGAGACGGCCGTTGTGGGTAATAACGTGACTATCTTTCAGGGCGTAACCCTCGGCGGAACCGGAAAGCAAACGGGCAAGCGTCACCCCAACGTGGAGGACTGGGCTGTTCTTGGCGTTGGTTCTGCAGTGCTGGGCAATGTGACCGTTGGAGCGCGCTCTAAGGTAGGTGCCGGAGCCGTGGTTGTTGACAACGTCCCCCCCGATTCTACGGTAGTGGGAATACCAGGGCGCATTGTGAGGCAAGATGGCGTGCGCGTCTCTGCGGCCGACCTCTCAAGGCTCGAGCCCCTGCCGTATCCTCTGGAAGAAGACCTGCTTGCGCTCACCAAACGCGTTGAAGACCTAGAGAATCAGGGCATGCAAGGCATGAGCAACGAGCAACTGGAGCAAATCTTAAAGCGCTTAGACTCCTTAGAAGCCGAGCTTAATACGCTTGACGCAGCAATAAAGAATCTAGGCGCATGAAAGAAGTTAATACCACACTGAGCCCCATATCCTCCCTGTCATCCTGAGCGAAGCGCAGCGTAGCCGAAGGATCCAGGACTAAACTAGAAAACAAAGGTATCGATGAAAGTCTATAACACACTGAGCCGCCGCAAAGAGGAATTCACCCCGGTAACCCCCGGCAAGGTAGGCTTTTATATCTGCGGCCCCACGGTGTATAACGATATTCACATTGGCAACGCCCGCACCTTTTTGAGCTTTGACGTTATCAGGCGCTACCTTGAGTACTCGGGTTATGAGGTGACGTACGTCCAAAATATCACCGACGTGGATGACAAGATTATTAACCGCGCGGGTGAAGAGGGGCGGGATTCTGCCGAGGTGGCAGAAGAGTACACCAATGCCTACCTGGAAGTCATGAAGGCCGTGGGCGTCAAGGAGCCGAGTGTGTGCCCCAAGGCAACCGAGGAGATCACTCCCATGATTACGCTCATCGAGCGCCTGATTGCGGAGGGGCATGCCTACGAGATTAACGGAGATGTGTACTTTTCGGTGCGCAGCTTTGACTCTTACGGCAAGCTCTCCGGACGCAACATCGATGACCTTGTGGCCGGCGCGCGCGTGGACGTAAACGAACTCAAGCGTGACCCTCTCGACTTTGCCCTCTGGAAGGCCGCAAAACCGGGCGAGCCGTTTTGGCCTTCTCCCTGGGGCGAGGGGCGCCCGGGCTGGCACATAGAGTGCTCGGCTATGAGCGAGCGTTATCTGGGAACCCCGTTTGACATACATGCCGGCGGCGAGGATCTGGTGTTTCCTCATCACGAGAATGAGCGTGCGCAGTCTGAAGCCTGTGCTTCAGGCGGCTTTGCCAATTATTGGCTACACGGCGGCATGCTGACCATAGACAAAGAAAAGATGAGCAAAAGCGAGGGTAACTTTCTGCTGCTCAAGGATGTTTTGGAACACGTGCGCCCCGAGGCGCTCAGGCTTTTGATGCTGCAGAGTCATTATCGCTCACCCTTTGATTACTCGCCCGAACGCCTGGAAGAAGCAACCGCAGCCCTCGAACGCATAGAAGGCGCCTTACGGAATATCCAGTGGGTATTAGACGACTTTGAAGCGGCAGGGGTGGAGACCGCACGTTCTGTGGAACAGGGGGACGGGGTTAGTGTTCCAATTTGGCCCAAGGGCCAAATTGGAACACTAACCCCGTCCCCCTGTTCCACAGTAACCCCGTCCCTCTCCCCAGCTCCCACTTGTCCCGCCAAGCAAGCGCATACACGCTTTCGCGAGTACATGGATGACGATTTCAATACTGCCGGGGCAATTGCGGTGGTATTTGAGTTGGTTTCTGAAGCTAATCAACTGCTGGCCAAAGGAATCGATGAGGCTGCTGATGCAGGCAATCTTCAAATGCTGGCGTGTACCATCGTAGAATTGCTGGCTGTGCTGGGTATTGACCTCACAAAGGATGCCGGCACGGAGAGCCTGGTTTCAGGCAGCGACGAGCAGGTGCTTCTCGCTTTGGCAAACGAGCTTGCCGCATACGAGGGCGCAAGCATCGAAGAGGCCTTAGGCGCGCTGCTTGCCGCACGCACAGAAGCCCGCGAGGCAAAGGATTGGCCCAGGGCAGATGCCGTTCGAGACAATCTTGCCCAGCTGGGCTTAAGCATAGAAGACACCCCACAAGGACCGAGGATCACCCATGCGTGAGTGGAGAGAGCAAAGCCTTGAGTTTGATGAGGCTCCCTACGTGTACCAATATGCCACGCTCTTTGACCTCATTGGGCAGGCGCGCGGCAAGGAAGATGCGCTCATTGTTGCCCTGGATCACATCACCGATGTGGGTAACCTGGGCGCCATCATTCGCAGTGCCGAGGTAGTGGGAGCAACGGGCGTCATCATCCCCAAAAAGCGTGCCGCGCAGGTCAATAAAACGGTCTACCGCACATCAGCTGGCGCGGTGGAATACATCAAGGTGGCGCAGGAGGCAAATATCTCTCAGTGCCTCAAACGACTGAAGGACGAAGGCTTTTGGGTAGGGGGAGCCTCAGCCCAGGCAAAAACCACTATCTGGAATGCCCCTATCGAAGGCCGCCTCGTTGTTGTCATGGGCGCAGAAGACACCGGCACCTCACGCCTGGTCAGAGAAACCTGCGACTTTGAATTCAAACTCCCCCAACGCGGCTTTACGCAGAGCCTGAATGTGGCCCAGTGCTTCACCGCCATCGCCTACGAATGGCTCCGAAGGACTCAGTAGGCACCATCTGCGGCGTTGCGTTCATAAATGCTCTCGGTCACGTATTAGTATACGCTCCACTCGAGCATTTATGAACGCGCCACCGCATCTGGCACCTCCTGAGCCCTTCGGTTCCCGAAGGACTCAGTAGGTGCAATCTAGCGCGTTTGGGACAGAGGGACGGGGCTGGTGTCCCAGATTGGTACAGGAGGGACGGGGTTGGTGTACCAGCTTGGCCTTTGGAACAGGGGGACGGGGTTAGTGTTCCAATTTGGTCCTTGGACCAAATTGGAACACTACCCCCGTCCCCCTGTTCCAAAGGCCAAGCTGGTACACCAACCCCGTCCCTGTTCCAACCCCGTCCCTGTTCCAACCCCGTCCCTGTTCCAACCCCGTCCCCCTGTTCCACTAGTATTCAATGCCTTTGCGCTGGGGGATGCCGGTGTTGAAGGGGTGCTTGATGTTTTCCATTTTGGTGACGTAGTTGGCGGCTGCGTCTATTGCGGCGCTGGATTCGCGGCCGGTTAATACTACTTCTAGGCGTGGGGGGCGTGCGTGGAGCATCTCAAGGAGTCGCTGCTCGTTGAGTGATTTGTAGAAGGGTAAATAGAGGACCTCGTCGAGGATGAGCAGGTCAAAGTTTCCTTCAACAGCCAGGCTCCAAGCCTGTTCTAAAAGCGCAAGCTGGGTGGCTAGGTAGGAGGCTTCTTCTTCTTCGCTCATTTCCCAGATGAATTTATTGGAGCTTTCGTCGCGCAAAACGGTAACATTGGGCAGGGTAGCGAGCACAGCCAGTTCTCCGCTGGGGCGGCCCTTGAAGAACTGCGCCACCAGCACCTTGTTGCCAGTGCCTGCGGAGCGCACTGCCAGGCCAATTGCGGCAGTTGTTTTTCCTTTGCCGCTGCCGCAGTAGACGTGGACAAGGCCACTGGGGGCATCAGCCAGGCTGCCTTCGGCCGGAGACTCGCCTGCCAGACTAACCTCAACCAAACCGCCTCCTGCTGCACCCTCTATTGCGCCCACCAGAGTTCTTCCTCCTGCTTGTTGGTTGGACAGATTTCTCTGAGGTGATACTCCGCAGCAGCCTCATTTACCTCATAAAAGTGGTACATAAAGGCGCTTTCGATCCTGCAGCGCTCGTCGCGAGCCGGATAATACTCATCGATGAGAAAGTCCGCATAATGCGAGAGCCTAAACTGCCCATAACAGCGCGCGCCCACACCGTCGTAATCTTCAACGGCCACGCTCCAGAGTCCCAGCAGGCCCTCCTTGAGACCGGCGGTAGACAGCTCTCGCGCAAAAATGATTGAGTAGGTGTTTCCCAGCTCACTCCACCCCGGTAGGGTTGTGTGGGTGTCGGTTATGCCAATGACGGGTGTCATGGACCAATGCCCCGCTTCAGCGAGTAGTTGCACTTGCCAGAGATTGCGTCCGCTCTCCTCCTTGGAATAGTACGAAACCACCTCATACACGTCATAGGGCATTTCATTGACAATTCTTCTCATCAACTCCAGCGGCACGTCATCGCGCTGCGAAAAGTGGCCAAAGGGGATGTGCTGCCACTGCGAGTGCGAGAGCACGCTCATGCCGCCCGCCTGCTTGATGTGCTCGCACACGTCAAGCGCGTAGACGTAGGCCTCGGCATCGATGAGCTGCGTGGAGTCGCTGAACTCAAGGAGCAGGCGCGCGCGGCGCTCTTTAGTGGTGGCGAGCAGCTCCTTAGCCTTGGCTTGTCCGAGCGCTTGCAACCAGGGCTTGTTGGCAGCCAGCTCCTCAAAGTCCTCGTCAAAGGCTTTGAATGCGGCGTCGTACTCCTCGTCTGTGGTAAAAGAGGTGAAAGGGGCAATTGCGTAGTCTGCATCCAAAGACAGGATATGTACCGGGCTGCGGGCCTTTTTGGGGTTTGCTGCTCCGGCGTGCACCTCTTCTCCTTTAAGGGCAACCATGCTTACCGGCAACTTGATGAGCTCGTCGATTGCCTCGAGGGACGACTCATACCTATTGTGGTCGGCTATGGCAATGAAGTCCAGGCCGTGCTCTCGGCAGGCGCAAATCATATGCTGCGGCGTTTCCATTCCATCGGTGCGTATGGTGTGAATGTGCAAATCGCCCTTGTACGGCCTGCGGTAGAAGAGGTCCGGCTCAAGCGCATACACGGCAAATTCAATGTTGAGGTCCTGCCCCTCTGTGTCAAACAGACGCAGCAGGTACTTTTGTTCATACTCAAAGGTATATGAGAAAGTGAGACAGCCACCATGATTTGGCGCCACCAGCTCAGCATAGGGCTCCAGGTTCTTGAACTGTGACACGCCGATAATCCTGACGATGCACTCATCGGGGAGCTCATAATCCTTGAACCGCCCGGCCAGGGTCAGGCTGGCCTCTTCGCCCACCTTGAAGATCCTCGGATAAAGCTTGTAATACCAGTTTTTGTTGTAAGAGTAATCCACGCTCATCTATTTACCCCCATTCTCTATCTCTGATAGATTCAAGTACACGCAAGGGACGTTCTTCTCTTGTTGCCTTATTATAGTCAACCACAAAGCCGCCGCAATTGGCAGCCATCCAATTTATGCGCGGTTTGAGAGGCAGAGCCAAGGTGCCCATGATTGCCATGATGACTCCTCCGTGGGTGACAAAGGCCTCTGACTCAGAGCCTTCTTCCGCAGCCCGGCTGGCTGCCTCCAAAAAGGCGGCAGTGCAGCGCAGGGTGAAGGACTCCATGCTCTCGCCGCCGGGGCAGGCATCTTCGCACCCTTTGTCCACCCAGGCTTGGTAGTCTTTGTCTTGCACCATTTCCATGGCGGACCTGCCCTCAAAGACTCCAAAGTCCATCTCATTTAAGCCTTCAAGTGGGATGATTTTTGCGCGAGGAAACAGCAGCAGCGCCGTTTGCTTTGTGCGCAACAGGGCGCTGGTGAATACCCGCTTTACCGAGGTGTCCGCCTCAAGGGATTCTGCGAAGGAGATGCCTTCTTGGCTGAGCGGCTCGTCGGTTCTTCCCACATAGCGCATCTCGAGGTTTCCCTGTGTTTTGGCGTGACGCAGTAGGGTGATTCTCATAGACTTCACAATCTCTCTGCCACTGGCCTGCGACACTTCAATCGCTACAGCTCTCCTTTTATAATTTGCGGTATGCCGCATACCAAGCGTATCACCATGCTTGCCTCAGCTGCCAAGCTCACTTGGGCCCTGCCAACCTCGTCACGCCAGTTGCGTTCTTGCTCATCAAGGGGGACTACACCACTTCCCATCTCGTCACAGATTACCACTTTTTTGTTCAGCAGTTGCGCCTTGAGCTCGTCGCTGAGCGCGCCTTTTTTACGTATGAGGTTTTGCAGGCCGTAGAGCACCGGGCTGCTGTCCAAGGGGTCAGCTGAGATGTCTGCTTCAGCATAGCCCAGCTCTTGCATAACGAAGCTGCGCTTGCCCGATCCAATGCCGCCGATTATCAAAATCATGTGCCTCTTCCTCTCACTTGTTTAGAGGGCTTGGAGTATCAAGCTGGTGCAGACCAGACCTGTCAGTGCAGCCAGCTCTATCATCTGGATGAGCCAGCCTGCGAGGTCGCCACTGAATCCGCCGCACTGTTTGACCAGCCAAACGCGCGCGACGATAAAGACCAGAGCCGAGAGTATGAGCGCTACTACGCCCGCCGTGCCGGCAAAGTAGATGAGCGCTGTGGTGCTTGCGATTGTCCAGAGTGCCAGCAGCACCGTTGAAGGGGTCTTGGTGCGGGGGTTTCTGAGGGACAAGGCCAGCTGGGAGCCCTCCACGCAAGGGAACCACAAGGTGGCCAGGCCGCCGAGAGCCCTGCTCAAAACGAAGAGAGTGGCAAAGGCTGCCACAAACTGCCAAGAGGCGGGCAGGCTGAAGGCAAGGCCAAAGAA
>Ga0123353_10010832_pt1 | contig 12764 bp, 9 predicted proteins | sample TergutLab28metaG_3_FD_92763 | JGI IMG/M metagenome (GOLD analysis project Ga0123353, IMG submission 92763) | Labiotermes labralis P3 segment gut microbial communities from Petit-Saut dam, French Guiana - Lab288 P3 | ecosystem: Host-associated > Arthropoda: Insects > Digestive system > Gut ...
GCAAGGTCATAGCGAGGTGGCTTTTTAGGCATAGCAGGTTTTGAGTTATTAGAAATCGAAACTACAAAACCATTATCGACCCAAAATGGAAATTCCTAAATACGCCGTTCCTGGAACGGATACGATCTACAACAAATTACAATGGCGTTATACTGTTGTGTTTTGCAATATTCCCAGTTCCAATCCCACTCCACGGCAGTTTTATAGCGTTGGGATAAGACAGACTTTTTGGACGGAGGCGGGTAATCGGGACCTTCCGTGGTGTTCCTTCCACAGTCCTCTCAAACTCGACAATCGCAGAAATGTTGGTTTGATAACATTTTGAGAATCGCCTTGCCAGTGTCAACCCAGACAATACCGTCAATGCCCCAATGAGGAACAGAGGTGGTGCGGCTGTCCCATCCCAGGGCGGCGGCGGCGGCACAGGAGTATGGTAGAACCGTCAAGCCCACCGAGGCGCAATCGTAAGCGATGAACGAGATAACAAGAGCGGTGGACGGAGGTACTCCGTAGTCCGCCGACCATTCGGGGGATTACGCTACGCTACATCCCCCGCTCTTTGATTTTGTCTTTTGCACAATCTAAAGATTCCGGCTCTGTTTGCTTTTTTGCGCAAAAACGGTGTGGCACAAGCCCGCCAGCGATTAGGGACAAACACGCCCATTGCCCCATTGCCGGAGGGCTTGCGCCCATCCGCTCTTGCTCGTTACTGCGTTTCCGGCTTTCATCGCTCGTACAAAAAATCTGCAAGTACCGCCTTGCCGAGATTGTTGCAAACACCCAGTACAATGTCATGCGACGTACCTTTTTCTGCACGCAAAATAACCTTGACACGATGGTTCGGCTTATCGGCAGTCAGTTCATTGAGCAGTAAAGGTAGCGCATCAAGCGAAACCCCCATAATTTTCGTAGCCTCTTTCATTTGAATCTTACCGTCAGGTGAAACCTGTAACGTAACAGGGATGACAACTTCATTCTTTGCCTTTTCGATGGTCTCCGCGATGGAAACCGGCATGCCGCCGAGTTGTTGGCTCACGTCGGCGGCTACCATAAAGGCGATGATTTCAATCGTTTCCTGCGAATCAAACGGTGCTTTGCCCGATTGGAAAAACTTACAGATTTCTTCGACCAAAGGTTTGTATCCGTCGTAACCACCTGCGTCGGCGTTCCCTTTTTCACCGAAGACAAATGCTCCGTAATCCGGTTTTCCGGCGCGCATGCCTCGGAAGGTGCCGATGCGTCCGCCGTTCCAAACGCCGACCACGTGTTCGGTGCCGGCAGTTTGCGTCCGCTGAACCGTTTGACAACCGGACCCCATCAGGGTGAAGAGCATTTCGACTCCATGAATTCCGTACCAAAACAGGTCGGGATGTTTGTCGTTGATCTCACACGGACTGCGAGTGACGGCACCGAGAATCTTTCCGAGCGGCTGTTCGTTCCGCATCTTTTGGATTCCGGCGGAAAAGCGGAGCGACGACGCAGAGAAGACCGGCACCTTCTTTTCATCTGCCAATCGGAAGATTTCCAGCGCATCGGCAAGGCTGGCTGCCATTGGTTTGTCGATGAACATCGGCTTGCCAGCGGCGATGACCGGTTTTGCCTGTTCGAGATGCAGTCTTCCATCGACGCTGGTCAACAGTATCCCATCGACTTCCGGCAACATTGCTTCGATGGTCGGATAGAGTTTGATGCCTTGTTTTTCCAATTCACCGGCATATTGTTCCACTCGATTCCAACTCGGCGGATTATCGGGCGCACCGCCGGGATAGGCGGCAACCACTCGGAATTGGTCGAAAGGTGTGCCCGCATTCGGAGCGTGAAAGACGCTGACAAATGCCGGCACATGCGACGTGGTCGTTCCGATAATTCCCAGCCGGAACTTTTCCTCCGCAAAAAGTGACGTAGCGAAAAACGTGAACAACATAAAAACGAATACGCGATTCATAGTAGTTAGTAGTTATTGTGAGTTAAGGGTTCTCTTTCGGCGGCTTACAAAAACGTTCGATTCCCAAACGGACGCAATATACCCTTCCGATGGAATCAGTGCAAGATACCCCCTGCACAAAATTCTCAATGCAGATGTGCGGGTGTGTTGGCAGAGGAAGCGTTTGAACTGCCGTCCAGCATGTTCGATAGCGATTTCAACTTGGTCAAGTTGTTATTCGGTGTCGGACGACGTTCACACACAAACACCCACGAATCGTTCACTCACTTTGATGAACTTTTGATGAACTCATGGTCTTAAACCCCCAGGGCGGCTTTAACCGATTCGACGATTTTGGCGAAAGCCGCCGTATCATTCACTGCCATTTCGGCAAGTGTTTTTCGGTCGAGTTCGATTTGGGCTTTTTTCAAACCGGCAATGAATTCACCGTACCGGAGTCCCTGCTGTCGGGTGGCGGCGTTGATTCGGGTGATCCAGAGAGCCCGGAACTCCCGCTTGCGTACCCGACGATCCCGGGTAGCATAGCAATCCGCCCGGACAATGGTCTCTTTCATGGTTCGGAGCAACTTTCCGCGTCCTCCCCTGAATCCCTTTGCCCGCTTAAATAAACGACGTTTCGACTGCCGACGAGCCGCTCCTCGTTGCGTTCTCATAATTTCCTCTTCTTTTCCTTCAAATGAACAACGAATTCTAGGTCTTTCGATCCCTTGACCGAAACGTTACTACCCGATTCATCTTTTCGTGCCCCATTATTGGGATGGAATCAGTGCATTGACGATTCTACTCGTTTCGGCTTTGGCAACGACCGTCGTTCCGCGCAGGTTCCGCCGCCGCTTCTTGGTGAGGCGATAGGCTAAATGGCTCGTTCCACTATGCCGGTGCATTGCTTTGCCCGTTGCCGAGACTCGAAAGCGTTTTTTGATTCCCTTATGTGTCTTTTGTTTGGGCATTTTTCCCTCCACAATCAATACTGACGCAGATTCTACCCGAAATCGCCCCCAAGAGAAGGGGGAGCGATAAATCGGCTGCGATCTTGATCGCCGTTACCGTTCGCCGTACAATCCGAAAGATTTCGAGAACGAAGCCCGTCGCATAAGCAGTCAGGTGTCGTCCGCTGTCCGAATTGACCATACACGGTATAATGTTCGCATGTTTCATTCGTTTTCCGTCGCGTTGGCGGCGATTCTCTCTATTGTTTGCGTCGCCTGCGCCGGTCTCTTTTTTCGCCGCAGCGGTCGATTGACCCACGAATCCGAACAGCCGCTCCTCCGATTGACCGTCGATCTTCTCATGCCCTGCTTGATTTTCGACAGAGTTCTGAAAACCGAGGCGTTTTCCGATCTGCAAAATCTTTGGCTTCCGCCGCTCCTCGGTTTCGGTCTGATCGCCGTTGGAATCCTCGCCGGACTCTGCATCGCTTTTCTGCACCCCAAGTACAACGGTCTGACCACGTGGACGCAGCGGCGAACTTTCGCCGGATGCGTCGGAAACTACAACTACGGTTTCGTGCCGATTCCGCTGGTTATTGCAATGTTTCCTGATGATTCCCGCACGCTCGGCGTGCTGTTCGTCCAAAATCTCGGAGTCGAAATTGCCGTCTGGACGATTCTGCTCTTTACCTTGCTGGGTAAAATCGACCGGCAATCATTGCGGCATCTTATCAATGCTCCGAGTATCGCCATTGTCCTTGCGGTGTCGCTGAACCTACTCGGCAATAGCCGGTTCGTGCCTGACGCATTTCACGAACATGTCGCTCCCTGTTTTGATTTTTTACTGATGGCGGTGCATCTCTTGGGCGCATCCAGCATTCCGCTTTCGATCATTTTGATTGGTGCCATTTTTGCCGATCATTTTCATCGGTCGGAGATCAAGTCGCGGCTTTCGAGTACGCTGAAAATTGCGTTTTGGTCGATTTTGCTTCGGCTTGTCGTGATGCCGGCGATTTTCATTGCCCTCGCCGTTTGGTTGCCCTGTACGGACGAAATCAAGCGGGTGCTTGTCATTCATGGTGCCGTGGGGTCTGCGATTTTTACCATGGCTCTTTCCAAACACTACGGTGGCGACCCGAAGACCGCCTTTGACACCATTTTGAGCAATTCGCTCGTCTCGGTTGTGACGTTGCCGCTTTGGATCGCCTTCGGTCTGAATCTCGTATGACGAAAAACTAGTCGAAATGTCTTAAAGTCTGGTTCCGTTTCTACCCGATACCCCAATAGAAGGGATTTTTGTAATCGAACGACTTCCGCCGGTTTTCCCAGAAATCGGAGTCAATGACGATAAAATGCCTAGCGATTCCAAAGGATTGGAAGAAGCATGGGAAGGACCGAAGAAGCCGGGTTTGTCGTAATTAGGGAAGCAAAAGGTGTTCGAGAGCAATACCGGGACGGATTTGCCGTCACGGAAGACCAATCAAACAGAAGGAAAATATAAAAATAGAGAAGTTAGTTAAACTTTGACGGTTTTACAGATATTTTCTTATGTTTGGAAAATTGGTTTGCCGATGGTTCATTTGGGTCATAAGAAGGATTCTTTTGACCTCGAGGAAATATCCCTGAAAGTGAAGAGAAGCGAAAAATGGTGTGCCCTGACCCAGGATTTTACCCAATCCGAGACAAGGAAGTCCAGAGAGATTCGGTGAACTTCAAGGGCAATTTTGTTCTGAACGAAAGGAAACTCGTCAGAACGCAACGTAGTGTTTAGCAATATCGGAGAGCCTGCAATGAAGGTATTTACAACAGGTCAAGTTGCCAAGTTATGCAAGGTGGCCCCGCGTACCGTGAGCAAGTGGTTTGATGCCGGTCGGTTGAAAGGTTATCGAATCCCTGGGTCGCAAGACCGCCGGATCCCGCGAGAGTATCTGATCAAATTTTTGAAAGAGCACGGAATGCCGCTCAATGATCTCGAAGACGAGATTCATGCGAAGGTATTGGTAGTGGCTCAGGATCAAATTTTGATCGATAATCTAGTGCGTGAACTGCCGCCAGAGAAGTCCTTTAAGGTCGCTGTGGCAGCAAGTGGATTCGATGCCGGAATCCAAGCAGAGAGTTTTCATCCAGATTGCGTCATTGTCGATTTTTCTATCGGCAAAATGGAATCTGTTCAAATTTGTCAAAATCTGAGAAGAAACGGCGAATTTAGTGATGTTATTCTCATCGCTCTTTTGCCCGACGACGGATCGGCGGCGAACTTTGATCGTTCGAGTATTAACGAAACGTTCAAAAAGCCCTTTGATTCCGCACTGTTGGCGGAGCGGTTACGGACGCTGATCGGTTCCAAAAAGGAACTTGTGTGATCACAAAAGAAGTTAATGTGCTGAAATTTCGGCGACGTGGGAGAAAAGGAATTCCCTGCAGAGAAGGAACGGAAGCATTACGAAGATAAATTTTGTTATTCCCAGTAAACCGGAGGCGGATGTCTCCGGTTTTTTGCGTTCAGCGTCTTTGTGTTCTTTGCGTTTTATTGTTTTCCGCAAAGATCGCAAGGGACGCAAAGAAAACGCAAAGGAAAAAGCCGCAAAGGAAAAAGCATTGACGAGTGTCAATCTACCGCTGTACCCGATCCAAGATACCATTGACGAACGCAACGGAATCTTTCGTACCGAACTTCTTCGCCAATTCGAGGGCTTCGTTGATCGCAATCGGTTTCGGCGTATCGGTGTGTAAAATTTCCGCCGTTGCCAAGCGCAAAATACTTCGGTCAGTCGGACTCATTCGAGCAAGCGTCCAGTTTTCGGACAGTCCGGCGAGTTGTTCGTCAATTGCCTGTTGATGCTCGACGGTGTATTTCAACAAATCTTTCGCGAATTTCAGAAGATGTTCATGTCGGGGCAACTCTTGGGCGATGTACGATTCCGCAAGAGTTGCCAGCGAGCCCGGATTCAGTTCTTCCTGGTAGAGTATTTGAAACAGGACGGTCCGCACCATGCTACGATTGGCAAATGTTCCGTCGGGACGATCTTCGGCAGTATTCACTCGTTCAGGCATGGAAACGGTAACGAACTCGAATAGTGTACCACAGGGATTATCTACGAAAACCGTCGTGATGTCAACTACAATCACAAAATCACATTATCGCAAAATCACATTATCATTGTGCTCTGGCTTCGTCTGGTTCAATAAAACCATTGTTGTTTTTGTCAAGTCGTTTGAAGAGAAGCACGTCTCTCGGGGCAAGCGTTGGAGCAAACTCCGCTAACGAAATCTGACCGTCGCCGTTCTTGTCCAATAGAATGAACCAACGCGGTACGCCCCGCAGACTTTCCGGCAATACATAATAAGGTCGCGCCGCCGGAACCTTACGCTCTTCCAGCATCTTTTGATAAAGATCGTCGTCAATCAGTTCCTCATTCGCCTTCATGACTGCTTCCGCTCCCTCCGACTCAGACTCTTGTGCTTCAGGATCAGTGACGGGCGGTGTGATTGCTCTCGGCACAACAGGATGAAAACGTTGTAAGTTTGCCGGGTCAAATTTATAAGGTTCGGACAGATCGAGCATAACGGTACGATGAATGGTTCGGGTTTTTCCATAGTGGGTTAAGTACCAGACGAGTTCGTCTTTGGTGATTTGCCCGTCGCCGTCGAGATCGATTGCCTGCGGAGTGCCGGGCATTTTTTCCCACTCTTCCCGCTGCAACATTCCGTCGCCGTTTGAGTCGTACCGCTGTACGATGACCGCTGCGTATCGCGCCACCTTTGCCGGTGCACCACGCTCTTGGGCCAGTGCCGCCGAAAATAAACAGGAAACACCGACACTAACAATGAATAATTGTCTTATCATATTGAACTGTGCAATGCTATGAAGCAGTGCCAAAAGTCGGACGTTACGTTGAAGAATTGTAATACTGGCAAGGCTCTTTTACAAGAAGGGGGAAAAAAGAAGCAGGGCTATCAAACTGCGTAATGGTGGCAAAATTGCGGCTCTGCTACCATTGCTTATACCCTGGCTCACCGGCGCACTCTTCGTCTTCCGAAATCGATCCGCCGCAGCAACACATCAAAGACGAGCAGTCCCGCCGCAAGGGCAAAGAGATACGGACGCAAAGGCGTAACACGCCAAGCACTTCGTCCAACATCCTCGGCAAACAGTTCTTCGGGAGAAGGATCGTAAAGCCCACCCGTCGATTCTGCAAGCCGTTGCAACAGTTCCTCATTGACCGGTCGCAAACGGAGTTCTTCGGGATAACCGACCATCACTCCACGCGATTGATTCACAATATTCACTTCGCCCATTCCCAGCGATGCATGAATATGATAGCCGCCGCGCGTGTCCATCGGCGACGCTTTTTCCAGTGCCGCCTCGTAACGTCCCGGTGCCGTCGGTTTGAGTTCAATCTCCACTCTGCTCAAGTCGGGACGAATCACTGTTGCTTGTCCTATCGCCTCATTGATATACCGACTTGCGTCATCGGCAACGTCCACAATCAGATGCATTCCGTCGGCACGTTGCGCAAGTTCAACCAAAGCCCCACGCTGTTCCGGCTTCCGCATCGCCTGCCGAATGACTTGCGCCCAAAATTTTGGATAGCCCGACCAAGTCAACCACTCTGCACCCCATCGGCTTTTCGCATCACTGGTGAATGCCGCAGACATTCCCAAACCGTAACGCCACCAAACCAAAAGCGGTTCTCCCGTCTCCGTAGCGAGAATAAATTGACATGTCGGTTTTGGACGGGTTACAACGTAACCCAGAAGCGGTGGGGCAGTCTCAAAGTCAATCTCCGCAAGAACTTCCGTCGGCGTTACAATGATCGGCACAAAAGGCATTTCATGAATCGCCGACTTGCTCGCCTCCATCGTTTCTTTAGCAAAAATTTGCGGTATTGCCTGTGGATCATCGCAGGTGTAGTGTCGACCTTTTCCGTTGTCCGCCAGCATTTTGAGCAACTCATTGTCCGCATCGCCGACCCCGACCGTCGAAACTGTTATCTGGTCGTTCACCATCTGCCGAATGATTCCTTCGTAATCCCCCGGCTCGCTGTGTCCGTCAGTCAGAAGGATGACATGCTTCAGTTTTGCAGAAACACGTCGGAGTTGACCATGCGCATCGACCAATCCCGGATAGATGTTCGTTCCGCCGCCCGCCTCGATAGTCGAAATGGCAGCATTCATGACTCCTCTTGAGGCGGCACTCTGCATCGCGGCAACCACGTAACTTGAACTATCGAAGGCGATGACGGAAGCAAAATCGCGTGGAGAAAGCAACTCGATGGCACTCTTCGCAGCATCTTTTGCCATTTCCATTTTTTGCCCTCCCATCGAACCGCTACGGTCGATGACCAGACAGATAGCCAATGACGGCGTTTCTCTTTCCTTTTCAAAGTCGCTTCGCACCGGCAACACGTCTTCAATCGGCGTTTTGTAATAGCCGCCGAGTCCGAAGGATTGTTCACCGCCGAGCATAATGAATCCGCCGCCGAGTTCACTCAAATAGGTTCGCACCAAGTCCATCTGGTGCATCGTCAGCATCGTGGCAGGCACGTTCGACAACATGATTGCCTCAAACTGATCCAGTTCATCGAGCGTTTGGGGCATTCCTTCCGGCGGTCGGACTTCGGCTTCGATGTCCTGTTCCCGAAGAGCGGAGACCAGATCACGACTCGCTCTCGTGTCGCTTTCGATCAACAAAATGCGCGGCTTTCCCCCAGCGAAAACAATCCCGGTAGCCCAGTTGTTGTCGAGAATTGTATCCTCAAGGGGAACCACCGTTGCGGAGAATTCCTGCTGCCGTCGGTCTTCGACCGACTGTCGGAAGCGGAAAACGTTTTCGCCGATTTTGAGAGATTTCGTTTCCTCGACCACTTTGAAGGGACCACTGTACAACGTGATGATACCTTCGGTGTCGATATTGCTTTGCACGACGACATCGAGGTTAAAGGGTTCGCCCTGCCGGACTTGCGTGGGCATTCGGAGTTCCGCCATTTGCACTTCGGGGTCGGTCGGGGCAGGGAGCGGCACTGTGGAGATGGCGACACCGCCTCGGACGGCAACGCTCAGTACATCGCCGTGAGTTTCGTTGCCGTCGCTCAAGATGACCAGATGCGGAACGTATCGCGGCGGAATCAATGCCAGTGCGGGTTCCAATGCGGCGGCTATGTTCGTTCCTTCCCGCCATTTAGAAGACGGCAGCAGAGGTATTTCCGCATCGCTCGCACCTTCTCTCTCATCGCTTGCGTCTGCTGCCGTCTGCCGTCTGCTGTCTGCCGTCTCTTCAACAGACAGGGGCGTTTTCGGCGAACTGGCAAAGGGGACAACGAAGAGAGATGTTTTTCCGGCGACGGTTTGCACGGTATGGAGAAATTTGACGGCTTTTTCGGCTGCTGTATCGTCGATGCTTCGGCTTTGGTCGAGTAGAAAGACGACCATTTTTTCGTGCGTGGGCGACATCAGAGTCAGTCCGGCAATGGCTAATACAATCAGGAATAAAATCAAGAATCGCACTCCAAGTGAAATCCAGCGTTGGGCTTTTGTGAAATCAATGAGCGAATAACGAAAGCCCCAGAGCAGCAATACTGCAAGGAGTAAGGCAATCAGATAATACGGATGCGTGAGTTCCAAAGCCATACGCGGTCATTATAGCACAAAGGAACGAAAGACGTGACGAATCGCGATAGAGACGGATTCTAGAAATGACTTTTTGTTAAACTCTCTTGCAATCCCTGCTGCCACTGGGTGTTGTTGGGGTCTTTTTCGACCAGACGTTGCATGATCTCCGCCGATTCGTCGTGGTGTTGCTTCGCACCCGTCAGATCGCCGCTCGTTTTTAAGAAATCGGCGTTGCGATCCAAACTCCCACTTAAAGCCAGTAGCCATTGGGCGTTGTTCGGATCCTTCTCGACCAGTTGATGCATAATCGAAAGTGACTCTTCATTATATTGCCTCGCACCGGTCAGATCGCCGCCCACTCTCAAAACATCACTGATGCGGTCTAAACTAGCAGTTTGGTCATGGAGCCATTGACCGTTGTTAGAATCTTTCGTGGCTAGTCTTCGACTGATCTCCAACGATTCTTCATAATACTTCTTCGCACCGACCAGATCGCCGCTCATCCTTAAAACATTACCGATTTTGTACAAACTCACGGAAACGTCCCGTTGCCATCCGACGTTGTTGGGTTCCTTCTCGGTCAGCCGCCTCATAAGTTTCAACGACTCGTCATAGTGTTGCTTTGCGCCGGTTGGATCGTCACTCATCATCAGAACGTCGCCGAGATTGTCCAAACTGACGGTCAAGCCCCGTTGCCAATGAGCGTTGTGTGGGTCTTGTTCGACCAGTAACCGTATGATCGCCAGCGACTCTTCATAGTGTCCCTTCGCCCCCATCAGATCGCCGCTTGTTTTCAGGACATCGCCGACGCGGTCTAAACTCTGAATCAAACCCAGTTGCCTTCGGTTGTCGTTTGAATTTTGTGTAGCCAGTCGATGACTGATTTCCAACAATTCCTCATAGTGCTCCTTCGCACCAGTTAGATCGCCGCTCATTTTCAGGACATCACCGACGCGCCCCAAACTGATGATCACGTCCCATTGCCATTCAGCGTTGTTCGGGTCTTTCGCGGCCAGTTGCCGCATGATTGCCAGCGATCCCTCGTAGTATTGCCTCGCCCCCGTTAAGTCGCCGCTCGTTCTCAGAACATCACCGATGCGGTCTAAACTGATTGTCCAATCCCGTTGCCATTCGACATTGTTTGGATTTCTTTCGACCAGTTGCCGCATAATTTCAAGTGATTCTTCGTAATACCGTTTTGCGCCGGTCAAATCGCCGCTCATTTTCAGAACATCGCCAATGCGATCCAAACGTATGGTCAAGTCCCGTTGCCATTCGGCATTTCTGGGGTCTTTCGCGACCAGTTGACGCATAATCGCCAGTGACTCTTCGTTGTGTTGCCTCGCTCCCTCCGGGTCTCCGCTCATTCGCAAAACATCACTGATACGATCCAACGTTACGGTCTGATCATGAAGCCATAGACCGTTGTTGGGTTCTTGCATTACCAGTCGGCGGCTGATCTCCAACGATTTTCCGTACAGTTGTATTGCACTGGTCAGATCGCCGCTCATTCTGAGTACATTTCCGATCTTGTACAAATTTACGGACAGATCTCGTTGCCATCCAGTGTTGTTGGGGTCCTTCTTGACCAATCTGTGTATAGCCGCAAGCGATTCTTCGTAGTATTGCCTTGCTTCGGTCGGATCACCGTTCGTTGTCAAAACATCCCCCACTTTGGTCAAATTGGAGATGAGTTCCCATAGCCATTGGTTGTTGTTGGGATTGGTCGCAGCCCGCTGGCGTGTGAGCCCCAGCGATTCTCCGAAGAATTGTTTTGCGCCAGCAAGATCACCGCTCATTTCCAGAATATCACCGATTCGGTTCAAGCCCCCGATCAAGTCCCGCTGCCATTGGGTGTTTCTTGGATCTTTCTGGAGCAGTTGCCGTGTGATTTTCAGCGATTCTTCAAAGTGTTTCTTTGCACTGATCAAATCGCCGTTCGATCTCAGGGCGTTGCCGAGGCGGCTCAAACTTGCGGTCAAACCTCGTTGCCATTGATCATTGTTTGGGTTCTTCGCGACCAATCGGTGCAGTATCGCCACCGACTCTTCGTAGAGTTTCTGTGAGTCGGCTAGGTTGCCGCCCGCTCTCAGAATATCGCCGTGTTTATTCAAACTCTCGGTCAAGTCCCGTTGCCAGTGGGGATTGTCCGTATCCCCCGCGACCAGTTGCCGCATAATTTCCAGCGATTTCCGATAGTGTTTTTCTGCTCCTGCCAGAGAACCGGTCGCGACCAGCATGTCGCCCACGACTCGCTCGAAAACGGCGATTTGCTGATTGCTGTCATGCTTTTCCAGTTCAGGTTTGTCGATGGTAGTCATAAACGAATCAAATGTTGAAAAATTGTGATGGAACAGGGAAAAAATATCCCTACTCCGAGGTTAATGATTTCAGGTTTTTACTGTTCGAGCAACACCGTTAAAATCGAACAAGGCATCGTTAATATCAAAATTCATCAGGTGCACGGCGACAAGTGCGTTCTCATTGGTTAGCGTGGTATTCGTCGCCAGCGAAATACCTGCCCATTGCTGGTTAACCGGATTGGTCGTTGGCAGCGCGGCAGCCGCCAGTACTGGTGCAGTTTCTATGACCGGTGCTGCTTTCGGCAATGCCGCCTCCTGCGCCACCGTCAGGGTGGAGAGGTTAATGCTACTCGAATTGCCCGAATTGGAATACCCTCCCGTCCCAATCGCCACCATGCGGACATAGTAGCGGGTGCCTGCATTCAGTCCAGTGATGTCGATAGTTGTTGTCGCGCCATCTGGCACGGTTATCGAACTCAAGTTTTGGTTAAAGCCGTTGTTGGAGGCAATCTGAATAATATAACCGGAAGCGTTTCCCACGGCATTCCAAGAGACGGACAGCGATGTGCTACTATTGCTGGTTGCGTTAACACTTGTTGGGGTACTAAGTTGCACCACTTTTGATGTCATTGCGTTCGTCATTGCCGCGCTGGAGCTATTGCCATCGGCATTCTTTGCGGTTAACTGGAAATCATACGACGTATTCGCCGCAAGACCCGTAATCGTTGCACTTGTGGCATTCGCTGCCGGAGAGGTCGCCGTCGTCCACGCCGTTGTACCGGCAACCCGGTACTGCAACGTGTAACTCACCGCATCGGTCGGGGCAGTCCACGAAAGTGTTACGGAATCAAACGTTTGCACCGTGCTGGTCAAGTTCGATGGCGTTATAGTGCCGCGTGTCTTTGCGGTCGTCGTCGATGTAGCGGAACCAGCAGCGTTCGTCGCCGTCAACTGGACTTCATATGACGTGCCCGC
>Ga0123353_10010833_pt1 | contig 12764 bp, 7 predicted proteins | sample TergutLab28metaG_3_FD_92763 | JGI IMG/M metagenome (GOLD analysis project Ga0123353, IMG submission 92763) | Labiotermes labralis P3 segment gut microbial communities from Petit-Saut dam, French Guiana - Lab288 P3 | ecosystem: Host-associated > Arthropoda: Insects > Digestive system > Gut ...
CGTCCCGGTATCAATTTGCGTCCCGTGAGTGCCGAAAGGTGCCCTTGCAGCATCGCGTCTGTTGACAATGCCAGCGGCAATTCTATTTGTGTCAATGCACGGGGAAAGTCCCACAGTCCTGCCCAACGCCACCCTTCGGGATAACGAATCAAAAGCGTTTTGCCTCGCTTTCGGACGAGCAATGCCACTGCGGTGCGGCACTCTTTTGGTGCCTTCGTTTTAGGACTCGGAATCTCATGTTGTAATCCACGCTTTGCCGATTCACAGAAAGCAACCACCGGACATTCGGCGCATTTCGGCGACTTCGGTGTACACACGAGGCTTCCCAAGTCCATCAACGCCTGATTGAGTTTTCCAGAACCTGTAGTACGTGGCAGAATATCCTCGGCAAACTGCCAAAGTTGAGCGTTCGTCTCGCCGCGTAGAATGTTCCCTTTGACCGCCAAAAGCCGGGCATGAAGCCGCAATGTATTGGCTTCGAGAATCGGCAAACGTTGGTCGAACGCTATCGACAAAATTGCCCCGGCAGTGTAACGTCCAATGCCGGGCAGATTGCGAACGTCTTCGTAGGTTTCGGGAAACACGCCGTTGAACCGAGACACGATTTCTTTTGCCGCTTTGTGCAAGAGAGCGCATCGCCGATAGTATCCCAATCCTTCCCAGTGCCGATTGACCGAATCCAAATCCGATTCCGCAAGGGAGCGAATCGTGGGAAACGTCTTTATGAACCGGTCGAAATAGCCTTGCACCGTTTGTGTAGTGGTCTGCTGCAACATGATTTCGCTGACCCAAACGTAATAGGGATCAGCAACATCCCGCCAGGGCAATGACCGGGCGTGTTTCGCATACCATCGCATCAATCGGCGGCGGAAAGAAGCGAAGGAATACGGCGGCATCGTGGGTTGGGGAAAACTATACTTGTTGTCACGCCGGATATTCTACTCAAAACGGGTCGAAAAACAATCCGGCAAACGATCCGATCTATCCGCGTTGCTGCGCTCCCGGCTTTCACGGTGTTTCATTCCTGTTGCTCATTCCTGTTGTTTATCGTAACAAATCCGTAAGCGTCTTCTGCGTATAAAATCCGCGAATCACCGTCGGCTTGGTAGGATTCTTCGGATCGAAAATCGCCAGCGTCGGAACTTGGAACGGTCCGAGTTGCATCAGAAGTTCCAACGCCTCCCCCTGCCGAGTGCAATCGCCCGTCAACGAAACGATCTGCTTTTCGTCAAGCAATCTTAAAATCGCTTCCGATTGCAATACCGTCGCCTCCAATACCTTACAGTTGACACACCAGTCTGCAGTGAAATCGACAATGACCGTCCTGCCCGATGACTGTGCCGACTCAAACGCCGACTTGCTGTAAAGTTTCCAGTGTTCGTCCTGATGACCGTAAATCCGTGTCCGCATTGCCGATTCCAATGTGTACAGATTCGGCATGCCTGGTATCTGATACGAAAACAACATAACCAAACCCAGCACGACCGGCGCAATGAAATAGTTCCGCTTTTTGACGCGACCGGTAAGTTGTTGCTCTCCGAACAACCAGCAAACGAACCAAAGTGCGAAGAGCAGTGTGATCGTCGGCAGTAGTTTTTCTACCGGTACGAAGTACAGAATCCAGACCACTGCGAAGAGGAGGCAAAATCCCATCGTTTTCTTAAATGTTTCCATCCACGCTCCCGGCTTCGGCAGGAACCGCAGCCATTCGGGAAACGCTCCCAGCAGAAGATACGGCGATGCCATTCCGAGTCCGATGACGCTGTACATCAGAAAAACCTCCGGCATGTTTCCGGCACGAATTTGCATATCCGCCCAGTTGACGGCGGGACTCAAAAACGGCGCACCACAAGGAATCGCCAAAAGAGTCGTGATGATCCCCTTGAAATAGGCACCCAGTATCCCTTCCTGTTGCGTCAGTTGTTCCGATTTTTTTCCTCCCAGCGCACTCGGCACGTTCAGCGTCCAGATGTCCATCAAACTCAACGCCATCACAAAGACGATGCACACCATGATGATTCCGAACAGGTCGAACGTGAATAAAATACTCAAACCGAGACTCAAAAACGCCAAAAAGAGGAAAACCGTCAGCAATCCTAGCGAATACCAAACGTTGAGCATCAATGCCCGCATTCGGTCTTGTCCCGCCTGTTCAAAAAAGGAGAGAATTTTAAGTCCGATCACCGGCAGCACACATGGCATAAAGTTCAAAATGATTCCGCCGAGGAAGGCAAAGAGCAGTGCGAACCAGATGTTACCGACGTGGACGATTTCCTGTACGTCGAAACCGTTAGTTGCCTCCCCCTGTGAGGCGCACAGTGCACCCTGCAAGGCGGGGCGGCTAACACGCAAAACGAACCGATCGGCAATGGATTCTGCTTGTGTCAGGAGTGATTTGACATCGAGACTCGAATCGAAAACACCCTCAAATGAGAGAGTAGGGAGAGGAATACACATTCCTCCTTCGCCGGTTTGACAGACCATACCGTTGAGCGTGCCTTTGACGGTTTGATTGGCAGGTAAATTTTCTTGGAACGTGAAAATCCACGTTACGGAGTCGTCATGTTCTTCAAGGTCCACTCCGAAAACATTGTCGCTGTCCACTCGCGGTTCGGTAGTTGGGCGAATTTCCTGTAACGTCAAGTTCGGCGATTCAATTTTGAACGTCGTTGGGATGGTTGCTCCCTCCGGTTGGGTTGCCGAGTAGAGGTGCCAATTCGGCGCAATGTCGGCGTGAATGACCAGATAGTTGTCGTTGAATCGGCACGATTTGAGAGTAACGTGTTCCCTTGGGGCTTGTGTTGCCGTTCCCGAATCAAACGCCAAATCGAGATCGTACAATCCGCCGATCTGCGCCGCCGCAAAGGGACTCGAAATCCAGAGAAAAATAATTGAAAATAGTAGTCGGAACATCATATGCTAATACTATGCACAATGAACACACTATTTTTACCTTATTTTTCTTGCAAAACAACCTATAAGTCATTGGTTCACAGAGCCGTAATCGTGATTGCGAAAAGCATCCACAAAGAGCCGCAAGTGTAGGCGTACTCGCCGAAACTTGCGGGTAACATGCGAATGAGTCGGAGCAACGAAGTGGATCGGGAGTTTGGTTCGATTAAGGAGAGCCTTTGGATAGGACACTCGGAGCGAGTGAAAAAAGACCATTACCGTCTATCTGCTCTTTGAGTACATGATAAAGATGCCATGTAACGAGAGCGTCTTCACCGGCATACTGGGCGACCGTTTCCGTGAAAACTTCGTCCATCCGCTTTTGCTTCTTGCCGGTGCCGATTAACTCTTCGATTCGGGTCGTTCGGTAGTTCAAGTAATGCTCCGCCATGTCATCGAGATTGTGCGTCATTTCATTACGCAAAAGATAGTCGGCAAGCATAGTATCGAAAACAATTTCTCGAAGATTTACACCAGCATTTTTCAGTACCACGCTATCGTACTTCAAATTTTGTCCGACTTTGTGAGTGTTGGGGTTTTCGAGAATGGGACAAAGTTGGTCAAGTGTTTTTTGCATCGGCAAAGCCAGCGAACCGAGCGGTGCACGGAAGGGAAGATACCATGCTTCGTGAGCGTTCCATGCGAAAGAGATCCCGACAATGACGGTGTATCGCGGCGAAGTGGCTTCGAATCGGTTTTCTATCGGAGCGGTTTCCGTGTCGAACGCAAATATCGGTTGCTGTTGAAGTTGCGCAAAAAATTCGCCGAATTTTTCCGGCGTGTCGATGAGATGATAAGTGGGACTAAAGGTAGGTTGCCGACCGCCGGGCGGCAACGTCGGCAATAGCCGACAGGGAACCACCAAACGTTCTTGGAGAGTCGGTCGGCTATCGCCAACGCAATCGCCCGGCGGTCGATTGCCTACCTTTAGAATCAATGTGTTGTTTTCCAATCTCCCCATCAACGACTTGAACCCAAACCGCTGAAACAATGTCCGCAACTTTTCCGTATCGAAACCCTCGTATTGTCTCCAATCCGCCTGAATCGGCAGATCGGTTTTCAATGTAACGAGTTGCCGACTTAAAAACGCAGACTCCTTACCGGCAAGAAGATATTCCTTTTTTTTGCCGGTAACTTTTCCGATGTTTTCGTACACTTCTTCGAGTGTTCCGAATTGTTGCAAGAGTTCCGTTGCTGTCTTCGGACCGACCTTTGCCACACCGGGTACGTTATCGGTCGAGTCGCCGACGAGTGCCTGGAAATCAATCACCTGCTCGGGACGGATTCCCCAATCGGCAAGAAGGTCTGCCGCTTTATAAAAACTTTGCTTGCGAAGATTCAAGAGCGAAACGTTGTCGTTGATGAGTTGCCGGCAATCTTTATCGCTGGTTACAATGACGCATTTTCTCTGTTGTTCGCTGGTCAATGTTGCGACGGTTGCCATGATGTCGTCGGCTTCGAATCCCGGCAGGGAAAGTTGCGGAACGTTCATCGCTTCGAGGATTTCGTGGACGAATCCGATTTGCGGTTTGAGATCGTCCGGCATTTCGCTTCGATTTGCCTTGTACCCGGTATAGAGTTCGGAGCGGAATGTTTGACCGGGCAGATCGAAAGCGCAAACGAGACAGTCCGGTTTGTAGCGTTCGATGAGTCCGAAGATGTCTTTGGTGAATCCATAGACCGCTCCCACCGGCTCTCCCATCGGATTGCTCATCGGCGGAAGGGCATGGAATAGTTGGTACAGAAGTCCATGTGTGTCGAGGATGTAAGTGGTGGGCATGGGCATGATAAATGTTCATGCGGGGTATTATTTTTTGTCCTCAAGTGTTTTGAAGGATAGGCTTTGAACTCGTCCCGATTGCCCATTCAACGTCATATCGCGGGTATGCACGACGGCAAGAGGCCAACCTCTTTTCGTATCGATTCGGTAAAACGCCTTTTCAGTGAAATCGATTTGCGGTATTTCATTTTTCGCCGGACTGGGCATTTGCGGCACCATTTGTTTCATTGCCGCAAACAGGATCGGTCCTGCCTTTTCTTTGTCGATGGTCAAACGATATTCGACGAGGGCAATGCCTGTCCGTTGGTCGATTCCTCTGAGCAGAATTGATGCCTTGCCCGGCAACGGTTCTCCTTGGAAGGGGTTGGGAATCGATTCGTCGAATTCCAAGGCTTTGCCCTGTTCGAGTTTCGCTCTACAGAACGGAAAAAATAGAACAATCTCGCTCAGCATCGTTAACTCCACCATTTCCGGTTTTTGATACATGGTACGAATCGGCGCAATGGTTTGTTCAATCATTGCTTGCGGTGCTTTACTTTCTTTCAAGAATTCTTCTATTAAATCAATCGCTTTGACCGACATTTCGACGACTTCATCGATATTGGTCAATTTTTGCGGCAGACCGTTCCCGTCGGTTTTCATTTTCAAACAGAGACCTTCGGCAAGATTCATCATTTTACTAACCATCGGATTGTTTTTCTCTGCCTCTGCACCTTCCAATTCGACCTTTCCGTAAGTGCAATGGACGATATAATAACCTTCCCCTTTTTCCTGAATCGACATGTCGAGAAGACCACGTCCTTTAACGGGAACAGCCTTTCCTTGTGCCGTGGTCGGTACTTCTTTGACTAACTCGACAGTAAATTGATCGCCGACGTTCCAGCGAGGATGCCATTCGATTTCTTCCGCTTTGCTGCTGGCTATGCAAAAACAAACGAAGAAAACGGTCAAAAATAAAGACGAGGGACAGAAACGATTGCGTGTCATAATCATGTGGGATAGATTAACGAAGCACCGGTACATTATAGCCGGTCTAAACAAGGGCAACAAGTCAGGTCATTACCGCTTTTTCCCATTGAGCAACCAAACCAACAGTCCCTTCTGTGCGTGCAACCTGTTTTCAGCCTGCAACACCACACGACTCTGCGGCGAATCCATAACCTCGTCCGTAACCTCCAATCCCCGACGCGCCGGAAGACAATGCAAAAATACCGACTCGCTCCGAGCCTTCGACAACAACGCTCCATCCACCTGATACGGTGCGAAAAGCCGCTTACGTTCCGCCTCCTCACTCTCCTGTCCCATACTGACCCAAACGTCTGTATAGACCACATGCGCCCCACGCACCGCCTCCGCCGGATCGTCCGTTAACTCCAATGCAAAACCAGACGCAGGTGATGTCCCAATGACTTGCTGTACCTTTGCCGAATCAAATTGAACCTGCGACGGTGCCGCTATCGACATTTTCAAGCCCAATTTCGCCGCTGCCCGAAGCAAACTCACCGCCACATTATTCGTATCGCCAATCCACGCCAACTTGATGCCCTGAAAACGACCAAAGATTTCTAAAATCGTCATCATGTCCGACATTGCCTGGCACGGATGAGCCTGATCCGTCAGTCCGTTGATGACCGGACATGTGCTATACGCCGCCAAATCTTCAACGTTTTTGTGTGCCAAAGCCCGAAACATGATAACATCGACCATCGAACTCAATACTTGAGCGATGTCCTTGACCGATTCTCGTTTGCCGAACCCGATTTCGCTACCCAGGGACATTGCCAGCCCGCCGAGTTGGAACATACCGGTTTCGAAACTGACTCGGGTGCGTAACGATTGTTTTTCGAAGATCATTCCCATCACTTTTCCTGCCAGCGGGGCGGAGTTCTCTCCCGGTTTTATTGTTCCCTGCTTAAATTCCCGCTTAATGGCAGTTGCCAAATCGAGAATCCGGTGGAACTCTTCCGTGGTGATGTCATGTAACGTGACGAAATGTCTCATGCCTCAAGTAAGTAACAGATGAACCCATGCGAAGCCATTTGTAAGGGGAGTCATTATACCTTCTTTTCGGAAAAAGACAATGCTGAGTTATTCGTTGACTGCTTCCGGTTGCTCCTGCGTTGCCTGCGTTCCCGGTTTTCATGAATCCCCCAAAATTGCTCTTGCCGACTTTGAGATATTTCTGTACTATTCCCCGTCTTCATAGACCGACCGACTGCCGGAAATGATGAATTGGCTCAAATCTACTACATTCGTTGCCGTGTTTTTGACCGCCGCTGCGATCTTCGCAGACGATGCGACTAATCAATATAATGCGGCAAAAACAGCATTTGACAACGGACAGTACGACGTTAGACAGTATGACGTTGCGAGAACCGGTTTCGAGACCTTTCTCCGCAACTACCCCTCGCATGCCCAAGCGACGGCGGCAAGATTTTTCCTTGCCGAGTCGCTCATGTATCAGCGGCAGTATCCGCAAGCCGAAGTCTATTTTAACCAACTCGTTGCCATCGGACTCAACGACCAATATGCCCGAGCCGCACTCTTCCGACTGGCGGAAATCCCCTACTTGCAAGGGCAATTCGACATTGCCAAACCGAGACTCGAAGATTTCGTCGACAAACTGTCGCAAGACATCAATTTGCAGTTCGTTCTCTACTATCTCGGCGATATTGCGATGAGGAGCAATTCTTCTTTCGCCGCCGATGAAGCCGAATTCTACTTCGGACAGTGCGACCGAATGTTTCCCGATGGCGTGAAAAACCTCGAAAGCAAACTGGGACTCGCCTGGGCAAAAAACAAACTCGGAAGAGTCTCCGAAGCCGATGCGATATTTTCGCAACTGATGAACAGCACCAATCCCGCCATTGTGGAACAGGCAACCTATCAGTATGGAGTGGCACTTTTCGAGCGGGGAGCATGGCAAAATGCCATTAACACGTTCACCGATTTTCAACGCCGGTATCCGACAAGTTCCTATTTTGCCGATTCCCAGAGGGTCGTCGCACGATGCCGGGGACGGCTCAACGATTTTGAAGGAGCGTTGCAGATACTCGCTCAAATTGCCCAGCCGACTCCCGAAGATATGATGTTGAAAGTCCGGTGCCTCTACGGACTCAAACGAATGCAGGAAGCAAAGACTGCTCTCGACGCAGTCAAGGGGATCGCAGGAGCAAACTACCGGGACGAAATCGCGCTGCTGGAATCGGTCTTTCTTGCCGATCAAAAGAATTGGGGAGCAGCGATTGCGCTGTTAGAATCAGTTTTGATGCCGCAATACGATGCCGTCAACAATCGGATGGTGGTCAATTATCTTTCGACTCCAATGGTGTCGGGAAAGAAATTGAGCGAAGAGGCGTTTTTTAGGGCTTGCTCTCACTTGGCAGTAGCGTATGCAAACAACCGGCAAGCGGACAAGGCGAACGCTCTTCTGCAAGAGATGCAGGGACAGGCGGCACTGTCGGGGAACCTTCGACTTACGACGATCTGTACGGACACGGCGACTCAGTTGGCGAGCATCGGAACGTCGCCGAATAGCGGTGGTTCTAACAATTCCTTTGCCAATCGTGGCAATCGAAACAATCAGCAACAATGGAGTCCCACTACCGGTCAAGGGAGCGTCAATCAGAATCAATCGATTTTGACATCGGGTACCGATTTAGAAAAATTTTTGCGAGCAGACCAACTTTACCGAACGAAAAACTACGCCGCGGCAGCCCAGCAGCTTGAACAGATTTTTTTAGGATACTACAATCAAACCGTCACTCCGAAACAGTATGTCATTTTCTATAATGTAACCGGTGCTGCCGGGTCGTTGGACGAAAACACATTTGCGAAAGCCTGCTCTATGTTAGCCCTCTCCAAGGCGCAACTTGGAGACCACGAGCAGGCAAATGCCGTTCTTGCGACGTTTGCTTCGAGAATCCGCATGAACGATCCGGTACAGGAAAATCTGTTGCGGGAAACCTACGATCAACTGGCGGTGTTAGCAAAGGGCGGCACAACGACCGGTACGACTGGCACGCCGTCGCTTCTCTCCGATGCCGATCAACGGCGATTACTCCGAGAAGCGAATTCATTCTTCCGGCAACAGCGGTACGATCAGGCGGACGTAAAGTTGACGGAACTGGTTACGTCCAATCCTGTCGAATCGGTTTTAACCGAAGCATTATTTTTGCAAGGAAAGACTGCCTATCGGCTGGGCAGGGAGCAGGAAAGCATCAGGATTTTGGAGCGGATTACGGATGAGTTTCCGGGCTCGACCGAGTATCCCGAAGCGTTGTGGGGGCTTGGTTTGTACTACGAATCTGGCGGCGACTCCTACCAGGCGGTCGAGTATCTTCAGATTCTAGCGGACAGATTTCCGAACTTCAAGCACATTGACGGAGCGTTGTATTTTCTGGCAGTGGACGATATGGCGAACAGCAATGGTCGCAAGGCGGCGACGTATTTGACCCGGGTGCATCGCAATCACCGCAATGGTTCCTATTGGTCGCATGCGGCTTGGACATTGGCTTACGAGGCGTACAAGAAAAAGCAGTATTCGCAGGCGGAGGCGTACGTACAGGAGATTCTTCGGAATGGACCGGACGTTGTCGTTTTGGACAGAGTGTTGTACTTGCAAGGCGAGTTAGCCCTTCGTCGGGACGATTTCCAGACGGCGTTTTTGGCGTTTCGGGATGTGGTGAAACTCTATCCCGACAGTCCGCTGACTTCTTATGCTACCAAGAACGCTCAAGTTGCCGCAAGCAAGACGGCGAACGTGAACTAAAGCGGTGTCAAGAATTGGTTTTAAATACCTGCCGGTTCCGCCGGTCGTACCGATAAGTCCGGCTATGACAATAAAATCGGTCAGACCGGTTAAACGAATGATACGAGTCAAGCGGATAGCACCAGATTAGACGAAAAGACGGAATGTAGGAAGGATAACACATATTTTCAATTATTCCACCATACTGTCCGAACTACGTGAATGAGAACCTATACCAAAATTTGGTCTTATGTTTGCATATACACGTTTTCTCGCAGTTGCCTTCGCCGGTCTGGGAATTGTCCTGTCGTTTTACCTGACAAGTTCACCCGCCTGGGGTAAGGATTTGTTTTCGACTCTTCGTTCCATCAAAGTCCAAACTGTCAAAACCGATGAGGAAGCCAGTGGCGGCTCGGCGCAGTCGTTGCATAGTCATGCAAGAACGTATGCCGACAACAAAGATGGAAACAAAGCCAACACCTACTATGGTCACGCACTCAAAAATGCGACTCCGCAACAAACTCCTGCGATTGCCGCCGACTATGCCGCCCATTTGATGGAGACCGGCGATTTGCGGAAGGCAGAACTCATATTGAAACAAGCACTCACCCAATCGCCGGACGACGAAAAACTGGCGAGAATGCTTGCCCGATGTTTGGTTCGGCAAGAGAAAATGATCGAAGGACTGCGATACTTCCAAATGGTAGGTACCGAGGCAGAAGCCAAGGCAGAAATAGCGGCTATCTATCGGGAACAAGGCAACACCGGCATGCTGGCGGCAGTCGAACGAAAATGGGGAACCACTGCCACGGCAAGACCAGAAGTGAGTCCCGATGTGAGACCGGAACCTGTTCTCGTAGCGGTTCGACCAACACCGTCACCGTCATCCTCGCCAGTGCTATCGCCGCCAGTGTTGCCTGCAAAGACAACGGCTCCGCCGGTGCCGACGCTGGTTGCCCGCTCGACTCCGCCGCCAACTGCCGTTGTTCCCGCTCCCACAGAACAAACGGTTTCCAAATCGACATTGTCTAGTGCAAAGATTCCGATACCGGTTCCGAATGCATCTCCGCAACCGATGACGACACTGGCAATTGCACCGAAACCGGCATTATCAATGCCAACTTCCAAAGTGGTTGCCCCATTGCCGCCGCCAGTACGACGGGCATCAGAGAACAGCGAGACTGCGAATTTTGCACCGGTCACGTTGCCAACAACACCAACGTCGGTACTGGCTCAATCGGAGACAAAGGTGCCAGCCCGACCAGCGACGGGAGTGAAGCCGAGAAAACACTACGTTGTTGAATCGGGAACATCGGCGGACTTGGATGCCCTCTTCCCCATCAAACCGGTCACCGCAATGATGCCGGTGAGAAGATAACAAAGTGAATGTAGGCGTGAACACCGACGCGGTCGCCGCCGTTGCCGACAGACTTGCCGGTATGTTTTACGGCATCGATGGCATCCCGCAAGAATGGCTCCATCAACTCGCCCGACGGGACTATATCGAAGAACTCTGTGAGAATTTTTGCTGGTCGTGGAGTCAATATGAAGGCGAAGAAACTGGTTAAATGAAATGAAAATTTACGAAATAGTATAGGGTTCGCGTTGCTCCCGGCTTTGCATCGACTGGGCTTCGGCATCGTCGACGATTTCCTCGTTGACGGGGTCCCACTGCAACTTGCGTCCGCCAAGCCGAAGAGAAATGTTCGTCAAATGACACAACGTAATGCTGCGATGTTCCACCGCCGCTGAAGCGACCGGCTCTTTCCGGGAACGCGCGCAATCGAAGAAGTTTTCCATGTGAAACGCTGTCGAATCATGAGTTGTCCCCAACGGAGCGCGATGCGGTGCCCGCCAAGCATCGTCCGGTAACGGATTCTCTGCGAGTTCATCCACCGGTCGTCCGTAAACACCGCCGCGATTGACGAAGACTCGCCCCTTTTCTCCGACGAACATAATGCCGTTACGGTTGCAGTTCCGAACTTCTTCGGGGCAGTCTTCACCGAACATCCAATCGAGTTGCTCTTGGGACGTTTCGACATGGGCATCCACCGCTCCGTAGGTCGCTTTTTCGCCGATGGCGGCAGAGTACAGAACCTCCAAGCCGTCGGCATAAACCATTCGGGAAAAGAAGCGATCCGGCGTATTGTAGCAATCTACCTGTCCCTCATTCGGAAACAACGCACGCGCCTCAACGGAGACCGGTCCAGAATGTTCCTGATTGATTCCCCATTGTGCAATGTCCACGTGATGATTGCCCCAGTCGGTAACAATTCCGCCAGCGTAGTCATACCACCAACGCCACACGCCGTTAATCCGATGTTTGGAAAACGAAGCAAGCGGTGCCTGCCCTTGATAGAGGTCCCAGTCGAGTCCTTGGGGAATCTCTTCGGGAGGATAGGGACCTCCCTTTGTCGTAAAAAACGGCACCGCAACATAGACGGCAGTCAGTTTTCCGAGCCGACCATTGCGGACGAGTTCGATTGCCGTCTGGAAAAGATTGTCGCTGCGCTGTTGCGTACCGGTTTGAAAGATGCGTTTCGTTTCCTCGACGGTTTTGCAAAGGAGTTTTCCTTCGTCGATGGTCAATGTGAGCGGCTTCTCACCGAAAACATCCTTTCCAGCCCGGAGTGCCTCGACGTTGATTTTTGTGTGCCAATGATCCGGGGCAGATTGAATCACGACATCGACATCTTGGTTGTCGATCACTTGTCGATAATCTTGCACAATGACGGCATTTTCTGCGTTGATTCGGTTCTTGAACGCTTCGGCATGCCGGAGATCGGCATCGCAGATCATCACGACATCTCCGTGTCTTGCGGCGAGAGCCGAGACTCCGCTTCCTCGTCCTCCGACTGCGATGCAGGCGATCCGAAGTTTGTCCGAAGGAGATTGTGCCTTAGCGGACAAGGTCGGCAGGGAACATGTGGAAAGAGTTGCGATCAGTGTCGATGCACGTTTCAAGAAATCGCGACGGTGTTGCATGGGAAATTTGCGGAAGTTAGGATGTCGTTCGAGGCACTCTAAGATACCATCGGCAAGCCCTTTTTGCAACGGGGTGGCTCGCGAATTTGCGATGAATCGCGGTCCGTTAACAAGTTTTCGCCATGAAAGTCGGGAACGTAGTGCAGCGGAGCGACCGGATCAACCCGCCGATTGATCCGGTCGCTCCGGCTTTTATGGGGAATTGCAACCATCTGCAACCACCCGCTGATAATCCTAACCTGCCGTAAAATTAAGGACTTACGGCTTATCCCTGTCTAACTCTTGTCTTTCATTTCC
>Ga0123353_10010834_pt1 | contig 12764 bp, 10 predicted proteins | sample TergutLab28metaG_3_FD_92763 | JGI IMG/M metagenome (GOLD analysis project Ga0123353, IMG submission 92763) | Labiotermes labralis P3 segment gut microbial communities from Petit-Saut dam, French Guiana - Lab288 P3 | ecosystem: Host-associated > Arthropoda: Insects > Digestive system > Gut ...
CTGCAACCATAGCAACGGGGTTCCCTGAAAGCGTCCCAGCCTGGTAGACCGGCCCCGTCGGAGCGAGGTGTTCCATTACCTCACGCCTGCCGCCAAACGCGCCGACTGGGAACCCGCCGCCGATGATCTTCCCAAGCGTCGTAAGGTCGGGGACCACCCCGAAGCGTTCCTGCGCCCCGCCGAAGGCCACCCTGAAGCCAGTGATGACCTCGTCGAAGATGAGCAGGGCCCCATGCGAGTCACAGAGTTCGCGCAACCCCTCAAGGAAACCGGTTGCGGGGGGCACAACGCCCATATTGCCAGCGACCGGCTCGACGATAACAGCTGCGACTTCCCCGCCATCCTCGGCAAAGGCCGCACGGACAGAGGCTAAGTCGTTGTAGGGCAACACGACCGTGTCCTTGGCAGCACCCTTCGTGACACCGGGCGTGCTCGGGATGCCTAAAGTGAGCAGACCGCTTCCCGCGGCAACCAGCAGCGCGTCGGAATGGCCGTGGTAGTTGCCGTCGAACTTGATGACCTTCTCGCGTCCGGTGAACCCGCGCGCGAGCCTGATGGCGCTCATCGTGGCCTCGGTGCCGCTGGACACAAAGCGCACCATCTCGATGCCGGGCACCGCGTCGGCCACGGCCTCGGCGAGCTCGACCTCGACCTCCGTGGGAGCCCCGAACGATGTCCCGCGCGCAAGCTGGCCGCGCACCGCGTCGAGCACGCGCTCATCGCCATAGCCAAGGATCATCGGCCCCCAGCTCCCCACAAAATCGATGTACTCGCGCCCATCGACATCGTAGATGCGGCTCCCTTTTGCGCGCTCGACAAACCGCGGTTCGATCCCCACGCTCTTGTATGCACGAACCGGCGAGTTCACCCCGCCGGGGATAAGCCTGCTTGCCGCCGAGAAGGCCTCGGCGGAAGTCATCGAGCCCATGAAACTCCCCTTTCCGTCAGTTATTCTCGTAACCCGGAGGCACGTATGCGCAGTACGGCTCCGCCTCAAGGTAGTCGCCCGTAAGCTCAAGCGCCCGCGCCCGGCAGCCGCCGCAAACCGCCCGGTACTCGCAGGCACCGCACTTCCCCTTAAGGAGCGAGTAGTCGCGCAGGTCGTTAAAGACCTGGGACTTCTCCCATATCGCCGAGTACGGCTGCTCCTTCACGTTGCCAAGCTGCATGTCGAAATACCCGCATGGCTGGATGTCGCCCACGTGGCTGATGAAGCTGAATGTGATGCCGCCCAAACAGCCACGCGTCATCGCGTCAAGCCCATATTCCTCCCGGGTCACCTTCTTGCCCTCGGCTTTTGCGAGCTGTCTGATGATACGGTAATAATGTGGCGAGTCGGTGGGCTTGAAGTGGAGAGGGCTTGTTTTTTGCCGATGGTACGCCCACGTGAGCACCCGTTCGTACTCCTCGGGAGGCAGCTCCTTGTCGAGCAGGTCTGAGCCTCGCCCGGTAGGCACCAGCATGAAGATATGGAACGCGTCCACGCCGAGCGACTCGGCAAGGTCGTGCACCTCCTCGATCCTGGCAGCGTTCTCCGTAGTGACGGTCGTGTTCACCTGCACACCGACCCCATGGCGCTTGGCGGTCTTGATCCCCTCGATCGCCTCGGCGAAACACCCCGGCTGACCGCGGAACGCATCATGCTCGGCCGCTGTAGGGAAGTCGATCGACACCGAGATGCGCGGGATGTTGTGCGCGGCCATCTTCCCGGCGATCTCATCGGTGATGAGCGTGGCGTTAGTGCCGATCACCGGCATGCATCCTTTCTCGTGGCAGTAATCCACGATCTCCCAGATATCCGGACGCATGAGCGGCTCGCCGCCGGTGAGGATGATGATCGGGTTCGAGATGGTTGTGATGTCGTCGATGACCGCTTTTATCTGGTCGAGGGTGAGCTCGCCGTGGTAGTGCCCGAACTCGGCGGCCGCACGGCAATGCGCGCACGAGAGGTTGCACGAGCGGGTGATCTCCCACGCGATGATGCGCGGTGCCTTGATGCCTGTGCGCTCCTGGAAGGCTGCAGCTGCCTCGCCACCGCCGGGGCGAAAGCCCACACTGCGTGCGCCGCCGTGGCGCTGACGTGGCACACCGCCTGGATGCCCGCCCGTCGGCACCGCCACGCCGACCTCGCCGCAGCCGACCTGGGCGGCGGCAAGCTCCTGCTCGGCGGCCTGGGCAGCAGCCTCGGCTGCGATCCCAGCGGCGGCCTCGGCTGTGGCAAGCTCCTGCTCTGAGGTCATGCTTTCCCCGAATCCGCGGCAAGCCATCTGGCCGCATCCTTGGCGTGATAGGTGAGGATCAGGTCGGCACCTGCCCGGCGCAGGGCTGTAAGCGTCTCAAGGACGATGCGTTTCTCGTCGATCCATCCGCGCTCGGCAGCCGCCTTTACCATCGCATACTCACCGGAGACATTGTATGCGGCCGTGGGGTAGCCGAACTCGTCCTTCACGCGCCTGATGACATCCATGTAGGCGAGGGCGGGCTTGACCATGACGATGTCGGCACCCTCCTCGATATCAAGCGCCGTCTCGCGAAGCCCTTCCTCGGCGTTGGCGGGATCCATCTGGTACTGGGAGCGATCCCCGAAGGCCGGTGCCGAGTCAGCGGCATCCCGGAAAGGCCCGTAGTAGCCGCTCGCGTATTTGGCCGAGTACGCCATGATCGGCACGTCCGCGTACCCCTCGGAGTCGAGCGCCTCCCTTATCGCGCCGACACGACCGTCCATCATGTCGCTCGGAGCGACCATGTCGACCCCGGCCTCCGCATGCGAGACAGCCTCTTTGGCAAGCATCTCAAGCGTCACATCGTTGAGCACATACCCGGAGTCGTCCAAGATCCCGCAGTGGCCATGGTCGGTGTACTCGCACATGCACACATCGGTTATGACGTAGAACCCCGGGTCATGGGTCTTGATAGCGCGGATCGCCCGCTGGACGATGCCGTCAGGATCATACGCCTCGCTCCCTACAGCATCCTTGCTGCTTGGGAGCCCGAATAAGATGACCGCCGGCACGCCGAGCCCCCGAAGCTCGTCGATCTCGGCAGGAAGCTGGTCGACCGAGAGCTGGAACTGGCCCGGCATCGACGGGATCTCGTCCCGCACTCCCTTGCCGGGCTTCACAAAGAGCGGGTAGATGAGGTCGACCGGGTCGAGCGCGGCCTCACGCACCATCGAGCGGATAGTCGCATTTGCACGCAGACGACGCGGTCGGTATTGCGGAAAACGCATCATGCCTCCTTGAGTGAAGCCGAATGGTACGCGCTAGTCGACGAACTGCTCAACCGAGACATCCTCGAGCTCGGATCCCTCGGCAGCATCAGCGGCGGCGGCGATGTCGTTGTCGTCGTCGGCAACCCCTCCAGCAGACCCTCCAGCAGCCCAGCCGGACGCGGATGCCGGATCCGCAGCGTCATCGTCTTCCTCGGCAAGATCTGGGCGCAGCTTCCCGCTCCGCCCGACCCCGAGCTGGTAGTTCACCCAGCGCTTATACTGCCACACCGCATAAAACAGCAACACAATGATTCCCAGCCAATAGAGAAGCTGCGCGAAAAAAAGCAGTATCTGCCCGTTGACCATCATCCATCCATATACCCCAGAGGGTGCCTCATAACCATAAGGATCCATGTGCGTACCTTCCTCCCAAAGCGGTCAGGCTCCAGAACAATAGACCTTCCGGAATAGCCGAGCAGCCAGCGCAAACTGACGCTGCCATCCCCTATTTTAGCCGAGTGCCGTCAAATAGCGTCGTTAAATCGGCGCCAAACCTCCGGCTCCTCTGCCGATAAGCCCCTCATGCCTGCAAACCCGTCCGAGCAGAAATCCGAGGCAGTAAAGCAGCGCGTATCGCACAACTGCCCTGCCTATCAAAACAAACTTTACAAAACCATGCATTACTTTACCGAGTTTTTACAAAACCACGCCATCGATTTTACATCGCAGCGATACCATTAATCCTGTAACCCATAAGGAGGTTTGAGGATGAAAAAAGTAGTGTCGATCTGTCTTGCAGTCCTTTTGGTGGCGCTCATTGTTATACCCCTTACAGCTTGCACGAGTACCGACAAAAGCGCCCCCACGACCGGCGAGAAAGATGCAGGTGATATTACCGTCTACACCGCGCTGGAAGATGAGCAGGTTGAGGAGTACCTTGAGGTATTCAACGCAAAGTACCCCGACATCAAAGTCAACATCGTCCGCGAGTCCACCGGCGTTATCACCGCGAAACTGCTAGCCGAGAAGGACAACCCTCAGGCCGACGCTATTTGGGGAACCGCCGCATCCTCGCTGCTGGTCCTTGATGAGAACGACATGCTTGAGCCCTACGCCCCAATCGGCGCTGAGAGCATCCTGTCTCAATTTAAGTCGAGCAAATCCGTTCCGACATGGATAGGCATCGACGTATGGGAGACCGCCTTTACCATCAACACCGTCGAACTGGAAAAGCTGGGTTTGAAGGCTTCCGACATCAAGTCATATGAGAATCTGCTCCGCCCTGAGCTAAAGGGGCATATCGTTATGTCAAACCCGTCTTCATCCGGCACCGGATTACTTACCGTTACCGGCCTGCTGCAATTAAAGGGCAAGGGCACCGACGCGGGATGGGACTTTCTTGCGAAACTCCATGAGAATGTGGATCAGTATGTGCACTCTGGCTCCAAGCCGGCAAAAATGGCCGGTGCCGGTGAGACCGCAGTAGGTGTGAGCTTCGGCTACGCTGGCATCAAGCAGAAGCGTGACGGCTTGCCGGTTGAGGTTATATTTCCCACTGATGGCTCTGGCTGGGACCTGGAGGCCAACGCGTTAATGAAAAAGGATGAGATTAGCCTGGCGGCACAGACGTTCCTTGATTGGGCGATCTCCGATGAGGCAATGAGCCTGTACAAAGATAACTATCCTGTCCTTGCCAACGGCAAAGGCGGCAAATACGAAGGCTTTACGAGCGACCCTGTCGATCAGCTTATCGATAACGATCTCGCCTGGGTTGCCACCAATCGGGATAGCATCCTGGACACATGGACAGAGAAGTTCGACGGCAAATCTGCTCCGAAATAAACGCAACAGTGTGCCCACGCATAGCGGAATAGTGCGTAATGGCGCGCCCTTAAAACCGGCGCGCCATTTCTCTTACAAGGAGGCTTACCGTGGCTTTTCTAGAAGTCAGGAACATCGTAAGGAAATTCCATAAGCAGGTGGTGCTGAACAACATCAGTGCAGAGGTCGAGCAAGGTGAGCTGGTCTGCATTCTGGGGCCATCAGGGTGTGGCAAAACAACATTGCTACGCATTATCGCAGGGCTTGAGAGCGTAGACAGCGGGCAGGTGTTTATTGACGGCAAAGATGCCACGTTCCTGCCCGCCGCTAAGCGTAATTTCGGGATCGTCTTTCAGTCCTATGCCCTGTTCCCCAACATGACTGTGCTGGACAACATTCTATTTGGCTTACGTCAAAAAAAGGGGCTTTCCAAAAACGAGATGGTGGCAAAAGCCTGCGAGGCCCTGCAGCTGGTCGATCTTTTTGAACACAGGGGCAAATACCCACGTCATCTTTCGGGCGGCATGCAGCAGCGCACAGCACTAGCTCGTGCGATCGCACTCTCTCCGGCATTCTTGCTTCTGGATGAGCCCCTGTCGGCGCTAGATGCCAAAGTCCGTCAAAAACTGCGCGGTGAGATCCGCAGCATTCAGCGGAATCTGGGCATCACCACCGTCATGGTCACTCATGATCAGGAAGAGGCTCTGACTATGGCCGATCGCATTATCGTTATGAGCAATGTGGGGATAGAGCAGATCGGCACGCCACGCGAGATCTACGACCACCCTGCTACACCCTTTGTCGCTAGCTTCATCGGCACGATGAATTTTTATAAAACCGACGGAGAGACCTACGCCATACGCCCAGAGAACATCGAGATCGCCAATCGGCAGAGTCCTTATGATTTTGTGGCACAGATTAGGGCGCTGGAGTTCAAAGGGTCGATGACGCGGATTTACAGCACATTGCCAGACATGTCTGAGATCTGTATGGACGTTGCCTCAGAAGCGGCATCAGGGCTGTGCCCTGACGAGAACGGCACCGTCTTTTTACGGATGCCACAGGAAAGCTTAATCAGATACGGTAATCTCGAATACAGTAATCAAATATAGTTATGATAAGTGCAGTCAGGCAACGGCTTTCTGGATTTCGTCTGTGGCAATTCTTGGTATTGGTAGCCTGCCTTTTTGTCCTTACGGCGGTTTTGGTCCTCCCCCTGTTCTCGTTGTTCTCAAAAGCGTTTTTAAATAAATCAGGTGCGTTTGTCGGCCTTGAGAACTACATAAAGTATTTCAAGAGCCCTACTTTAAGCACATCTATAGTAAACACCGTCGAGATCTCGTTGTGGTCAACCGTCGTTAGCGTGGTATCCGGTTTTCTTTACGCGTTCGCGCTCGCGAGGACTCGAATCATAGGCAAGGGCTTTTTTAAATACACGGCTATGATCCCCATCTTTATCCCCACCGTCATTCATGCGTTGGGACTGGTATACATGTTTGGCAAACAGGGGATTCTCACCCGCGCAGGACTGTTCCCTTTTGAGCTGTACGGACGGCTGGGAATTATCATCTCGGAGATTATCTTTACTTTCCCCCAAGCCTTCTTGATGTTTTTTGTAGCACTTGAATTCGCCGACGGGCGGCTGTACGAGGCAGCGGATTCCATGGGGATACCCCCGCTCAAAAAACTGCTCAGGATCACGCTGCCGGAAATCAAGTACACGGTCATCCATGCGTTCTTCGTCTGCTTCACGTTGGCGTTCACTGATTTCGGCGCACCAAAAATCATCGGCGGTAGCTTCAACGTGCTGGCTACCGATATCTACAAGCAGGTGGCGGGGCAGTTCAACTTCAATATGGGTGCAGTAGTCGGAACCCTTCTGCTCATTCCGGCAGTGCTTTCTTTTATTGTCGATCGCCTGATAAGCAGCAAGAACGCCGGAACAATCAATGCAAAAGCCACTAAGCTGGTGATCAAGAAAAGTAAGGCACGCGACATTTTTTTCTTCGGCTTTTGCTCAGCAGTCACCCTGTTCTTTTTATTCTTGACCACCACACTGTTCATCGGCGGACTCAGTGAGAACTACCCCTATAACCTGTCATTCACTTTGAAAAACTTCCAGTTCGACAGATCCGCGGGGGGTATAGACAGCTACTTCAATTCGCTGAGAATGGCACTGTCTACGGCGACGTTCGGCACCGTGTTCGTGTTCATCTACGCCTACATGATGGAAAAAGCCAGCGGGTTTAACGGGCTACGGAAGTACGGTAAGTTGCTTTCCGTTTTGCCATTGGCACTACCAGGCATGGTTATCGGGATCTCCTTTATCTTCTTTTTCAACAGTAAAGACAATCCACTGAATTTCATATACGGCACACTCGCCATTCTTGTCATTTCCAACATCCTGCACTACTTCTCGGTGCCGTTCCTGACGGCAAGCGGCTGTTTGAAAAAGCTGGACAAGGAGTTCGAGAGTGTTGGCGACAGCATGGACGTTCCGAGATGGAAAACGTTTCTCCGAGTAAGTGTCCCACTTTCCCTGCCCGCTATTTTAGAGATCTGCATGTACCTTTTCGTCAACGCCATGGTCACGGTATCAGCAGTGGTGTTCTTGTACGGCGCGAAATTCAAAATCGCCTCGATCGCTATCACGCATATGGAGGAGGCGGGAAATTTTGGCCAGGCAACAGCTATGAGCCTGCTGATACTGCTAATCAATGTGTTGGTTCGGATCCTTTATGAGACGGCTGTCGGAGTCATCAGACGTAAGACGAGTAGAAAAGAGGGCGTGGTATGAGAATGTCACATGCAATCACAATGATCATTCTGGATTGGGCGGGAACCACAGTGGATTACGGTTGCTTTGCCCCAGTGGACGCTTTTGTCTCGGCGTTCACCTATTTCGGGATCACTCCTACGATGGAGGAGACCCGGGCTCCAATGGGAATGCCCAAGCGGGCACACATCGAAAAGATGCTCACGGGCAAACGCTTGACAGCGCTCTGGAAAGAAACGTATGGCAGACCGCCCACGCAAAAGGATGTCGACAAGATCTATGACCAGTTCGAGCCGACACTCTTCGAGGTGCTTGTCTCTCATGCCGATCCACTGCCCGGCGTGCTCAGCGCTGTCGCTGAGATCAGAGGAATGGGTATCGCTATCGGTTCCACCACCGGCTACACACAGGAGATGATGGATGTGATCGTGCCGCTGGCAAAGGAGAAGGGGTACGCGCCTGATTGTATCGTCTGCCCGGACGAGACCGGGGGCATCGGGCGACCATACCCCTACATGCTTTGGCACAACCTGGAAGCACTAGGCGTCTCATCTATCGGTGAGGTGCTGAAAATCGGTGACACCGCCGCTGACATGCAGGAAGGGAGGAATGCCGGTTGCCTGTGCGTAGGCGTTTTGGAGGGCTCCAGCATGCTTGGGTTGTCCGAGAAGGAGCTGGCAGAAAGCGACCAGGCAGACGTGTCCGCCCTTTTTGAAACCGCTGATCAAAACTACAGGAAAGCAGGGGCGGATCATGTGATCAAAGATATCTCCGCCCTTCCGGGATTGATCAAATCGCTAAATGAAGGAACGTTGGATAGAGAACGCTGAATGAAAAGCGCTGAATAGCCAACGAGCACTGAGCGAAGGAAGGAGCCAGAAGGCTATGCATGATTTTATTCCTGACAACCCATACATCCTCTTGACACCGGGGCCGTTGTCTACCTCGAAAGGCGTTCGAAACGCCCTTCTTCGGGACTGGTGCACTTGGGATGCCGATTACAACATAGACATCGTGCAAAACATCCGTCGTCGTCTGGTCGCTCTGGCAACCAACAGGACGAGCGAGTACACCGCCGTATTAATGCAAGGCAGCGGCTCTTTCTCGGTCGAGGCCACACTAGGAAGTGTAGTGCCGAAGAACGGCAAAGTCCTGATTGTCACTAACGGCGCGTATGGTAAGCGCATGGTGCAGATGGCCGATGCGCTACAGCTGGATTACGTTGAGTACGCCCTGCCAGAAATAGCAGCTCCTAAGCCCGATGAGATCGCCTTGCTGCTTGACAGGAACCCTGGCATCACCCATGTGGCAATGGTGCATTGCGAGACCACAACCGGGATGTTGAATCCGCTGGCAGGTATTACCCGCATTGTTAAAGAGCGGAACAGGGTCTTTATCTTGGACGCTATGAGTTCTTTTGGCGGGATCCCTATAGATGCGGGCGTTTTGGACATAGACTTTTTGATCAGTTCCTCCAACAAATGCATCCAGGGTGTCCCCGGTTTTGCCTTCGTGATCGCCAAGCAAGACGAGCTGCAAAAAAGCGCAGGTAACGCCCGTTCGCTTTGCCTGGACCTATATGGCCAGTGGAGGGAAATGAACGCATCCGGCAAATGGCGTTACACCTCCCCCACGCATGTTGTGCGAGCGTTTTACCAGGCGTTGGACGAACTGGAAGCCGAGGGCGGCATCTCGGCTCGGCATGCCCGATACCGAGAAAACCAGAGGCTTCTGGTGGAAGGCATGGCTGATCTGGGATTCCTGGCGCTGCTTGCGCCTGATCTGCAGTCTCCGATCATCACTTCATTTTTATATCCTTATCCCGATTTCGACTTCCGTGCGTTTTACCAGCAGGTCAAGGCAGAAGGATTCGTACTGTATCCGGGAAAGATCTCTGAAGCTGACACCTTCCGGGTCGGGAATATCGGCGAGGTGTACCCTGATGATGTTCGCAGGTTGTTGGGCGTGATCCGAAGGATAGGGACTGCATCAGAAGTCAAAATCGACGCGTGAAGCCAAAGCAGGCTGTTTTTGGCAGGTGTGACTTTTACACAACCTTTATCCGATAGATTACTGGTATCTCAGTGCCTCAATAGGATCAAGCTTGGCGGCTCGGCGGGCTGGCCAGTAGCCAAAGACAATACCAATGAGCATGCATACTGCAACGGCAAGCAGCACGGGGCCAAGCGTTAAGGAGGCGCTGAGAAGGCCAGTCGCATTAACCAGCGCCGCAATGCCCCATCCTACGACGATGCCGACAAGTCCGCCAAGCGAGGTCAAGACAACAGACTCGACGAGAAAGAGCAGCGTGATGTTGCTCGGCGTTGCCCCGATCGCCTTGCGCAGACCGATCTCGCGAATGCGCTCGGTAACGGTAGTAAGCATCATGTTCATGATGCCGATACCGCCCACGACAAGCGAGATACCGGCTATGGCCGCTAGAAGCGCGGTAAGCGTATCGGTAACACTTCCGGCCATTGAGAGAAGACCCGACATGTTCATGATGCTGAAGTCTGCGTCCTCGGAACCGGTGAAGCCATGGCGGGCCCTCAGCACCGCCTCTGCTTGCGCGGACACCTGCTCCATGACGCTCTCGCCCGCACCTACCACATAGATGTTCGTGTACGGGCCTTTGCCGGTCAACGCATTGGCAGCCGCGCTAATAGGAACGTAGACGGTAGTGTCAGAGGTCAATGACTGCACTGCACCGCCACCGGTTGACGAGGTGATGCCGATGACGGTGAAGACCACGCCACCGATGCGCATCTGTGTGCCCAGCGTGTCACGCGCCGAGGTGTTCTCACCCCACAGCTTCTCGACGGTACCAGGAGAGATCACAGCGACATGGGCGGCAATAGCGTCCTGGTAGTCATTGACAAAGCTACCGGCTTCAATCTCGATATTGCGCATCTCGGCGTATTGCGGGCTAACGCCAATAACCTGAGACGACACGCTGGTGCCATCATACACCAGGTCAAAAGAGCCAGCACGCGTCGCTTGAACATCTGTGACGTTAGGAACACTGCGCAAGGCGTTAACATCGTCTTGCGTAAGCCCGTCGCCGGATTGTGCCATATTGGTGACGGTCGCCAGGTTCGTGCCGACACTGCGGATCTGGTCCTCAATGCTCTGCTTTGAGCCCTGACCTATGCTGACAAGCCCGATGACCGAGCCGATGCCGACGACAATGCCAAGTATCGTGAGCACACTCCGGGCTTTGTTGGCAGAAAGCGAACGTAGGGCTTCGAGGAAGATGTCGAGAAGGCTCATGTGCGATCGCCCTCAAGAAGCTCGCCGTCTTTAATATAGACGGTGCGCTGTGCCTGTCTCGCAATACTTGACTCATGCGTGATAAGGATGATGGTCGTCCCCTGCGCATGAAGGTCTTTTAACGTCTCCAGCACCGCTTCCCCAGTCTTTGTGTCGAGATTGCCTGTCGGCTCGTCCGCAAGCAGGATGGAAGGGTTGTTGACAAGCGCACGGGCGATAGCGACACGCTGCATCTGCCCACCGGAAAGCTCATTGCTTTTGTGGTGGTACAGCCCCTGCTCGAGACCTGCACGACGAAGTGCACTCTCTGCTTTCGCATGACGTCTGCTCCGGGGGGTATTGGTGTATTCGAGCGGTAAGATGACGTTTTTAAGCACCGTTGCACGCGGCAGAAGGTTAAACGACTGGAAAACGAACCCGATCGTGTGAGCGCGCAGACCTGCAAGTTGGGCCTCATCGCAATCACCGATGTCATTGCCGGCAATGCGGCAGGTGCCGGCTGTGGGGCGGTCGAGCAGGCCGATGATGTTCATGAGCGTTGACTTGCCTGAACCTGATGGCCCCATGATTGAAAGGAACTCGCCCTGCTCAACGTTTAACGTGACACCACGCAAAGCATCCACTTCGCCCGCCGCTGTATAGTAGGTCTTTGAGATATTGCCGAGTTCGACTACGGGTGCGCGTGCAGGTGCGGACACCGCGGGCATCGATGCTGTGGGTGCAGGTGCGGATGTCATTTGTCACCCCGAGGCGGCTCTTGACCTGTGGCACCTCTGCCGGAGTTGCTCGGCTCCGGATCGGATCTGCGACGGATTGTCGGTCCGGAGCCGCCGTCCATCATTCGGTTCCCCATGATCCCGCCACCACCCGAAAGGCTGTCACTCACCCTGCCGGTCACCACGACATCCCCCTCACGAAGTCCTGATACGACCTCGCTATAACTGTCATTGGCAAGACCGAGCGCAACTTTTTGCGGCTCCGGCTGCGCTGCGTTCCCGCTACGCGCCACCACCCGCACAAAGTAGCCGCCCCGTTGATCGCCTTGGAGCGCAGTGTTGGGCACAAGGAGCACATTTTTTGCAGTGTCTAAGATTATCTTGCCCGTCGCGTTCATCCCTGGTCGCAAACGCGCGTCAGGATCCGCGAGTTCCACCGTGACCGAGAACATGACTAACCCGCCCGAGGCCGTGCCAGTTGGAGCCACAGCGGTCACCTTCCCCTCGGCAGTAAGCTCGGGAAAAGCGTCAAAGGTCACCTCGGCATCCATGCCGACCTTGACACTGTCCACCTCGGCCTCAGTGACATCGATAGCAACGAGCATCGCATCGCTGTAGCTCGAGATCTCGACCGCTGCCGTACCACTGCCGCCACCAGGATTGCCGGTTGCGCTGTTGCCCCCTGCGCCAGAAGAGCCCCCGCTCACCGTGTCGCCCTTTGCGATATTGACCGCGGTCACTATGCCGTCGGCTGGAGCCGCGACGATGCTCTCACCTAAGGCATCCAACGCGTTGTCGTAGTCGTTCCGTGCATTTGTAAGATTTGCGTTCGCGTTCGCTATCTCGGCCTTTGCCGCCGCAATAGCGCGGTCCTTGTTCGCCCGCTGCTGAGCCACTTGACGTTCGGCAGCTCTTACCTCCGCCGATGTCGGGGGTGTCAGCCCGCCTGTACCCGTGCCATCAGTGTCGC
>Ga0123353_10010835_pt1 | contig 12763 bp, 10 predicted proteins | sample TergutLab28metaG_3_FD_92763 | JGI IMG/M metagenome (GOLD analysis project Ga0123353, IMG submission 92763) | Labiotermes labralis P3 segment gut microbial communities from Petit-Saut dam, French Guiana - Lab288 P3 | ecosystem: Host-associated > Arthropoda: Insects > Digestive system > Gut ...
GCCAGCGCCAGTTTAGCATCATGGCTATTTGGGATCCTGTGAGCGGGACACTCTTCCCAAGTGGCAATCTCTAAAACCTCTTCCAATGATAACAGCGGATTTTTCGCATATGTATAGAAACTATCAGTCAATTCCGGACCCATCTTATTTTCCAACAGCTCGCGTTGGATTACTCCGTCATTGCTATACACGATATTAGATATTTGCTCCCAGCCACGAGGATCTATCGCCCATTTCGGAGGCGTTTCTTCATCATAACTTGAAAAGAAAGCTTGGTCTTCATAGGTTGCAACAAACGAAGAAACAACCGGGTGGATATTAAGACGACCAGGATTTATTCTGCTTTTTTCTGATGCCCATTCCAACCATTCCGGCACATTCAGCTCAAGATGGATGTGAGCGACCATACGGCGGAATAGCGGCTCTGGCATATTGTAGGCCGCTCCTGATTCTTCCCTGCTATTACCAGCTAATACAACAACAGCATTATCTGGCAATTTACCTTTGCTTGGACTGATGGACTTTTTCAAAACAATATGGAAGATAAGACTTTGTGTTGTAGGTCTTGCATTGGTTACCTCATCGATAAACAGAACGTGCTTTTTCTCTGGTTCAGATTCACATTTACGACAAAGCTCGATATACCAATCTGGAGCAACCCATCGACCTCCGAACTGTTTTTCGTCATCAGGAAGGCCGACAGCACCGTTCGGGTATATGACCTTGCCCACGATATCCTCTGGCAGCACACCATTATACAGAGGAATAGCCGTCAAATCCGGATCAATATCCTCAATACGACGAGTTTTGCCGATGCCGGAAGGGCCATGCAGCATGAAAGACATAGAATGTTGGATATAGAAATTAATCTGGTTTTTAGTAGGCAGCGGCGTATCTTCAACCTGTATGCCATAGCGGTTGTGGAGTTTGGCTGGTTCTGTATTTTCGGCTTCTTGTGCTAGATTTGCAGTTTGATTCGGCAGCATTTCTCCTGAGAACGTGTCATTTATATATGACTTGATAACTGTTTCCTCAAGGTTGCCGTTGTAGTTCCCATTTGTATCAAATGGGATGCCGGAAAAGAGTCCTAACTTTGTGACCCACCGGCCACTTTCATCAATCAGCCATTCAATAGGTTGAACCTTAACCCAATAGGCCTCATCCTTTTCCACCTTGCGGTCGTTTGACAGGATAGAATTTCCACTATACGGCATTCCTTCTAAGCGGATATATTCCATACCGTTCAGTTCATATTCTGGGCTTTTAATAGGTTTAAAATCCCCATATGGGCTGGAATAAAAAGTATATCCCTTACCGGTTGGCTGAAGTAGACCTTGTTCCCAGTTGACTTCCAAGAGGTTACTGATACTATCATCGGCAACTGCCTGTGGGCATTTTCCAAATATCCCAATCTTGACAGTGTTACCATTTTTCAGCTGTACTTCCTTCACTTCCACTTCATGAGGAGGGATTTTAGATGTTTCTTCTGGCGGCAAGACGAGGCGAGAGGAGGCATAGCATGTATTTGCGGCATTGTGTGCATTCGCGGCATGTTGTGTATTTGTCTCATGACGTGCAGTCAAAGGAAAATTGATTAAATTGCCATTCGCATTGACGGCGCGGACATTCCCATAACCGTCATGTGTTGCTAAAAAAATGATGCCAGCACGGTCGGCCTCTATAGTTCTGTAATGAGGATGACTTACACAAGCACCTAAAATGATAGAATAATCGGTCAAACCAGTTTGTGTGCCATAGGCTTTTATTACTTGTAGAGCGCTCTCGCCCCACATGTTTTCTACTTTTAAAAATGTTGTTTCCATGAACCCTTGCTTTTCCGTCGTACTCGCCTCGATTAAACTTTATTTTGGGTATTTTATAAGAGAAACAGTACTTTCATGTTCTTTTTTTTATGAGAATTTAAGTGAATGTCTCTTAAAACTTCATTAGGAGTTATGCGAAATGGCTTGCTGTAATCAATAATATAGTAACAATTTGATAAAGTTAAATGTTTTCAATTGGCAAATATGTATGACCATTATGCAGTGGAGACATTTTTACAAATCCCCAAGTAATTCAGTCAATTTTAAAAAGTAAGCTGCTTGTTTTGTTGTTTGCTCACAGCATTTGACTGTTATAGCAAACGAATTCAATATTTATGAATTCCCTTCACTACTATGGCATTAGAAGAGTCGATTGACAGATTTGAAAGGGCGTATTTTTCCCTTAACGCTGTTATGACATCATTATGCGCATAGTATTAATTCGCTTACTATAGCAGGAATGGTGAACTACCAGACAATAACTTCAACTTCTTCGTCTTCCACAAGAAGATCTGTTCCAATCGGCACTCTGATAATCCCATCACTCTCGAGAAGTGTCTGAAAAGAGCCACTCACCCCGCCAACCGGCGTTGCTTTTCCATCTCTGATACGTACCGGAAAGAACTGGTCTCTCTCTTTTCGTGACGGGAGCTCTACTGCCATCTTTACGCTCTGCTTGTACTGCTTCTGACACGGACTTCCCTTCAATCCTTGAATCAACTGAGTAACGCCAAGTACCAAGATTAAAAACGCCGATGTCGGATGTCCAGGAAGTGCGATGACTGGTTTTCCACGGATAAAACGTATTACCAGTGGTCTTCCAACTCCGGTCATGATCTCGATGGTGTCAGGATCTGCAAGATGATTGATGAGATCGTTTGTAAAATCATGAGCACTCTTTGCACTCCCTCCACTTACAATCACCATATTACACATTGATGCAGACTGGTGAAGGAGAACAGAAAGGAGAGCCGGGTCATCCTTGATGATTCCATATACTTTTGATATGACACCTTGTCTTCGGAGGAATCCGGATATCAGGTATGAATTCACCTCTCGAACCTCTCCATCTCTCGGTTCTAATTTTGCAGAAATGATCTCACGACCGGTGGAGATAATTCCAACAACTGGTACCCTCCACACCTTTACTCTTGTTCTTCCGATTGCTGCAAGCACACCCAGATCCTGAAGCCGGATCGTCCAACCTTTTGGAAAAATCTCACATCCTGCTCTGAAGTCATCTCCCTTCCAAACAAGGTTTACACCTGAAGCAATCGGTTGCGTGATCACTACTGTTGTACCTTCTGCATCTGGATCAACACTTCCATGTACAACCTCATGCATCACGACTGCATCGGCACCATCTGGTATTTTCCCTCCTGTAGATACCCTCCACGTTTCTCTAAAACAATACTGAGGCGTTTCTCCATGCCCCATTGGTATCGTCCCAGCGATCTGCAAAACAACTGGTGAATCTGGTGTTGCACTCTGTGTATCACGTGACAGAACAGCAAACCCGTCCTTGAGTGATCGATTGAATCCTGGAATATCGAATTGACATATGACATCTTCTGCCAGGACGCGCCCGTCCGCTTCATGTATGGAGATCTCTTCAGGCTCGTATTGAGTACTGGATTCTCTGATAATGCGAACTGCTTCGAGAATTGAGTTCTCATTCATGTGAATATAAAATAAAATAGTCTTGGATTTATTCTCCAAGGAGCTCTTTTGCTTTCAGATAGGGATTTGTAGGAATAGTTCCCATTTGTTTATTTGCGAAAAAAGTACCTGGATGTACCTCTTTCATCTGTTCAAGACTCAGTCTGCTTACGATATCCATGGCTATTGCTTCTGATTCTTTTCCTTTTCCAGGATTCAACAAAGTGTACCCCATTCTGATATGCAATATCATTGCCGCAGTTAGCTCTTCATCTGAGAGCAGAGCAAATGGTACATACGGTGGTCTCTCATCCATAACGCATTCAACCTTTTATTGCCATATGAATTGTTGATTCACCATCTTTACTCCGCATCATACCAGTCTGGAAGATATCAAGCTGATGTTGGGCACAGATCTGCTCAAACTCCTCCTGACTACTGAGGGTGCTGTATCTCATATGAAATGCCAGCTCCAGTTCACAAAGTCCTTGCATCCCAGTCCCTTCTGATGGTTTGTTAAACCAGTGATTTGAGATGAAAAGACCTCCTTGAACCAAAATCTTTGCTATCTCATCAACACATGAGGAGATACATTTCCCATAGAAAGCATGTGATGCAAGCACGATGTCATATTCAGCATCTGCTGCTGTCTGTTCGATAATCGTAATTCGCTCCTCCATCCCGAATGACTTGATATTCTTCTCAAGAAGTGTCTCATATTCAGGGGTGCTGACAACGGTCGCTTTGATACTTGGGTGCATCTGACAGACAGCAATAGCATATAGCCCATGACCACGGCTCATCTCTAAGAACGTATGCGCATCTTTGAATCCTTCCCATCTGCTTACCACCATTACAGTGTTTTTTACTATTCCCCGGATTTCCTGCTCAGTTTCTGCCGCTGCCATTCCCTTTGTTTTGGGGTAAAATTCAGATTTTTCATCTGGATGCGTCAGGAAGGTTTTGAGATCATACCAAGGGGATGATTCGTTCCCAAGTTCGATAATAATATCTCCCTGATAATAGCTGCTTGAATGAACAAAGTGCAACTTCGCTGATGGAGAGAGGTAATATTCATCATGTGCTCTTCGGACGATATCGAGACAATAGAGTGTTGCCATGAATGCAGCGGCATACTCTTCTTTTATACCAGTCCCTTCACTTATCTCCTTAATCGTTGCTCGGTTTGCGTTATCCATCCAGTCAAATAAGCCAAGCTGGAGGGCAGCTCTAATTAGCATGAACTCTTTGTACACCTGTACCGGATCATCTACAAGTTCAATAATCGGCAATTCTGGTAATTTTATAAGATCTATCTGTTCAGTCATATCTTTTAATACGAAAAATTAGGAATATTCAAAAGAGATACAGAGTTACTTGAAGCAAAAAAGGAATTATGCTTTTTGATATATGTTCCCCCAGATTTCCTCTCCCTTTTTCTTCTCCTTGCGCTCACCGAGATCTCCAATATAATGGTCAAAGGTATAGATCTGACCCTCTACTTCTTTCTGAACGGTACCTACTTTCTTAAATCCTGGCAATGGGTAGAGAATATTTCCAAGTACATAGCAGTCTCCTTTTACCTGTTGACCACCGACACGTCCTTCAACATCTCCTTTAATAATCACGGTCCCTCCATTTGAGCGATTCATGACGTGAATGAATGCATCTCCTTCGATGATGATGATTCCGCCAATCATTGCGGTCCCGATATCATTTCCTGCATTTCCTTTTACACGGATTACACCTCCGCTCATTCCACGCCAGTCACCACGGTATGCACTTCCAACAAAATTGGTGGCATTACCTTCGATTGTGATCTCACCACCTTCCATTGCGATGCCAAGAAATGCATCAACAGAACCCTTGACTGTGATCTTTCCGCCCCTCATCCAAGCACCGACATACATATCAGTGTCACTGTTGATAATGATCTCGCCAGCGGTCATCAGCTGACCCCAGCGTTTCATCTTGCGAACATTTCCATTCACAATGATACGGGTCTTTTCTGCAGATTCACCTGGTTTTCCTTCAAATGTAAAGAAGTCTCCAAGTTTCCACACGGCTTTTCCTTCATGTGCAGGGAGCTCTTCGATCTCAGCGAGTGACTTTCCTGCGAAGTTGTCTGGTGAGACACTATAGCATTCGAGGTATAACTCAGGAAAGTCTTTTACAGTCATTGTTACAGTATTCATTGCTATTCCTCCTATGGTACCTCAACTTGTATCGCTTTTGGATTGTGAACGTGCTCATCGAAAACAGCATAGTTTTCAAGGTTTACCGTGTAATTCATTTGGAATTTTTCTTTAATATCGTGCATTACCTGTGCATTCTCTGCCATCTTTACATCTGTCCAGAGGGTGTACCTTGGTGGTTCTGCAACAATCTGTCCATTTTCAACAACGACAACTCCGTCTTTGATGGTGTATGCAGCGTTTTGGAATGCAGCTTCAATACACTCAGGGTCAGATGGGATGGACATTGCATCAATGTCAAATATAGCGACATTTGCATTGTTTCCTTCTTTCAAACTGCCATACATATCTAAAAAGCCAAGTGCTTTTGCAGTTCCTGCGCGTGTCATCATGGCGATCTCATAGAGTGAGAGTTCGCGGTCAAGTGATGAGATATAGGTGGCATCAATGACTTTGCTCTTGTACTTCATGGTATCAAGCGTCGCTTCACGAGCTTTTTCTGACATCAGCCACTTAATGAGACGTGGGTAGCGGGTGAATGGCCCTCCATTTGGATGGTCGGTTGTGATATGTACGCGCATTGGGTCTTTTGCATAGAGAGCGAGTTCAAGGCCGATTGCCCACTGAATGGCACTGACTTTACTGTCTTTGTCATAGATAAATGGTACAACTCCAGAGCTCGTCTCCAGCTCGACATCAACATTTGCCCACTTCAGATGATTCAGATTTGTTAAGTTATGTTCAAATGGACCATCTGCGGTCATGGTGGTTGTCTCATCCAGAGTAACTGCCCCAAGATCGATAGTGATGTTATCTACACTGTTTACATAGTCCATGACTTCTTTTGATCCAGATTGCATGTCACCCCAAGAGCTTCCATTGTAACAGAAGAATTGCAGATGTGTATTATGCATTACCTGTTCTCTTCCAAATGGACCCTTTGGGCTGTACCCTTTGGCGAGTTTCAGCGTATCGATGGTGCTACCAACGTTTCCAGGATTTCCGATATTATTTCCATGAAGATGCACTGAGTGTGGAAGACCGAGGTACTCATTTGTCTCGATTAAACCTTTGACAATCTCGGCAGGAGTAATATCAAAATATGGAACAGGATCATCAATTGTTTTACAGTTTCCTCCCCATGCCCATGCCTCACAGCCTCCAGGATTGACGACTTTAATGCCGATTCCATATGTTGACTTCAGGAGCCATGCTACATATGCGGCATTATTCTCGATCTCATGGTTTTTTAAATACTCAAAACAGAACCAGTTGTTTCCAAACACCGGCATTGCAGCAACATCAATGATTGGGGTGTCACGAAATTCTTCATGGACGTGAGGTGCAAGAAGAGGAGGCATTGCTGCTTCATTTACGAAGGTGTATCCCATTCGTGCATATGCATACCCTGTTTTCCAGGTTGTCGGGATTGAGAATCCCATCTCCATTCGCTTGCCTTCTTTGACGATTCCTCCGCGCACTTCTCCACGGAAGAGTTTGTCTTCTGGTCGCATGAAACGTCCGGTATTGACTTTTGGACCTGAAACATGGGAGTGAATATCAACACCACCTGCCATGACGGTTTTTCCGCTGGCATCGATGACTTTCGCTTTTTGGGATACTTTTGAGACGATCTTGCCACCTTTTAAAAAAATGTCTGCTTTGTCTCCTTTAATGCCCTGAATAGGATCAATTACGTACCCATTCTTTATGATAAGTTCCTGCGAGTCAGCCATCTCATGCCTCCGCTGCCATTAGTTCTTCCATTCTCACTGCGATCTTGGAGAGAAGTGTTTCATCGTCCATGACTCCTTCTGGAGGTTCTATGACCTTTCTAAACTGAATCGGAACATTGTCCATTCGATACACAATGCCTCCGGTATTAACACCACAGACACAGACCGGAATGTGGAGGTCTGAGATCTCAGTTGCCATGTTCATACTTGGATCAATGGTTACCCATGGGTGCTTTTTGAGATGCTGCACGGCAGTAATGGGGAAATGAGCGCCAGCATCGGTTCCGATATTGATAAACATATCAACTTCATCACGCATGGCCAAGTCAATAGAACTTGTCTCACCAGGGTTCATATGAGCATAGTTTTTCTTTGTGAGATCGAGACAGTATGGGAATCCAAATGTCCATGACCAGACAACACCAGGACCTGCAATATTGTAGTGCCCTCTCATTGCCATAATAGTCCATTTTGCATGTTTGTTCAGGTCTTTCGTCAGGTTGATAGCGATATCGACATTGTGGTTTCGTCCATCGGAGTGAGTCAATCCCATGCCAAAGAATATGTTTCCGTGTCTTGCGTTAACCACAATGTCTGCAACTTCTAATATCTGCTCTTTTTTAATTCCTGCAACTTCGTCCGGGAGGTCATCTGCATAGCCGTTGGCAACCATTCGGAATGCATTGAACAGGTCATAGTCATGTCCCTGTTTTACCTGGAGGTGAATGTCAGCAACATTTGCAGTGTCTGTGAATCGTGGATCGACAACGATGACTTTTCGTGCTTTTTGACCCTTTCCTGTGAAGTATCCACGTGGGAAGATAGAGTAGCGAGACATATGTCTCGGATGAGCATGTGCTGGATTTGATGCCCAGTAGATGATGACATCACATCTGTTTTTAACTTCTCCAAGTGTGCAGCTTGGATATCCGGCGTCAAAGATGCCTAAGAATGATGGTCCGTGACAGATAGTAGCACAGTTATCAAGCATACCTCCAGCGAGTTCCATCACCTGAGCAGCTGCTGCCTGCCCTTCACAGTTTGTGGATCCAAACCCGTACATGAGTGGCTTTTTCGCTTTTATGAGATGTCTTGCAGTCCAGTCGATTGCTTCTTCAAATGATATCTCTTTCATTGTGCCATCAGGCTGGCGGAGTCGTGGACGTTTGACGAGGCCTCCTGAACAAGCGTGCTTGTAAATTTCATATCCGATTGCACAGACGTTTTCAACATCGAGAATATCTTTTCCATCATCTGAAACAGTGACTATGATATCGTCACACGAACATCCACAGTATGGACATCCAACATTATCAATTACTTGAGGCATTATTGATCACCTTTCCACATTCCAACAGCTCCTTGCACGAGTTCAAGAGCACTCTTTATTCTCTCATATGGTGCAGGCACCACTGTTACTGGAAATCCACTGTACTGAGGAGCTCCTGATGACTGAGTGCGAGGGGGAACGATCTGGTTTGACCATACGCCCTGACAGATGTGACATAAGCCAGAATAGCATGTTTGACGGCCTACAATCGCTTTTACAACGACTTCTCCACATTCACTTGTGACTAAGACATTGGTATTTTTCATGATACCAAGGTCTTTCATGTCCTGTTCGTTCATTTCAATGAGACTACAGGCCTCAAAGTATTCTCTGGAGGTCTTACCGATCTCCATAGCAATACCTTCTTCGATTGCCCGTTGGGTAATCATATTTAAAGTTTTCTTATCACTCATAAGTATCGCCCGAAGAAGCTTATGATTTTTGATAGCTGTAAAACAGCGAGCACTTCACAAAGCAAATCCAGATATCACATAGGGATAGACCTTCCCGAGTTGGCTAGCCATTTCTGTGCGATTGCCAGGATACCTCTGTTCCGTAGATTAGTTTTTTCAAACATCAATATATAAACACGTCGATTCTGATCTGTTGGTTGGTTATTTTCAGGTACGCGTTTTTGAGATGTTATTTTGCAATTATGGGTAAATTGATCCTTTTTTGATCAGACTTTTTTTGGTTGTGCATCTGTTTGGATAGTTCTGTTATTATACTATATCTACACGAAAGATGTTTTTGATTATTTTTGGTTGGGTGGGGTTGATTGTGGTTGAGCCATTGTTGTCAACGATACATTAGGGCTTCACTAATTACAAGCGAATTTACAAGAGAATTGAGTGTTTTTTACGTGCCTGAAGCAATTTCAAAAAACATAGGAGTTACGCAAAAGTCAACATGGCTTAAACAGTTATTAATTGAAAATGCTTAACTGAAGTAGTTTAATAAGATATTATGATCTACAAACATGCAATTTTGCGTAAGTCCTAAAGCAAACGTGACCACAGAAAAAGAATTCATCAAAAAATAACTACAGAACGAAAGGAAAAGGTGTCACGTGAATTTGCCTCGCTGTATCTCAACCATTCTATCTGCCATCTCGCAAATATCTGACTCATAGTGAGTAACAAGCAGGCAGGGGATATCATACTCTTTGACATATGATGTCACACATTTCCGAACCAGAGCACGGGTCTGCACATCAAGCGCAGTGAATGGCTCATCAAGAAGCAAGATCTCCGGAACTGTTGCAAAGGCTCTTGCAAGAGCAACTCTTTGTTGTTGTCCACCTGACAGGTGTTTTCCTTTTATCTGAGCCAGATCAGTAATATGGAGTCTTTCCATCCATACATTCACCTGTTTTGTTGCCAATACCGAGTCCTGTCGCTGAGACACAAGCCCATATGCAATATTGTCTCGAACAGTCATATGGGGAAATACTGTTGACTTTTGGTGAAGGTATGCGCATTTCCTGTGCTCGGGCGGGATACAGATAGCTGTTTTCCTATCAAAAATGGTTTTTTCATCCAGTGAGATAAAACCTGCATCAGGATAGAAAAAACCTGCAATTGTTCGAAGAATTGTTGTTTTACCTGCTCCATTCTCTCCTTTCAGCGCTACAATCTCTCCTGCATTTACATGCAGTGATACATCTAATGTAAAACTCCGAAGTTCGGATCTAATGTTACACGTGAGCATTGCCTTCATCACCTGAAATGTATCGAACAATAAGCATAGTCACAAGTGAGATCACGATGAGAAGAATCGAAATCGTCACCGCCGTATTCATATCAGATTGCATGGATGTATAGATCGCAAGCGGCATTGTCTGTGTCACTCCCGGCATATTTCCTGCAAACATAATCGTAGCTCCAAACTCACCAAGTGCTCGGGCATATGCTAATATTGCACCTGACAACAGTCCCATTTTCGCTAAAGGAAGTGTTATCGTCCGAAATACTCTGAAATTCCCTGCACCGAGGCTTTTTGCAGCCTCTTCATAGCTCAGATCCATATGACTGAACAATGATTTTGCATGCCTGATATACAATGGAGCCGCAACGAACAGTTGTGCCATAATAACCGCTGTCGTCGTAAACGGGATATTGATTCCATATACCGTCAGATATTTCCCAAGCAAGCCAACCCTCCCATACATAATGAGAAGTGCAAATCCTGCAACCGCCGGAGGAAGTACGATTGGAAGATCAATACACGTATCAACAAACTTCTTTCCGGGATATTCAACTCTGCTTTGAATATATGCCGCAGGTGTGCCTGCAAGCAAAATAATAACTGTCGTAATCGCAGTTGTCATCAAGCTCAAGATGAGTGCATCCAGTACCTTCGGGCTTTGTACGGACTCAATCAGCAGGTCTGCATTTGTTCGGAAAAAGAGGGCAAGAAGGGGGAGTGTGAGATAGAGCACAATCCCAAGCATCAATATTCCGGTAAGAATAAAAAAGGGACTATGGGAAAAGCGGATATTATTTCCGTTATACATAGTGAAACGTGAAACAGTGTTACTTATGTGGAGGGTGTAAATCCGTAATCTGCTAAAATGCCCTGTCCAATATCTCCAAGTAAGAATTCTGTAAGGGCAGCTGCACTATCCGGATTCTTTGCCTCGGCAAGGATTGCGATACTATAATACTGAAGCTCGTTTTGATCCTTTGGAATTACAATTGACAAAAGCGAATCCTGTGCAGCAGAATATGAAGACTGATACACAAATCCTGCATCTATCTCTCCAAGTTTCACCTTTTCAACAACGCCTGGCTCTGCGACCTCGTACGTAACGGTGTTTGCAAACACTGCATCTTTCCATTCTTCTCCAAATTCATCAAGCTCTGCCATCTTGTCAATTATCTTTCTGGTATTGATGCCAACAGGAACTGCATCAGTTCCCATCGCGATCATCACACCCGGCTTTGCAAGATCTTCAAGAGAAACGATGTTTGCAGGATTATCACGTGGTACAATGACAATAATCCAATTTGAGGTCAGATCATGCACAGTTCCATCCATGAACCAGCCACCCTCAGTCATCTCTCTTGTATACCCGGCACTTGCTGAAATAAACACATCTGGCATTGCGCCGTTTTCAACCTGCGTCTTTAACTCCTGTGTACCTGCCAGATTCCAAACTGCTGCGTACTCTGGATACTGCTGCGTAAATGCTGCACCAAGATCACCAGATGCACCAGTCAAAGATGCTGCGGTAAATGTCAGCACATTTGTCTGTTCAGCAAAAGCTCCTGATGAAATACATAGCATTACGAGAATTCCTGCAGTGAGGTAAGGGGTAAGTTTACCATTTTCCATAAACAATTCCTCTAGGTACATCTTATGTAGTTCTCATATATAAAACAAATAGGATCACATTTCTGTGACCTCAATTATAATAAGTCATTATGATATGCAAACGTGCAATTTTGCGTAAGTCCTGTTTCATAATCTTTTGAAAGCTTGCACGAAGATTTAGTCACCTTCCTGCTGGCGAGGCAGGGCAGACTGGTGCATATGTACGCTCAAGCGTGAACGATGACAAAAAACTCATTTCCCATGGTGTCAGTAATGATATGGCGCTTTCTCTCCTTCGTTTTTACTCCGTCTACTTCTCTTTCCTCTGATGCAGAAGTTGTTTTAATCACTAACGTCCACTGTTTTAGGTATCAGGTTTGCTGTAGCTGTAAATTAAACCCAAGGCTGGCGACAAGTTCTCTGGTCTTTTTTGTCGTTTCAGCAATCCTCCACTCTTCATTAATTTTGACAACATGCACTCTGGAAAGGTGATCCAGTAATGCTTCGAGTGACCACTCTTTGAGTATTTGCAATTCTTTCAGTTTCGCCAAAATTCTGCATGCGATAGAAATGGTAATGTGTCCAAAGAAAGACCACGCTTCAAAACCAGCGTCATCCCGCATATAGCTTGCATCCTGCTCACATGTGTTGCGAAGAGTTTTGAAGAGTTGTTCAATATGCCACCTTATTTTATATATTTGGTAA
>Ga0123353_10010837_pt1 | contig 12762 bp, 8 predicted proteins | sample TergutLab28metaG_3_FD_92763 | JGI IMG/M metagenome (GOLD analysis project Ga0123353, IMG submission 92763) | Labiotermes labralis P3 segment gut microbial communities from Petit-Saut dam, French Guiana - Lab288 P3 | ecosystem: Host-associated > Arthropoda: Insects > Digestive system > Gut ...
CCGTATGTATTCTAGAATTTTAATATTTTAATGTCACAACATTGTAAATTTATGCTTGTCAACCGTATGTATTCTAAAATTGTAATATTTTAATGTCACAACATTGTAAATTTATGCTTGTCAACCATATGTATTCTAGAATTTTAATATTTCAATGTCACAATATTGTAAATTTATGCTTGTCAACCGTATGTATTCTAGAATTTTAATATTTTAATGTCACAACATTGTAAATTTATGCTTGTCAACTGTATTTAATCTAGAATTTTAATATTTTAATGTCACAACATTGTAAATTTATGCTTGTCAACCATATGTATTCTAGAATTTTAATATTTTAATGATACCAGTGAAAGTGATCAATACCCAGATTGGCATGCTGGACTTGTATTCCTTTGTTCCAGTAGGCTCCCTAAGGATGGCACTCCAGTGCCAAAATATGTAGGGTTTCATACTTGTTATGAATTGTACTTTATGATCTGCATTTTATTGCATTTTACTGAGTCCATTCATTAGTTGCTATAGTGAATGCAACAGTATGCGACATGTGAATGATAAACTTCAGAAGTAAACTGCTAATATTTCAAGATAATCTTGCCTGTGTTTTGAGAAATACTCTCAGAAGTCATGAGTCCTGCTCAAAAGCTGGAGGTCAGCACTTCGAGAATCTTCTATGAAACAAGGTAATGTGATAAAACTCCTGTGACAGCTGTGGTGCTCAGTGACACAACTAGTACTACACAGCTTACTACATGACTTTAATAACTCTCAAGAAATTTAATGTGGTCATCCAAGTGCATTTTATTTGTGAAAATACCAATAAATTCAATCACAGCTACAAGTTTTGGCTCACACCACGCCATCTTCAGGTTGTACACAATTATATACAGATACATATATATGAACTAAATATGCAATATATTGTCAAAATTGAGGTCTGAATTTCATGTCATATATAGCAAGTTCATATGTTTTACTTAGTATTATAATGGGCTATAACAGAACACCAATTATGATGGCTTATCAAACATCATGAGTATTCATGTTCCAATAACTGTATTCCTAAATAAAGTATAAGATATACAATTGTTAGGTAGTTGTCAAAAGGATGTGAAGGTAAGACATGATAATCAATCTAAGCCTTTTGCTATACACTGTATAACAAATAATAATTCACAGTTTTGTCTGTCAACAACATACCAATGAAAATTAATAAGTAATAACCCAGAATCTTCCAAAAGAGCCTATGGAAAACCAAGAACATGTCCAATAATGAAGAGTGAAAAGGTACAATCTTGCAGGATACATAGGGAGGAAGGAGGCAGTGGTGTATTGCAGCAGTAAACTGTGATATCCTTATAATTTATTGCCACAATATGCCACAACCTCCTTCCTCTCTTTGATGATATGACCATTCTAACAACCACAATTTCCATGGGCTTTACAGTCATCCAAGAAATGGACAGAAAAACTGGTGTTAAGATGCAAAAACACTGGACAGCATTTGTTTTATGTTACTCATACCATGCATTTTCTTACACATCCACAAACATCCATATCAATATATGATCCAAAGGGATCTTGTCCAGCTGAAGTGTGTGATGTATCCCATGTCAGGGTATATAGTGTACTGGGTAGTACTGGCAGGAACAAAGACCAATGGTCATGTGAACCATGGAGATTGAATTACTGGCATGGGCTAAGTCCCTTGCCAGAGATGCTCTTCTACATCCTAGACATGATAGTGCAGAGCATTTACATTTTACATACATGTATAAAAGCACAGACAGAACACTTGAAGTGTTCAAACAGAAGGTGGTGAAAAGAGACAGGCAATGAACATATAACACTGGGGTGAGTTCGCATAACAAGTGTTGCTGTGCACAGGCAGTAAGTATTAAACATTCTCAATGTGTGTCTGTATTCTTACCTTAGTTAGCCGGAATGCAGAGCACATCTTTTCTACACTGTATATTATTGTCATCTGTGGCCTGTCTGGCTCTAGCACATTTTCCCATATTATCTCATAAACACTACAATTTTTGGAAAAAAGCTTCTCAACATAAAATGATTTTCTCTAAAACTTTTGTCTGAAAAATTTCTCATACTAAGAAGAATTCAGCAAGATATTATCATGAATGTACTTAGGTCTTCATGCGAAGTACTTGTTATTCTGGCCAGATTTTAATGAAACTTGAATTTTCTCAACAAATTTTCAAAAATAATCAAATATCATATTTCATGAAAATCTGTCCAATGGAAGCTGAGTTCCTCCATGCAGATGGATGGGCGGATGGACGGATGAACATGATGAAGCTAATAGTCAGTCCTTGCAATTTTGAGAACGTGCCTAAAAAGATCATCATGCACTTTCACAGGTGTGAAGAAGTGCACTTTGCAATATCACAGAAGTCACCATTAATATAATCAACTAACCATAAATAACTTTCGTATAAAGTTCCTCCAGTTGTGGCAAATGATAAGAGAATTGTAAAATGGTGATATGTGTACTGAGAAAAAAATACCCAGAGAGAATCTACATGGAAGTGTCCAGGTAAATACTCTAGTATATAGAACTTCCCCTACTGGAGGGTTAAGTCTTAAATCAGTAAATTAAAATACTGAAAACTTTATAGAACTTTAATTACACCCTGTAAATCTGTTGCAGTACACGAGGACTTGATGGGTGCCAGGCTTAAGTTGCCTGAGCTGGCCACAAATAAAGACAGAGTAGTTTTGGAGATTACTTTGTTTCTACCAGCACTGCAGCAGTGTCTGTGTGGATTTATGTCTCGTAAATGCTAATCATCTGTGGAATAAAAACGTATTTAGGCGGGTCACAAACTCTATAATCTGAAACCTGCTTGAAATTTATGTTTATATTTAAATGTATAACAATAACACAAAAACAAAGCTACATACCCAAACGTATCAGCATTTGTACTCCTTTCCTCTGAATCCACAACATCTGTATACTGTTCCTCTGATGTAACTTCCACATTACATTCAAGATCATTGCTGTCTGTTACTCCATTCATCTCAGGGGTATTATTGATACACTGCATCTGAGTAAGGAAGCTCAAGCAGGTTAGCGTTTCTTTAAAATCCAGAGAAGCTGGTGACAAACAGCCAATCACCAATGTAGTAGCTTTCCCACCAAATGAACTCTATGAGATAACAAAAATGTTTGAAACTGTAAAAAGCACAATTTATTTGATTCAGATAAATATGTGCAAATGACCAGTCACATCACAGTATCCTGATGTTCAAGCATAAAAGTAGAGTCAGGTGAAGGATATAATTCTCTTTAGTACAATAAGTACTGTTTTCCTGGTAGCAGGCAATGACACGCTGCATTAGTGCCATGTCCCATAAAATATGTAAATATAAATAATGATAATGTTAACAGGAATTAGTTGGCAATGGAGGCCAATAGGAAGAAAGACTTTTTCTTTCTTTTTTACTTACAAATTTCCATTAATTCTGGATACAATGGCAATCATTATGGTTGAAAAACTAAAAAATTATCCCTGTTGTAATACCTGAGAGTAACATTACTCTTTATAAAATAACAGTGCATATCTCACATGATGGGATGCACATTTATAGTACAGCAACATGTTTAGGATACATATGTCAGTCAACACTGATTAAAAAATTTATTTATTGTAATTAAACGTCTGTTTTAAAATTACAACTATTCACCTTAAAGGTTTAGAAATTACGAAACAAAAATAATGCTATGAGGACATGTACAAACCTGCATGACATTCAGCTGTTAACAAAGGTCTTAACTGAACACATAAACCCTGCCATGTGAAAACAGTCTTCATTTACTTAAGAATATAAAGGTAAAGTTCACCCTAGAACAGGCCACAAAGGCCCAGAGGTGGAGTACAGGTATAACTCTACTCTTTCTTTAACCTTAGTGCTAGATGGGGTAGGGTGTTCAATGCTACACCCCAGCTGCTTTACACCTGGGCAAGACCCATTGCCCACTGTATAGAAGGCTGGGTGGGTCCCAGCACCAGTCTTGACGGGCGCGGAAAATCTTGCCCCCACCAGGATTCAATCCCCAGACTGTCCAGCCCACAACGAGTTCCAATACCGACTGTGCCATCCTGGTCCATGACTTTAAAATATACTGTAGTTATATTTGTTTTTTTTTCATGCTAGGACAAATTTTTGTGTATTAATTTTGTGCGTTGTTTCCAACTTTATATTGTTCACTAGTGATTGCGCAATATTGCAGTTAGCTGTTAAAATTTCATAGTGGTGTACATGACTTTTGCACACTTGCACATGTCGCTCTTGATGATGTAATGGTCACATGACTATGGTGCGATTTCTTTGTCTTAACAGGCAGGCAAGCACGTAAGCTTGGCTTGCCAGTTCAGTTCAAGTTGCAACTCCGTCTTGCCAAGACATGTATGGGCTTGCGTCCTGTGAGGTGCAGACACAAGCCCACAATAAGTGCAGTCCAGAGGGGGCAGCTAAGCATTACACATACAAAGGTGTAATTAGTCAGTCTACAAGCAGGTTTGCAACTTCAGCAGTCTCAAAGGGAGACACACGTATGCAAAATGTGTCAATGTGTCTTTGTGTTCAATAATTCATGTTGCATGCTGGATAGCATATCTTTGTTAGTTATTATCAACTGCAAGAGGCTGTCAGCCAGTTACATCGGCGTAAGGCAGTGTATTTCAGTTGAGAAGGGACTTGTGATTACCACAGAAGTGTGTGTGCTAACTCTGCAAGGGTAGCTATTCTAAATTCATGGGGAATTATTAGTCAAGAAATATGTGCAGTGGACTGTGACAAAAGGAAGCTATTTAATTGTGTATTAATATAATTACAGTATTATTATCAGCATTATCAAACAAGCTTACACTTGAACAATTGAAGGTTAATGTGAATAAGGCAATTATTAACAGTGATTAATCATCAAAGAGTGCATTAACATTATTCAATATTATTAATGAAGCCATTTAGAGTTACATAAGGGTAACAATTTCTTGGTTTAGTTATGTTCAACCCTGTGATTAAGTGTGCAACCAAATAATAATTATCAGTAAAGTGAAACTGGATCCTTGTTTTGACTGGCAATTGCATAGGTCATCATGAAGTCAAACCTTTCCACTATCCAGTGCATCCCCTGAACTACAGCAGGTAGCGACAGTTTTAATTTTTAATGTAGTGCTGTGTTAAAACACTACTTTGAAGTGCATATTGAACAAGATACGCACATTTTCTTCTAGTGCCTGTTATCATTTTAAAGTACACAAGTTCTGTTTCAGTTTAGTTTTGTATATACATGTGCAGTAAAACATAAACATAATTTCCTTAAATTGTGTGTAGGAAGAGCACAGTGGGCATCAGCAAGTTATTCGTATTTCCTTCTGCTGACAATACTGGTGAACTGTACACAGTATATTGTCATAAACTTCCTTGAATGGAAGTTACTTCTACACCAATATTCAGGAGATTGTTAATGTTACACATTGGATAATCTGGGGATTGAATTCCAGTGTGGGTAGCATTTTCTGCACCCATCTGGACTGGCCCCAGGGTCCACCCAGCCTCCTATACAGTGGGCACTGGGTCATTCCCGGGACTAAGCGGCCAGGGTGTAATGTCAACCACCCACCTCCATATAGCACCAAGGTTAAAGAAAGAGCACAGCTATACCTCTACACCCTCCATGCCATCATGGCCGGTTACAGAGTGAACTTTACCTTATTGTAGCTAGTAACTTGGATTGAATCTGGAACTTCCAGAGAACTGATCTACTGTAATACTTACCACAGTTCTACATAGTCATATTGCATTTTACTGCATCAATTACTCACTTTAACAAGTCTTGTTAGCACAGACTGCATATAGGGGACTTGTGTGTGCTGCCACTGGGGTTCTGTCAGTGTGGAAACAACATTTGCCAAGGCAACCAATCCACTATCCAGCTGAATTGATTCTGATATGAAATGACCATCACTTTCCACTAAAACCTTCTTCCCAAAGCCTCCAAGGTCAGTGAACTGAGCTTTTGAACATATATTGCGAATGATGCCATCTGCAAAATGAGTTACACACAATTAATACTGAAGAGTTTCCTCTCCAAAAGCAAGTTCCAACAATGTGAAGGTTTCTGTAAAGCTTTGCCTAATTTGAAGCAGAACCTGATATACATGTACCAGTGCTTAGTCTACCAGTTTCTGAAAGCGCAAAAATTGCAGAGGACACAAAATACAGCCACACTGCACAAAGCATAACTTCAAGATGATGCAGTCTAGATACCTGACATCATCAGCAAATAACTCTGCAGATACCATTCTACCTCCATCTATCAGGTGAGTTCTGCAATAACTGCAGGAGTTCATCTTTTGACCAGTCTGGAAACTCTCTGACCACATAACAAAGAATTTTTTGTGTATTACACATACAGTCGGAACACAACTATATGTGTAATACACAAAAAATCCTTTGTTATCGAACCAACACAACGGGGATGATGCATCTCAAAAAAAAAAAATCTCTGACCACACTTCACACAACACACACACACACATATATATATACTTCACTCGATTATTCAACAACTTAAGCTTTTACACATTATGCATGTTTCAGAAACTTATTACCTTTACCTCCTACCTTCTGTAACAATAAGCCCTCGAGAAATAAGATTTGATATCCACAGCATAGTTAAACAGCATGTTAGCAAACGATTACAACAACTAAATGTTACTGCCAACTGAATCAACACCTTCATCATTTTATAATAGCTGGATGACTTTACAATACTTACCAACTATCCACTGCTGCTCTAGAGTCAAGGTGAATAAGGAATGGGAACAACAATGCTGCTGCTGAGCTGTGACCCATCCCACTTGCCTATTGCTCATTCCTACATGCAAGCAATTAAATACTTCACTGACACTTTGACATTCAATTTCTTCAGCTCCAGCAACTGTTGTATCCTTGAAAACAGACAACATTAAAGTTAAAATTCATGAGAACATTAGGATATTAGAAAGTATAATTTTACCAATATTATGGACTAGTGTGAAACTTTCTCTCCTAACCTTTATAAGTTTCTAATGCTTACCTTCAAATTATCTATTACAATTAAGTGTTTCTTAAACTGGCTTGTATTCAGAAGATCTCTTATTTCATCATCATGAATCTCAATAAATGATACTCTTATTTTGAATCTTCTACCAGGAATTTGCTGTAACAAATGGCAGAACACAGAAATGTTTCCATAAATTATTATTTCTCACATACAGATGAACATACTACAACGAATTTTGTTAGACAGTCATATAGGCCTAATGCTTGACGAAATGCTCATATCCAACATTAGCAACATATTCCACATACTGTACAGAGTCCATCTTGTATAGCAATGAATATTAACAAAACAAAGACATTTTATTGCACAAAATTAAGCTTATTCCAAGGAAACTTAAGAGTGTTAGAAATCTGTCATGTTACAGTCTGCCAGCTGTTCAGAGCACCTAGTCTGAAGCAGCAATAGTTTCTTTATTGCATCAACAAAGAACTTGTTTGGTGGCTCCAGCAGTCCAGTGTCCAACACCTTCTTCACTCTGTCAATGCATAAGAATTGTTTGAGTCATAATGTTTCCATAAATGGTTCAAAGTGGAGTTAAACAATCAGTGTAATATCAACACTGTACATGAGATCACACAGCAACTCAAATAATGATGTAAGCAACCAACAAGATGCAACAAATTCCATTTATTGATCTTTTCAAATCAGCTCTACGTGTTTCAGGCGACAAACTTGCCCATCCTCAGGAGCACTTTTTAACTGTATATACAGCTTTTGGTTCAATGCACCGATATTGCTACGGACTGGTGGCAAGGTTCCATCTTAACCTTGTCACCAGTTGGCAGCAATATTGGTGCATTGTACCAAAAGCTGCATATAGAGTCAAAAAGTGCTCCTGAGGATGGGCGAGTTTGTTGCCTGAAACATGTAGAGCTGATTTGAAAAGATTAATAAATGGAATTTGTTGCATCTTGTTGGTTGCCTGTATCATTATTCTAATGACCACGGTCTCACAAACATCAAGCATCTCAAATTTTAGCTACAGGTTCCACTGTCAAGGCAGCCATAAGTGGATGAAGACTGTCTAGACACATGAGAATATTTTCAGACAGTTTACTTCTACATTTGATTCTAATGATATCAGTTGATTGCAAAGCATACTGCAATGTATTCTCCTCCTGAAAGTTCTTTACTGTTTATGTTTCCAAGATGCAGCAAACAGTCAACACCACTTAGCCGGTAAAAGCTACAGTCTTTCTGAAAGATACTGAACTGGCAGAGGCCTCAGAAATGTACAGGGTTTTCATTTAATTTCACAAATACTGTTGCCACTTCCTGCTGCTATTCTGCTATATATGTGAGCAGCCAGCAGCGTGGATTACATTAACACAATAAGCGAGTTGACAGCAAGTGGAAAACACGAAACTGGCAGATAAAATAATGTCCTTATTTTAGTCAGGGATAAACCAAGACACCCCTTGCCCAGTAATCTGTTGCAAGTGATGGTGAAGACTGACAAGTGGAAGTACTTAGCTTCTATAATGTAATGCAAAATATGTCATCCTGCATCCATACTGTATCAGACCTAATAAACATTTCCTGAGCTGGAGTGGCTGGGTGCTTATAATAAGGCTCTGACATATGCACTGAAGTTCACAGTAATACAACTATATTTCATCTGCGGTGTTTACACAATTCAGAAGCCAGATGCTGTGTAGTGAATGCCACATGGTTCCATTTAGTCTTCCATTAACTGTTTTGACACCCACCTTACAATAATTTACCAAAAATTAAAATTATTAAGAAACATGGAATGAAAAAACCATAACTTACATTCAGTTTAACTACAATGTTCATGATGCTACCTTGAATTGTCTGACAGATCATTGCTTCTGCCTTCTCTGACAACATTATCAGTGGTTAAATTCTGTAAACTCCAGGGTATCAAACAACAGCAACATTTGTTTTCCTACTTTTATAACACTTTCATTAACAAACACATATTGTAATATACCACACAGCCATTGGCATACTGCATTAATATTATCAGTGAAGTGCAGCCATTTCTACACCTTCTGTCCACAGAAATATTATGACAGTCTGTAGCTCATCTTTAATCCTCAGTCAAGGTATTCAACATCTTGATATGTGGATTACTAGTGTCACACGTGGTGTGTGGCCAAGCTAAAGCGTACTTGTGCACACACAATTGTGCTATGTATTAGACAGTAATTTTTATTTGCCATTTCACTCTAGTGAGCATGATAACAATATGAACCTGTGAATCACATTGGTCAGCCCACATGTCACTTTTTGTGTCAAACAGAGCTGTAAGCATGAATGACTTTGATACAAATTTTAGTGACAATAAACAGTAATAATTACAGGTCCTTGAAGCTGTAAAAATAATTTTACACATATTGTTGTATTATAATTCACCCTTCAAAGGTGAAAATGGCTAAGAAGAAGAGTTTCTCTTCCATTCCATAACCTCTCATCTACTGGACCTCAACAACTAATGATAAAATTTTTATCATAGCTATATCAAAGGGAAAACGTTCGGAGCCTGTACTTCAAAAACAGTGTCCAATGGGTCAAACAGTAAAACAGTTGTATCTTCATTTCTATGACCTTTCTGTTCATTCCACATTTGCTAAAATCCCTAACATAACCTATCCTTATTAGTACAATCATGCAGATTCGAACTCCAGTGTAACATCATGGACAGGACTAAACAATCTGTGTTGCTATAAACAAGTGTTGTTCCAACCAAGCAGTATGATACTATGGAAAGAGCAAAGGACTTAACTGGTGTTACAGAATATTTGCTGCTAAAGGTGAGGTGTCACATAAACTAATGTTGTTGTAAACAAATCTGAGTATAGTTCCACATAATGACATTCTGTAACAAATCATAATGTTCTGTCATCCTTCTGGGTAACTTATGCATTTATCCCCTCTCTCCTAAAACAAATTTCACATGAAAAATAAGGTGGAAAAAAATGTATAAAGCATTATGAAGATATCACACTCACAGTCAGTCGACTGAAGATTTCTCTGGTTACTCTGGGAATAATGCCATACTCAGTTTCACTTAAAGCACAATGAACACCTGGTCCAAGGATGGTGTATGTTTTGCCTGCACCAGACTGGCCATATGCAATTACTGATATATCGTACCCTGTAACAGATGAGTTAAGTCCTGAGAGAGTGTTAGAACACTCCATACAAGGGGCCATCACCTTCTTTTTTATGTCCCTGTCCTTTCAGTCTTGCTATAAAATCCTCTTGAATTAATGGTAAATAACCTAGTAATCATCTTCTAATCATCATAAAATTATTCCTTTGCATGAATAAGACAGACCACAACTAATTTTAATCAAAATATTGACCTCAACACTACAGTGAGGTAAACAGTTGCTGTATTTATATGAATACAAGACATAATTAATCAAATAAGAAAAAGGGGGTCATCTAATAATTGCCAACATGTTCTGTACAGGTGTTTTCCTGAATCAATGGGGATTGTGATCACAAACAGGGTAATCTTATATTCACATATATGATACTTTAATTACCAACCACCTCCATCAGCCAAGAACAGTCTCAAAGATACAAAGCTGGGCATGTTGGTGGTGACAAGAAACACCCTCAGTCCTCATGCTCTATTTCCTACTTTTGTTAGTGATACTTAAGTAACTGCACAGCTTATATACCAGTGAACAGAAGGATAGCTGTGATGTATCAATGGAGATATAGAAGTGATCTTCATTGAGTACGGCATACATTAAGGCCAGGATCAACAGACATACTCACAAAACTACAAAAAACATCACTCAGAATTACCATCCTTGACGGGAGGTATCTAGTGTATGGTCAGTCACTTTACTGGCTGACACACTGAAGCATAGCAACTGAACTATTCTCTCTCACAAATATCAGAAATACATGATGCAATGTCACAGCCACTGGACTGACCACAAGATGACATTACTGCTGTTAGCACCAACATCTACTGCTTAAAATGCTATGGAAACTTTCAAAATATTGAAGGTTGCTTTTCGAGAGTAGAAAATGGGAAGAACACAGATTTTGTGTGTTTTTACTAATTCAAAAGTGGTAGGACCTTTGCCAAAAATGGCAATGACTTGGGACACTCATTTATAAGCAAAACGGATAAAAAAAGGAACTGAGGGAAGGAACCAGTCCTTGAAAATAGAAGAATCACTATTTGTGAAGCTGCTGACAAGCTGGGAATTTGTCTTACATCAGTTCAGAACATTATGAAAGATGTACAAAATTTTTTATTTTTTAAAAAGACCAACAAATCCACCTGGACATATGAAAGTACTTTTATTACACAGAAATCACCAACATGTTTCAGCCATTTATGCGGTCAACCTCAAGGTGGTGAGACAATTTGAACATGCATCAGATCCTCACCATATCGTGCCCTGCCTACTGAGCAAGAAGGAGGATCATGTTAAGCCTTTAAGGGCTGAGTTAAATCCCATCTGCTATTTGCTGGCATTATTAGGAACTACCCATATTCTCCACATTAGCAGGATAAGGGTTAACATGTGTCAGGACCCTCATCAGAGGTTTCAAAGAGACCAAAATTACCATGTGTCTTCTTTCTTTCCCGAAACTCAAGATGGAATTAAGATGAAGATTTAACAATGTCACCACAATTCAAGCAAAGCCCTGGGACGTACTTGCTGAGTATGAAATAGTGCACTTCACACAATACTTCCAACAATGGAACAATCATTGGGCTTACTGTATGAAGTCCCAAGGAGACCACTTTGATGGGGACAACACTGATCAGAAGTTAAGGATTGTTCTTAAGGAGAACTATATTCAGTCTGGAAACTATCTGATCACATCATGCCTGTTGCATGTACTTCTCTGTCACATTAAGTTGTTTCGAGGCAGATGACAGGCTGATTCTAAAGTAGTGATACTAGACTTTTTGGGACTCTCTGATGTAAAATATACTTAAAATATACTTACTCTGCTTGTTTGGGCAAGAGTACACTGTCCTAACTTTTACTGTTCTGACATATGATTAATACAACAGCAGTCAGTTACCTCACAATTCCTCCAAACTGCAAAAATTTCTTTACACTATTCTTCAAAATATTGTCACTGAAATATGTTATGTCCTCTTCTATCTACCAAGTACATTAATAACATTACAACCTTTCTAAATGTCAATTATCAAATACATTCAGATAATATGCTCATACATATGACAGATCCACCATGGGTGACAATTTTCTTGAGACCAGAACTACTGTTTTGCAAAATCAGCTGATATGCTGCAGTCATAGACTCTCAGGGCATAACACTAAAGCACAGACAAAAACAGCCATACTGAGATGGTGTTGCTTTAAACAAATAGTAAAGCTCTATCACAAGCAGTATATACATTAATTATTAATAATATTTGTGATATGTACATCACCTTCCAAAACACAATCAATAAGTGGATACACAGTAGTGACAAAGAGTTGACTTTGGGAGCAATTCATTGGTAACGCATAACTGACAGTGAAACAGTTTTGTTTTGCCAAAACAATTTGGTTAGCATATGGGAAAACATCAACAAAAAAAACTTCATGCAGCCTGTCTGTGGGAAGTAAAGGCCGCACCTGAAAAAAAAAAAACACAGCAAAATCCTCACTTAC
>Ga0123353_10010839_pt1 | contig 12762 bp, 11 predicted proteins | sample TergutLab28metaG_3_FD_92763 | JGI IMG/M metagenome (GOLD analysis project Ga0123353, IMG submission 92763) | Labiotermes labralis P3 segment gut microbial communities from Petit-Saut dam, French Guiana - Lab288 P3 | ecosystem: Host-associated > Arthropoda: Insects > Digestive system > Gut ...
CTACTGGACCAACAAGTAGTTCAGATTATCACCCACGTAAAGCTTAGTCAAGTTGACATTACCTGTCCAATATTCTAGAATGACACAATATTATTTATAGGGGTTTAATTGTGATAAAACGAGGAATTTCCCTGTTTTTATTATCGATATTAAGTTTTACTTTTTTATACGGACAAGAAATAATAACCGCAGAAAGATATCTTGAGATGGTTTCGGATCATTATGCATCAATAAAAGATTATGAGGCAGACATAGTAATCCGTTCCGGAAATAATAATATGATTGGAACTGTCAGTCATTTATCTCCATCATTTTTACGGATAGATTTTACTCAGCCTGCACAGCAAGTGATAGTTTTTAACGGCGAAACGCTGACTATTTTTCTTCCGGAATTCAGAGCTGTATTGAATCAGAATATCAACCAAAGGGCAGGCGGTGCTGCAGGAGGCGCAGGGTTAGCAAGTGCGCAGGGGCTTACTTTGTTAAGGCGCAATTATGTTACCACTTTTCTTACGGGTCCAAATCCTGAACTGCTGGACAGCAACTCATCAGAAAGGGTTGTAAAACTGCGCCTTACAAGGCGTTCTGTTGCCGAAGGGTTCAGAGAAATAATATTGAGCATAAATCCCGATACAAGACTAATCCGGCGGATCGAGGGGCGGACTATAGCCGAAGGCGAGGTTCGTCTGGATTTTACAAACATCAGAACAAACCAGGGTATTCCCGAAGCACGGTTTGTCTACGATACTCCGCCTGCAGCGAATATGTACAACAATTTTCTATTCAGAGATACTGATTAGAGTACAAGGGGAGCTTTATGGAATCTCTGGGTGAAAAATTAAAATCGGCTCGAAATGAAAAAGGTCTTAACTTTGATCAGATTAGCCGTGAAACCAATATTTCCATACGTTACCTTGAAGCTTTGGAAACCGAGAATTTTGCCGTCTTTCCCGGCGAGCCGTATGTCATCGGTTTTTTAAGAAACTACGGCGAGTATCTTGACCTTGATGTTCAAAAAGTTTTATCGCTATACAGAGCGCTGCGTAGGCAGGAGCAGCCGGTTCCGGTAGAGCAGCTTTTAAAAAGTCCGCCAAAGCTTCCTAAATTTTTGATCCCTGCTGTAATAATACTTCTTGTTTCAGGCGCAGGCATTTGGGGAATATACTCAATTATAATCAACATTCAGAATAATACTGCTCAAAATGCGCCAGTAGTCCGCACTCCGGTTGAGTACATAATGGAAGGTAATTCCCTTGAACGGCGCTTGTACAGAAATGACTCGGTTTTAGTCACGATAGATAACGAAACTTACAAACTGGAATTGCAGGGTCTTGGAGAAACGGTAACTATCCGAACTCCTGCAGGATCAATAAGTCTTGATTTGGGTCAGGAAATTGCTGTCGATCTTAATAATGACGGGATTCCGGTGTTACGCATAACTGTAGCGGATTTTGCAAGGAACCAGGCTGATATTGGCGCGTTAATTCATTTTGTATTGATAGACACCGTTTTACAGGCAGGTTCTGATATTGAGCCTATCGCCGATATTCCTGCAAGCAGCGCCATAAGCGTTGCAAGCAGCACAACGATTATTCCGTCTACTCCCAGCGCATATCCTTTTACATTGCAGGTCAGATTTCAGGGTTACTGCATGTTCCGCTGGGAAATTCTTAACGAACGCGACCGCAGGGGAACAAATCAGCGTTATTTTCAACGAGCCGAACAGCTTGATATTCAGGCGCAAAACGGCATACGTATCTGGGCATCTAACGCTCAGGCGGCAAGGCTTCAGGTCATCGGCGGAGGGCGGACATATCCTGTGGAAATCGGCGCAGCAGGCGAAGTTGTCGTAACTGATATCCGCTGGGTCAGAGACGATGAAAACAGATTCCGTCTTATATTGATGCGGCTTGAAACCGGAAACTAATCCAGCGATATAAAAAATGCGTTATTTTCTTGATCCGTTCGGCTGTGTAAAAAATCAGGTCGATGCAGAAAACATGATGGCACATCTTAACGAAGCAGGGTGGCAGTGTACTGCCGATTCAGATTCGGCAGATTTAATAATAGTGAACTCCTGCGGATTTATCGAAAGCGCCAAACAGGAATCCATTAACGCCGTTCTGCAATGGCGAAAAAATTATCCGGATAAAAAAATTATTCTTTCTGGCTGTCTTTCCCAGCGCTATGCAAAAGAGCTTCCGGAAATTTTACCGGAAGCCGATGATTTTTTTGGTGTGGGAGATCCTTCGCTTATTTTGCGTTTGCACACTTTGCAGACAGTGAAAAATTTTAAAAATACTGATAACGTTGAAAATACAGAAAAAAATTCCAAAAAGGCGTCAGACATTTTTACCGGCGAGAGACCTCTTTTATCGCTGCCGGGTTCGGCTTATGTAAAAATAAGTGAAGGATGCAGCAATAACTGCTCATACTGCGCCATTCCTGTTATCCGCGGTAAACTTGTCAGCCGTAAAATCCCTGACATACTTGAAGAATGCCGCATGCTCCTTGCCCGTGGCATTAAAGAGCTTTGCATTATTGGGCAGGACATTGGCGCTTACGGCATGGATTTGTCAGCAGAAGATTCAAGGCTACCGGAACTGTTAAATGCAATTTCTGCATTTGACGGAGATTTTTGGGTCAGGCTTTTGTATATTCATCCGGATCATTTTCCTTTGCAAGTACTGGATTTAATGGAAAGGGATTCACGTTTCCTGCCCTATTTTGACATACCGTTTCAGCATGCATCAGAAAAAATACTTACAGCCATGAATCGTAATGCTTTGCATCAAAAAAGCGCAGCGGAAAAATATCTTGAATTAATAAAAATCATCCGCAAAAGGCTGCCGGATGCAATTATCCGGTCAACATTTTTACTTGGCTTTCCCGGCGAAACAGAAGAAGATTTTTCTGCACTGCTTGATTTTCAGCAGGAAGCCAATCTGGACTGGCTGGGCTGTTTTGCATTTTCCAGGGAAGAAGGTACGGCAGCACATTCCATGAAGGGGCGCGTCTCATCAAAAACTGCACAGGCACGTAAACAAAAAATCGAGGAACTGCAAATCCCAATTACAGAAAAAAACATCGAGCGTTTTATAGAACGCTTTAGCAGCCGGAGTTTGATCGTGCTAATCGAAGAACAGATTTCCGGCGGCAATAATGCAGACGGCGAATCTGCTGAAACCGGCGAAAATATTTGGCTTGGGCGGCTCTACTGCCAAGCCCCGGACATTGACGGCGCAGCGGTAATAATAAGCAGCAGAACAGACATAAAACCCGGTACATTAATTCCCTGTAAAATCACCGCCCGAAGAGGCATCGATCTGGAAGTAACGGTTTAATTTTAAAACTGTAACGCATTAATCCGCTGTCATCGTTTTTAAATTTTCCTGTTTTCTGTTACAATTAGCCCATGCAAACTGCCAACAACCCTTCCTACCTTGAAGCTTTAAACAGTGAACAGCGCCGGGCTGTTCTTCACACCGGAAAGCCGCTTTTGATACTTGCAGGCGCAGGATCGGGCAAAACCAGAGTCATCACAACAAAGATAATATGGCTCATCCGGGAAATGAAAATGGACCCGCGCTCGATCTTAGCGGTTACATTTACAAACAAAGCAGCAAGAGAAATGGCAGAACGTGCAAAGCAGATTGATGAGCGGGCAGGCGAAGCCATGCTGCGCACCTTTCATTCATTTGGAGCGTGGTTTTTAAGACGCAACGGCAGCCATGCAGGTTTGGCTTCTGGCTTTGTAATATATGATGACAGCGATGTTGTTTCCCTTCTTTCCTCCATTATGGAAAACTCTCCAAAGGCAGAAATTAAACATTATGCGCATAATATTTCCCGCGCAAAAGATTATTTTCTTTCTCCTGACGATCCGCAGCTTGCAGTAATCGACCACGGCAAAAAGTTCAGGGATATCTACAAGAAGTACGAAGAACGAATGATGCAAATTGGTAATGTCGATTTCGGTGATTTAATAAAAAAACCTGTAGAGATTCTTCGCAGCCAGCCGGAAGTGGCGCAGCGTTTCCGCGAACGATTTTCTGTAATTATGGTTGATGAATACCAGGATGCGAATGTTGCGCAGTTTCAGCTTCTTAAAGAATTATGCGGTCCTGCTACTTATGTATGCGTAGTCGGCGATGATGATCAATCAATATATCGTTTCCGCGGAGCTGAAGTAAAAAACATACTTGAGTTCCCCGAACGATTTTCCGGCGCAGACATTATCCGCCTTGAACAAAACTACCGCTCCACTGCCCCTATCTTAAGCGCAGCGTCTTCTGTGGTAGATTGTAATCAGGGTCGTCTGGGAAAAACACTGCACGCAGAAAAAGGAGACGGTCCTTTGCCGATACTTGCATATCTCTCTGATCAGAACGCAGAAACATCGTTTTGCGCAGAAAAAATAAAAACCTCTGTAAAAAATAAAAAAACATCATGGTCAGACTGGGCTATCCTCTATCGTACAAATGCGCAGTCCGCAGGATTTGAAACAGTGTTTTTACGCGAGGGAATTCCTTACCGTGTTGTCGGCTCCCTCAAATTTTATGAACGGGAAGAAATAAAAGATGCGCTTGCGCTTCTGGCGTTTCTTGTAAACCCGCGCGATGAGGTCGCATTCCGCCGTGTAGTAAATAAACCTGCAAGAGGCGTGGGCGGCGTAACATTAGACAATATTATCGAAACGGCAATAGCAGATAACATCGATTTAATGGAAGCAGGTAAAAAAACTGAATGTTCACAAAAAGCCAGAAAGGGTCTTAATACATTTATAAAAATAATGGAAGAAGCTAAAACATTATTATCTCCTTTAGATTGTGCAGATCTTCTGCAGGATAGCAACCCAACAGATAACACTTTTTTGCAGAACGGCAAAAATTTGCGAAAATCCAAATCAACATCTAAAGCATTAAAGTCCGGAGAAGGATTATCTATTTGTCTGGAAAAACTTTTAGATGGTTCAGGGATTGCCGAGTATCACGAGATGCAGGACGAAATTGCAGGCAATTCAAAAACCAGTAACTTACAGGAACTTTTAAACGGAGCCAGTTTGTACTCGAATAACGAAGAAGGGCTTTTAAGATTCCTTGAAGATATTGAATTGGATCGAGCCATGAACGAAGAAGCGGGCAAACAAAACAGTCTGCAAAATTCCGTTACGCTGATAACTTTTCACAATACCAAAGGTTTGGAATTTAAATGTGTTATAATGACAGGGCTTGAACAGGGCATCTTCCCAAGAGAAGACAAAAAAGGCGATGAGCTTGAAGAAGAACGCCGCCTGTTTTATGTTGGAGCTACCCGTGCAATGGACGAACTTTATTTAACAACCTGCAGAGAACGGCGGACATTCGGAAAAACCATGCAGACACAACCATCGCTGTTTCTGCGCGAAATTGACAGAAGCTGCTTACAAATCGATAACAATGCAGGTAAAAATTTTTTTGCAAAGAATCATGTAAATCACACAAACCAGTTTGCAGAACGCAGTTTTAATCCGTTAAACCTGCAAACAGCAATTAACACAGAACTGGAAAAACGTGCAGGATGGCGCAGAGGAGAACGCCTTTTTCATGATGATCACGGATACGGAGCTGTCATTGAATTGTCGGACAGTGAAGACGGTCCCATTGTGCGAGTCCGTTTTGAAAGCGGACAGGAAAAACGCTTTTTAAGCGAAATCCAGGGCAGAGCTTACGAGAAAATAGGAGACGATGCATGAAATATGAAATGCCGAATGTCCTTCGCGCAAGAGGTTTTCGTCTTTATCTGGCAAATGGAAAACGTATAATCGATCTCTGGCTAAACGGCGGCGCGGCAGTTTTGGGTCATACTCCGCCGAACATGCTGCGCGAATTAAAAAATACTGCCAGCCGCGGTCTGTACGCCCCCTTTCCGCATTTTACAGAGGGTCGTTTATACAAGGCGCTTTTAAAACTTTTTCCAGAAAACAGTTTCCGGCTCTACGCTGCGCCGCCGGCAGAGTTAATCAATTTTTTTAAGAACCAACACAAACAGGTAAAATTTTGGAGACCATACACAAACCCTGCAGATCCATTTACCGCAAATAACGATGATATGGAAGAATTATTTATTCCCATACTGCCCGGCATTCAGACATGGCGCGATGGAATGCCCTTTGGGTTGTGCGTAGCCGCGGCAAAAAAGGAAGAGATTTTAGCTCAACTGCCGCCAGGCGATACGTTTTCGCCAATTCTGCTTGCTGTTGCAGCGCGCGGAATACACGACCTGCTTGCTGCGCCGCACCGGGCAAAAACAAATCTGCCGCGAATCGCCAAAGCTTTAAAAAATAACGTTTCTTCAAAAACTGTATGGAAGCGCAGGGGAATCTACCTGACTTTAAATGAAGATATTACCCGGGAAACATGGGCAGAATTACACTGTAAATTCCTGGAAGCCGGGTTTTTACTTCCGCCAAACTTTAGTCAGAATGACGTTCATCCGCTTATCCTGCCCGGCGAAATGTCTGACGGCGAAGAAGCAAAACTGGCGTCTATTTTAAGTACAAGCGCTGCAGACATCAGCAGACAACTTGAATTTTACTAAAAAAATCACAATACTTATACTACATGAACAAGTTTATTTTTGTCTCTGGCGGTGTTTGTTCCAGTTTAGGTAAAGGGGTTGCAGCATCTTCCATTGGGGCGTTATTGGAAGGCAGGGGTCTCAATGGCCGCATGGTAAAATGCGATCCATATATCAATGTAGATGCAGGAACAATGAGCCCGTATCAGCATGGCGAAGTATATGTAACCGACGATGGAGCGGAAACTGACCTTGACCTTGGAAATTATGCCCGGTTTACAAAGGGGCGGTTAAGTCAGGCAAACTCCATTACCACAGGGCAGGTTTATGAATCTGTCATCCGCAAGGAACGCGAAGGAAAATATAAGGGAAAGTGTGTACAGGTTATCCCTCATATAACTGATGAAATAAAAAGCCGGATTCTTGCGGTTTCCAAAGAAGAACACGACACAGATGTGATAATAATAGAAATTGGCGGAACAGTTGGAGATATCGAATCTATCCCCTTCCTTGAAGTCGCCCGGCAGATGATCCACGAGCAGGGTAAAAAAAATGTCATTACTGTACACCTGACATTAATCCCGGAAGTCGGAGGCGGCGAATTAAAAACAAAACCTACTCAGCATTCTGTAAAAACAATGCTGGAAACCGGAATTCAGCCGGATATTTTGATATGCAGATCTCCGGAAATGCTGGATAATTCAACCTGCAGAAAAATAGCGCTTTTTACCAACGTTGATATCGACGCTGTTTTTACTTCACCTAACATCAGTACTACAATTTATGAAATACCAATAGTTTTTCATAAACAAAAACTTGATGAAGTTATTCTGCGAAAGATGGGAGTTGAATACAGACATTCCAACATAAGCCAGTGGCATTCATTGCTGGAGCGATTATCCGCGCGGAAAGGAAAAGTACGTGTCGGCATTGTTGGAAAATACATGGAAGCGCATGATACCTATACATCCCTTTACGAGGCATTATTCCATGCAAGTCTAAAATGCGGCGTAGAAGTAGAACTGGAAAAAATCGATTCTTCTGCTCTTGAAAAGACAGAGGATGTAAATGCAATTCTTGGAAATGCAGACGGTATTTTGATTCCCGGCGTTTTTGGACAGGACGGTATCGACGGCATGGTAAAAGCTGCCGCCTGGGCAAGAACAAATAAAAAACCTTTTTTTGGAATCTGTCTTGGCATGCAGGTAATGATGATGGATTGGGTTCTTAATGTGCTTAAAAATAATGAAGCGTGGGCAGCCGGTGAAGAACAGGAAAAAATACGGCTTGGCGTAAACGAAATAGATAACGAGGACGGCACTCATATATATACAGCTTACGGAGAAAAGCGAATCATGGAACGGCACCGGTGCCGAATTGAGTTCTCTGCAAAATACCGCGATGAAATAAAAAAATCCGGGTTAAAGCCGGCAGCTTTTGATTCCGGCGGATCATTTATAGAATGTATTGAGTGGGCTCAATCCGGCGACATGGCTCATCCGTGGGGCGTGGCTGTTCAGTTTCATCCGGAATATAAATCAAAACCAATGGCGCCATCTCCCCTATTCAGGGATTTTATTGCAAATTGTTTGGCACTTTCCAGGAAAGGCGAATGAAAAATGCCATAGTTCCCATATTAGTAATTCTCTTTTTATCCTGTACTTTTGATTACGGAGAAACGGATCCTTCAGAAAGAACGCTGCCGGATTTGGTTATGGAAAATGTGGAATACGTGCGGATAAGGTCGGCAGATCCGATAGCGCGTTTTCAGGCGGAACGCGCAGAACGGTTTGAAAAACAGAGTTTAATGAAGCTGAAAAATTTTTCTTTTGAACAGTTCGGAGAACGGGGCGAATCGGTAAACGTTATCGGAAGAGCCGGATTTGCATCAATAAATATTGAATCGAGCGATATATTTATGGATAACGGCGTAAGACTTGAAGTAGAATCAGAAGACATTATCATAGTAACAAGACAGATTGACTGGCAGGATGAAAGGCGGTTTTTTTCTGCGGGGGAAGAAAACGAGGTAAATATTCAACAGCAAAGCGGAACAAGTTTTACAGGAGTAGGTCTTCGTGCAGATGTGCGCAGACGCACCTGGGAATTTACAGGCAGCGCCGGCGGCACATTTATCCATGAAGATGACGAAGAAGAACCGGAACCTGAAGAAAACGTTATTCAATATAACGCCGTACCAAACGGTGAAGACGGCGTAAACGTAAATGGAGGTTATTAACATGAATAAATGCAGAAGAGTTTTTACTTCGTGGTTAATAGTCTTCCTGATATTCTCTGGTATACAAAATCTTGCGGCAGATACATTTACGTTCAGGGAAGACAGAATGTCCGGTTCAAGAGCACTTGGCAGGGAAACAACAATATTAATCGGCAATGCCGAAGTCAGATCGGATAACATTCTGTTACGCGCCGACAGAATAGAAATCCAGGGAGAGAACAACCGTTTTATCTATTGCATAGGAAATGTATGGGGACACGAGGAATCAAAAGACATTCTGTTTTTTACAGACAGGCTTCGATATGATCGCACTTTAAAAATAGCCCGAATGGAGGGCAACTCAACACTTGAAGATCGTGAAAACGAAATTGTAGCAAGAGGGCGGTTTATTGAATACGATGATCAAAACGAGATCGCTGTTCTTCAAATCAACGTACGGTTATTCAAGGATGATATGGTTTGCAGATCTGAACATGCAATTTATAAACGCAGGGAAAAAATACTTGATTTATCCGGATTTCCTGTCGTGTTCAAAAATAACGATGAGTTTCGTGCAGACAAGATACGTGTAGATCTGGAAACCGATGACGTTATCATGGAAGGTTCTGTTTCGGGAACAATAATAAATTAAATATATGAAAAAAGAAATCCAGACAACAGAACCTGAATGGCTGATAGAAGGTCCGCTCCTGGAATACGAATATGTCCCGGAGGTTCATACGCTGGGCGTTTCAAATATGCACAAAAGTTTTGGAAAAAAAGAAGTTGTAAAAGGCGTAAGCTTTACGATGAATAACGGCGAAGTTGCCGGTTTATTGGGTCCCAACGGTGCAGGCAAAACCACCATTTTTTACATGATTGTCGGTTTTTATACGCCAACCGAAGGGATTGTGTTGATGGACGATATTGATATTACTGCAATGCCGATGTACCGCCGCGCAAGAATGGGCATTGCTTATCTTCCACAGGAAGCATCGATTTTTCGCAAACTTACTGTAGAGCAAAACATTTGCGCAATCCTGGAAAGCCGGCAGGATATCAATGAAAATGAAAAAAAAGAAAAACTGGAACGCCTGCTGGACGAGTTCGGAATAGATCGTATACGGTCACAGTTTGGATATACCCTGTCCGGCGGTGAGCGGCGCCGCACAGAGATAGCAAGAGCCCTGGCAACTGAACCAAAATTCCTTTTATTGGATGAACCATTTGCAGGGATTGACCCAATCGCAGTTTTTGAAATAAAACAAATAATCCGCAGGTTAGCGGAAAAAGGCATTGGCGTTCTTATCACAGACCACAATGTCCGCGATACTCTGGAAATTACAAACGAGGCTTTCATTATAGCTGACGGTAATATCTTCGCCAAAGGCGACAAAGACACAATATTAAATAATGAAATGGTAAGAAAAATTTATCTTGGCAGCGAATTTAAAATGTAGAGCCGGGATCCGGCAAAACGCTGCATCAAACGCTATAGGTTAATCAACAACGCAAATTTGATCAGATTTCCTTTTCCACCATTGCCTTAATTACATCTTCACTTTCTTTATTATTAGGCTTGCCGGTTTTGCGGTTAATTAAGCCGAACTTCTCACCGTCTTCACTTTCGGCAGTGGCTCCGTTATCCCAATAAACAGGAACAAGACCGTATTCTTTTGCCTTACGATAAACATGACTGACATAATCAAGCCTGCTCTGCCGTGCCTGTGTCTCTTTAGCGTTGTCTTTGGGATGCAATTGCAGAACAGCGCCCGACTCGCCTATGATAACCGGAATACGATTATCGATATACCGTTTTTTAAAAGGTAAAAAATCTTCGTCAACCTGCTGTCTGTCTTCCTGCGAACCCCAATGGCACTGAGAGCCTTCGATTCCAAACTCGTATGGATCATAATAATGAAAAGTAACTATCTGTCTGCCCGGAGTAATGTCGTTCGGCAGAACAAAATAAGAAGCAGTAGTGTGCTGAGGTACTGTGCAATAACCAGGCAATACAAGATAGCGGTTTGCGTTATTTCCGCCTGTTGCGCGTACTGAATCGGTAAAGACTTGATTCCACTTATTAACGATTTCCATCTGCGGACGCAATACATCATCAAGATCAATTTCTTTATTGCTGTTATAACCCCAGTTACCATCGTGAATTTCGTTCATCGATTCAAACATAAGCCATTCACCATGATTTTTAAAATACAGCGCAATATGTTTCCAAATTTGGGAAAATTGATGCGTTATCTTTTCGTATTCCTGCGCGTTTTTACGAGCCTTGTTAATCGAATGCCAGCCTTCTTTTTTTTCTGTTTTGCTTGTTATGCCGTCATGATGCATGTTTATAATTACTTTAAGTCCTGCATTATGCGCATAACCTGTAACTTCGCCGATACGCTGCAGAAATTTTTCTTCTATTGGATATTCCGGCTCTTTGCCAAAGTGCCCCATCCATGTTACAGGAATCCGGACAAGATCAAAACCTGCCTGTTTAACTCCGTCAAAGAGCGTCTGGGTTGCCTTTGGATTTCCCCACGCTGTTTCACTGGATTTACCCCTTTCGTGAGCATCAAGAGTATCTCCCATATTCCAACCGGTAATTATTTTTTCATCCTTAAAATAATCAAAAGCGCTTGCAGATGTATTCTCATTCATAAATATATTCTAGCATTATACAAAACTCAACACAATTATTTTATTCAGAAATTTTGAACAATTTTATTTAGAAATTTTTAATCTGGCTAAATGCCCTGCTCCCCAAAGCCCTGCATCATTACCCAATTGGGCTTGAACAAGTCTTACTGCATCAAAACTCGGCATAACATAATCGCAGATTTTTTTCTGTAATTGGTCGATGATATAATTATTCTGCATAATACCTCCGCCAAGTACGATAAGTGAAGGCTTAAATATATGTATAAGGCTTACAAGACCGTATAATATTTCGATAATCCATTCGTCGACAAATTCTTTTACAACAGGATTTTCCAGATTTGCAAATATTTTATCGCCGTTATCCAGTTCCGGTAGAACAGCTTTTACATTATTAACCAATGCTCTTGCACTGGCATATTTTTCATAATATCCTTTTTCATCTTTGCTTGCATGAGTAATTATATGACCGAACTCTCCTGCCGATAATTCAGCTCCCGTAAAAACTTCTCCGTTAAATACAATTGCGCCGCCAACGCCGGTTCCATAAGTAAGGCACAGAAAATTTTTCACATTTTGAGCAACGCCGTATATTGATTCTCCTACAGCAACCGCATTAACATCATTTTCAACTGCAACAGGAACGTTAAATGTATTTTGTAAAATTTCCTGAACTTTCATTCCTGTGTAATCAGGAATATTCTGATTAGAATAACGAATAATACCGTGTTCGCTGTCGACTTGTCCTGCTGTAGAAATACCAATGCAGTCAAAATCAGAATAACCTTCGATTATTCCTTTTGCAATCTCCATAACATAAGGTCCGCCAAGGTGCGCATTTGAAGGAGATCTTAATTTTCTTGTCAGCTCTCCATTTTCGATAATCCCTGATTTTACTACAGTTGCTCCAATATCCAAAACTGCAATTCTCATCATTAACCTCTCTTCATGGAATCGGCAAATCGCCGGGTAATTAACATGGGACGCGTTATGGCAGAACCCACAACTGCTGCATGAATACCGCATTTTACTGCAAGCTGTAATTGCTCCGGTGTCCAAATGTTTCCTTCTGCAATAACAGGTTTGCCAGTATCACGCACAAGAGCAGACATTAAATCATAATTCGGCACAATGTCATTCTTGCTTTCATCAGTATATCCGCATAAAGTAGTTCCAATCAAGTCAAATCCCAGCGAGGATGCATTCATCCCCTCCTTATAAGTAGCGCAATCTGCCATAAATAACTGATTAGGATACTTTTTACGCACCTTCGCAAAAAACAACTCCAATGTTTCACCGTTCGGACGCAGCCTGTTGGTTGCGTC
>Ga0123353_10010840_pt1 | contig 12761 bp, 10 predicted proteins | sample TergutLab28metaG_3_FD_92763 | JGI IMG/M metagenome (GOLD analysis project Ga0123353, IMG submission 92763) | Labiotermes labralis P3 segment gut microbial communities from Petit-Saut dam, French Guiana - Lab288 P3 | ecosystem: Host-associated > Arthropoda: Insects > Digestive system > Gut ...
GCTGTTCATTGTATATTCCGCAATAACAAAAGCTGCTGCACCCATTATTGGGGGCGAAAACTGTCCTGCTGTTGAAGCTGTTGCTTCTATAGCTGCGGCTACATGTTTTTTAAATCCAAGTTTGATCATAAGAGGAATAGTTACTACACCTGTTGTCGCAACATTTCCGCTTGCGCTACCTGTAAACATTGATACAAAAGCTGTCGATACAACGCATACCTTGGCAGGACCGCCGGCTCTATGGCCTGCTAATGCCTGTGAAAGATTCATAAATATATTTGTTGACTTGGTCATTTTAAGGAAAGATGCAAACATCATAAAGAAAACAATTTGTGTAGCGCTTATTGCCGCAAGCTCGCCCATCATGCCTTCAACACCAACAATAAGATGTGTAACGAGCTCGGTAGGCTTGTATCCTGGGTGCGCGAAAAATCTTGGCATCCATGGACCGACAAAACAGTATATAATAAAGCAAGAACCAATTATTGCCATTGCAGGCCCAATTGCTCTTCTTGTAGCTTCAAAAACCAATAACATAAAAATCAAACCAAAAACAGCTTCGATTGGTTCGGGACTTGGTGTTACATAAAAAAATGTCCACCTTGAACTTGCCCATGCACATACAAAACCAAGCATTAAAAATAGTATAATATTAAAAAAACTTTCAGTTTTATTATTTTTAAAAAAACCTGATGGATAAAGCAAAAGGGTTAATCCTACCATAAGAAACAGGTGGATTGGCCTTTGATAATCAGGCATTAAAGGACTAACAAGTGTTTCATAAATAGGAATACCTGCTGCAAGAAAACCTATTATAAAAATAATGGCTTTTCTTACTTTTTTATTGCCTATAGTTAAGCCCTGAATATCATCTTCATCATATATATTGACTCTCTCTTCAGGTATTATTACTTTTTTTTGTGAAATTTCTTGATTCATTTATATTTCCTCAGGAAAAAGCAAAATCAGTTTTTCCAGAGTCCAACCTCTTTAAAATATTTGATTGCTCCGGGATGAAATGGAATTGTTACTTGCTCTGTAGGATCGCTCCAGTTGATGTATGGTGTTATGCTTGGGAGAGTTTCCAGCAAATAGGCTTTATTCTCAAACCATATTTTAGTTACTAAATAAGCAATATCTTCGTGAAGACTTCCTATTGTAATTGCTACATAATTACTAACAAGCTGTTGCGCATTTCCAACGCCAAATTCCTCTCCAAAAGGGACAGTATCAAAAAAAGGATTTCTTTCAAGATAAATTTTCATCTTGTCGGGATCCCCTTCAATAAACTTTATTTTTCTTGCTGTAGCCAACTGCTTTAATGTTCCGTGCCCATATCCGTATTTATGAATAATAAAATCAACCTGACCATCGGAAAGCATTCTGGCAGAATCATTTTTCATTATTCTCATTATTTTTGAATTAGCAGGAGTAACACCATGAATCTCAAGAAGCTCAAGAGCCATATCTCCCCAGTAGTTGCCTTCTGTGTATGTAGTAATAGTTTTGCCTTTTAAGTCGCTTATTGTATTAACTCCCGGCAGATCAAGTCCTACAACATTAAAAATACCCGGCTGTGTGCAAAAAAGAGCTACAATATCAATTGGGTCCGGCCAAATTTTTCCGCCTACGCGGCCAAAGTATGCAGTACTGGTTCCTGCAAACCCCAAGTCTACAGTGCCGTCCCTAAGTTTTTGCATTGTTTCAAACTCAAGACCAGGTAAAGTGCTGTTAACAGCAATATAATTGCTGTTTTCACTAATTAACTTTGCCCAGGCAGCGCCGCAGGCGTGCCATGTTCCTCCAATTCCAGATGATTTAATCTGAAGAAATTTTTTGCCTTTAGATGAAGATGACTTATTTGATTCTTTACCGGAACAAGAAAAAAATAATGCTATTACAATCATTAAAGAAACAACAATTTTTGCAAATTTTCTCATTTATCATTTACTCCTTAAGAATTTTTATAATTATAAATCCATAGGAAAAAGAAAGAAATAAGGATTTTTCTTATTTTTAAGAAGTTTTTCATATTTTTTCTTAGCAGCATATTTGATTATCAGGATTATCAGGATTATCAGGATTATTTGGATAACAAAATTTGAATGTCAAAAATAAAAATCTATGGTTGACAAAATAATAAGAAATATACTCTATATAGCTGGTTATAAAATGAAAAAATTAACCTGTTACAACAAACTATATTATTCCATTACATTTTTGATCATCTGCCTTATAGTTTTTGTTGTATCTATTCCCTCGTATAAAAGGTTTGAAAGAATTTTTTTAACAAGTCTGGAAATTAATAAGATATATGAAAAATGGCTTATTGTAAAAAATGAAACAGTAAAATATCTGTTTTTAGAAGATAATATACATAAAAAACCCTATGGTCTGATAGATAGTGTTTCTGATTATGAAATCGCCATGGAACAAATTCTTGATAAAAAAATGTTTGATCAGATTGCAGATGATATTTTGCTTTACAATGAACTGGCAAATATGATCTATATATGGCAGGATATCCAGTTTAAATTGATCAAGTCTATTTTTTTTAATAATGATATAAATTTTTTTGTCAATGAAATATTTACTTTTATAATCAAGACAGATGATTTTGAAATAAGTATGAAAAATAATATTTATTTTATTAATCGTCATCTGGATAAAAAGGTAAAGCTTAACTGGATATTGTTTGTAGTAAGTATTTGTATTACTGTTTTTCTGATTTTGCTGTTTAGAAATTTATCTTTTAGCTATTTTAAAGTAAAAGAAAAAGAAAAAGAGATTAGAACACTTTCCAAATCAATTATGGAAGTTCGTGATAAAGAGAGAATACGAATTGCCGCAGATCTTCACGATGTGATTATCCAGAATCTTGTTGTAATAAGAAATTATTGTAATGAATTGCTTTGGGATGATGATCAGGATAGTAAAACGCTAAATAAAATAAAAAAAGTAAAAACAATAACAGATAAAAATATAGGAGCAGTCAGGGAAATATCTTTTAACCTTAGGCCTCCGGAATTGACTGATTCGCTGTGTGAGTCTATAGAAATATTTTCCAATGAAATAGCTTCCAATACAGGTATTGATGTAAAATTTTATCCATTGGGTTTTAATGGTTATATAATAAATCAGGATCTGGAAATTGTTATTTACAGATTGATTTGCGAAGCAGTCAATAATGTGTTAAAACATGCTCATGCTTCTGTGATAATAATAAAAATTATTTTATTTTTTCCAAATATTATAATAAAAATTGAAGATAACGGAGTAGGTTTTCTGCCTTATGAAAAAGTAAAAACAAAAGAACATATGGGGATACAGGGAATGAAAGATCGGGTAGCTCTTGTAGAAGGGACAATGGAAATAAAGCCGGGCAAAAAATCGGGAATTGTTGTAACTTTTAAAATACCCTGCAAAGGACTAGTTAAGGAAAATGAAAAAGTATAATGCTTTAATAATCGATGATCATCCTTCGGTAAGAGAAGGAATGAAATCTATTTTAAAGAAAAAACATGATCTGAATATAGTTGGCGAGAGCGGGACTTTTCAGGATGGTTACGAGCAGGCAATGGAGTTATTGCCGGATATTATCTTAATGGATGTTTCGATTCATGGTCTTTCGGGAATAGAGCTTTCCAATAAAATCTTAAAAGAAAAACCGAACATTAAAATAATAATATTAAGTATGTATGCAAAGACAGAATATATTATTAAAGCAATAGAATATGGCGTTAAAGGATATATTTTAAAAGATTCTGATGGCAGCAGAATTATAAAAGGAATTACTGCGGTAATAAATGGAGAACTTTTTGTTGATAGCCACATCTCAAATAAAGTTATAAGCAAACTTATGAATAAAGAGATAGTTTCCAATTATAAAGCAGAGACAAATGATTATAAAAATCTTTCTTTGAGGGAACAGGAAATACTCCATCTTCTTGTAGATGGCTTATCTGTTAAGGATATTGCAAAACAGCTCTATATCAGCAACAAAACTGTTGAAACACATAAAAGCAGTATAATGAACAAGCTTAAATGTGCAAGTCTTGTGGAGCTTGTTAGATATGCAATTCAAATAGGGCTTGTTGACTAATCATTGCTCCTGTATAATCTGCGGCTTTGCATAAGATATTCCGTAATTTAGGGCTTATTTTAGTGAAAGTGGCTATCTAAAATCCAATTAAAATATTGAATTTTAGTTTTGATTTTTTTATTTTTCTGTTTTAAAAAATAAAAAGTGATTATATACTATAATAATCATATATATTCATTCTATTTATTATAGAATGAAATCATTTAATTTTTAGTTTTTAGGAGGCTAAAATGAGCGAAAGATTGTCTGCAATGTGGTTGATACAATTGTTTATAGGTATTTTTTTAATAACAACAGGTTTGCTTTTTCTGACTGGAAATAGTGAGGTTGCCAGAGGTATAAGCAAGATGTTCGGAAAAAATAGCACATGGGGGCTTATTGTTGCTATTATAGAACTTATTTCCGGTATTATACTTTTAATTGGTCTTTTTATTGGCGCGCAGCCAAAGTGGATGTTTTTGGCATGTGCAGTAATTTTTATACTTTGGTCAATCAATATTCTTTCAGGATATTTCTTTAATGGATTTGTAAAACCAAACTTCATGGTATGGTTAAGGGATCTTTCACTCCATCTTGTTGTCCTTTCAGGGCTTTGGGGTGTTATGATGGGAAGCAGGGAATAGTTAAGCTTTCGTTGGAGCATACTCTGTGTATCATACCGGAGTATGCTCTATTTCCTGCACCTCTAAATACATACAGTTGTAATTTTTCCCCTGCCTTTTGATAATGCCCAAAAATCTTTTTGCACATCTTTTTTCTGTTTTTTACATCTAACTTCATTTATTCCTTATCCTGGACAAGTCGCCTCTCCTTTGACAGGTAGTTTAGCCGGCAGAACAGGAGTTTATCGCGCAAGAACCATTGTAATTTAGGCTGATATTCAGATTTCTTGACGAAGTAATTATTCTTATGTTAAAATCTTTGGGTTATCATAATTATGGATAATATTTTGGGTAATAGAGAAAGGCTGCTTATGAAAAAGTGTTTTACTTTTCCATTTTATGTTGTTTTTGCATTATTGGTTTTATCTTTAATATTTACGGGATGTAAACCCAGAAGCACTGTTTCTATTCCCATTAAATCAAGAACATTATACCTTGGGCATCTGGCTCCGGATGGTACTGCTTTCGACATTCTTGCCCATAAAATAAAAGAATATGTGGAAACCAGAAGCAATGGGCGTTACATTATTTTGATATACTCAGGGGGAACTCTCGGTTCTCACCAGATGTTAATTGAATCAATGATTTCAGGAACCGTTGATATGGCTGTTGTTACCAACCCGGATATAAGTAATTATGCCGAAGATTTGGGTGTTCTGGATTTGCCCTTCCTGTTCTCGGACTGGGACGAAGTATCTAAATTTCTCCATTCAGACATTATCAATGAGTTTTATGCAATATCAGAGCGTGTAGGCATATCCACGCTGGCTTTTATGCCCCGGGGGTTCCGTCATGCTACCAATAATAAGAGTCCTATTACCGTGCCTTCTGATTTTCATAACATGAAAATACGGGTAGTGGGCAACCCAACTTATATGGATACCTTTAGTGCTCTGGGCGCCAAGCCTCAGCCAATGCCATGGGAAGAAGTATATAACGCTCTGCAGACGGGAAGTGTGGATGGACATGAGAATACCATTGTTACCGTCAATGACTATAATATCTATGAGGTTCAAAAATATTTGTCCAAGACAGGGCATTTCTTTGCCTTTGCCACTGTTATTGCGAGTCCCATCATGCTTGGCAGTATTCCGGAAGATGATAGGGATCTTATCCGCAAAGCTGCCTTTGACGCGGCATTGGATCTTGGCGAAGAGCAGCTTGCTGCCGAAAAAGAGGCTGCCAAAAACCTCCTGGCAAACGGTATGCTGATTAATGAAATTCCGAACAAGCAGCCCTTTATCGATAAGATGGAATCTGTTTATGAACACTTTTTTAAGATTCACAATCGCAAATATTATGATTTGCTCAAAAATGCAATACGATGAGATTGTTTAAAAATTTTGGATTTTGATAAGCAAATATAGGTGTAACATGGAAAGAACTGTTTTTGTAGTTGATGATAATGCTTTTGGTCTTATTGTAGTAGAACATGCGCTGGAAAATTATTACAATGTGATAACGTTTTCATCTGCGGAAAAAATGTTTACTGCCATGGAAAAGATCACCCCTGACCTGATTTTACTGGATGTTGAAATGCCGGAAATGGATGGATATGAAGCAATAAAGCTGTTGAAAGCCAATGATTCATATTCAAAAATCCCTGTGTTGTTTTTGAGCGCTATGTCTGATTCCTCCAAAGAAGCATACGGCATTGAATTGGGCGCAAAATGTTTTATAACCAAGCCATTTGATGAAACTAAGTTGAAGGACATTGTTGGTAACTATATTTAATTTCCGGAGTGCTTATGAAATGGTTCGATAATCTTAAATTTCAAAATAAATTTTTGGTTGTATTGGGAATACTTGCTGTTTTTATGATTTCTTTTGCCATATATACTGTTACGCAGGTCAACAAAGTACAGGGTGATATTGACCAAATTGTTTCCTACCAAAAGCGGCAATTCCGTATTGCTGATTCAATTGTAAATACTTACAGTTTTAGAATTGCGAACCTTGCCAGAGGATATGCGGTAGAGACAGACCAATTTGAAAATGTACTTAATTTAATCCTGAGGCAATATGATAAAAATGTAAAATCATTTCATGAAAATTTGGATTCTTTCCGCGAACTTGTGATGCTCGATGTGTACATTACCGAAGAGGAGAGAGAGCTCCGTTTGAATATGCTGTATCCTATTGAAATTTCATACAATTTTTATATGGGATATATCGAACAGTTAAAAATTGCTGTAGAAAATAATGACAGACAAGAAGTTATCCATGTTATGGAACAAACCATTCCGGCGGGGAATATTTTCAGCAGTAGATTATTGGGGCTCCGTGATTTAACTTTTTACTCGGCAATGCAAAAATCTTTGGAAGCAACAGAAAATGCGAATATGATAAAAAATGTGGTAGTTGTTGTGGTTACCGCATTTATTATTCTTGTAATTTTTGCTTTGTTGTTTACGGTAAACAGTATTACAAGACCTATTGCTGAGCTGGCACAGTCCGTAACGGAAATTGCCAATGGAAACCTGACCCACCAGATCCGAAGCGAGCGTAAGGATGAATTAGGAGTGCTTGCAAACTGTATAAGCGACATGGTCAATACAGTTTCGGAGCATAACAAGATGGAAGCCATCATGGATAATATGGACTCCGAAGTATGCGTTATGGACCTTGAGCACAATGTTCTTTTTATGAATAAGAGTATGGCAACAACATACGGTGTGGACAGGGAAAAAATCATTGGACAAAAATGTTATAATTCATTCAAAAAAAGTGACGTTCCCTGCTCATTCTGTCTCCTGGGAGAGCTTTTGCCGGATAAGGAGTCGCTGCCATCCAGGTATTATGAATACCTTTACGATGAAGATTCAAAAGTATGGCTGCAAGGTACCAGTTCAATAATCAAGTGGGTTGACGGTTCTCTGGCGTATTTTGAGTCCAGAAGGGATGTAACGCATAAAAAGCAACAGGAGCAATTATTGGTGGAAGCCCTTCATAAGGCAAAAATGGCAACGCTTGCGAAATCTTCCTTCCTGGCCAACATGAGCCACGAAATACGGACGCCTATGAACGCAATTTTGGGTGTCAGCGAAATTCAATTGCAGAATGAAGAGCTTAGTCCCAATACACTGGAAGCTTTAAGTATAATTTCCAATTCAGGCAATTTATTGCTTGGTATTATCAACGATATTCTGGATCTCTCAAAAATAGAAGCAGGTAAGCTGGAACTGGTATCCTGCAACTATGAAACAGCGAGTTTAATCAATGATACCATTATGCTCAACATGATGAGGATTGGCAGCAAGCAGATTGATTTTAAGCTCTCTGTAGATGAAAACATTCCTGCTGTTTTGAATGGCGATGAGCTTCGCCTCAAACAGATTATAACCAATCTGCTCTCAAATGCGTTTAAATACACAGAGAAAGGGATGATTAAACTCTCATTTTTCTGTGAGAAAGGGAACGAAGAATATGATGTAATGCTTGTGTGCACAGTAAGCGATACAGGGCAGGGGATGACAGAAGAACAGTTAAGCAAACTGTTTTCCGAGTATTCCCGTTTTAATGTGGAGGCCAATCGCGCAACAGAAGGAACCGGACTTGGCATGAGTATTACGCATAATCTGATAAAACTTATGAATGGCAAGATTTCAGTGGAGAGCGAACCGGAAAAAGGTTCTGTGTTTACTGTGTGTATACCGCAGAAAAGTACCGGTTCCAATGTTTTGGGCAAAGAGCTGGCGGATAATCTGCAGAAGTTTGAAAAACTCAGCAACAAGCAGATAAGGAAAACACAAATCGTTTTTGAGCCAATGCCTTATGGTACTATTCTTCTGGTTGACGATGTGGAGGCGAATTTATATGTTGCCAAAGGGCTAATGGTTCCATACGGATTGTCAATTGAAACAGTTATGAGCGGATTTGAAGCGATTGCTAAAATCAAAAGCAACAAAGTGTACGACATTGTGTTTATGGATCACATGATGCCAAAGATGGATGGTATTGAAGCGACTTTAAAAATGCGCGAGTTGGGGTATAAGCACCCCATTGTTGCGTTGACTGCGAATGCGTTAGTTGGACAGTCTGAGATGTTTTTGGCAAATGGGTTCGATGATTTTATTTCCAAACCAATTGATGTGCGACAGTTGGATACAGCATTGAAAAAATATGTAAGGGATAAGCAGCCTCCGGAAGTTGTTGAAGCTGCAAACAGGGAAAAAGGCAAACGTCAGGCTTTTAATAATCCGGCGTTAAGTCCGGAATTTGCCGCTGTTTTTGTGCGGAGCGCAATAAAATTTACGACAGAGCTGGAAGAAATACTAAAGAAAGATGGCATATATAAAGATGAGGAGATACGGTTGTATACCATCAATACTCATTCATTAAAGACTATGCTGGCAAATGCCGGGGAAAAAGAACTTTCTGCTGTTGCGTTCAAACTGGAGCAGGCAGGCAGGGAGAGAAATCTCTCAGTAATGTCAAAAGAGACCCCGGGATTTCTGAAAGAGATGCAGGCAATAGTCCAGAAAATCAGGCTGAAAATTGAAGGTAAAGAGAATACTGTAAAAGCTGTGAAAGCTGCGGATGAGGATATTGAGTATTTACGTGAAAAGCTGCTTGTCATTAAAGAGGCGTGCGGGATGTATGACCGTAAAACAATTAAATCTGCCATAGCCGAACTAAAGCAGAAAGAGTGGTCGCTCCAGACCATGGCAATTTTGGACACAATAGCCGAACATCTCCTGAACGGAGACTATGATAAAATATCAAGCCTTGCCGGGAAGTCGCTGCTGTGACAGTGCTATAACGCAGATTTTAAAAAATCTGCGTGCTGATTTTTAACTCTTTTGTGTATGTTCTTTCTTGCATCTGGTTGGGTGTATCACGCGCTTAATTTTTCTCTGCTTTTGCGGCAGAAGCCCCCATGATAAATAATTCTTTGATTTCTTGAGCTGCTTTTTCAATGTTTGGCTGCGATATAATTGCAGATACTACAGCAATTCCATCTATACCTGTTTTTGATAACAAAGGAATAGTGTTTTTGTTTATTCCTCCGATTACTACGATTGGGATGCTTATTTTTTGGCGTATTTTGCAAAGTTCTTCAATTGATATTAGTTTTGCATCTTTTTTTGTATCTGTGGAAAACATTGCTCCAATGCCAAGGTAGTCTGCCCCTGCTTTCTCTGCATCAATTGCCTCTTTTAGTGTTGATGCGGAGACTCCTATGATTTTTTCAGGTCCTATTATTTTGCGCACAACAACTGCAGGAATATCATCCTGCCCAATATGTACGCCTGCGGCATTTACTGCCAATGCAATGTCGATTCTGTCATTTATAATAAGGGGGACATTCTGCTTGTCCGTTATCTCTTTTACCCTGTGTGCTGTAGAAAAAAAATCAAGAGAGGAAATTTCTTTTTCCCTTAACTGCACTAAGGTGCAGCCGCCCAGGATAGCTTTTTCTACAGACTCTTCGACACTTGAAGCGTTCATTAGCTTGCGGTCTGTTACAAGGTATAAAGTATAGTCAATTTTATTTTTCATAAAATCTGGATCGTTCCAATAAAATATTTGTATTCATGTTGCTTATTGCGTCTATAATCGCTGAACGAAAATTTCCGTTACCAAGTTTGCCTGCTTTTTCATAGGCAATTTCACCGGCAATACCCATGCATAGCAGCGCCGCAACAGTTGCCTGCAGCGGTGAATCAGGGGCAGCTCCGTTAAAGGAACCCACCAAAGAAGAACACATGCAGCCTGTGCCTGTAATATTTGAAAGAGCCGGATGCCCATTTTCAATATAAAAAGTTCTTGTGCCATCGGAAATAACATCAATGGCTCCGGTTATCGCAACAATACATTTTTGTTTTTTTGCAAGGCTATATGCTATCCCGGCAGCTTCTTTGGAAGGGTTGCTTTTGTCATTTTCAGAAGCATCAACCCCTTTTGTGTTAGAGCTTAATCCTGCGATATATCGTATTTCGGAAATATTGCCACGTAAAATATTGATTTTGACTTTTTCCAAAATATCTTTTGTTGTGCTATTCCTGAATGAAGAAGCGCCTGCTCCTACAGGATCAAATATTACGGGAATATTTATTTCATTTGCTTTTTTTCCTGATGCTATCATGGACTGCACAGTCCGATTATTTAATGTGCCAATGTTAAGAACAAGTGACGAAGAAATGGAAACAATTTCGCTTACTTCTTCTATCGCATCTGCCATTATCGGCGATGCTCCGATTGATAACGTAATATTTGCGCAATCATTTACTGTTACATAGTTGGTAATATGGTGGACAAGAGGTTTTTTAGTAACAACTTTTTCCAGAATTTCCGCGCATTGCTCAATAAATATTTTTTCTTTCATTATTTTATCCTTTTTTTAATCCATATTTATAAAGATCATAAAAATGATTTGTTGGTCCGTTTCCTTTTCCTATATCAAAAGAATATTTTATGGCAGTGGTTACATATTCTTTTGCTTTTGTTATTGCTTCTATAATGGGAAATCCAAGCGCCAAATTGGAAGCAATTGCAGAAGAGTAGGTGCATCCTGTTCCATGGGTGTTTTTTGTGTTGATCCGTTCTTTTTTAAAATATGAAAAACTTTTGCCATCATATAATATATCTGTAGCATCTCCGGTTGAATGGCCTCCCTTTATTAAGACATTGGGACATCCCATTGCATTTATTTTTAATGCAGCATCCTGCATATCAGTAAGGTTTTTTATTTTCATATCTGCAATTTTTTCCGCTTCGGGGATATTCGGAGTTATTATATGCGCTATTGGAATAATTTTATTTATAAGAGTATCTATAGCGTTGTTATCCATTAGCGGAGCTCCGTTTTTTGCATACATAACAGGGTCTGCAACAATATTTACAGGTTTATATTCCAGAAGTTTTTCTGCTATTGCGATCATGTTTGCTTCATTGGATAACATTCCTATTTTTACGCCATCTACTTCTATATCTTCAAAAATAGCATCGATCTGTTTTTTTATCATATCAGGCAAAACATCCTGGATACCGATTACACGGCTGGTGTTTTCTGCAACAACAGAAGTGACAACGCTCATGCCAAAAACTCCATGAGCAGAAAATGTTTTAAGATCTGCTTGTATGCCTGCTCCTCCGCTGCAATCAGACCCTGCAATACTTAATACTTTTTTCATATATATACTCCTTAGTTTATAGCCGCAAAACACAGTCGCAGTCACAGTTGCAATCCCGTGCTATATTGCTTGGCAGTGTCCCCGATGGACACTGCACACCTGCAGCGCAAAAAAAAGCTTTCCTGTGCAGGAAAGCTTTTTAATAATTATTTGCTTCCCTACGATGGTTTTAACCAACAGGTTCAAAGGGTCAGGTTTTACCTTCTCAACTCAAAATGAGTTCCCCCGCACTGTTTAACTACAAGGTATAATTACATAAGGGATATAATAATGTCAATAAAAATAAATTTATAAAAAGATAAAGAAACACTTGATTCTTAGATAATTGCTGTTTAAATTATTATTATAATTAACAATTATTATAGGAGAATAAATGAAAAAACTGGCTATTATTTTCTTGCTGTTAACTATGTTAACAGCTTTTGTGGTTGCAGAGGATCTTATTGGCCTTGAATTGGGTGCAGAACTTGGTATGGATAATGTTACAGGAGCCAATGGAGGAGATGCGGCATTTACATTTACACCATGGGTACAGTACATGAATTCATTTGATGCTCTTGATATTTATGCAAGAGCAAAATGGTGGTTTACTTTTGATGATCCAATGTATCAATCGCCTGAGTTTGAAATAGAAGGCGCTTATAACATAGATGCAGGTCCCGGTATATTATCAATAGTGCTTTGGAATGAGACTGCTATGAAAATCTGTGATGGAGAGAGTACTTATGGGGGTTATTTAGAACCAAGTGTAAAATACGCACTTTCCGGTGATTTTGGCACAGTATTTTTCCAGCCTGGTTTTGGAATTTTTTATGATAAAGATGTCGATGCTCAGTATGATATAGCTTTTAAAGTCGGATA
>Ga0123353_10010842_pt1 | contig 12761 bp, 10 predicted proteins | sample TergutLab28metaG_3_FD_92763 | JGI IMG/M metagenome (GOLD analysis project Ga0123353, IMG submission 92763) | Labiotermes labralis P3 segment gut microbial communities from Petit-Saut dam, French Guiana - Lab288 P3 | ecosystem: Host-associated > Arthropoda: Insects > Digestive system > Gut ...
CGTGCTCATGCTGGCGACGAACAACATCTTCTCGCCCGCCAGCGGCCTGCCGATCATGAGCCCCAGCCAGGACATCGTGCTGGGCATCTACTACCTGACGTCCGACCGCGGCAGCGAGTTCGTCAAGAAGAGCGTGACGAAAATCAAGCACGCCGACGGCAACGCGTATCCCGTGTTCGCGCATCCGCACGAAGCGATCATGGCGCACGCCGCCGGACGAATCGGCATGCACGCCAAAATCGTCGTCCGCATGCACAACCGCACCAAGGTCGTTCCCGCTCACAAGGAGTCGATCCGTCCGATCGAAAACGGCCGAATCCTCACTACCGTCGGACGCTGCATCTTCAACGACATCCTGCCGGCGGCCATGCCGTTCTATAACTACCCGCTCAGCCAGAAAGGCGCCGGCCGTGTCATCAGCGACTGCCACGCCATCATGGGCAAATCCCACACGCTGAACCTGCTGGACAACATCAAGCAGCTCGGGTTCAAGAACTCCACGCTGGCGGGGCTGTCGTTCGGCATCAGCGACCTGCGCGTGCCCGACGACAAGAGCAGCATCATCGCCGACGCGCAGAAACGCGTCGACCAGATCGAGAAGGATTTCCAGGCCGACGCCATCACCGACGGCGAACGTTACAACCAGGTCATCGACGTGTGGATCCACGCCCGCGAGTCCATCACCAAGCGGCTGCTGGAAACCCTCAAGGTGGCCAAGAACGACGCCGATCCCAACTACCTCAACCCGGTGTGGCTGATGAGCGACTCCGGCGCGCGAGGCAACACCGACCAGATCCGTCAGCTCGCTGGCATGCGAGGCCTGATGTCCAAGCCGTCGGGCGAGATCATCGAGACGCCGATCAAGGCCAACTTCCGTGAAGGCCTGACCGTGCTGGAGTACTTCAGTTCGACGCACGGCGCCCGCAAGGGGTTGGCCGACACGGCGTTGAAAACCGCCGACTCGGGCTACCTCACCCGCAAACTCGCCGACGTCGCCCAGAACGTGATCGTCAACGAAATCGACTGCAAAACCCTCAAGGGCATCGCCAAGAGCGCGATCTACAAGGGCGAGCAGATCGACGTGCCGCTCAGCCAGATCGTCATCGGCCGCGTGGCCCGCGAGAACATCGTCAACCCGATCACCGAGGAAATGATCGTCCGCGAAAACTCGGCGATTACCGAAGCCGCCGCGAAGAAAATCGAGGAACTTGGCATCGAAACGATCCGCGTCCGCAGCCCGCTGACGTGCGAAAGCCCGATGGGGATTTGCGCGCGGTGCTACGGCAACGACATGTCGATGGGCAAGCAGGTGGAAGAGGGCATGGCGGTCGGCATCATCGCCGCCCAGTCCATCGGCGAGCCGGGCACGCAGTTGACGATGCGTACGTTCCACACCGGCGGCGTCGCGCAGAAGACCGCCGCCGAAAGCGAAATCCCCGCCACCGTGCCGGGCCTGATCGCCTACCGCGACCTGGCGGTGGCCGAAGTGACCCTCGGCGGGAAAAAGCAACTGGTCGCGCTGAAGCGCAACGGCGAACTGGCGATCGTCGACGACAAGGGCCGCGAATTGGAACGGTACAAGGTTCCGTACGGCGCGTTCGTCCTGGTGGCCGAGGGCACGAAGGTCAAGCCCGGCCATCGCCTGGTGATGTGGGATCCGCACCGCGTTCCGATCCTTGCCGAGGCGGCGGGCGTGGTCCGCTTCCAGGACATCGAAGAAGGCGAGACGGTCCGCGTCGAAGCCGAGCGAGGCCGAGGCTCCGCCGCGGGCGGTCGCCTGGTCGTCATCGAACACAAGGGCGAGAAGCACCCGCGAATCGTCATCGAGGACAAATCGGGCAAAATTTTGGACTTCCACTATCTGCCCGCCAAGGCCCGTATCGAGGTGGAAGAAGGCTCGTCCGTCAACACCGGCGAACTGCTCGCCCGCCAGCCTCGCGAAGTCGCCGGCACGCAGGACATCACCGGCGGCCTGCCGCGAGTGACCGAACTGTTCGAAGCCCGCAAACCCAAGGACCCCGCGGCCATGGCGGAAATTTCAGGCCGCGTGGAACTGCGCACCGACAAACGCCGCGGCAAGATGACGATCATCGTCCGCAGCGAGAGCGGCATGGAGCGTGAGCATCACGTTCCGCACGACCGTCACCTGCTGGTTCACGCCAGCGACTACGTGGAGGCGGGCGATCCGCTGACCGAAGGTCCGCTCGTGCCGCACGACATCCTGGGCATCCGCGGCGAGGACGCGTTGCAGCAGTACCTGCTCAGCGAGATCCAGAGCGTTTACCGCCAGCAGGGCGTGACGATCAACGACAAGCACGTCGAGATCATCCTCAACCAGATGCTTCGCAAGGTGAAGGTCGAGCAGGTCGGCGACAGCACCCTGCTGCCGGGCGACCTGGTGGACAAGTTCCGCTTCATCGAGGAAAACCGCCGCCTGAGCAAGTCGCTCAAGGTGATCGAACCGGGCGACACGTCGCTGACCAAGGGCGAGATCGCGTCGGTGGATAAGGTCGAGCAGGCGAACATGGACGTGGAGGCCAAGGGCGGCGAGCCGGCCAAGACGCGCAAGCCCCGTCCGGCCAACGCCAAGACGCTGCTGCTGGGCATCACCAAGGCCAGCCTCCAGAGCGAGAGCTTCCTCTCGGCGGCCAGCTTCCAGGAAAGCACCAAGGTCTTCACCGAGGCGGCCCTGGCGGGCAAGATCGACGAACTGCGAGGCCTGAAGGAGAACGTGATCCTCGGCCACCTGATTCCGGCCGGCACGAGCTTCAAGCCGTACCAGGAAATGCGGGTCAAGCGCATGGTCGAACTGCCCGAACTGCCGATGACCAACGACGACGAAATGACCGAGGCACAGATCACCCAGGCCGTGCAGCAGGCACTGACGGGCCAGAGCTGATCGGGACGAAGTCACGAGTGATGAGTAATGAGTGACGAGGACTCCATGCGACAAGCGTGGGGTCCTCGTTTTTATTATTCACAGAGGCTCTGAGAATACGGAGAAGGGAGCCGTGATATTCAAGAGACGCCTCGCGATGGCGTGTTGTTTTTCGTTTGCAGGACGTGGAAAACAATAGATTGGCCTTCCCGGTCTCGCGTTGGAGTACCGGTACACAGCCGCGAAGCGGCGTCGTTTTTAGCCCAGGGCGAGCGGTATTCCGCGAGCCCTGGGTAAAGGTTTCCTAAAAGAACAAGCCCCGCCAGGGGCGTCTTACTGTCGTGTGAGCATCGAGGTTTGTACTACGGTAAGACGCCCCTGGCGGGGCTGTATTGTCAGGGGACGCCGACCCCAGGGCTCGCCGAGTACGGCTCGCCCTGGGCTAAAAACGACGCCGCTTCGCGGCTATGTGCCGGTACGTGTGGCGCGGGGCCGGGGAGGCCGATCTGGTGTTTTCATCGTCCTACAGCGCAAAGAGGCAAGCCATATCCTCGTTACTCATCACTCGTCATTCGTCACTTGTCCTTCAAGAACAGTTCCACGACGGGGACGGCGGTGTCGGGTTTTTGGGTTGGCAGGATGAGGGAGAGGCGGTCTTTGGCGTTGTCGCCGAAATGGGTCGCTTCCCAGTGGGTGTGCATTTTGACTTCGCTGGCGTCGTTGAGGAGTTGGGCGTATTCCACGCGTCCGGCGAGGCCTTCGAGGTGCAGCAGATGCGACGGCCAGGCGAGGACGTGGACGTAGAGGCGTTTTTTGTCGGGGTTGTAGGTCAGTCGGCAGTCGCGCGGGGTGGCGAACTCCGCGGGGGCCTGCGTGCAGCCGTAGATGCTGCGGCTGTGGCGGCGCATCCATTGGCCCATGTCCTTCAGGCGGGAGAGGGCGCGCTGGTCGAACTCACCCCGGCCTGTCGGGCCGACGTTCAGCAGCAGGTTGCCGCCCTTGGAGACGGTGTCGATGAGCATCAGCAGGAGTTGTTCGGGGCTTTTCCAGGTGGCTTCGTCGCGGTAGTAGCCCCACGAGCCGCTGAAGGTCTGGCAGGCTTCCCACACGACAGGCTGGCCGTTGTGCCGCACCCATTCGAGCGGCTGAAACTGCTCGGGCGTTTTGATATCCCAGCCTTCGTCGAGGTCCAGGCGGTCGTTGAGGATCACGTGCGGCTGAAGTTCGCGGATCATTTTGTAGAGCGTCTCGCTTTGCCAGTCGGCCTTGCCTTTGCCGCCCTCGCCCATGTGCGTGTAGCTGAAATCAGCCCACAGGATGTCGATGGTGCCGAACTGCGTGAGCAGCTCCCGCACCTGGCCGTGGAGGTACTGGGCGTATTTGGCCTGGTCTCTGCCGACGTTGAGTGCGGCGCGGTCCTTGTTGCGGAGAGGCCCGATGTGCGGGTCGATGATGTACTGCGGATGATGCCAGTCGATCAGCGAGTGATAGAAACCCACGCGCATGTTCTGGCCGCGGAAAGCGTCGACCATCGGCCGGAGCAGGTCTCGGCCGGCGGGGGTGTTGGTGGCTTTGTAGTCCGTCAGGGCGGTGTCCCAGAGGCAGAAGCCTTCGTGGTGTTTCGTGGTGACGACGAAATACTTCATGCCCGCGTCCGCGGCGGCGGAGGCCCACTGTTCGGGGTCGTACAGGTCGGGGTCGAAGTGGCGGAAGTAGGTGTCGTATACGTCGTCGGACATTTCCTCGTTGTGCTTGACCCACTCGTGCCGGGCGGCCAGGGCGTACAAGCCCCAGTGAATGAACAGGCCGAATCGGTCGTGCACAAACCAGTCCGTCTGGCCGGGCGTTGGCTGCGTCGTGAGCATGTGTTTTCCTTTTTGCTGGATGAGTGGCTACGGTAAGGGCAGCTTAATTTTTACCACAGAGACACAGAGAACCACAGTGAAATAGAGGAAAACGACAGGGCGATCGCATGTGACGTGTCCCCCTACGGCGGCGTTTCGCCGCGTGGTTGATTCTCGGCCAGGATTCGCTGGAGGTCGGCGGGGGAGCTTGGGCCTTGGACGGCCTCGATGCGCGGGGAGAGTTCGGCCAGCAGTTTTTTGGCGGCACGGAAGGTGGTGACGGGCAGGCGTTGAATGGACACGGGGGTTTGGATGTAGCAGACGCATCGGCCTTCGCTGAGCAGCGTCCAGACGAGGATCATCACGACGGGCATGATGGCCGCCAGCCAGAGCCAAATGGAGTCGGGCACGGACGCCGCCAGGATGAAGGCCAGGACCAGCACGAGGATCAGCAGCAGGCTCTCGACGACGGTGCCTCCCGTCCGGCGAAGCAGGATCGCCTGGATGTCGCGATAGTAGAACCGGCGATAGGTTTCCTGAAACGTTCCGCCGTTGACGCACAGCAGGTATTCGTCGGCGAGGTAGACGCTTTGTCCGGCGAACCATCGCCGCCCCACGACGTGCTGATAATTCCCCGCGTCGCCTTGCGGGTCGCGCGGGGCGGGGCCGTCGGGCGGCGGCGGGGCGTACGATCGCACGTAGGCGGACTCAGCCAAAGAGCACCTCGGTGATGAGTTTAACCGCGATGTATCCCCAGAACACGGTGCCGGCCGCCCCGACGATTCCCGCGGCCGTCAGCAGCCCTCTGCGGACGCCCAGCACGCTGCCGGGCGTGTTCCAGTGTCGCAGGGCGTAATACACGCCCAGCGGCGCGGTGATGGGAATGATCGCCAGCGTCATGGCGGCCTGGTCGTACGTCGGGCGGCGCGGGCAGAGCCGCTCGTCGTCGGAGGCGGTGGATTCCTGCATCGCGCGTTGGAGGCATTGGCCGCAGATGTGGGCGCTGCCGGCCTGGAGATCGCACAGGCCGCACAGGAATCGCCCGCACGTGTCGCACGCGGCGGAGGCCTGCTTTTGCGGATGGTAGAAGCAGCAGGATTGATCCTCGTTGGAGAGGTCGCTTCCGCCCCGGCCTCCCGTCAGCGGCGTCACGAGCATGGGGTACGCCCGCGCGTACAATTTCGCGCCGCATGCGCACCGGGCGAACGCGCCGGTATTCCACGCGGCCGATTCCACCGGCGCTCCGCAGCCGTCGCAACGTATCAGACTAAGACTCATGGGGCGGACCTTTGTGCCACATCAACATTTTCTCGTTTTCGTACGGTCGTTTGCAACGGAACCGTTATCAAGACTGTTAGACTGTTAGGGAGAGGCTTATGCATCATTTGGCCTAATCTTTCATACGCCTGCGCCTAACAGCCTAACAGTCTAATAATCTAATAGTCTCTTCGTTGCCTTGTCGGGCCTCTCACAGCACCTTATACGGCATGACGGCGTTTCGAACCACGCGGGTGTCGCACATGCCGTCGTGCAGCGTGCGTTTTTGGGCATCGAAGGCGGCCAGGAGAAAGCCGAACCCCAGCACCATCGCGCTGAGCCACGTCGAGAGCATTCTCGCGAACGCCAGGCCCAGCGTCATGGGTTTGCCGTCGGCGCGAATGACGCGAAGCCCGAGCATCAGCTTGCCGGGCGTGGCGGAGAACATCGCCGTCGTCAGCGTGGCGTAGACGGACCAGAACAGCGATACCATCAGGATTCGTGCGTTTTCGTCCATGTGGCCGTACGCTGCCGTCCGTATGGCGTAACTGAGGAGGGCGAGGATGATCGAGTCCAGCGCCACGGCCGCGCCGCGGATCCAGAATCCCGCGAAGGCGTTGCTGGTGGCGCCCGGCGGCAGGAGCACGCCTTCGCGAAGACGTTCGAGGAAAAACGGTTTGCACGAGGCGCACACGGGTTTTTCGCCGAAGACCAGGACGTCGCTTTGGGGCCTGACGCGGCCGCACTGGCAACAGGTTTCCGTTTCGGCGGCCGTACCCGACGCGTCGGGCGCCAGAGTCAATTGTACCTGCGCCCACGGCTGCCACTGGGACATTCCCTGCCGCCACACCATCGTGCCAGGCCCGACGCGCCCGGACTGCTGAAGCCGTCGCATCAGCGATTCATTCACAGGCCCGACGGGCTTGCCTTCGTTGAGGAAATACCATGCCATGAACACGCGATTATACTCCAGGACGTGGTCGTGAGGCGATAATTCTGTCCTGGTGATGCGGGGCAAACGCATTCCTGTGGCTCGACGGTGAAGTCGCACCGCCACATCGAGGGAACATTTTCGTTAACTCGTTAATTCGTTAACTCGTTGGTTGGTGGGATTTCCCGAGTTAACGAGTCAACCAGTTAACGAGTTAACGAAAATGTTCCCTCGAACAAACGGCACGCGTTTATCCATACGTCATGCGAATGCGTTTCCAGTCACGTCACGCCGCCACGCGCAGTAAACTATCGGGGCCGAACGGGCCGAACTCCACGCCGAAGGCGGCGTAGTCAGTGAACCATTCGCCGTCGGCGCGGTAGCGGAATTTGAACGTGCCCGGCGGCAAACTCAGCCGGACCTGCCAGTGCCCGTCCGCGCGCCGAACCATCGGCACTCCCCGCGCGTGCCAGTGGTTGAAATCGCCCACCACGTGCACCTGCTTCGCGCCAGGACGAAAAAACAAAAACTCCGCCTCGTTACCCGTTACAGTCACCATGTACAGCCTCCCGGACAGTATAGGCTGTTAGACTGTTAGACTGTTAGGGAGAGGCTTATGAAAAATTTGGCCAAATCCTGCATAAGCCTGCGCCTAACAGTCTAACAGCCTAAAAGCCTAACAGTCTCTTTGCGAAAAAACGGACGGATTTAGGTGCGATTGCCCTGTCTAACAGCCTATTCGCGCTTGCCCGCGCACGTGCGAGCCTCTATCATCAAGGCATTGGAGAACGGTCAATGAATCTCGACGATATTCGTGCGTTGAAGGACAAGGCGTTGGCGCAGTTTCGGCAGGCGGCGACGGCGGGAGAGTTGGAGCAGTTGCGCATCGTGTATTTGGGCGCCAAGGGCAAGGTCAAGGATGTGTTCACCTGGCTCAAGGACGTGCCCAGGGAGGCCAAGCGGGAGTTTGGCGCCATGGCCAACGAGCTCAAGAACGCGTTGCAGGAGGCCTTCGACGCCAAGGCGGCCACGATGGCTGCCCCGCGAAAGCATGGGCCCGTCGTGGACGTCACGCTGCCAGGCGTGGCGCCGCGGGTCGGGCACGAGCATCTGCTGACGCAGACCGTCAACGAAATCTGCGAGATTTTCGCCCGCATGGGATACACCGTCGCCCAGGGGCCTGAGGTCGAGGACGAGAGGCACAATTTCGAAGCCCTCAACATTCCGCCCAGTCACCCGGCCCGCGACGTGCTCGATAATTTCTACATCAACGACGACGTGATGCTTCGCAGCCAAACCTCCACCGTGCAGATCCGCACGATGGAACATCAGCGCCCGCCGGTACGGATCATCGCGCCAGGCCGTGTGTATCGGCCCGACACCGTCGACGCCACGCATTTTTACATGTTCCACCAGGTCGAGGGATTGTACGTGGACGAGGGCGTGACGATGGCCGACCTGAAGACGACGATCGACCAGTTCGTGCGTGCGTATTTCGGCCCGGAAATCCAAAGCCGTTTCCGCCCGAGTTTCTTTCCGTTCACCGAACCCTCGGCGGAGATCGACATCCTCTTCCACAACGCCGACGGCACGACGCGGTGGATCGAGCTGGGCGGTTGCGGCATGGTGGACCCCAACGTCCTCGAGGCCGTCGGTTACGACAGCGAACGGTACACCGGCTTCGCGTTCGGCATGGGCATCGAGCGCATGGTGATGCGCAAACACGGCCTGACAGACATCCGCCAACTCTTCGAAGGCGATGTGCGGTTTTTGCATCAGTTTTGAGGAAGATGCTCGACGCGACATCCGTATTCGGGGAAATGTGTTCACTGGCTTGCCTTTTTGCGCTGTAGGGCGGTGTGGACTACAAAACGTTTTGTAGTCCATGCCGCCCTACAGCGCAAAACGGCAAGCCGCTGAGAACATTCCTGCGTCAGCGATGTCCACCGCCGTGGCCACCGCCACCGCCTCCATGACCGCCGCCACTGTGGCCTCCACTACTTCCACCGTGGAAACCTCCGCCGCCACTGCCGCCGTGGAATCCGCCGCCGGTGGGGGCTCGTGACGGGGCGTGTGACGGCGGACGGGCTGCCGATTCGGGGCGTACGCTGCCGGCGCCACGGAAGGCGGGCATCGCTCTGCCTCCGTTGCCGCCGGCGGGTCGGTTAAAGCGTTCCGCCGAGGGGTTGTTGTTGAAGCGTTGCGCCGGTTGGACGGAGCGGATCGGGGGCGGGGCGACGGTTGCGGGTCGGCCTGTCATGATCCGCTGTGCCGCTCCCGGCGGGACGTTGATGGTCCGTCCCAGAGGCGACGCGGTCCGATTGGGCGTCGTCAGTCGCGGCGTCGCGACGGGAGGAATGGCCAGTTCCATGCGAGGCACGGCGGGCTCCATGGGCGGCATCGGTTCGACGCGCGGGATGGCGGGCTCCATGTGTGTCCTGGCCGGCGGCTCCACGCGCGACGTGTCGCCGCGCACCGCGCTGCCGTGTATCGTGTCGCCGCGTTCCGCATGGCCTCGCGCCGTGTTGTTGGCCAGCGGCGACGCGTTGCGAAGTTCCCTGTACGTCGACGATCCGCCCGGCGTGACGTGGACCCAGCCGCCCGGCTCGACGATTTGCCCGCGTGAATTCCTGACCTCGGGCACCATGACGCTCGTGCCCGCGGACGTGCCGAAATGCGGCATGATGTTGCCCGCGGCGAACGGCGACGCCGGTGACCCGGAGATGCTGCCGGTGTGCCCGGCCATGATGTCGCGACGGGCGGTCATGCCGTCGCGTCCGACCATGCCGCTCGAACCGACGCCCCCGCGCCCGAACGCGTTGCCGTGCTCGACGCGGCGGTCGTGATCGCCCTCGCGTCGACCGGTGTTGAACTCGCGAAAATCCCGCCGGGCGTCAACGCGACGATCGAAGTCGCCGCCGAGACGTCGATCGAAATCACTGCCGTGCTGGCCGAAATCACTTCGCCGGTCGAAGTCGCCGCGGCGGTCGAACTCGCCACGCCGCGCGAAGTCGTGTCGATGGAAGTCGTCGAAGTGCCTGCCTCGACGGCGGTCGAAATCGAAGCCGAACGGCCCGAAGAAGAACGAGTCCGCCCAGTCGTTCCACCAGCCGCCGCCCCAGCCGCCGTAACTGCCGTACCAGGCGCTGTTGTACCAAGGCCCGCCGTAGCCGCCGGTCCACCACGGCCAGCCGTAGTCGTAGCCGCCGTAGGTGAACCCGCTGCCGTCGTAGCCGGTGTTATACTCGCCCTGGCCGTTATAGTAGTTGTAGTTGTTGATCACGGTCGTCGATTGCGGGTCGCTCGCCGTGCCGGCCTGCCGTGGATTTTGCGACGAATCCGCCGCCGGGGTCGTGTAGGTTTTGTGGGCCTCGGTGTAGGCGGCGGCGAACACGGTGTCGCCGCGGAAATCACGCCGCACGGACTCCGCCGCGTCGCGAAGCTCGCCGCTCATGTCCGCCTTGTCCATGTGCGTGTCGTACAACGCCAACACCTGCGCCGCCGTCCGCGAGACGAATCGGCTGCCATCGGGCTTGACGTGCGTGATCGCCTCCAGCGCGGCCTCGTCGTGCCCGTGATACGCCCGCTCGTACGCGAGCACGGACCAGCAGGTCGCGTCGGCCTGGTTCGCCGTCACGAGCGACTGGGCGCTGCCCAACGCCAGGTCAGGCCTGCCGAGGTCGGCCATCCGATGCACCATCGCGTGATCCAACGCCAGTTTTTCCTCGCCCTTCGCGCCGGCCAACTGATGATGATATGCCGCCTCCGCCGCCTCGGCGTCGCCCGCCGACGTGACCGCGCTCAAATCCACCGCCGCCCACGCGACGCCCACCCACGCCATCGCGCCGACGGCCCAAAGAATGTGTCGTCTCCACATGATCATCCCCTCCTCGCTATTTCCACCTACAACATTCTATGGGGGGAAGGGGGGATGACGCGAAAAAGTGACGAGTAACGAGCGATTCGGATGTTGTTTTACGTGGCGGGCGAGACGCTCGTGTCATGTTTTGGTACACTGTTCCCATGCAAAACACACCCAAAGGGTTTCGGTTACACATTGGAGTTTTTGGCCGGCGGAATGTCGGCAAGAGTTCGCTGCTCAATGCGATGACGCGGCAGCGGGTGTCGATCGTGTCGGACGTCGCCGGCACCACGACGGATCCGGTGGAAAAGCCGATGGAACTGCCGCCGATCGGCCCGGTGCTGTTCATCGACACCGCCGGCATCGACGACGTGGGCGCCCTGGGCGAACAACGCGTCGCCCGCACGCGACAAATCTTCGACCGCACGGACGTGGGCCTGATTGTTGCCGCCGCCGGCGAGTGGGGCGGTTTCGAGGAGTCCATTCTCGCCGAGCTCCAGGCCAGGAAAATTCCCGTGATTGTCGTGTTCAACAAGACGGACCTGGCGGCCCCGGCGGCGGAACTCGTCGAGCGGTTTGCGCGGGAGAAAATTTCCGTCGTTCGCACGATCTGCAAACCGGACCGTGCGACTGGCGGGCGAGACGCCCGTGCTACGGGGGCGGACGCTTTGCCCGAGTATCAACACGGTATTGTCGATCTGCGGTAAGCCCTCATCCGCAACGCGCCGGACGATTTCATCAATGCGCCGGCCATTGTGGCCGACCTCGTCCCGCCGGGCGAGTTGGCCTTGCTCGTGGTGCCCATCGACATCGAAGCCCCCAAGGGCAGGCTGATTCTGCCGCAGGTGCAAACCATTCGCGACGTGCTGGACAACGGCTCGTTCTGCGTCGTCACCAAGGAGAGCGGACTGCCCGCCGCCCTGGCCAGGCTGACGAAGCCGCCCGCGCTGGTCGTCACCGATTCGCAGGGTTTTCACCAGGTGGCCGCCGACACGCCGCGAGAGATCCCGCTGACCAGTTTTTCCATCCTGTTCGCCCGCTGCAAAGGCGACCTCGCCGAGTTCGTCCGCGGCGCGTGCGCGATCGAAACGCTCCGGCCCGGCGACCGCGTGCTCATCGCCGAATCGTGCACCCATCATCCCATCGGCGACGACATCGGCCGCGTGAAAATCCCGCGATGGATCTCGCAGCGCGTCGGTGGCGAGCTGCAATTCCAGTGCGTGCAAGGCCACGATTTCCCTGAGGATTTGTCGCCGTATCGGCTGATCGTGCATTGCGGCGGGTGCATGTGGAACCGCCGCGAAATGCTCAGCCGCATCCTCCGCTGCCGCCAGGCAGGCGTACCAATCACCAACTACGGCCTGGCGATCGCGGCCAGCCTGGGCCTCTTCGAACGGGCGCTGGAACCGTTTCCCGCGGCGATGGCGATTTATGCGGAGATGAAGAGACTCAAGGATTAAAGGATTGAGAAGAGAAAAGAAAAAGGAGCGTTGATATGAATCGTCAGCCGTACGGCAATCGTCGGGCGCGAATGAGCAGGGCGGACGCATATAACGTGACGCGGGCGTCTTGCCCGCGTGTCCGCGAGGGCGTCCCACCCTCGCCAATCGTTCCGTATGGCTGGCGCCATGAAACATTTCGGCACCCGCAGCCGGACGCGGGCAAGATGCCCGCGTCACGTACCATGCGTCCGCCCTGGCGAAGGCGCATTGGCATTTTTTTCGCCGCCGTGTTCGTCATGGTCATGGCTTGGCCGGTGGCGGTTTTACGGGCGGACGAGCCGACAACACAGCCGGCGGCGAAAGGCGAACAGCCTGCCGCCTCGCAACCTGCTGCCGACAAGGACAAGCCCGACGAGTCGAGCCAGCCTCCCCGTCTATGAGCAAGTCTTCGTCAAGCGGAAAGCGGTTTTTGTTTGCGGATTTCTTCCAGCCGTCTATTCGGTGTCGTCGCCAAGGACGCACCAGATCATGTATTCGTTCCGGCCCC
>Ga0123353_10010844_pt1 | contig 12760 bp, 12 predicted proteins | sample TergutLab28metaG_3_FD_92763 | JGI IMG/M metagenome (GOLD analysis project Ga0123353, IMG submission 92763) | Labiotermes labralis P3 segment gut microbial communities from Petit-Saut dam, French Guiana - Lab288 P3 | ecosystem: Host-associated > Arthropoda: Insects > Digestive system > Gut ...
ATGGAGATCCGAAACGGCCGGCTCAAGGGGATGAGCTGCACAGAACTGGGGAGGAAATACAATGTTGATCCCCGGGCGGCAAAGCGGTATGCCGAGTCGCCTGCGAGGCCTGAGTACACGCCGACAGGGAAAAAGCCGACCAAGCGAATACAAACACCAGGTGGATGTGTGGCTGGAAGATGCACCATACTCAGCGGTACGGATACTGGAAAAGCTGACGGAACAGGGCTTTGAGGGCAAATGCAGTATGGTCAAGGAGTACGTCCGGGGCAAGAAAATTGACAATGACGAGAAAGCCACGGTGCGCTTCGAGACGATGCCGGGGTTGCAAGGGCAGATGGATTGGGGATTCTTTGAAGATCATCTGGTTTGTGATGAGGGCAAGTGGAAAAAGCTGTACTGCTTCCTGCTGATACTTGGATACTCGCGGACAAGGCACATAGAGTTTGTGACCGATATGACGACCAATACACTCACCCGCTGTCATGCCAATGCTTTCCGCTACTTTGGGGGCTACCCGGAGGAGATGCTTTACGACAACATGAAACAGGCCGTAATCAAGCGGCTGCTCAAACAGGAGGACAGCACGTTAAACCGGCAGTTTGGGGACTTCGCGGGGTTCTGCGGGTTCAAGCCGGTACTATGCAGGCCGTATCGCGGCCAGACCAAGGGCAAGGTCGAGCGCACAGTCCAGTTTGTCCGGGATAATTTCATGGTGGGAATCAAATACGACTCACTGGATGATCTCAATGGACAAGCCCTGGCGTGGTGTAACAAGGCAAGCGGGAAAGTACACGCCACAACTGGCGGGATTCCATTTGACAGATTGAAAAGAGAGGGCCTTAACCCTCTCAAGCGCGAGTATATCATCGACAAAATTTTTTCATGCAATATATTGACAAAGCGCAGAGCATCTAAACCGTCCGTTTCTGCGCACACAGGGCTAAAATGCGCAACATGTGGCCTCAGGGCTATATGTTAGGGTACCACCCCCCCTCGCTCGCAATCTCCGGAATGTGCCGCAAACAGACCGATTGCGTATGTTGTAGTAGGTGCCTATCCGAAACACCCTTTACAGCATACATCATTTTATTAACTGTTTGAATTTCTATACGATCAACAGCGTTCATTTGTTTTTTATCGAACACAATGAATCCGCACGCTCCACCAATATCTGATGTTGGGAATCTAATCGCTACGTACGGAGAGAGACTAATACAGGTAACCATTGCGATAAAAGCGAAAATAATGATACTCGTGAAGGTTTTATGTCGGCCAAAAAACTTTATCACTTTCATTATCACTTTCATTGAGATGCTCCCTCCTCCGTTTTGTTTCCTGCGAAGTTTGAGTATAAGAGTTTACCAATCGGGAGCCTGATACACTTTGTCACCATATTTTTGCATGTCATCAGATATTTGGGTTTTTATATCGTTAGGGATTGTTTCGCTTGGTAGTTCATATCGAAGTTCACGTTGCTCTTTGTTGCCACCTTGATATAATGAATATGCAAGCGTGCCGTCGGGATTATCTTCAACAATTAAATAACACGGTGTCCATATTCCGTCGATACTTCTATAAATTGTTAGCCCTGTGTCGGAGGAAGAAAAAAACAAATCGTTTGTAGCAAGCCCCCACACAATTTTCTTCATGGTTCTTTCGCTAAAGTATGGCAATGTGTAGGAAATCTCTTTTCCCGAATCAGAGTTTTCAAAAATGACAAGGGTGCATATTGTCTTTTTTGGCGAGCTTAACTGCGTGTACATATACTGTTTGTCGAAAGATTCTACGAAATTTTCAGTAACTAAAAATCTACTAAAAAACCATAATCTATATGCAAATAGCAATAATACAGCCCCAAGCACTACGAAAAAAAGGACTATTATTGCTATTCTTGCTTTTTCTTTCACACTGTTCGCCTCTTCCGCGTGTCCTTGCCGCCCCGCCTTTTGTTTTCCCAGTACAAGTATATCATAATCGTACTGGCATTGTACAGTGGCGCCACTTGTTTTTGCAAGCGGGGAGGCGGAGGTATGGATCCTGCGACTATCGCGCAGGATGACGGGAGAGGGATGACGTGAAGGGCGGAATGTCTGCGCGCAGGATGACGGGAAGGGCAGGATGAAGTGGGGCGCGGGGAGGCGGGGGTATGGATCCTGCGACTATCGCGCAGGATGACGGGAGAGGGATGACGTGAAGGGCGGAATGTCTGCGCGCAGGATGCCGCGGGGGGGGCGGAGGCGCGGGAGGAGGCGGGGGTATGGATTCTGGATCCCGACGACTATCGCGCAGGATGACGGGAGAGGACGGGGATCGTCACCGTAAATGTGGTCCCCCGCTCGTCATTGCTTTCCAGCCGTATCGCGCCGCCCAGGCCGTCCACGACATGCTTCACGATAGACAGCCCCAAGCCTGTGCCTCCCACGGTTTTGCTCCTTCCCTTGTTCACGCGGTAAAACCGCTCGAATATGCGGTGGGCATGTTGGGGTGGTATGGGATCGCCGTCGTTCCGCACGGCCAGGATGATCTCTTGCCCGGTGTTTTTGAGGGTGACGTCCACCCGGCCATCCTGCCTGTTGTATTTCACCGCGTTGATGAGCAGGTTTCCGACCATTTCGCATATGTTTTTGTGGTTCGCGTACAACGTCGCCGGCGCCACATCAACCTGCACCGACAGATTCTTCCTCCCTGCCAGGGGCATGATCTCATCACAGCGTTCGCGGACCACCGACGCCAAATCGACCTGCTCTTTGTCCCCGCGCACTTCCCCGCTTTCTATGCGGTTGATCATCAGGATGTCGTCGATCAGGCTGTGCATCCGTTCGGTTTCCAATCCAATCCGCTCCAACAGCTCCATGCGCTTCTCCACTGCCAAAGGCAAGCCTGCGCACAGCAGCTCTACGCTGCCCTTGATGGATGTGATAGGCGTCTTGAGTTCATGGCTGGCGTTGGAGAAAAAGTCGCGGCGCACTTTTGCGGCATTTCGGTTTTCGGTTACATCCGCCATGGTGATGATAAGCGCCCCGCAGTCGGCAGCCGCCCCGTTGGCGACGCTCGCTCCGCCCAGCCCCCGCTGTTCATCCACAAAGGTAAACTGCGCCTCGATCACGCGCCCTTCCCCCGCGATGTCCACAGATTTGTTGCTTTGGCTGGAAATGGCGTCCTCAGCCGCTTGCAGGTAAACCATGTTTTGCGTCGCATGCACAAGGTTTTGGCCTAACGCGGTTTTATCGCATCGCAGGTAGAGACAGGCGCTTTGGTTGATGAGCAGTACGGTTTGCCTGTCGTCCAGCAACAAAAAGCCCTCTTTCATATTGTCCAGGATGAAGGCGATTTTATCTTTTTCCTTTTGAAGCCTCTCGATATGCACGCTGATGTCGGCGGCCAGCGCATTGATCTTGTCCGCCATGCCCCGCAATTCTTCATAGCGAAACGTATCGGGTTGTAAGAGGACGCCGCCGCCCTTGACCCCTGTCAGGCTGTCGAGGAGTGCCGTGATGGGGCCGGTCACGCCTCGGGAGAACCTGCGGGTCAAGATAGCTGCGATAAGCAGCGACAACAACGCCGATACCGCGACGGCGGGCAGGAAGGAGAGCAGGCCGGGGAGCGGGCCGCCATATTCTTCCGCCAATCGTAGATAGGATCCATCCTGTGTTTTGTAAACCGCGTACATGAGCTGTTTGCCGATGGTGCTACTGTGCCGGACGCTGACAGCGGCCTTTGTCGCCCGGGCTTCCAGGATTTCCTCGCGATCCAAGTGGTTTTCCATGGCGGCGTAATCCGCCTGCGAATCCCCCGTCACACGCCCGTCCCCGGCAATGACGGTTACGCGGACGCTATCCAGCATGGCGGCATAGGCGTTGGCCTGCGCGTTTTGATCCTGCGCCGGATCAAATTGTGCGGCTAGGATCCGCACCAGACGGCTGAGTTCTTCTTCTTTTTGCCGCGTCTGTTGCATGCCGTAAATATATGCGCTGCAAAGCCCGCAGATGACGAGCGCCACCACGAGGATCAAAACCGATCCCCGGAACACCGCTTTTTTCATGAATTATCCGCCCCTCCCACAAACCGATACCCGATCCCGCGGACTGTCTTGATGAACCGACTGCGCTCGGCGGTGTCGCCCAATTTTTGCCGCAGGTTCCCGATGTGGATGTCCAGCGTCCTGGATTCCCCGCAGTAATCGTCCCCCCAGACCAGATGCAGAAGCTCGGAACGGGAGAGCGCCCTGCTCTGATTTTCCATCATCACGCGAAGCAAGTCAAATTCCTTGAATGTGAGTTCACAGGGATTGCCCGCAAGCGTCGCCTCTCGCGTGGCTGTGTTCAGGGTCAGCGCGCCGCCCGCAAGCGTGAGGGGGAGACCGCCTCTATCCGGGGCGCCGGATCGCCTGATCTGTGCGCGCACCCTGGCGCATAATTCCAGTACGCTGAATGGTTTTATCATGTAGTCGTCGGCGCCGGCGTCGAGCCCCACGATTTTATCCAGTTCGGTATCCTTGGCCGTCAGCATGATGACCGGCACGGTCAAAAGCCGCGGGTCGCGGCGCATCAGCCTAACCGCTTCCACGCCGTCCATCCCCTCCAGCATGATATCGAAGATGGCGACGGCCGGGGGGGTCTCCCTTTTCATCCCGGCCAGTGCCTCAGCGGCGTTTGTATAGCTCACGGTCCCATAGCCGTGGCTCTCCAACGCCACCTCGACAAGCCGCCGGATGCTCTCATCGTCTTCGACGATCATTATTTTCTCGTTTTTCTCGTTTTTCTCGCTCATGCTCATATGATTCTTACATTCTTGTGAACGCCGGTTTTGTAAAACTCCACCCATTCACAGATGTTTTCGGCGTGGTCCCCGATGCGTTCGAGGTATTTGATAATCATCAGATAGTCCATGATCTCGTCCCACGCAGTCGCGTCGGCGGCCATCCTTTGGCCGAGTTCGGCCCTGATTTTCAAGAATAAACTGTCTACGATGTCGTCCTTCTCCCGGGTCGCGCGCGCGAGCTCCAAGTCCTCCTTGACATAGGCGTCGATGGCGCCCCCCACCATGCTGCGGGCGGCGGCAGCCATGGTTTCGACGTCCGCCGCGACCTCCGGGGGCGCGGGGGCGTTCAGTTGCAGGCTTATCTCGGCGATATCGGCAGCCGAATCGCCGATGCGCTCGATATCGGTGATCATCTTGATGGCCGTGCTGATTCTGCGGAGATCGCCCGCAACGGGCTGCTGTTTGAGCAAGAGCCGCAGGCACCGCTGCTCGATGTCGCGCGCCAAATCATCGATTTGATTGTCGTCTTCGATCACTTGGCGCGCCAGATCCTTATCGCCCGTATTCAGCGCGGCGATTGCCCTGTCGATGGCGTCGGCCGCCGTGGCGCCCATTCGGATCAGCGAATTGGACAAATCCGATAATTCCGTGTTGAATGCCTGCCTGTAGTTCATCATGATGGCCTCCCCTTGCATACAATGGATCAAGCAATTCTATCGCTCTATGGATCTATCAATCAATTTATCCGAACCGTCCCGAGATGTAATCTTCCGTGCGCTTGTCACGGGGTATGGAAAACACATCGTTTGTCTGGCCGACCTCCACAAGCACCCCCACCAGGAAAAAGGCGGTCCGATCCGAAATGCGCGCGGCCTGTTGCATGTTGTGCGTGACGATGACCACGGTGTAGTTCTTTTTGAGTTCGCTCATCAAATCCTCGATTTTCGCCGTGCTGGCCGGATCCAACGCCGAGGTAGGCTCATCCATGAGCAACACGTCGGGTTCCACACTCAACGCCCGGGCGATGCACAACCGCTGCTGTTGGCCGCCCGAAAGGCCCATCGCGCTTTTTTTGAGCCGATCCTTCACCTCGTCCCACAGGACCGCGCCCTTGAGCGAGCGTTCCACCAAATCGTCCAGCGCGGCTTTTTTAAGCTTGCCGTGTAGCCGCGGGCCGTAGGCGATGTTGTCGTAAATGCTCATGGGGAAGGGATTGGGCTTTTGAAACACCATGCCGATGTTCTTGCGCAGAACGGTCACATCCAGTCCGCCGTTATAGATATTTTCGCCGTGGTATGTCAGCTCCCCCGTGATTTTCACGCCCGGGATCAGATCGTTCATACGGTTGAGCGTTTTAAGAAACGTACTTTTCCCGCAACCGGACGGCCCGATCAGCGCGGTGATCTCTTTTTCAGGGATATCCAGACAGACATCGATCAATGCCTGAAATGCGCCGTAATACAGATTTAAGTCCTTTGCGCTAACAATAATGCTCAAATCACTCACACCTCTTGATACATATGTACCATTATATACAAGCACAACCGCTATATGCGGTAAACACTATATGCGTTTGAATTTTTTCTTTACGAGTTTTGTCGCGAAATTGACCAGCAATACGATCATGACAAGGATCGCGGCGATGCCATAGCCAGCCTCGAATTCCCCCTGCTCGTAGACATATACGTACAACGCCACGCTCAGGGTGCCGCCGCTGGTCCCCAGCGCCTGGAAATAATTGGTCACTAGCTGATAGCCCACCCCCGCCGTAAAGATCAGCGCGGCACTTTCGCCCACGATGCGCCCGATAGCAAGGATACAACCGCCCACAATGCCGTCTAGGCTACTGGGCAGGATGATGGTGCGGATCATGTACCACTTGGTCGCGCCCAGGGCTACCGCGCCTTCGCGGTAAGAATCGGGCACGGTTTTGAGCGCCTCCTGCGTGGTGCGGACAATGATGGGCAACACCATGACCACAAGGGTGAGCGCACCGGACAGGATGCTGGCGCCCAGTCCCAGCATGCGGCAGAAGAAGAGATACCCGACCAGCCCGAAGATGATGGAAGGAATGCCTGTCAGCGTCTCGGCGGTGAACTCGATCATCCGCGCCAACCGTTTATGGGAGGCGTACTCGTTTAAGTATATGGACGCCCCGACGCCGATGGGCAACGAGATGAGCAGCGCCGTGATGATAATATAAAGGGTAAATAAGATGTTGGGGAAAATGCCGATGGTGTTTTTCAACGCGCTGCGCGCTGTCGTCAGGAACGCCCAATTGATGTTGCCAAGGCCATGGTACAGGATGAATCCAAGTAGCCCGACCAGCAGGGCCACGGTGACGCCGGCGCACAGAAAAACGATCCCCTTGAGGAGCCCGCCGGAAATCCGGCGCCTAGCCGACAGTTTCTTGTTGCGCGAAGGCGTAGCGACCCCCCACCTCACGGTTTCTCCCTCCTCTTCAGGAAAGCGTTCAAGATGGTGTTGATCAGCATGATAAACACGTACAGCACCAGCGCGATGGAAAACAGCGCCTGCTGGCGCAGGCTGCCGGTTGGCGCGTAAGCCATCTCTTTGGTGATCGCCGTGGTGAGGAAGGAGACGCTCTTAAACAGCTCGGGCATGTTGGCCACGTTGCCGGCCACCATCATGACAGCCATGGCCTCGCCGATGGCGCGCCCTATGCCCAGCACAATGCCGGCGGCGATACCGCTTTTCGCGGCGGGTATGCTCACCCTGAAAATCGTCTCCATCTTGGTCGCGCCCAGCGCGAAACTGGCTTCCTCATATTCGCCAGGCACAGACACGAGGGCAGTCCTGGCCACGCTGATGATGCTGGGCAGGATCATCACGGCCAACACAATGATGGCGGCGAACAGGCTGGTCCCGTTTTTCAGTTGAAAGAACCTCATCACGGCCGGGACCAGCACGATCATGCCGATCAGGCCGTACACCACCGATGGGATGCCCGCCAGCAGTTCCACGGCGGTGTTCACGACAGCCGCCACCTTTGGGCTGGCGACCTTGGCCAGGAATACCGCTGTCATCAGCCCCACCGGGACGCCGATCAGGCACGCGCCCAGCGTGCCGTAGACCGAGGTGAGGATAAAAGGCATGATCCCGAACAACGGTTCACTGGCGGTGCTTTGCCACACCTGGCCGAACAAGAAATCGACCAATCCGATCTCACGGATAGCCGGAATCCCGCTGATGATCAAATAAGCCGTAATACCAAGAACCGCAACAATGGTCACCATGCCGCACACGAAAAAGACGCTGCCCATAATCCGCTCGACGGCGGCTTTAGCCTTCATGGCGCCCCCCTCTTTACCCGATCATTCTATACCATATATCTTTATACCATATGCCATATATAAACCAGACTGGGACCGATAAAAGGCGGCTGCATGTACAGGCCGCCCTTTTACCGGTCGAGGTGTGGAAATTATCTTTATCGCGGCTGTACCGCGCCGGCGTTGGCGATGATCTCGGCGACTTCAGGACTCATCGAGAATTCGAGGAACGCCTTTGCCTCCGCCGACAGTTCTTTGCCGGTGATCGTCACGAAGACGAAGGGCCGCTGTACGGCGTAACTGCCGTCGAGCACAGTCTCTTCCGTGCAGGCGACGCCGTTGACCGTGACTTTCTTGACCGTATCCTTGAGGGCCGAGAGAGACGCGTATCCGATGGCGTTTGGATTGGCTTCCACTGCGGTGATCACGGCGCCGGTGGACGTCTGCTCCTGATCGTAGAGGCATTTTTCCTTTACGCCTATGATGTCCTCAAAGCCGTCCCGGGTCCCCGAACCCGGCTCGCGCCCGACAAGGGCCACCGGTCCATCCTCGCCGCCCACGTCTTTCCAGTTGGTGATCTCGCCAGTATACAGACCCGCGATTTGCTCTTTGGTGAGATCGGTCACGGTGCTGCTGTTGTTGACGATGATGGCGATGCCGTCCAGCGCGAATACATGGGCATCCAATCCGGTTTCGGAATCTTTCAGCGCCCGGCTGGACAAGCCGATGTCCACGGCGCCCTCGGCGGCGTCGTTGATGCCCGCGCTCGAACCCGGCGACTCATAGGTAATCACCACGCCGGGATGATCTGCGCGAAAAGCCTCAATGAGGGAATTGAGCACTTTATCCACCGAGGTGGATCCGCTGGTGGAAACCGTCCCGCTGAGTTCGGTGGGGGGGTCATCGGTAGCCGGATTGTCAGGCGTCGCCTCAGGCGTGGACTCGGGCGTGGACTCGGGCGTGGACTCAGGTGTGGACGTAGGCGTCGTCGCGGCGGCGGATGGGGGGGTCGTGCCGCCGCCACAACCGGCGAACAGGGAAAACGCGAACAGGCAGATGACAACCAGACCAATTAGCTTTTTCAATTGTTTCAACTTTTTCATCTTTTCTTATTCTCCTCTACGTTTGATGTTGGTTTTTTAAGCCGTCTCCATTGTAGCAGGAGAATACCGAGGGGACTACCAAGTAGTTGTAAAGTTTATGTATGGTTTTTGTAAAGTCATCCTTCCCCGCACAGCCGCCTACGCAATCCTGAATAGCGTCCGTAGGCGCGCAGATTTCTTGCCATGCCGTACAACGTTTCCTCGTCGCCCACCACAATCATCAGTTCCTTTGCCCGCGTGACGGCGGTGTAGAGCACCTTCCGGTTCATCAGCAGCGGCGGGCCCGGCAACGCCGCCAGCACCACCGCGCGGTATTCGCTGCCCTGCGCCTTGTGTACGGTCATGGCAAAGGCCGGCTCCAGATCGCCCAGCATATCGAAGGTGTACGTCACGATGCGATCCTCGTAGGAGACAATCAGCTGCTCGGCGCGGGCGTCCACAGCCAGCACGACGCCCACATCGCCGTTGAATACGCCCATGCCGCCCTCTTTGCCGTCGCCCGTGCGCCACAACAGGTTGTAGTTGTTCCTGATTTGCATGACCCTGTCGCCCACGCGGTACACGAACGAACCAAAGCGGTGCTCCGGTTTGTCGGCGGCGGCTGGGTTGAGGGCGTCTTGCAGGCGCCTGTTGAGCTGGATGACGCCCGTCTGGCCCCGGCGCGTGGGGGACAGCACCTGGATGTGTTCCGGGGGGATGCCCATCTTGCTGGGCAGACGGTCGGAACATAGTTCTGCGATGGTCTCTTGCGCGGCTTGCGGGTTGCGGCGGGACAAAAAAAAGAAGTCGTCCCCGTTTTGGCGCAAGGGGCTCAGCTCGCCCCTGTTGATTTCATGGGCGCGCATGATGATGCGGCTTTGCTTGGCCTGCCGGAACACCTCGGACAGGTGGACAGACGGAATCACGCCGCTCTTCAGCAGATCGGACAGCACATGCCCCGGCCCCACCGACGGGAGCTGGTCGGGGTCGCCCACCAACACCAGGCGCGCGTGGGGCGGCAGGGCGGCCACCAGCGATCGCATGAGCAGGATGTCCACCATGGATACCTCGTCCACGACGACTACGTCGGTTTTGAGAGGGTTGTCCTCGTGGCGGGCGAAGGACATGACCCCATCGTCCCCATCGAAGACCACCTCCAAGAGGCGATGTATGGTGCTGGCTTCCTCCCCGGTCAGCTCGCTCATCCGTTTGGCCGCGCGCCCGGTGGGCGCGGCCAGCATTGTTTTTAGGTTCAGTTCGCCGAACAGCGCCAGCATGGCCCGCAACGTGGTGGTCTTGCCGGTACCCGGGCCGCCGGTGAGCAGCATCGCCTGATGCTGGGCCGCCATCATGAGCGCTTCCTTTTGCGCGGGCGCATAACGCACGCCGAGCTGCCGCTGTACCCCGGCAATCAGTTCGGGAAGCGACTCCGGCGCAGGCAACATGCGGTTCATGGCGCGCAACCTGCCTGCCACCATACATTCGGCCTCGTAGAGGGCGGACAGATAGCAAACAGGCCGCCGCCCCCCCTCCTCGCGTACCACGCTACCTTCTTCGGCCAGATCGCGTGTGGCGGTATGGATCTCCTCTTCTTCGGCGCCGATGAGGGCGGACACGGCGCCGGACAGCTTATCTTCCGGGAGATAGACATGCCCGCTCTCATAGGCGTTGATCATCAGCTCATAGCGCACGGCGGCCCGTAGGCGACGCGGATCGTCGGCATCGAAAGCCAGGCTGCCGGCCAGCTTGTCGGCCACGGAAAATTCCACAAAAAAAGGATCGCCCACCAACAGGTAGGGATCGTCGCATACCTCCTCAATCGCCTCGGCGCCGTACAGCTTGGCTAAGGGGACCGACAGATGGGACGGCAACTCGTTGTGGCACAAAAACTCCATCAATCTCCGGGTGCTGTTTTGCCGGGCGAAGGAGTCCCCAATGAGTGCCGCGCGCCGGGCGGTGATGCCGGGGACTTCGACAAGCCGCTCCGGTTGCAAGGCCATCACCGACAGCGTATCTTCGCCAAAACAGGCGACCAGTTTGGCCGCCGTGGCTTTCCCGACGCCGCTCACCACGCGGGAAGATAGGTATTCCTCGATGGATTCCGTATCGGTGGGCAGGATGCGCACGATGGTCGCGGCCTTGAATTGCGACCCGTACTGGGGATGGGAATGCCAGCATCCGGTGGCTTCTATGCGCTCGCCTGGGGCGGGATCGGGCGCAATCCCGACCAGCGTGGTTTCGCCGCCGCCGCTGTCACCGCCAATGCCACCAATGCCGCCGTTGTCACCGTCAATGCCACCGCTGCCGCCGCCGCTGTCACCGCCGCTGTCGCCGCCGCTGTCGCCGCTGTCCCGCTTTATCTTTAACACGACATACCCGTTGCGTGGGTTTGCGTACACCACGTCAACCAGCCTGCCCGTTATGGTCTCGACCTGGGAATTCGGAATTGGGGACTCAGCGTTCGGCATTTTTTCCATATTTGTCACTCGCCGCGCCCATCACTCCCAGGCAACGCAACCTCCGCCTCCGTCGACGCCGCGTTCTGCATCCCGCATCCCGCACCCCTCATCACAGGGACGGCGGCGGGGCATCGCATCAGGAAGAAAGCGCCGACAGCCAGCAGGAGTACGCCGGGAATCAGGAGGGCATACAGTGTCAGCTCTACCCCCATGTCTTCGATAAGCCCGACGATGACGTTGGGCAAGTTGAAGGCGAAATGCCCGACAATGCACAGCCATAATTTGCGGTAGCGGACATACAGGTACCCGAAGACGGCGCCCACGGCAAAGGCGTATAGGCCCTGCACCAGGTTCATATGCACAAGGCCAAACATCGCTGCTTGGACAAGCACCGCCACCCAAGGCCGGTTCCACAGCAACAAGCGGTTGAGGACAATGCCGCGGAAGCAGAGTTCTTCCACGATGGGCGCCCCGATGGCAAGCGCTAGGAACTGAATAACAACAGACCCGCTCGACAGGGCTTCCTCCAAGAGGGCATAGGATTCGCCCACATCGACGAAGGAAAGGAGGATGCCCACCAACAGGGTTAGCCCGATGCATGACGCCGCACAGGAAGCGGCTATCAAAGCAGTGCCGGGGTTCTTCTGATACTGGGGGATCCACTTGCGCATGCCGCGCCAGATGAGCCACAGCGGAATCAAGCTTATGATTTGAAATACGAAGGTGATGGCCAGGGTGTTTTCTGTCGTCCACCGCACAAGCTCTTCGACAAACTTATCAATATCGAGGGAGTCGAGGGGCGCATTCAGCGTGTAATACACGACCCAACCTATGATTGCCACGATTGTGACCACGAATTGGACGCCCACAAAAATCAGCACAGGGTAGATGGCTTGCCAGATCAGGCGGCTTTTGGAAGGGAGTTGCATACGGCTCTCCGACCTTTCACATTGACATTGACCATTGACATTCACATTGACATAAGTATACCACAAATGGGCCATGAATTCAATCCTGAAATCCCGATGGAAAAAACAGGGGTAAGTTGACAAGTTAAGCGCAACCGGGGCGGGGGCGTGGGGATGCATTAAGTCGTGCAAACTGAAGAGTATTGAGAAGATGCAGTTAGTCTTTCCGAACGGAAAGACCCACCCTCTTTTCC
>Ga0123353_10010845_pt1 | contig 12760 bp, 7 predicted proteins | sample TergutLab28metaG_3_FD_92763 | JGI IMG/M metagenome (GOLD analysis project Ga0123353, IMG submission 92763) | Labiotermes labralis P3 segment gut microbial communities from Petit-Saut dam, French Guiana - Lab288 P3 | ecosystem: Host-associated > Arthropoda: Insects > Digestive system > Gut ...
GCCTGTTTGACGACCATTCTCATCGAAATTGGCGTGCGATTTCATTTTAAGACGTTCCACTTTGCGAATATGAACCCAGGTATTTTCCGATCTTTGCTGCAATTCCCATTCCTGCGAATCAAAGAAATCAATGCCTTCGACCGTTGTTTCGTTCTCCATGGCAACAGCGGTGACAGCATCGGTTTCCAGGTCATCGTCAACCTTTGTCCGAACAACCTCAATGACCTCAATCCTGTCTCCCGGCATCAATTCCAATTTTTTCGGCGCACTGATTCTTGCCGCAGTCGGAGCAGGAGCCCTGCCGCTTTGCTGGGGATATCTCGAATTACTGGTCCGGGTGGCGGTTTGCGTCGGCGGACTTGGCGGCGCGGGAGGCGTGAGTGTTACGGGCTGACCGTCCGGTGCGTCAAAAACGGATGTCTGATTGACGACGTATGCCGGAAAAACCTGTTGTTCCGCATTCTCATCCAACAAACGCGGAATGTCTCCGTAGGCAAGATAAGAACAAAAACGCATCTGTCTTGCAAATCGGGACAAAACGGCGTCTTGTCCCATACTTTCACAGTTGGCAAATGCAATGCTTGAAGATTGCGGGTCCAGTTGGTTCAAAAGCAGAAACAATCCCGTTCTGTAATGGTTGACTTGAATCTGAGCAACGACGTCTTTGCGTGTTTGCTGGATCATCGGGGGCATTGCAAAGTAAGGAAGCATCTGGAACTGGAAGTCGGTATGAAACCTGATGACGGGTTTCATAAAATCCTGGATTTCCGATCTATTGTTCATATACGTGACGAATTCGCCGACATGGATCGGGAGTTGGGAATCGGAATTGCTTTGTCGTGCAAGTCCCGACAATCCTTCGATTACGATACGCATGAATACCGTTGTTTCGGGTTGCTTGCTTGCCGATGCGTCAAGCAAGCGGTGACGATCCGGCATCAAACGAAGTGCCCGTGATGTGACAACGACGGTTCCCGTCGGAAGAACCCAATCCTGGTGTCCGAACGGAATGATGGGAAAAGTTTCTTTGATGGTCAACGGTGCAACATCCGCCGGGGCAACGGAATAAGGATTGATCAAAACAAGAATTTTTCTGCATTTGTCAATATCATCCGTTTTTTTGTCCTGCAACAACAAATTCAAAACGGCTTGTACGGGAATGAAATTTTTTCGATAATTTTCCGCAAGCTCTTCGGGAGCCTTAACCGAATCAGCTATATCCTTGGGGTTTGTATCATAAGGAAGAATATAATCGATCCCGTCAAGATGCGTCGCATAACCTTGCATGGCAATCAGAACGAAATCGTTTCGTTTCGCTTTTTCGAGTACGGCCTTGATCGTGTTTCCGAAACCGTTCCTGGTCCCGGTTTTTTCCCCGGAACACCAGATGATGTTGTTTTCCGGAACCCCGGCGGCCAGGACGGTTTCTTCCAAGACCTTCAAATCGTCGTGAAATTTGGACAGCCGCGGAAGTTTTTCCATTTGTGAACCGTCGTAAAGAATGACGAAGCATTCTCCTTGTACCGTATGCTGTGGATCGGAAGGAGTTCCTGCCAACTCACTTTCCAGCGGCAATTGGAGCATTTCCGAAATGGGTCTTCCAAATTGTTCGCCGGAAATTTCCAAGGAAAGCGGAATGGCCGCCGATTCATCAGAGTTGGCCTGTTGAGATGTTTGCCCGTAACACGGCACGAAAACCGACCATAAGCAAAATGAAATTCCAAATATCAAGGAACATATCCTACGCATTGGGATTGTAATTCTTTCTATTGTTGAGGAGAAATTTGTTGTAAGGAGAAATAATGGTTTGTTGTGAATTTGATTGAAAAGATACGAAATAACAAATACGTTATGTACTCTCATTTGAACCTCCTGAAGTTGAAAAGGGTTGTTGTTCATTCCAAGGTTTTCCCCGAAAAAATAAAAACCGGAGTGGAGCGAAACGCAATGACAGGATGTGCCAATCAATCACTCGCCGGAAAATCCCGTCATAACGCTGACGCTTCATTCCGGCTTATAATTTTCTGGAAATACTACGGTGGACGCGTCATTCCTGACTCCCAATAAGTTGCTACAAAAGCTAAAGTTTATTCTCTCTCCAAAAAACCGTCAATCAAGTTGCGCAATTCAGCCGGGATTTTTTCCGATTGCAGGGAACGGTAAATTTCCAAAGCTCTTTCAGTGTCACCGCTGTTGTAAAGACTGATGGCCATGTTGACCTTTGCGTCCAGATTTGTCGGTGACAAATCAAGAGCATCTTGGTAATGCTTTTGGGCAAGTGTGTCGTTACCTTCCTTGAACGCCGCGATTCCCAACAGAAGATGCAGTTCCAGTGCCCGTTTCAGTTCGGATGGTGTCAGCGATTGTTCAAGCGACAGTTCCAATTGTCTTCTCGCCAAGTCATAATCATGAAGCACGAACAGCAGGTATTTCCCAAACTCCGTGCGGAAGTCAACCCTGTCCGGGTAATCGGTAATCAGCTTTTCATAGGTGGAACGAATATCCCGTTTGTGATCGTCCATGACGGGAATACCACCCTTCATCGCCAGGGTTCCATCCAGTCGATAATCGCCTGCTAACTGCGTCGAGAAGTTCCGTTCGTCATCGTTAAGTTTTTTCCGCAAATCCTTGTGGGCGACTTGGGCCTTGTCGCCAGGCAACGCATAGAACAATGCAAAACCGATCAACAGCACCAAGACACCACCCACCCAAGCCCATTGTTTGAGGAATTTCATCATGGTGGGATTCTCCCAGTTGGAAGGGGTTTGCGCGACAGGTTGATCGGCGGGCAAGTCCGGTGGCTCGAACAGGGCATCACATTGACACAAGCGTTCCAATTCCAGGCGACAGAAACCGCATTTGTCAAGATGGGTAATTAATTCCGCGCGTTCCTGATCGGTAATCGCGTCGGCATCAAGCCGCTCCAGAAACGCGGCATCGCGCATCGGATGATATTCGGCGGATTCCCCGTCCGTCAAATCTGCAAGAATGCCTTTAAGTTGCGATTTCAGCTCGCTTTTCAAATATGTTTTCAGCATGTTTTTATTGTTCGTATTCATGATTATTCTCCTTTGGTTTCGGCTTGAAGGATTTCGATAAGAATCCGTGCCGCTTCATTTCCAAGTTGCGGCAGACTGTCAGAAATTGCAGGGTGAGACGCCATTTTTGATTCCAAAACCCCGGAAAATGCTTTCATGAAACGATTTTCCGCTTTTTGCCGTTCGCGCGTGGTTTGGTAATCCTTTTCCTTGAAAAGTCGGGCGATTGCCTGATTTTTCATGGTGTCGGCGTAAAAAAGTGCAATCCTCAACCGTTCCTCCGGGGAGAGTGTTGCCAGAGCTTCTTTCACGCATTCGCGTAGCAAGTCGGCCAATTCGTTGAGCACCGCAACGTCAAGCTGAGTACCGTCATTTTTGCAGTAACCTTCGAGCGGCGACGGGGCATCCGGGTCAAGGTTCAAGCCGCTTTCGCTGCCAACTCTGGCCTGGTAGCGGCCTTCCTTGCGGAAGCGGTCGCGAAGAAAACCGACCAGAATTTTCCGCAGCCACGGCAGCAGGCCGGAAATACCGAGATAGCGTTCCAGCGGCTTGTCGTTTTTGACGCCTGTGACGATGAGGTAACTGTAAAAATCCCCCTGCCAATCGTCATCGAACGGCACGTCGAACAACCTGTAGGCATAGCGGGCGGTGGATTGAATCTTCGGCAGAACATTCCCGCCGAAATACTCGCCGGCTTTCTTTTGACGGTCGCAGAGGGCATCGGCGAGAACGAGATCAAAGAGCGGTTTACCTTTGAGATCGCCGCCGTCGGGACCGCGTCCCTGTTCGAGGGCATCGACGATTTCCGTGTGTGATCGCTCAATTCCCGTCCGTTTCCAATGGGAAACGAGACAGGTCAACATCCGGGCGACAAGCGGGGCGTCTTCATCCGGCTGCGGCGGGATTTCATCGCGAAGCGAGGGAACATGATTGCCATGCCAGCCCCGAATTTCATCAAGGGCTTTCGTGCGTCCGCTTTCCCAGGGCGACCAATCGGGATATTCCCGCACCCACTCCGGACAGTCGTCCAACGTGTAACGCAAGATCGGTGGTTGTTTCATCGTGTTTGCCTTTCTATCGAAATGTTTGTTGATGTATAAATAAGTTGTCAGTTCTACAGCTATTCGCGAACCCTTAACGTCTTTTGCGGTCCTGCAACCCGGTCGCGACACCGGCCATGAAGAAGGCAAGGTCGGATTTGCCGGATTTGCTGTCTTTGCTGAACTTCGCTTCCAACGTTTCCCATTCCGTCTTGATTTCGTCCGCCGTTTTGTGCCGGGCGAAACCACGGCCGTAATCAAAGTAAAACTGGGAAACAGAGTAGGACAAGTCGTCACCTTTATAAACGACTCGTAGATTTTCAATGTTGTTTTTGTCCCGCTGCATGGTTTCCCAGCCCTTGAACTCTCCGGCCAAAAATTCCTGGCGAACGATGAACGACAGAAGCACCTGCGGCCACGGTCCCGTATCTTTCGTAGGATATTGCATCCATTGGTTTCTTGCCCGGTCAAAATCGCCCAAGATCGCCTCCGCCATGGCAAAATTATACGCACAATATTTAAGTTTGTCGTTCTTGAATGTTTTATTTGCGGTGGAAAGGAAATTTTTGTATTCTTCTTTTTTGCCATACTTTGCCATGCGGATCGCAACAGTGGAAAATATAAACGAATTATCATCGGACCAGCCATTGACAAACCAATTGTCACCCCAGATGGCTTCATTTTTGGAAGCCAATCTATTTTTATATTCTTTGCTGGTTGATTCGTAATTAATAAACATGATATTGTCCATCCAAACTCTGTTGTCTTTGACAAAAATTCTCTTGTTGGCAACTGCGGCTGCTATCGCTAAAGAGATTTCGGCATCAGAGCCTCTAGTGCTTGACCATATCAAACTCTTTGCCCCCTCTGCATCGCCGTATACCAGTGCGAAGCCCCCAAGAATGCCGCATTTTAAAGCCCAATCTCTCCGACCCGCAAAATCATATTCACCGCTGGGTTTCACCATATCTGTAACAATGTCTTCTGTACACGCTTTCAAGCCTTCAAAGTCCTTCCGCCGTATCATGCTTGGTAAAATTTCCTCCACCCAATCAATACGGTCATTTCCTTTGGAAAAATTCGGCACCTGACACGCGAAAAAGTCCTTTTTCGCCTGGGAATAAAGCCGATTGTCTTGAGCAGCATCGGCATAGATCACTAATTGCACGTGCCTTGCGGTATCCACGACCGGCTTGATGTCCTCACGGTTCAATTCCTTTAACGGTTTGATCCATTCTTCCGGTTTATCCATCGCTGGAATAACGAGGTTCGTTTTGGGAGACTCTTGCGATTGTGATCCCTGAGCCACCGACGGCGGCGTGGTTTGCGATGGTCCTGTCGGCGGTGTCATCCCCGCTATCAATAAGTCGATCATCTGCTTTTCATCCAGAAATTCCCGCTTGTTCGGCAGGATGGCGATGGCCTTTTTAATTTCCGCCGAGGCGTTGGCATACTCTTTTTTTCGGCGATATTCCTGCGACTGCTTGTACGCGGCGTCGGCCTGGAGCCATTGTTCGCGAGGCACGCCTTCGATAAGCAGGTCGTCGCGCACGATGAAATTCGTGAAATCGCCGTTCCAATACGGAATCTGACTCTGGGTATATTTCGATTTGACGTAGGCCTGCGTCTCTTTCTGAACGTATTCGTACAGGCTCAGAATTGTGACGACACTGTCCTTGTTCGCCGCTTTGCCTTCGAGTCCCCGCATGAGAAAATGCGTGAACACGCCATGCCCCAGGGTCGGGTCTTCGTAGCTCTTTTCCGTTTCGGCGCAACTGAAAATCGCGGTCACGCCTTTGGGGACCGACTCCAGTTTCCCGATGGATTTCACGCCGTCCGCCGTCGATTTGGTCGGATCGTTGCGGCAGGCATCGACGATCAGCCACTTGAACTTTGCGTTCGCGTCTTTCATTTTGCCGAGAACCTCGTTGAGCGACACGCAACTGCCGGCAAGATCGGCCACTTGTGCGTCTTCGGGACAGAAAAACTGGTCTTTGCCGATTTGCGTGCCGTGCCCGGAGAACATGATGATAATGATGTCGTTCTCCGTCGTCTTTTGGAGCAACTCGTTCATTTTGGCAAGAATTCTCCGTTTCTCCGGTCGTTGCGAAGGTGATTCGCGGGACGCCATGACGACAATATTCTCCGGCTCGAATCCGACGACTTCCAACTGTTTCTGCAAGGCTTTCACGTCCTGGACGGTGTAGGTCAGCGTCGGAAAATGATTCGGAAATTCGTACTCGGTCACGCCGACCAAAAATGCAAACTTGCGTCCGGTCGGCTTTTCAATGCGAATGTCCCGCTCTTGAGCGTGGGAAAACGTCGCAACGACTAAAAACGTTGCAAGAAATGTTAAAATTCGGAAATCAGGTTTCATGGTTGTTCCTATCGTATTTTATCACCCTGTTGAGAGGTTATGGTTTATTCTGGGGCTTCCATTTCAGGAAGTTCGGCAAGTACGTCTCGCTCCAGGCTACCTTATGTACCCTTTTGCCACGGAAAAAATTGTCCATTTCCAATCATATGATTTTGTGATCCAAAGTAACATGATTATTCTCCTGGTTGATTTTCATTGAAAAAAAGTGCCCCGAAGCGTTTCGAGACACCCGTGTTGGTTATTCCGATGCCGTTATGGTTTCAACACCATGCCCGGTGTCAGATCATCCTGTTCAACAACCGTTTGGCGGGTGTTCGGATGATTTCTTGTGACGTATTGATTGACCGCTTGAAGAATGCGCGGTTTGAGGTCCTTGTGTGTCATAATACCTTTCTCACCTTTCTCAATGGCCTCGATCAGAAAGTAAGTCATCACGCTCAAGTCGCCTTCCTGACGTTCCCAAGACAACTGGTTATACGAAGAGGACGCCAGAACTGCAAGGTCTTTCTGTCCCAATGCCTTGGAACGGGCAAAACCACTGAACCCGAACATGAAGTCAACAAACTCTTCCGGGGTGTCATTCAGTGATTTTGATTCCGATTTTGATTTTGATTCACCGATCATATCATCGACAAGACCCTTCAATGTTAGTTCTCCCTTGGCTACATAGGAATTATCGGCAGCGTCGAAACTTTTCGCCCGTTGCGTCATGCCACCTGCGTGACAAGCGTCAATAATGAAAAACAACTTACGACCATTGAGGCTTTGCACCCATTGGCCGAACGGACCTTCCATGATCATCGTGTTTTCCGGATTTTTTGTATTGCCGTCATAAGGCACGAGATACGAGGCATATCCCCTCGTCGACGTGTCGCTACGGGTTGACGCCATGCGACCTCCATGACTGGACCAAAAGAAAATGATTTCGCTTCCGGGAGGGGCAACTGCCGGTAAAATTTCACAGAAGAGTTTCTTGATATTCTCCAATGTGGCTTTTTCATCAATCAGAATGACACAGTTTTTTTCGAGGACACCGCATTGTTTCTTCATGAGTTTCTCAAGTGCCTGCGCATCATTGACGCATACCGCCAGATCGTTGATTTTTGGATCACGATATTTGTTAATGGCAATGCCGACATAGAAACGTTGTAACTCGGATGTACGAATCGGTGCTTGACCTTGTGGATAGGTCGTAAAACTCACCTGGTGTGTCGCAAACTGGAGTTCGTTTCCCGGTTTAACCGTAACCGGTTCTTCCTGCGATTGGCTTATTTGGTTTATCCGCTCAACAACAATGTCCTTGCTTCTGACAAGTTCATCCAAAAGGGATAGGGTGTCATCGTTGTCAATATCTTCAAATGGCTTCGACTCCGAACTCTTGGTGTATTTTTGCAGGTCAATCGACGTGAGTTTGCGATCCGACACAATGACCTTGATCGTTTCACGGCCAAAGTTCGGACCACTGATGCGGTATCGGAATCCGCCTTTACCCGGAAATTCAACGACCTCTCCCGCCTTGATCGTGTTGTCCTTCTGAAATTGGTTCGGTAAGAGCATCTGTTTCTTGCCCGTGCTGGAAAAGTGAATCATGTAAACGTGCCCGTCACGATTTGATTTGACCCAGGCATTGAGTAGGTTATTCTCGACATAGTCTGTTTTATCCACTCCGACCAACACGGCAAAATCGGCATTGTCGTTGTCGATTTTTTCAATGGTGATGTCACGTGTTTTTCCAACGACATCGACGTCAATTGATGTACTTTTAAAGGCTTCATCCGCTTTTTCGGCGAGTGATTTTTGTTGCCCATGCACTGTTGCCGCGCAGGACAGGCACAAAACGATAGTGGTCAGCAATTGTTGAAATTTTTTGGTTTTCATACTTTGGTTCTCCAAATTGATAAAAGGTAAAAACATTTTTGTTAAATGGTAACTCATTCTTGCAAATCGGTAAATCGACTTTATTTGGCCGGACTGACGTTGACGATGATTTCATCTTGTGAAAAACGACCGAGCATTTCATACAAGAGTCGCATTTCCCCTGAGTCATTACTCTTGGCTCTGTTGATGGTTTCTGTTGACAATTCACTTTCCGTCGGCATGACCCGCATGAGAAGTTCATTCCAGTCGAGAATTCGTCTTTCGGAACCAGACTCTACTGTTTGGGGTTTTACATACTCGCCAGTGAATCGAAGTGGTTTGCTTGTCACGATTCCCTTGACACGGTAGTCACCGTATGGCGGTGTCAAACGCCATTGGTACGAGGCATTCGGGTTTGGAACTGTAAATGGTTTGTCGACTTCCATGTGATTGTTGTCTTCCGGTTGCGGATAAAGAACGGATATCCTTTCATTGGGATCAATCCCGAACAGGTACAAATATCCGGCTTCTCGCGTGATACCATTGATGGCAAGGAGATCGTTTTCCGTGTATTTGCCGTCGAATTTTTCCGCACTGATGTCAAAAATGAAATCCGATTTTTCACCTTCCAACAACAACATCAACTGCGGAAGTGTCAGGCATTCCGACGCGGTTTCAATTTCAGGCATAACGATCGGTTGTTGAGACTGAACAGGCGGTTGTACGGGTTGCACAGGCCCCTGTACAGGTGTTGGCGGTGGCGTTACGGGACGACCGAGCAGATTGCATACCTGATCGTATTTCACTTCGGGATTCGATGATCGGACGATGTACGGAAACCATGCGAAATCAGGATGATTCTTGATGCTCTCTCCGATCCATTTGCCAGTTCCCATGACAACCGAATCGCCGCGCATCTCCACTTGGAAATGGTAACGCTGAAAAATGCGTTTCAAGCCGACGAAGTTTTTGGGAACCCCATCGTCGGCAAACCAAATGGAAATCGTTCCCTTGTGGATCGAACTTCCCGGTTGTATGGGATTATACTCAACACGGTACGCGAATGCGGGATAATTCCACACCTCCGGTCCAGGTTCAAGATCAAGTACAATCGGGAGCCCCTGTTCCTTAATATACCGCCGGAGAACCATCCAAAGCTCGTCCGGATAGATATCATCCGGGTCTTCACTCCCGATCCCGTCGCCGAAACGATCTCCGTAAATATTTGCGATATCGTCACTGTGACAAACGGCCAACAATCCTTTTTGATCGCCGACCGACAACACCTGATTGCCGACCCTGATCGCTCTTTTCGGCTCGGGGTCCACGATCGAAGAAGCCGCCCAACCATGACACAAGCCAAACCAACCTGGCACATTCGGTCCCGGAGGATTATTGGCACGTTCCCAGGCTCCCGCCTTGTGATCGGTCAATAGATCGTATTTTCTGAGAGGTTGGAGTATCTCTCCTTTTGCGGTCGGCCACCAATAGCCGGACCAGATGTCCGTTGCGACGCGTCCTTCTTCCGTTCCTGCGAAAACTGTTCCGGTAAAACACAGGAGGAGTGCCGCGATAAGCGGTGAACTGTATTTGTTGTAGTAACGTTGCATGACTGTTTCCTCTATTCTTCTGATTGTTGGGGAATCGTGACATCAAGCAGACGCGATTCACTGATACCGTTCGTGCTGTAAACCGGCCAGGGTGTGTCCGGTAACCAAATTTGTTTGCACCGGCTTTTGGTGCCGATTTTGAGTTCAACTTCGACCGCATCCTTCAGGTTGAGCGACGCTGCAAGTGATTTGGCTCCTGTGAGTTCTTGCGATTGCTCTTCAGATACCGGTTTGACCGACTGATTGATCTGATACGTAAAACCGATTTCACCCAAAGCTTTTGCCCCAAGATTGCCCGAAATGACCTCATAAGTCATCCCGCCGATATCTTTGCTCCCGGTCTCCTCGGTGAACAATGGCATATCAAGCGGAAGACTCGGAATCGAACCGAGTACGGCCACGGATTTTCCTTCCGGGACGGAATAGGTTTCGGTAAACGTGCGCCATTGGCCCTTAACGAGTGTTGACGACGTGGTCCGCATAAGCATACCGGAAACCTTGTCAACCCAAATAGAAACGTGAGGTTGACGGTCGGAATCGTCCTTACAACGAACCACAACCTCGAAGCAATCGCGAGTGCCGATTTTCGTCTCGCCAACGACCGTGAACACCCAAACGACCGGAGAAGATTGTTTTTGCATGGCTCCCTGTCGCTGAAGGTTGATTGTTTCAACGCTCCAGGTTGTTCCGATTTTCCAATTCCGGCCAACCTGTACGTAGGTTGGATTTCGTTGTTGTTGCTGCTCCTGATTTTGGGGTTGCACTTGAGTCTGTTGCAATTGAGTCTGCCCCTGATTTTGAGGTTGCCCGTGAGTCTGTTGTGCTTGTGCCTGCCCCTGATTTTGAGGTTGCCCTTGAATCTGTTGTGCTTGTGCCTGCCCCTGATTTTGAGGTTGCACTTGAGTCTGTTGTGCTTGTGCCTGCCCCTGATTTTGAGGTTGCACTTGAGTCTGTTGTACTTGTGCTTGCCCTTGATTTTGAGGTTGCACTTGAGTCTGTTGTACTTGTGCTTGCCCTTGATTTTGAGGTTGCCCTTGAGTCTGTTGCACTTGTGCCTGGCCCTGATTTTGAGGTTGCACTTGAGTCTGTTGCACTTGTGCCTGGCCCTGATTTGGGGTATTACTCTGGCCAGGTATTTCCCCACTTATGGAAAACACAATCGGTACTGTCACAAACAGGGCCGCCGGCAAAAGGAATGCGAATTTTCTCATAATTTTCCTTTCAAAGAAAATGGTTACGAATCTTGTTTACTAATCTTTTTTGGAAAGATAAAAAAAGCTGGAAGAGAGTGAACGAACTCCTCCAGCCGGAAAAACATGTTATTCTTTTTCTTTATCGCCCGGTGCGAGAGGGATGTCTTTTGTTTGGAAGAGGTCGCCCTTCGACGATTTCTTCGCGACAAAACTCTGTAAAAATTCACTGACCTGTATTTCGCTTGGGGTAACTCCCTGTGAGGTGGATTCGGATTCAACATCTCTGAGAAGCTCGTCAATCGTCCGAACCGGATTTGCTTTGATCAGGATTTGATTACCCTCAAGGACCGAATTGACGGTCGCGATCATTTCCAGACCTTCTGCACTCGTTGCCTGTGACCGGAAAATTTCACGACGGGTGGCAAGTAATGCAATTTGTGACTCAGTTTTTTCAGTTTCGACGACCAATTTCTGAAGCTCTTTTTCTGCAGTCACAGAGACTTTGGTGATCTCGGCAACGGATTCCTTCAGACCGTTCACTTGTGCAAGCGTGAGAGAAAGCTGAATACGAAGTTGTGATTCCGTATAATCCCTCCCGTGAAGCTTGGCAGGAAATGTTCCGTCGGTAATTGCTTCAGCGAACTCGTTGGCAAATGTTTCACCATTTCCAAGTTCGCTGGTCTTTTCAATCAGCAGTTTGGCAAGTATTTCCATGCGAAGTGCCAATGCTTTGCGGGTTTCCTGAAAAATTTTCAGATCTTTCTTCAGTTGGGCTTCAACAAACTGAGAGTACCCGATGGGATTTTTTTCGATGGCTGCTGGTGTCCATTGGGTCAAATCCTCAACAGCAGTACCAAATATGGTCCGCCAGACAGGGGAAATGACCAAGAGAGTGGCGAGCCCGATCGCAACAATCACGGTAAGGGTGACAATGTTTTTTTTCATGTTTTTTCTCCTGAAAAATGTTCATTTTTGTGGATGACGAAAAGCCGTCTTTTGGAGTTACATTACCCCTCTACATATCAATTGGCAGGAGAACGTTCGACTTTTGCATAGAAATGGAAAATTTCTTACCGGTTTTTGCAAAGAAATGGAAAATTTCTTACTGTTGGCCGCATGGTGAAATGCATCGGACTCGGCGACGAACCGCGCTGCGTGCTGAACGAACTGAGCAAGATCAGCCTGGTGGACGTCGTGTTGCCGACTTCGGCCAGCGTGGAAATCCGCAAACGCTGCATCACCCGACCGACCGAACATCAGGAAATCCTGCTCCAACACCTCAGACTGAAAATAACGCGACAATTCAAAAAATAATTTTCAATCCAATGTAGTGAAGACTCTGAATCGTCCACCTCGAAAAAACAAGAACGAAATAGACGTGACTGCGGAACTTGGGTTAAATATACATCACTTCAATTCTATAGTAATGCTGATGATGTATCAATCCGGTTGTGGCTTTTGAAAAAACAAAAAGGGGGGTATGTACTTTGCTCCTCCTTGAAAGTCGTATTCCCATTGAAACCAAAGGGTTACGACAAAATAACGGCGGTTTGCGATTTGAGCCGCCATAAATGCGTTTCGCGCTTGTTTTGTAGACACTTAACGATTTTTCGGAGTGGCCAAGGAGGAGCAAAGTACATACCCC
>Ga0123353_10010846_pt1 | contig 12759 bp, 4 predicted proteins | sample TergutLab28metaG_3_FD_92763 | JGI IMG/M metagenome (GOLD analysis project Ga0123353, IMG submission 92763) | Labiotermes labralis P3 segment gut microbial communities from Petit-Saut dam, French Guiana - Lab288 P3 | ecosystem: Host-associated > Arthropoda: Insects > Digestive system > Gut ...
AGTATCCGAAAAACTGCCTTTTTAATGCTTCCTAAGCCTTTAGTGGATTATATGGGCAGTGGCTACCGCCTCCTGCCTTCGAGAACGCATTAAAAATGCAGTTTCCCGGACACCACCTGAATATTTACAAGTTGACAATATTACCTTAGGTAACAGTCCCTAAGGTCGCGTCCCTAAAGTCGCTTTTGCGTCTTTTATTTATTGCGGGCTGTCATATCTGTACTCTTCCACACACATGTGCTCCACATAGCCTAAAACCTTGTATCTGTTGTTATCAGACAGCTTTCTGAACATGCCCAACAGCTTTTGCTCATTGTCGCTGACCAAGGAGGCGGAGGCGCTTTCTGATAGTAACCAGTCAAGCGGTACAGCGTAGTAATCAGCCATCGTCTTAAGCATCGCCTTTCGGGGAATCGCCAGGTTATGTTCCCACCTGTACACGGAGTTCATCGACACCCCTAAAACCAGGCTTTGCTCATATAATGTTTTTTTCGTCTTTAATCGCAAGTTTTTCAATTTTTCTCCCAGACTCACGATAATCCCTACTTTCTAAATATTAGCTTATATTTTACTCACTTCCGAACGGTATTGTTTGCTACGGTCTGTAGCCAAGGCCTACACGTTACTCTGCTATAATTCTTGCAATATTCACCACATCCCTTCTAAAAACATACTCAACTCGTCCTCAATATTCGTCCCAATAAATCTGGACTTATTTAGTATATTTCAAATGCACAACCAAACTATGGATACTTTATTCTTACCAAAATCCTACCACACCTTGCACTTTTCATTTTTAAGAAAAATGCAAAACGCAGATTTTGCCGGAAACTAAGAATACTCTTACCATGATCTGAAAGCGCCAATTTTTCACCTAAATAGTATCAGGTTACTTTTAATCTTTAGTGTAATATAAATCTACAATTCTGTCATTACACGTTTAATTCTACAAAACACTACCCTTTTATACAATTTATTCACAATAAATTGGAGTGAAAAGGTGTTTTACTACATTTCGACTTTTTTCTTCTACATCTTCTTCTACATTTTTTTCACTCTTTTTCACATCTTTTTTTAATAAATTCGTAGATTTTTTTAATTATCGAGTGGTATCTACCTAAAAATCATTGTTTTCCTTCTACATGTTTTTCATTGTGGCAAAATTTTGCTTAATATTGTTGCCAATCCGACCTGCCCGTGTAGTATACACGGGAGGCTTGTGCATATCCACAAGCCTCCCGTGTCTTCACGCGGTCAACGGCTTAATGTTTTCTGGCTTATTTCAATGTCCAGATTTCGTAACCGTCGCTCTTTCTTTCGAAATCGTGCTCGTTCGAGGCTTCCACAAGATGTGTGTAAGCCCAGTGGCCTTCGAAGTCGGTAAATTGCCTTATGCCGGCGGGTATGTCTTCCAGCAGAATCTTCCTGTTGAGCATCGTATTAACGATCTTTACAGTTTCCGCACGGGTTATCTTCCTCTGAGGATCGAATGTCCCGTCGGTATAGCCATTTACCCAGCCCTTCGCGGCGGCGGAATTGATGTAATCTATCGCCCAATGACCCGCTATATCCGGGAAAGCGTTGCTGTCTAAGGGTTCAAGCTCGTCGAATCTCGAGGCAACCGCTGCGAACTCCGCTCTGGTTATTGGCTGATTCGGCCTGAAAGTGCCGTCAGGATATCCCATTAGTATTTCTATGCTTGCAAGGTAGTTGACAGCCTGCGCATACCAGACTCCGTTGGCGACGTCGCTGAATACGGATTGCCTCGAAGCGTTCTTGCCTTCGTCAACCAGCAGCCTGAAGAATATCATCGCAACCTCAGCCCTGGTTATATTGTTATCGGGCTTTACGGTATTGTCAGGATAACCTTGGATATACGGGATGTGCTCGTCGATGAATCCCTTCGGGACACCCGTATCGTCAATGTCTTTTTCCCACTGGGCGTAGACTGTGATGTTGGCTGTCACTGTCGTTGCGGCGGTAAAGGCTGTGCCAGAACCATCTTCCTTTGTGTTCCATCCTTTAAAGATATGCTCACTAAGGGCCGGGTTGTGTGGCATGTTGGCGGTCCCCACCGCTGCGTTTGCCGCTACTGTGCGTGTTTGCGTAGCCGGCGTGCCGCCGTTGCCGTTAAACGTGACGGTGTAGTTTGTGGTGGTAGTGCCGCCGCCGCCGGGGGGCGGAGGGGCGTTTTCCTTCCACTGGGCGAAGACTTCAATATTGGCTGTAACGACAACTGAACCTGTAAAGGCTGTTCCCGAACCGTTTTGCATCGTGTTCCACCCGTTGAAAGTATAGCCGCTGCGTTTCGGGTCTGCTGGCATTTTTGCACCCAGCGCGGTGTTTCGCGGCACATCGACCGTTACTGTGGCGGGACCTCCGTTGCCGTTAAACGTCACAGTGTACGTGTTCGATGTCCATTTAGCATACAGCATCAGACTTTCGGAAATTGGTACCTGCTCTCCCACTGTGTATGCTTTCCCTGAGCCGTCCGCCTCTTCGTTCCAGCCGCTAAAATCATGCCCGGCTGGAGCTGTGTATGTGTTGCCCGCAATTGTATAGGTCGCACCGTATACCGTGTTGGCTACTACCTCCACGCCTGTGCCACCGTTGGCATTATATGTCACGGTTAATGGTTCCGGCGTCCACTTAGCGTATACCGCCATACTTCCGTTAACAATTGTTTTGTCTGTAAAATCGTCACCTGATCCGTCCTGCCTGGTGTTCCACCCGGCGAAGAGATGCCCGGTGCGCGTCGGCCAGTCGGGCATATTGGCTTCCAGCGCGGTCCCCTGCTCAACACTGACTGTCTGTGATGTAGGTAGGCCGCCGTTGCCGTGAAAGGTCACGGTAAAGAATGTTGGCCTTGGATCCCATTTGGCGAAGACCCTTAAGTTGCGTGTAATAGGTGTCGTTCCATCAAACTTAGTACCCGTGCCGTCTATCGCGGTATTCCATTCAACGAAATCGTAGTTAACGCGTGTCGGCTCATCGGGCATATCATTGCCCAAAGTTTCGCCCTGTACTACAGTGCGCATCTGAGTTTCTGGTACGCCGTTATTGCCGTCAAACGTTATTGTATATGTGTCGATACCTTTAGTATACCACCTGGCGTATAGCGTATGAGTGGTGGTTAGCGTTACAATCGTGTCTTCTTCTATCTTTGTGTTACCGGCCAGCGGAGTGGTAAACCAGCCGGCAAATTCATAGGTAAGGAAGGTGCTTCCGGGCGGGGCGGTTACTCTCCACGCGCCTGATTCTCCCGGCAGCGTGCCATAGGGCGAACCTGTGAAGACTTCTTTACTCGTCGGCCCCGTCAATGTGCCGCCATTCGGATTGAAATTAACTGTAATCGCGTTGGGCTGTACGTACTGCCACTGGGCGAACAATGTCACGTCACCGGTTATATTGATTGTAGCTCCTGCTGCATATGGCGTTCCGGTACCGCCGGCTACCGTGTTCCATCCGTTAAATATATTGTTTGCCGGCGCCGTGAATGTATTCCCCTCTACGGTATATACATCGCCGTATTTTACATTGACTTCCTTATCCGCGCCAACTCCGCCGTTTGCTTTATATGTTATCTTATATGAGGCCGGCGTCCATTGTGCGAACAGCACCAGATCAGCTGTTATAGTAACCGAACCTCCCGGCTGGTAACTGGTTCCATTGCCATTTGCCATGGTGTTCCACCCGTTGAAGCTCTGCCCGGTTGGTGGGGTGAATGTGTTAGCTGCTATGGTATAAACCTGATTATATGGTGCATCAACAACTACATCGGCGCCGGTACCGCCATTTGCCCTATATGTGACTTTTTGAGGAGGGGTCGTGCTCCACTGTGCGTGAAGTACAAGGTCACCGGTTATTGTTACCGAACTGTTTACTGCGTGTGATGTCCCTGTTCCTCCAGCCGCTGTGTTCCACCCGGCAAAGACTTGCCCTGCCGGCGCCCCGAATGTGTTTGCTACTATAATGTACTGCTGATTACTTACTACAGGTACAACTACATCTGCGCCCGTACCGCCATTTGCTTTGTACGTTACGCTATAATTGGTTGTACCCCATTGCGCGTGCAGTGTGACGTCACCGGTTATGTTTATCGTATTGCCTACCGCGTATGGTGTCCCCGTTCCACCAGCAACTGTGTTCCACCCGGTAAAGCTCTGCCCAGCAGGCGCCCCGAATGTGTTTGCTTCCACTTGGTATTGCTGGTTATATGTTACAGGTACAATTTTATCGGCGCCCGTACCGCCGTTTGCTTTATACGTTACATTGTAACTGTTCGCGCTCCATTGCGCGTGTAGTACGACATCGCCGGTTATGGTTATCATACTGCCCGGCGCGCGTGATGTCCCCGTTCCTCCAGCCAATGTGTTCCAGCCGTTGAAGTACTGCCCGGCCGGCGCCGTGAAGGGGTTTGTTGCTATGGTGTATTGCTGGTTTTGCGTCACAGGAACTACAACATCGGCGCCTGTTCCGCCATTTGCCTTATATGTCACGGTGTAATCACTCACCACGGGGCCGAGTACTACCGCGACCGGCTCGCTGGGGATATATTTTTTATAATTGACGTATGATTCATCGCTGCCGCTGTAATCAGTGCCTTTTGCCCTGACATAGATCGTCTCTTGGGCGCTCAGGGTGGGCACGGTACTTGAGTAGGTCCCGTTTGCGCTGGTTGACCACTCCATATTAGCCGGATCATACACAGTGTAGAAGTTGTCCGCGTTAATATTCGGCTTCGCGCGCTGTATATGCAGTTTAAAGGAGTTGGGGTTGATGATATACTTGTTTGATGAAGTAACGTGTCTGCGTTCTCCCTCTAAAAAAGTTGTGCCGTTCCCTATCCGGTTTGTAACCCTACTCATTGATATGTTGTGATAATAATAGCCGAAACTGAGCATATCAAGGGTGAGATCCTGTTCGGCGCCAACCGGCATAAAGTAGAATTCCATAATACTTACAGGCGCCGCGCCCGGCTCAATTTCTAACCTGTGAGAACCCGCATACGAAAGCATCGAACCAAGAAAGCCCCCCGTACCTGTACTCATATCTCTTTGAGTCATGGAAGTACCAAAAACGTCAAAATCCGTAATGAGCGATTTTGCATACCTCTTGAACTCGGGAATTTGAGTGTTGATCGTAGGTTCGCTAAACATAGTTCCCGTCGCTGGATCGTACGGAGCGATTTTCCCATTGTAAAACATCACTGCGGATATTCCGGTAATCGTAACCTTTTCGCGATTTGCCACAACGGGATCCAAGCCTTGTTGAACCTGAAATGTCGCAGTAATCATTTTTGTTGTCGGGTTCTGTACAGCCACTACGGTAACTAAAGTGTTACTATCGGCAACCAGGACATCTCCGATATTTGTCCTAAGCGGAAAATTGAGTATTTCGGCTGCCGAAGTCAGTGTAGTTGGAAACAAAGCTGCTAAAGTAAGCAAAACCATGAGCATCGCAAAGAACCGTTTGCTTTTTTTCATGTGCTAAACATCCTTTCTTCATTATGGGAGAGCCAACTTGTTATGCCGGCTCTCCCCAATCAGGTGAGCGTTATATGTCGAATCTTACGCTCCCTGCTCCTGCATATTCGTTGGCATACTTATTCCAGTATTCGATAACCATCATTATATCCGCGTTATCGCAGCGGCCATCCGCATTCATGTCACAAGCAGGGTAGTAGTATGGGCTGTATGCGTTGACCCCGTATTCCATGAGTTCGATTATTGCCATAATATCCGCGTTGTCGATCCTAAAGTCGTCGTTACAGTCGCCCCACCAGAGCTTGAATACTCCTTTATCGAACGGATCAGTGTCCGGAATCACCAGTTCAAAGAGGTCAGGTGTAGACGCCGATATTGTTACCGGTAAGCATCTGACCAAGTATCCTTCGCGTTTTATTACCAGCAAATAATTGCCAAATGGGGCATCAATTGTAAACTCGCCAAGGTTACCATCTCCAAAAGCAGTGATAAACGGCGCCAGAGCGGGGTGCAGTGAGGTGTCTGGGATCAGATTCGCGGTCGAGCTTGCAACAGCGGCGGATTGATAGGTCGGTCTGAGCTCAATAACTACGTCGTGCAGCCTCAAGAAATGATCGCCTATTTCCCAATCGTAATCCGCTATCGGATACACGTACCCATGAAGCACCCGGAATGTCTTGTCCAAAACAGGTTTATTCACGGGGTCACTGGCATCCTTACCGGGTTCTGTCTGTGTTACAACTATTATGTCGCCCGTGTCAGGCTCCCTGCCGGTTATATCCGCCTTCCATTTGCCATTACCGTCAACAGTAGTTGTGACAGGCGGTCCGCCGTCCGCAGGCCTTACGGTTATCGTCGCTCCGGGTATACCTTCACCGGTAACCTCCGAATCGCCCCTCGTGATGTCGTCGACATCCGGCTTTTCAGACTTGCCTACAACGGTAAAGCCGCCGCCTTCCTCCACGGTATCATCATTAACTGGCTTATCCTCTTCGCCATATGCATATCCTTCTACAGAAGCGGAGTTTACGACGTGCTTGCCGTGGGCGTCAGGATCAACCCAACAATCAAAGGTTATCTTCAAGCTGGTCCCGCCCTGGATACCGTTATCTACCGTCATGTAAGCACGATGGAGTGATACCTCAAGTTTTCTTGTGGCATTATCATAAGCTGTAAATGTCGGTGAGTAGCTGTCAATCCTTATCGTATCTATTCGCAGTGTTACACCATCTGGTATGATGTCTGTCATTACTCCGCCCGTCCAGAATGATTTTGGGGAACCTGAGTTACCTATCTCGACGGTGTACTTTATCACATCGCCCGGGCGTGTTTTGCCGTCCGGAGTGCTCGTGTTCTCCGAGGTCTTTCTCATAAACGGGATTACCGGTTTTTTACCCTGTACTATGACAGATTTCGGTGCACTGGGGTGATATCCGGGTTCGATCTGCACAGCTTTGATTTCGTCGCCCTCCTCAAGAGCGATTGAACCCGGAACCGGAACTGACCACTTGCCATCGGCGCCTACTTTGCCCGTACCTTTGAGTGTTGAGTTCGGGAAAGAGATTTCTATATCAGAGTTGGGAATACCTGTACCGGTGATGACCCTGTCGCCTTCGTTCACTTCGTCGACGTCCGGCTGCCGGGATGGCCTTAATACTTCTGGCGGTTCTGGACCTTCTTCGAGTGGTGTTCCGTCAACTTTTGCAACGTTTTTGAAAGTCGGATTGTCGAAAGCTTTTTCGTTGATCTTTACTCTAAAGGTAACTATCTTGGTGACTCCGCCCGGAATATCGCCAAGGGCAATAGTCAGCGTATGCGAACTGGAACCATATGTCGCGGCTAAACCGGCGGGGCTACCGTCAATCATTACTGTAGATAAGCCCAGGAAATCCACCTCCGGGGGCAGTTCATCTATTATTGTCGCGTTCCTCCAGATGGATTTGGCATCTCCGGTGTTTCCTACTTCAATGGTATATATGAGTATATCGTCTACATGGCGGTATTGGTCAGTAGTGGTAATATCCTCGGCGGTCTTTTTACTGTATTTGACCGGATCGGGCCTTGCAACAACAGTAGTCGAGGCTTCAGCACTAAGATCTTTGTTCGGTTCTTTCTGCACAGCTTTAACAACGTTACCGGCAACAAGATTCTTGCCCGCCGGAACGGTGACGGTCCAGACGCCGCCGACTACCGGGACCGCTGTGAGCACGGTGTTGTCCGGCAATGTCACAGTGACGGTAGCGCCGCTGACTCCGGTTCCGGTGATTGTCATATCGCCTTCGGTAATCGGATTGATTCCCGGCGCTGCGGAACGCGCAACTACAACGTTGTCGTCGTCGTCGTCTTCATCGTCGTCGATGATGATATCGCCGGTATCGTCTCCGTCCTTACCGGTGACGGTAGCGGCGTTAGTAATATCTTTCCCATAGGCGTCTTCGGCAATAGTCACTTCAAATGTCACTGTCTTCGACGTGCCGCCGGGAATATCGCCAAGCGGTACTGTCAGTACTCCGCCTGTAAATGTGTAGCCTCCGGGTGTGCTGAGCAAAGTGCCCCCAAGCCTGACGTTGCCGGCAAAAACGACGCCATCGGGTAACGTGTCGGTCATAACGGCGCTGGCCCATACCGAGAGCGCGTGGCCTTTATTCTCGGCAACTACCGTGTACCTGATCCTGTCAAGGACATGGTTCTTATTATCCGTGCTGGTCAGGTTCTCAGAGGTTTTTGTAACTACTGCGTTGCCCGGTCCGATCGGTATGAAGTTCTTACCGAAAACGAGCGCAACGGGATCGCTGGGTATAGCTCTTTTGTAGTTGCCAAATTCAACATTGTCACTGATATAATCGGTGCCACTATTCCTCACATATATTGTGTGAGGCTCGTCTTTAACTACCGGCGTACCGCTTGAATAAGGGCCGGCAGCGTCATACGACCATTCCATTTCTGCATTAATATAGTTATCGACAGACCTGGCTGTCTGATTTGCTATTAAGTTCTCCGGCTTGGGCCTCAAAACATGAAGCTTAAATGCCTGGGGATAAATAGCAAAAGTATTGGTAGATGACACTATGCCGGTCTTGTGAAGGAGGTAACGCGTACCGTTTATAATGTATGGGCTCATAACTATGAGTTGGATCGTAGATTTATGCTCGAACTTGAACATGTCGAGTTTCAGTTGGTCAGTGCCATTTACCGGCATGAAAAACAGTTTGCAGATGACTTTTTCCGCGCCTGCGTTAATCTTAATCATATCTGACTCATCTACAACTGTGACCTTTCCGCCGATAAACCTACCCTGCTGGGCATCCGTGCTGGCATTATTACAAAAAGCGGTGGAACCAGCGGAAAATACATCCTCCATCCAGCAATAGTCCATAAAACAGCGTTGATTGGGATCTGAGGCAACAGGTTTTATGGTGGTGTTGGGGGCGCCCGGATTTAAATACAAACGCGACGCGTCGAAGGGATGCGGGCCGGTTAAGCTGATATACCTGTATGGAGCAACCGCTGCGGAATAACTGAGTTCCACGCAGACGCCGCCTATCGTTATCTGGCTGGTGCCTTCATTTGCTACCTTGATGGTAGCGGTAATCAGCTTGCTTGTTTCATTTTGCTCTATCTCTGCGTAGTAGCGTGTGTTTCCGTCGGCGACCAATACTCCGGAGATAGTCCTCAGTGGATCAGTCGGGAAGTTGATTTGTGCGGCGTATGCCGGCATAAACATTCCCATTGCCATGACTAGGACCAACAGTATGGCCATTGCGGCTTTGACCTTCATAATCTTAAATTTTTGCATTTAATGACACTCCTTTTATTTCTATAAAATTTTTGACATTCTTACTGGGTATTCGCGTTGCTTTTCAATCGGCTATACGTAGATATTAACATTTCCCGCCCCGGGATATTGCAGGACATATCTGTTCCACATCTCCAGCACCGCTTGAATATCTGCATTGTCTATGAGCCCGTCAACGTTCAGGTCGCAATCCGGTACGTAATAACTGTTTAGTGCGTTTGCCCGGACGCTCATAAGTTCTAAGATCATCTGTACGTCCGCATTATCAATTCGCATGTCGTCATTACAGTCGCCCCACCAGAGCTCGAATATCCCGTTTTCTGCAGTTCCGGGCGGCCTTAATTCATGAACGCTCGTGGTTGCGGGTATAGTCACATTCATAGGCCTGACCAGAAAACCGGGGCGCTTAATGTAAAGCACATAGTCACCCGGAGGGACGTTATTGAAAGTGAACTCGCCGATATCGTCCCAGATGCTGTTGGGCATCAAATTCGCTGTTATACTCAACCCTGGAGCAGCAGGCGTATTGAAAGTGGGCCTCAACTCAACGACAATATCGTGTTTCCTGAGGAACGAATCTCCTATATCCAGGTCTCTTGTTACTATCGGCCATACACGTCCGTGGACTGTAGTTCCTGTACTCTGCTGCCATATCGCATACAGCCTTTTGTGACCAACCCCGATGTTGAACAAGCCGCCGGGCTGATAAGTCGCGGTTGTCGCATATCTATCAAATGACCATCCCAAAAAGTCATAACCATCGCGCGTGGGGATTATGTTGCTGAGCGCTATACTGGTATTAGTCGGAATCGATATCGGAGGCGGCGCGCCGGTACCGCCGTTTGCGCGGTATGTCAGTGTGTACGCATCCAGATAAAAGACTCCTTGTTCTACCCAAAGCGCCGGGTAAGCAAACCCTGCTTCTTCTACAGTACCAAGTATGAATTGTATGTTTATTTGGAAAGCTCTGCCCCAATCTGATGGGATACTTCCAAGCGCGCCGACTGTATTATTTACGTCACCGGGGCTGCGCAGCCACGCGCCGGTGGCAGTGGCTATGGTGGTCCCGGTAGGGGCGAGGTCAGGAATGTAGATCTTCGCCATGTTGGCTTGCGCTATTTCGTTGCTTGGTACTCTGCCGAGAGGTCCTCTAAGAAAACACGAATTTGAAATAAAATTAGCTGCCTCGCCGAAGCTCAGCGCGAACGTGACATCGTTGCCTGTACGGGCATAACTGTTTATCGTTGGCCTGCTGAATCCGGTATTTTGGCTGCCCGCAGAGGTGGCGGTCCCGAGGTTGCTTGTCGCGTTGTTACTCATTGTGTAGTTTCGCATTCTAGCGTTGCTTGCCAGATTGTTTACACCCGTACCCGGAGCGACGCCATTGAACCAATTGTTTAGCCTACTTCGCAGGGTGCATGAGCTGGAGTTATAGTTTGTGTCTGCGCCAAAGGGTGTATATTGCCAATCCGGAACATCTGCATTTTGCGAAATCCTCAGATAGCGGGAGCGCACAATCAGGCAGTAATTGCTATAGCGGGCAATTTCTATCCAATTGACTGTATCCCCGCTCCTATCAGGAGTGAGTATCCTGCCGTCAACACCCTGTGGGCCGTCGGACAACGGTCGCCATATGGCATTTAGCGTTCTGCTGGCGTTAGCTATATATATAGTCCCACCAGGCTGATAGCTCGCAGTCGTCGCATACGGGTTCTGATCCCAGCCTACGAACGTATAGTTCACACGCGTAGGCATTGCGTCGCTAATGATTGCATTTGCGAAGGCATCGACCTCTTCTGCAGGCGGCATCCCGCTCACAGTGTCGCCGCCCGCATTCGGGAGGTAATAGAGCCAGAGGTCTCCTCCTCCGCCTCCGTCCGGAGTCCATACAGCATAGAGCCACCTATTGGTAGGCATAGCAATGGCGCTGCCTCGCGGATATTCCGCAACCAGCGCATTCGGGTTCTCGGACCAGCCCATGTGAACATACCCGTTGCGCGACACTACTGCGCTGCTGACAATCATCGCCGTGTTTGCGGGACCTGTTTGAGCAGGCGGCATCCCGCTCACGGGGTCACCGCCCGCATTCGGGAGATAAGTGAGCGTAACAGATTGGCTGCCCCAGACAGCATAGAGCCATTTATCTGAGGTCCCAATATTGAAAGATGCTCCCGGTAGATAATCAACAGTTGTCGGGTTCGGGTTTGATGTCCATCCTAAAAATGTCAGGCTCGTATTATAATTCATCGGCGTTATGGTACTGAGTGCAAATGTTGTGTTAGCTGGAACCGTCACAGAAGATGGCACATTGTAAGCGTTGCTTGCCACGTATGTAAGCTGAAACGATTGCGGCGTTTCCGAGAAAATACCCGAACCCACCCATAAGGCTGGGCGTATTCCTATGACATTACTGGAAATTTGATACTGGTTCACCGCGCCATTCATGGCAGCTGACCCCCATTGATTGGAGCCGCCAAGCCCGACGGTGCAAGCTCGGTCACTCAAGCCTCCGGGAGACCTCAGCCACCAATGGTGCAAGGGTTGTACTTCGGTTACAAAGTTTAGTAAGTTGAAGTTGCTCGGAGCGTAGCCAGTGCTTTGGGCGTAACTCGAGCCATTGTTAATAACGTGTTGTGTACTACAAAAATTCGCTGCCTCGCCGAAGCTCAACAAGAATGCTACATCATCTCCGGTCCTTGCGGCGGTCGGAGCTGCAGTCGGGTATGGTTTACTGAGCCCGTCACTTGGGACAGCCCAGTATCCACGGTTATTTCTGGAGTCGTTATTTACCGTAAAATCCCGTAGCCTGGCGCCACTGCTTAAGGTGTTTTTGAACCAATTGTTGACCGTGGTGTAGGCGGAAGAGCCTGGGTAATACGATGTGCTTCCAAATCCTTGGGTACCGATTGTATTCTTTCGTAAAATCAGGGAATAACCGCCATAACGGGCGATTTCGATCCAGTCAGAGTTATCGCCGGCGTTAGTCGCCGTTAGGATCCTGCCAGATGCGATGGTCGGGTCATCGGCTGCATGAATGATTTGGCCTTGCGGCAACAATGTCACTAGCATTGTCACCAACAATAGCAATGTTGTTAGTTTTTTAGCCTTTCTAAACATAATGTTTCATATCCTTCCTAAGAAATAAGCTAAGGGACTCTGTCGACATTTTTCACCTCTTTCCTATCGTATTTTGCCTTGATAACTCGAAAAATTTTTAACGCTGTCATCCTGAGCTGTTGCTAATTAACATACCCCCGTTTTTCAGCAATATTAAGCATTTATCGATCCTTTGCTAAGCTCAGGATGACATCTGTGTATAATGGGTTTTCGAGATTAGGGTATAGGTGCAAGGACCAGGGGTTATAGGTTTTTGGTTGTATATCCAAGGGTATAAGGTAAGGTTTGGGGTATTGGTATTTAAGGTTATTTGTCAGGGGTTAGGGTTAGGGTTAGGGTTAGGGTTAGGGTTAGGGTTAG
>Ga0123353_10010847_pt1 | contig 12758 bp, 10 predicted proteins | sample TergutLab28metaG_3_FD_92763 | JGI IMG/M metagenome (GOLD analysis project Ga0123353, IMG submission 92763) | Labiotermes labralis P3 segment gut microbial communities from Petit-Saut dam, French Guiana - Lab288 P3 | ecosystem: Host-associated > Arthropoda: Insects > Digestive system > Gut ...
AGTGCTGAGCGTGTGGATGTGTGTGGAGGAGTGCTGAGCGTGTGGATGTGTGTGGAGGAGTGCTGAGCGTGTGGATGTGTGCGGAAGAGTGCTGAGCGTGTGGATGTGTGTGGAGGAGTGCTGAGCGTGTGGATGTGATTATCTCGAGCATATTCAATAACTTTCAGATCTTTATGGCTACCGTGCCCATCCAATATCAAGAGAACCAGACGAGCTGCAGAAGAATGCACATGTTGCTGGAAATGTTGTAGCCACTGAAGGGATATCTCAGCATTCATCCACCCACTTTCACAAGCAACACCGATGCTTTCAGGAGGAACACCAATCATTAGACGACCATTCTTATCCATTTTTTTCCTTGGGAAAATGAACATTGGTGGTATAAAATGACCAGTGGCATTCATAGAAAACATTACAGTGACGTTATGACCTCTTTCTGCTGATGTGAGTTTTCCAACCTGCTTTTTTTCTTTTCACTGACAATACCTTATCATTTTTATGGACAGTCGAGACTCTTGTTTCATCGGCATTATATATTTGAGAAGTTTGGAATCCGAAATGTTCTTGGAGTTTTGAGAGAAGGTCAAAAAACCGATCAGCTTGAGGTTTATTGAATCCTGCAGCTCTCATCAAACTTGTCGCCTCAGGAGTTATCAACGCCAAATCTGGACTTCTCTTCTTGAAAGCCAAAAAGAAATCTTTCCGAGCCATCCTCTTTTCCGTATTAAACCTATGATCGATATTACTTTTTTCTGCTAGATCATACGCAAAGCGTAAAAACTCACTTCTTGTTAAAGACATGAGGCGATTATCGAAGTCAATAACATGCTGACACAGTTGTCTTTCATATTCAAGAGTAAATGTTTGTTGAAAACGGCCTAGTATTGGTTTAAGAATAATTTGTTGACCCTGTTTTACAGCCTTAACACGACCCTTGAGTGAAGTGCGTGGAATTTCATATCTTTCTGTGGCCGCTCTCTCGGACATCTTACGATCAAGAACGTCTTGAATTGCCCTTTTCATATTTTCTTCGTTCCATTCCCCACGGCTTGTGGTTTTGCCTTTGAATTTAGGCATTTTAACAATCACATACAACAAACAAATAATAAAAATCAAGAGTGAAGCCGTTTGTCTGGATTTTTAAAAAGAAATAGGCTTTCAAACAGGTGGCCGGGGCTACCCACAAAACAGGTGGCAGGGGTTACCCAAGTTGACTTTGTTGAAAATCATAATTATATTACAAAGCTAGGTTAACATTTGTTTAAACACAACAGACATAATATACAATAGTTTGGCAATGTATAAATAAAACAGAATACATAATTACTTACGTAATTTCAAAAGAACGCCTTTTTCAATATTAATCGTCAGGTGAATGTTTTTCGCGGAGACAACAAATCACAGCTTCACGTCCGAACGCATCAAGCGATGATGCTGAACTAATTGCGCATGTCTCGTCCGACACCGACGCATACATTGGGGTCACAACGCGGACAGTACAAACGCGGGAAGTTTACATTTTTACAGCGGCCGAGACTACCCGCCGGCCGGGGCTACCCCCCTTATCCTATAGCTGTTTCCTTTCTTTACTTCGGCGCTAGATGAGGTTGGGTGGTAAAAACCACGCTCCGGCCTCTTTACCCGAGGCAATGTGACCTGGTACCCATTGCACAAGAGGCTGGGTGACGCCCAGGGCCGGTCTTGACCGGTACGGAAAATCTCGCCACCACCGGGATTCGTACCCTCGATCGTCCAGCCATTAGCGAGTCGCCATACCGAATACGCTACCGTATGGTTGTAAAAGTCAGGAATAGACTGTCAGTAAGAGAATTAGCTGTACGAAACTTTGAAAATGAGGGATTCCATGTCAAGAATCTAAATGAGATGTGAGTTAAGGAATATAATCGGCTTGAAATTTGAAACAGGTGTGCAGCTTTGAAGAACGTAGATTATAACTGGAGCGTAAATTGGCCCTGGGGAAATATTAGAGTACCAAAATTTCAGGTAAAGATAGCCTATGTCATTATGAAAACGTAAATCAACATAAACCTTGTTTGGATGTAGAATTTTCAGAAGTTGTAGATGAAAGGAGACAGGCTAAATTGAAAATGTTGTGGGGTCCAAGCCAAGTCAAGGCAGATAATCGGAAAAATATAAGACCTGAAGCTAGCAGATATTTCAGGAAAAAGGAAGGAATATTCAGGAGGTAACATTAGCGAACATGAAGCAAACAATAAGAACATTATTAGAGACATGCACAGAGGCAAAAATGAATTCAAGTATGGTTACCCCGCCTACAACTAACTTAGTAAAGGGTGATCTGCACGCAGATACTCACAGTATTTTGAATATGTGGAAGAATCACTTCTGTCAGTTGTTGAATATACATGGAGTTAATGGTATTAGGCAGAGTGAAATACATACAGCCGAGAAGCTAGTGTCCGAGCCTAAGTAGTGCTCTTGATATTTAGATCGTTGTTGAAAAGTTGAACAGATACAAATTACTAAGTTCTGAACAAATTCGAACAGAACTGATTCAAGTAGTAGGTACAGCAATGTGTTCTGAGTAACACAAACTTATTAATTCTGTTTGGAATAGCGAAGAATTGTCTCAGCAGTGGAAGGAGTCAGTCTTTGTGTCTACCCTACCCATAACAAGGGTGGTTAAGGGACTGTAATTATTCTCGAGGCATACAAATAGCATACAATCTGTGATCGGACATTCTTACCTAAAGGTTAACTCCATATGTAGATGGACATACTGGAGATCATCAGTGTTGATTTCGACGCAACAGATCAACAACTGTTCATATATTGTTCACTTGTAAAATTCTTGAGAAAAAAAAGGGATACAACAGGGCAGCCTCTATGATTCACTTAGGGGGGAGGTTTGTGTAATTTTCTCATTGCATTTAGTATCCTATGAAACTTCCTTCCTTCCTTACTTACTTAGTTACTTACTTACGTACTTACCTAGTTACTTACTTACTTCATGGAGCAGAGTCCCTCTTGAGAAGCTAATCGGTTTTCAGCCAGTCAAGAAATTCCCCGCATTTTATGGAACCCGAAGGTTCATTACCGCATTCACAAGTGCCCTCCACCTGTCCCTATCCTGAACCAGCTCGATCCAGTCCATGACCCCACATTCAAATTCTGAAGATCCGTCTTAATATTATCTTCCCATCTACGCCTGGGTCTTCCAAGTGGTCTCTTTCCCTCAGGTTTCCCCACCAAAACCTTGTATACGCCTCTCCTGCTCCATACGTGCTACATGCCCCCCCCCCATCTCGTTTTAATCACCCGAACAATATTGGGTGAGGAGTACTGATCATTAAGTTCATTATGTAGCTTTCCCCACTACCCTGTTACCTCGTCTCTCTTAGGCCCAAATATTCTCCTTAGCACCCTATTCTCAGACACCCTCAGTCTACGTCCCTCCATCAATGTGAGAAACCAAGTTTCACACCCGTACAAAGCAACAGGCAAAATTATAGTTCTGTGTATCTTAATCTATAAATTTTTGGATAGCGAACTGGAAGACACAAGATTCTGCTCAGAATTAGAGCAAACATTCCCTGACTTCAATCTGCTCTTAATTTCTTCTTGAAGAGAATTTTAATTTGTTAAGGTTGTTGCCAAATATTGGAACTATTCCACCCTTTCAGAGGACCATTATCATTCTTTTTACTTTGACATTGTCATGCATTCTAATCTCCAGACATGACCATGTACTTAGTTTTATCTGCATTTACTTCTAGTCCAGTCTCCTTACTTGCAACTACTAAAGCTTCTGCTTTTTTTTTAGAGTATGTACGCTTCCGCCCAGTACAAAAACGGACATCAGCATAAACCAGGAGCTCGCTTATGCCATTTAATTTCAAGTCCTCTTGGCTTACGTGAACCGTCCTAATGGCGTACTCCAAATCAAAGTTGAAAAACAATGACGATAAAGCATCTCTTTGTTTCAAGCCGTTCCTAATAGGAAACATGTCAGACAAATTCTTGCCTACACAGACTCTGCTATGCGTTTCATTCAGACACATTTTTTATTAGCCTTACCAGTTTCATGGGGATACCAGACTCTATGAGAAGATTATAAAGAAAAAAAACTTCCTCCTAACTGAATCATAAGTCTATAAACAGCTGATACCCTCCTTCACTATATTCCTATTTCTTCTCAAGTATCTGACGAATGCAATATCAGTGATCAGTAGTGGACCTGTTGCGTCGAAATCCACATTAATGATCCTCAGTAATTTCCTCTGCATACGGAGTTAACCTTGACAGCAGGATAAAATTTTGTACATAGTGGCAAAATAATATGCCTCTATAATTATTACAATTTGTTGTATCGCCATTTTTATAGATAGGTACAATGATCGACTGCTTCCACTCCTCGGGGAATTCCTCCTTATTCCAAAAAGAAATAATAAGTTAATGGAACTCGTAGCGAATTGTTCTACCCGCTGCCTTAATCAATTTTGCTGGGATTTGACCAGTGCATGGTGATTTGTGCCCTTTTAGCTTTTCAATAGCCATTTCAAACTCAAAGGCACTCGGCACAAGCACTCGTGGTTCTGCTGCATGTATTTCTATCTGCGTAACATTACCTACCCCATGTACATTGAACAGCTGAGAGAAATGTTTCCTTCACCTAGCCAAAATGTTGTGGGAGTCTGTAACCAAATCACCTTCTCCTTCTTTACTTTATTAGTTCTAGACTGGTAGCCCTTATTAAAATCATTGATGCCCCTATACAAGTCTCTGATATACTTCATCTTACTGTTAGTTTCAAGTACATTAATTTTAGTTGTCAGATGTTCCTTCTTTTTGTTCCTGAAATGTATGCCAGCTTCACGTCTTACATTCTTTAGATTATCTACATTGGTTTGGTTTGGATCCTGTAACCACTCATTTTTAACCTGTTTCCTTTGAACTAAAAAACCTGAACATTTTTCATCAAACCATGGTTTATGCTGCTTCAATTCGTACAGACCTAGTCTCTCTTTAACAGAGGTTTTGATATTCTCTTGAATGTTCTCCCAAACCCTATTTACGTTCTCGCTATCACTTAAGTTCACCAAAGCTGCACACCTGTTTGATATCTTAATCTGGTACTGTTTCCTAACCTCCAGCTCATTTAGCTTCTTGAGTTTAAATTTTTCCACATTAAACTTCTGTGCTGCTTGTTTACTTAACTGCCAATCTTTCCCTAACTTTTGCAACCACTAGATAGTGATCAGCATCACAGCAGCTACCCTGAAAGATTGTATAACGAACATACTCGAATGCCATCTCCTATCCATCAATATGTGATCAATCTGGTTGTGAGTCTTCCAGTCAGGAGATGTCCCAAGTGTGTTATGAGTGTTTCGGTGCGGGAACATCGTGCTCTTAACAACTAGACTTTTTGATGTTGTAAAGTTCATTATTCTAATACCATTATCATTACTATTCTGATGTAGACTGTCATTCCCACTTGTCGGTTTGAATATATTCTCTCCCCCCCCCACCTTTGCATTAATATCTCCTAATATAATTATCTTATGGTACTTACGAAAATGGTGGGCCCGGTATCTCAGTCGGTATAGCGACTGACTACGGACTGGACGGTCCGGGATCGAATCCCGGTGAGGACGAGATTTTCCGCGCGTCCAGACCGGCCCTGGGGCCCACCCAGCCTCCTGTACAGTGGATACCGGCTCTTCCTCGGGAGTAAAGTGCGGCCGGGGCGTGGCGTTGACCACTCACCCCCTTCTAGTGCCGCTGTCATGGAAGAGTACAGCTATACCTCTACCCACCCTCTGGGCCACACCAGCCCTGTAACGGGAACACTTTACCTTTGCATTTTTACTTACGAAAATGATCAAACACCTGCTCTAATTCCTCATAAAAATTGTCTTTTGAATCATTATTATATGAAACTAGTTATGTTAATAAAATGTGTGAATGAAAACTATATTTAAATCCACAGGCAAACACTTGTCTGTTATATTCCTATTTAGAATGGTCTGCAAAATGGAGATACTTTTTACGGCAAAGGGCCATACTTTTTATTGTGGGCAGATTCGCGGGCCGCATGTGGCAAAATAACAGTAAGTGGTGTACCTAACCTCCTAAATTATTGCGTAGCTTGTATGGTACGTACATAATTTACGAATTTGGCCGCGGGCCACATAATACGATCTGGCGGGCCGCGGGCTGCGTATCCATAATTTGCAGTACACTATTAGAAAGTGCTAGCAAATCAGGAGGGACTGGAATTCATTGGAAGCCTGTCAGCTTCTCATCTGTGCTGATAATTAATCTGGCGAAAGCTAAGCACGACAGCATAAAGAAAACCACACAAGCTTTATTAGTCGCTAATACAGAAGCTGATCTAGAAGAAAAGGCAGAGAAAACTAAGTGTTTCGTCATGTCTCGTGAATAGAATGAAGGACGATGTCACAATATAAAGACAGGTAACAAAGTCTTGGAAAGAGTGGCAACGTTGAAATACTGGAAACGACACAAAAAAAAAATTGCATTGGCGAAGAAATTAAGAACAGACTGAATTCAGGATGTGCTTGCTGACATTCGATGCAGAATATTTAAAATATTTAAATATTAATATTAATAAATATTAATATTAATAAATATTAATAGATTTAAATATATTTAAATATTAATATGTACCGAAGAATGTTTTTTCTTGTTGTTCCTATGGGTGTGAAATTTGGTCTTTTACAGTGAGGGAGGAACAGAGGCTGAGGGTGCAGAGGAAGATGTTTGGGCCTAAGAGGGACGAGGTTACAGGCGGACGGAAAAAATTGCATGATGATTTTTATGACCTCTGCTCCTCACCAAACATTATTTGGGTGATCAAATAAATAAAAATGGTCTGTGTGAGCACGTGGCACGCGTGGGAGAGACGAGAGGTGAATACACGGTTTTGATGAGGAATCCTGAGGTAAAGAGACCACTTGTAAGATCTGGATAGATAATATTAAGTGAGATCTGAAATCAAAATAATTTGTGGGCGTGGACTGGATTAATCTGGCTCGGAATAGAAGCTAGAGACAGTTTTGTGAACCTGTTAATGGACCTTCGAGTTCCATACAAAGCGAGGAATTTCTCGACTAGCTTGGGTTTTTCATGAAAGACTCTGCTCAGTGTCATCAGTCAGCCAGTCAGTTATTAATATATCAATGTGTAAAAAAACTGCCGGAACAGAAATGGGCAGTAAATATAACTAACAGAAGAGTTAATTATGATGTAGAAAGAAAGAATGCTGTTGCAGATAATTTGCATTCTTCTGGCGATGAGATCTAAATGAGTAAAAGAACATGAACATTCTCATGTTTACATCACGTGCTATTATCATCATCACCATAATAAAGTATTCATTAAGTTTTTTTTTATTTACCAAACGTAGCTGTTAACTGTGTACTTCATATGACGTCGATTGCATGGCCGATTTCGTACACTTCAGGGCCGTATGCAAGATATATTTTATGGTCCCACCTACGCGTAGATCAGAACCTACGGTGCAGATAGAAACTGTGCCAGACGGAAAATCTGAAGTAAAACCAGAATTTTCACGCCGCACCCACAGATTAAATAACGCAGAAGAAAAACGTTTTTCTAATGAAAATATAGATACCCAGTGTGATCAGGACTGACACAGATTGTGCTTGTCTTCTATGGAGCCACAGCAGTTACGGAAATTTCAGTTCTGATGGTATTTTTCATCCACCATTTGTTATAAATTCTGTTTAGTAGGAAGTATTGCTGTTGTCTGCATTTTGGAAAAAATTGCATTTAAAGTGACTTTTATAATTACGCTCATCCAAATGTGATTTGTTCTGTACTGAAAGGCTAAACATCTGCAGCTTTCTCCAGTTGCCATGAACGTGTAAGAAATAAAATGTATACATATTTTTTAAATTATCTTGTGTAATTGATTAATATCTTACAGCTTCAAATTACGAAACAAGGTGTATGACAATATGAGACTTTTAAAGCAAAAGGATAAAAAATTGAGGAAGGGATTAGAACACTAAGAATTTGAAATTTCTGGACAATAGTTTTCTGGAAAGAACGTAAGCATATAAACAGTCCATTTTGCGTAAACGAAACACAAACTCTAATGTTCTTTTAAAAAACTTGAAATTTAACTCATTCAGTTTTATAGACTTGATTCAGCGAACTATGAAAATCTAATAAATTTGTTTTACAAATTCCGTGGAATTACATTTCACAGCATTAACACGATGTTGTGAGATGTAATTGTCCAAATTAAGAATCACGGGAAACTTGGAAGTCTTCTCTATATTTCGCTTAATTTTCAATCAGATGTCACTAAATTAAAACACTAAAATTTCCTTCTTTTTATCTCACATTAAATAAGTACTGCCTTTCTTTCCGGTGTCTAGAAATTAAGAACACAAATTCATCATTAGCTTCTTCTTCAAATAAGCAAGCAATGCCGATGCCCATTCTGAGGCCAGTCCCCACACAGACTGTCATGGATATGAAGCTGTGACGCATCTGTTACAACCACTACCCCGCAAACGCCATCAAGCAAGCTGGAATAGCGCACCGTGAGTTCACGGATGCGTGGATCTTAAAAACCAAGGCTTTACGGTCGTCTTCACTTTGCGCTTCTGGACATTCATTTCTTTTTCCAAGACAATATACAGCCACTTTCGCTCTTCGCAGGACTTATCATAACCAAACGGAGCAAAGTCCAGGGAGTGGAGAAAATTACAAAACAAGGAAGATCTATATTTATATATCTTAGGCCTCCATGTTTTACGGTCTTCAAAGAAAGTCGTTGCGATGTACTGGACGTGAGAAATAAATGTCTACAGAATTTTGGTTGATACATCTTTCAGAATTTCAGGCCCTTTGGGAGGATATTTTTAAAAGAGATTTTAGGAAAATGAAGCGCATTGAAATGAAATGGATCTGTTCAGGATTTACTTTCAGCAGAGTTGTAACATTCAGGCCACTGTTATTTGTAACTGCTGTATTGTGTACTGTCTTGAGATGTGGCTGTTTCCAGCAAGGAAGTAGGACTGTGGGGGCAGGGAAACTGAAACAATGATACAACGGTATAGCAGTGACTCAGCTGATGATGTTTCCTGTTTTTTTGGATAGAACCAGAGTGTTCCTCGCCGTGACCGAAAGCGCCCATCCCTGGTTCCTATTCTGAATTAGTACAGTCTAATTCATATGTTAACATCTGCTTGCTTTAAGATTAATTTTAATATTACTCTTCCACCAACACCTAATTTTTCCGAAGTGTCACATTCCACACTAAAATTGTATGTGTATTTATTTTTTCATCTGGACATGATACACGCCCCATTCACACAATACAACTTGCCATATTTAACAGCGCAATTCCGCTGTGACATTTTGGCCATTTGTCTAAAAGAGCGGCGTATTGAAGAACTAAACGTCCAGTCTGTATTTAGGCAGAACAAGTGTAAAACTATTATAACCGGCCAAATCTCATAGTCGGGAGCACTAACTCCACTCAGGTAATATTACTTTTGGTGGTCACAGGAAACGTTAAGTGTAGGTCTGCCGACTAGATAAAAAGGATAATCGAGGTTAGGCCACTTCAAGTTTATTGCCACAGCTATTTGATTCACGTAAATTCAAGAATCACAGCTAAATCATTTGTCCCCGACACTGTTAGAAAATGTTATCAAAACACCCGTTTATTATCGTCGCAGACTTTCCTGTCAAACTTGCTCGAACGAGTGTCAGCCAAGAATTGTCTCCGAACCCAGCTTGGGCTAGTTTCACGGCCACGTCCCTGATCAAGCATAAACAGCTGTCCCGATTGATGTATGCCAAACCCTTAGGGGATGTTTTTGTGTACAGGGGGTCAGAGGGGCGGTACCGTCACAACCCTTAGCTAAGAGTAGGCCGAATCCCTCATCGTGACAAACACTGTCGTAATATATAACCTCCTTGAAGTCCGCACCCTCCCAGTATATCAATATATTGTAGACAAACTGGAATTCTTGTTGCTCGAAGTCCTAAATATATAATTAATTCTTCCGAATGTAATTTTGCCTGTCTCTCCGCCGAGCATATCTCTGATCGGGTTTCGAACCAGGATCATCGGTAACAACGTATATCTTCAAGGAATAGATTACTACTTCAGAATATAAATGTCGCTCAGTACAACATTTCTGACCTTTGACGGTTCATGAAATTTCATTGGCGTTTCATAAGAGACGGGTATTGGGCCCCATTCTGAGACGAATGCATCCAGTTCACGCCATCGAATCATATTTCACTCCGATCCATTAAAGTACTGTCCTCGAAATTTAGGCCTACACCTACAGTAGGTGTCCTTTTTCACCAAACTTCTGTATTTCTAAGGTCTTTCTGCGTGCTATATGCTCTAACTATTACCCTAATGGTGACGATTAAGAATTATGAAGTATCTCACAGTGTAATTTTTTCCGGTCTTCTGCTACTTCCTCCCTGTTATGCCCAGATATTCTCAACGCTCCGTTCTCAAACATCCGCATTAAAATGATGATGGTGTTCAGATACAATAAATTTAATATTTGACGTCGGATGAAGAGGTAATTTTACATAGTATGAAAAAAAATGTTATTTAGGATTGTTTTAAATTTTGTTACTTTACCTCTGATTTCGGCTCACACTTCCCAAGTGTCTGCTGTCAACTCGGCAGCATAATGGTAAGTTCAAAGTGCAACCCTGTAATAAACGACACTGTGTTGCGGATTGCCAGTCACGGTGACAAATGTCCTGCGAGCACGGTGGCAGCTGTTAGCAATTTGTAATTTCGAATAACAGCGTCGAGTTAATACATACATACTTTCGTACATATATACATCATACATAGGGCCTACATACATATATACGTACATATATAAATACATACATTTATGCGTGGATGTGTGCATACGTGCACACAAGTACTTACATACATATATATGTACACATACAAACATATTCCTACATACATACACTAAGCGTAAGTACGTATGTGTGTGGGTACATCCGGTGAAGATTAAATGATTAATTATATTAAAATTTTATAAATAAAAATAACTTGGTGCACAATTTATTCTTAGTATATTTATCAATCTCTACATGTTTCGGGCATACCAGACGGTCATCTACACAGAATAACAAGTACCAAGTGTCGCGTAAACACAATTGTTTCTCCTGATGATGGGTCCGTAGTTGCCCGAAACATGTAGAAATTGATAAATATGTAGTAAGAATAAATTGTGCACCAAGTTGGCTTTATTTACAAGATTATACAGGGATGCACGGTCAACAAAACATAAAATGTATTAAAATTGTCGTATTTTGGGTTAATATAACATGTATGTTGGGGGACCGCGGTAGCACAGTGGTTAAGGTGCTGCGCTACAAATCGGAAGGTCGCTGGTTCGATACAGTCTACGCTAAGCAGCGGTCAGCAGTGGCCGCATAGTGAGCGTTCAGTGTTTTGATAGTAAGAGAAGTAGGGATTAGTAGTGAAATCGAGTATAGATCGAATATTGTGCAGGTGCATCGACATGAGCGACAGGACGAATACGCTGGTTTGCATATTTGACCAGAGCGGCCCGAGGATATCGGCCTACAATATTCATGAGTGGATTCATGAATCACTACGATTGATGGAAGAAGACATCCAGGTCATACAGGTTGACGGCCCCAGACGCCGAGTTTTCATCAAATTCTACAACGAAGACAGAATGAATGAAATACTTCAGGACACCAAGGGAGCATGTGAGTACAAATACAACGGCGAGATCTCGCAAGTAGTTGTAGAAACAGCAGGATTGGGAATTAAGAGAATCCGGTTAGCTGGGCTTCCGCCTGAAGTCAAGGAGGTCACAATAAAGGTAAAACTATCCAAATACGGAGAAATCGTAAACATACGCGACGAAATGTGGGCAGCCGCATACAGATACAAGGTGCATAACGGAGTAAGGATAGTAGAAATCAAATTAAAACAACACATGCCTTCCAACTTGACCATTGCGGGTAACGATGTTATGATGACATATGACGGGCAACCACCGACCTGCTTCCGGTGCAATGAACCAGGACATCAGAAAATCGACTGCCCCCGGCGACAGCGTTTGGCTCCCCCATCACTCGGACAGAGGTCAACATGGGCAGATATTGTTTCAAATACAATCCGGGATACCCATCAGAAAGCGCAACAAAACAGCCGGAAGATAAAACAGAATGCAGACTGGAGAGTCACTCCAGAAGAGGGCACAAATCTACGAATCCAGACAAACACGAACAGGCACAGGGCACACGTGAACAGAGAAATGAACTAGACGGACAAGCACTCGTGACAACTCCTCAAGACCTGATCCCAGAACACCTCATAATGGACACACAGGAGACGACCGTTTGGAGCAACGAAATGACACAAACAGGAGCTTGATTGCGAACAAGCGAGTATTGCTCCAAGTTACACAGAGCGAAAGGTTTCACGGGTAGACAGGGCCACGGGGGAAACATCCGCTACAATGCTTATCAACAACGAATTGGAGGGTGATCAGACTAAGATGGAACGGCGCCACTCGTTCGACAACATCAGGGACGAATACCCCCCCCCCCCCAAAGAGGGGAAACCGAAGAGGGGCCTTTTGACAAACAAAAGTCGTCCGAAGAAGCTTAAAACACACTGTGACAACCCCACACAGCGTACTCGAAATCGCACCAAATCGAGAACCAAAACCCATGCAAACAAG
>Ga0123353_10010851_pt1 | contig 12758 bp, 5 predicted proteins | sample TergutLab28metaG_3_FD_92763 | JGI IMG/M metagenome (GOLD analysis project Ga0123353, IMG submission 92763) | Labiotermes labralis P3 segment gut microbial communities from Petit-Saut dam, French Guiana - Lab288 P3 | ecosystem: Host-associated > Arthropoda: Insects > Digestive system > Gut ...
ATACCCACATCCCACCTCCTGGAGATCCGTCCTAATATTATCCACCCATCTACGCCTAGGTCTCCCCAGTGGTCTCTTTCCCTCCGGTTTCCCCACCAAGACCCTATACACCCCCTCACCTCACCCATACGCGCCACATGCCCAGCCCATCTCATTCTTCTCGATTTTATCATCCGCACAATATTGGGTGAGGAGTACAAATCATTTAGCTTATCGTTATGCAATCTCCCCCATCCCCCCGTTACCTCGTCCCTCATAGGTCCAAATATTCTCTCAACACCATTTTCTCAAACACCCTCAGCTTCCTTTCCTCCCGCAATGTCAGCGACCAAGTTTCACACCCATACAAAACAACAAGCAAAATTATAATTCTATATATCTTGATCTTTAAATTTTTGGATAGCAACCTGGAAGACAAAAGATTCTGCACCGAATGATAGCAAGCATTACCTGACCTCCTTCTGCTCTTAATTTCTTCTGCAATAGAATTTTGATTTGTTAAAATTGTTCCCAAATATTTAAACTCTTCCACCCTCTCGAAGTTACTATTATCAATCCTTACACTCTGAATTCGTCCTGCATTTTGATCTCGAGACATGACCATGTACTTAGTTTTATCAGCACTTACTTCCAGTCCAATCTCCCTAGTGGCAGCTACTAGAGCTTCTGCATTTTCCTTTAGAGTATGTATGCTTCCTACCAGTATATTAACATCATCGGCATAAGCCAGAAGCTGATGTGTACCATTTAGTTTCAAGCCATCCTTGTTTACCTGAACCCTCCTAATGGCGTAATCTAAAGCAAAGTTAAAAAGCATTGGTGACAGAGCATCTCCTTATTTCAAACCATTCCTAATAGGAAAAATGTCGGACAAATTCTTGCCTATCCGGACTCTGCTATATGTTTCAGTCAGCTACACGGCTTCGAAAACCTGAAAACACAGTAGGCTGCCTGCTTAACCATTCAATTATTCTTCTTTAAGAGTGCAAATAACAAGCTCTTCTCGGGAAGCATTTTTTTTCCTTCTTCCGGAGGAATATGGGGCTGAGATCTGACTGCCTTTCATCTGTTGCAAAAAACACGTGTTAACAAGTCAGTGAATACGTTGCTTCACTTATTTTTCTGTGCAGTATCGGGCCTACTTGTTACAGCACCATAAAATAACGGCAGGTACGGCACGTGAAGGTCGTCATTTTGCCGATAGGAGGGTTGTAATTACGTTATATTTGTGTGTTTTAGCATGAGGATTTCCAGACTATGTTGCCTTTTATCTGGTTTCATCACGGGACAGAATCACACAGATGCATTTACATCTGCGATGATTTGTCATAAATTGGTATATCTGACATTGAGTACGCGGAATTATACGTCTGACTTCTTACATTTTTAAAATCACTTCGCTTGACTGTATGAAAAGAGTGAAGCATCCATTCATATCCGGTCCCGAGCAACACAGATTTGCAGCATCAACTCGTTTTCGAGAACTATTTTGACATTGCTGTATCGAACATCATGTGGTAGTACTGCTAAAGATCTGTGCACGGAAATTTGCGACCCTAACTGTTCCTTCAGACAAATGCTGGCAGAGTGTCTTAAAATACGCCGTGATTGATTGCTTACGTATCTTCCCCAATTCATCATTCACTATTATCCTACCTTTCCGTACTACGGAACGTTAGTTTAAGTTGTTACTGTGGAAGCCATGAAGGCATGTGTGGTATGGAGGTGGAGTGGAGGCATAGATTATGGAATCTCAGTTTCAATTAGAGGTGAGTGATAAGCTTCATGCTCGTGCCGTTTTGCCCTCGGGAAAATAGTCCTCGATATCTAGTGAATAGGGAGCTGGGTAAGTCCACAAATGGTCTGGGCACTTTGGAAAACAGATATGTCATGAATCTTTCGGGAAACGAAAGACGATTCTCGGTCGTCCTGCCCTAAGCCTAGTCACTGTACTGACTGAGCTATTCCTGCTCCTTTACGGTTGTCTGACAAATTATGCGCGCAGTTCTCATGTACCCTATGCTTCTTGCACGGCTTGCAAATCGTTGTACTGATAACGCAGCAATTTATGCAGTCGCCTAATTCGCCTGGAGACGCGAGGAAGTCCACGACAATGCTTCTTCGGAGTGGGCAGTAAATCGGCAACCATTTCTGGGGACGGGCGACTAGGCGAAGCTTATAATGTGTAGCGGTCACCGTATAAATTGTACCGAAAACATGCAGATTGAAACAGCTTACGACTATCTTTGCAAATTTCATTTTCGTATTAATGTATTATGCAGAACATAATTTTTTCTCAATTTATCTCTACAAACCATCTTACCATATAAGTCACTGATCTTTATTTGCACCCGAATTCCTTAATGAATGCTGTGTCTGATCACAATATAAAAGTTTGAAACAACTGGTTGCTGGAATGAGATTATTTTTATAGCGCTGTGATCCCCACCTGCTTGTATCACAAGCCAGTAATAGGAAAGTGTAAGGATAATTCAAAATTCTGGTGGGCATAGAAGAAAGCCGTTTCGAAGGCACCAAAATGCTTGCGGACGTACGAGTGGATGTTCTGGTTTGGAATATCAACGGTACACAACGTCCTGGTCACTGTATTGCAGTCATCCGAGACTGTGATGCCGTACATGAGTGTTTTTTCAGGTCCTACAGTGGTGCTGTATAAGTAGCTCCTGTTAATTGATTTGTATAACACAGAAGCTTCAGTTGCCCAGCAACATTTGGGTTAATGGGTTAATTACTGATGAAATTCGAATGTTGTTTGATGTCAGGATTCCTTGTCTGTTTCACGTATATACAGACACTCGCCGGGAACGATGTTTGTTGTTATTTTTCGTCCGTATCTGCAATGATTAATGTGGGCCGGGTAGCTCAGTCGGTATAGCGACTGAGCTTCTGGCTGGACGGTCCGGGATCGAATCCCGGTGGGGATGAGATTTTACGCCCGTCCAGACCGGCCCTGGGGCCCACTCAGCCTCCTGTAAAATGGGTACTGGGTCTTTCCTGGGGGTAAAGTGCGGCCGAGGTGTGCTGCTGACCACTCACCCCCTTCTAGTGCCGCGGTCATGGAAGAGTAGAGCTATACCTCTACCCACCCTCTGGTCCACACCGGGCCCGTAACGGGGTCACTTTACCTTTTATCTGCAATGATTAATACATTCAATGAAACAGCATCCTTTTTAAGAAACAGAAGAGGTACTGAGCCAGCTGAATCAAATTATATATATATATATATATATATATATATATCAAATTTCACGAACGCTTACGTATCGTCTACTTTTGCCTCTTCGTATGGAAAAATTAGAATGTAATTAGTAGTGTTACGTAATAAAGTTGGCCTGCACGTTGTAGAGTGTACATTTGAAATCTCAAATTCCCGTTATTACTACTAATTTCGTAAAAAATTAATTATTTATTATAAGTTTTGATTTAAAATTTCTCTGCACTTTTGCATTGAAATCTACCTGCCGTATGCTTGTTATTTGCCTAAGGTGTTAAACGGACACACTGTTTGTTTTCTTTTTTCGGTATTATCACTTATATATATATATATTGAACACACCGTCATGCAACAACACAATCTGCAGTTCACAATGGTTACTAGTGTCGGCCTTCTATTGTGGCCATCATCAGACTGTGTATCGTTTAGAATTAAAGAAAAACCATTCAATCGCCTTAATGTAAAAAATGGGAAGATATTTCTTTCCCTTGACACAAATTTGATAAAGCTGTTAAAACATTGTGCGGTAGACGAAAAAAAACTTGTTTGTTAAATGTAGAGTAATATTATTATTATCAAATAAAGAGAGTCTCCAAATTAAACGGTTTTATGTATATCGCATACTACAGCTTCCGTTTACATGTTCCTAAACTGGCAATACGCATTCAGGCAACACTTATGTCCTGGAGAATTATATTACGTAAATGCGAGAACATAGCTGGCAATAATAATCTTTAGATACATCATCCCCGTTGTGTTTTATGCAAATTGAAGGGAGTAGGTACGTCAAAACACAACTGTCTGTGTATCTGTTTTATTAGTCTGACGACATGTATCGGCCACACAAAAATATATAGTGAGGAAAAACTATAAACTTTATTAGTTCAATACGGATAAACCGCATGACAACGAAATCTCGTTGAAAGTTCAGAATATATAACAAAACTAATGATCTTACACTGTATAGTTTTTCCTCCTTATTAATTTTTGTGACCTGAGGATGCCCCACAGTGGCCGAAACATGTCGTCAGCCTAATAAATAGGATACAAAGACAGTTGTGTTTTGACGAACCTACACCCTCCTAAATAGCTGACATGTAATTCTTTGTAAGAATCGTAGGCGACACTTAATACAATGGCTGAATGACTGACTGTAGGCAGCAGAATCGTTCTTCAGAAGCTAGCAGTTCCTCAGCTAATCAAGTAATTCCCACATATCACGGAACCAGTACGTTCATTTTAGTGTTGTGGGAGCCTGACAGCTCCCCCCTTCCTCAGCTATGTGAATCCAATCTAAGACTTCCCGCCTTTTGAGGCCCAAATCAGGCGCTGCAACTTGGATTGCTACAAACCAATCATCATGTTTCTGACGACACAGAACAAGATAGAAAGTGGGGGAAAGGGATTTGGCGATAGATTGACCGTACGATCATATCGCGTGTTCGCAACATGCAATGCTTGCAGACCATTGCCTTAGCATAGAATCCCGAGTGTTAATATGAACATGCATGGAGTGAGGGCCATTGATGTTAAATTACCTCGCTACCGAATTAATCACGGTATAATAATTTCAAACCCTCAGTCTCGGTACATCTGGCGGGATTATGAAGTGAAGTAGGCAGATTTGCATTCGGAAGGTACAATCTTCGAATCTCGACCGGACGTCAGGCTGCACATATATTCCGGTATACGTACGCACACACACAACGTACATTCGCAGACAGTATAATACTATTTGAAAAATTCAGCACAATTTATACTGTTTTATTTAATGTACTATGAATTTGGACTGAATTATTTTAAAACAGAGTTTATTTTCCTTCTTGAACACATTTAGGACCGTTAATTGCAGTGTGTGTGCGGTTTGCCTTAACGTTAAATATACGTGGCGCTTAGTTTTGACATTATCTGGTTGTTAAAAGAGTGGTTTATTCAGCTGCACCATGTAATTGAGACTATTTTGTTGTCTGGAATCTAGGAATCGACTTTGAATGTATTATTTATGTGAAAGTTACTCTATAAAGTGGATTTGGAATACCGTGAATGTTATTTGTATCTGTGACTGACTTTTGCGTCTTTGCCGTCTGTCTGAAGGACGATACCAAGATATGACACGGAAACAGGCCACGGCCGACTCATTACAAATCATTGTCTATTCATCATTATGGACTAGTATGCATCTTCTTACCATTTCGTTTGACTCTGTTTTGACTATTCAGTTTGAACAAGTGTCGTTAAATGAGAATCCGCGCGTAGTTTTGCAAATATTTGTTAGCTGTTAGAGCTTCGCAGTAGATAGAGCTTGACCATTCTGTAAGAAATGCATTACATATTTTGCCGCAGTGTTAATCATTCAATAAACGAATATACGCAATTGGCAATGTATTTTTTAAGTGCCGTAAATAGTCGTATATTGGCCCAGTTATAGATTCTGGGAACGGTTATCAAACCATATTTTGTTTGAAATGCATGTCTGAGTTGAAACAATATTTCTGAATCTTATACTACAAGGCGGTTGCAGAAATTAACAAACCATAAACGGGTATCACCTATCTTTGTTACTTTTGGTCAATGAACTGAAGTTAACAGGTCACATGAAACAGCCTTTTATCATATAACGGAAACAACCCGGCTCTGCAAAATTGATTGTCCTACAACAAGGTTTTTTTTTTACGTCAGTCAACGAATAATGGCAGATGATGAATACTGCTATAAGAGATATTGAAGGAAAATCGATAAACTCCATTAAAGCAACACACGAAATTAAGCAGTCCGAAAATAACCACTATAATATTGTAGCTGAACAATTTGTGGTAAAATTGTTTTGGGGAATATTTAGACTGTTTATTTGGACCGTATTATAAACCTGGAGACGAAATAGCACAGAACTATAATGTTACCTGTTTTGTGTGATTGTACGTGTAGGTTATTCACCGTGAGATGAGAACGTGAGTTGTATTAGAGAAATATTTGCCGAGATGAATCGGTAGGTACGAATAAAAAGAAGGGTCGAGATAAATAAGATAATGGCAAGGTTCATGAACTATTCAGCACGTATTATGAATCAGGTCGCAGCGGATGGAATGTTCGGAACATGTAGCATCTGTCTGCTTAATCGAAAGTGTGTATGTGTGTGTGTGTGTGTGTGTGGGGTGTGTGTGTGGGGTGTGTGTGTGTGTGGGGTGTGTGTGTGTGTGGGGTGTGTGTGTGTGTGGATGTGTGTGTGTGTGTGGGTGTGTGTGTGTGGTGTGTGTGTGTGTATGTATTTAGTTGCTAAATGATTCAGTCTACACATCTTATTAAACCAGAACGTCCCATCGGTTCTCAGGAATGCTTTTAACAGTGAGAGCTCCACTTATGCATCGTCACACTTTGTGACTTCTTGTAATCGTGTAACTTACCCTGAGGATGGCCGCAACAGAGGTTGAAACCTGTCGCTAATGAGTAACAAGTGAAAAACGCCTTTCACATAAGTGCATTTGTTGGTCTTATTGTATAGATTTATTTTTTCTTTAATGCATGGATATGGAACATACGAATACTAAAAGAAGGATAACTTGTTAGTGATTTGGTTGACTTCGAAAGCGTAGCAAAAATTGGTACACTGTAAGTTGTGACGGGACACGTGTCTATTGCAAGTTCGGATATCCTATGTTGGGAACTTTACTGTGTGAGGAGTATGCAAAATACGGAGTGGTAAGCTCCACTATACCTCCTGATAGTTTAATTTTAAGTGCGTTGTAATGTTAAATGAGGCGTGTGCATTTCAATCATAAATTTATGGACGGAAATTCAGCGTATCTGTTGAAAATATAATTGACAAATAAATAGCAGAAAGCTCGTCACTGACGCTTTTTCGTTTTTCAGAAGTCACAAAAATTAAATTTTAATTAATAGAGAAATGTTGACTAATAATTAATAGTAATTTAAGTCTTTTAATCACGTAGTACAAAATGAATTTAATAATTGGCGAAGTGAGACTCGTAACCTGTTTGAACGCTATGGAGAATCACACAGTAAGTAATCGAACAACGATTATTCGATCCTCCAGCAAGTAGCCCGGCCAATGCACCAACTATACTAACTATGCTCCGTACATAAATTATGCAGTTGGAAAGTGTAAAAATTAGTGGATGCTGGCTGGCAAAAGATCCTCATATAGTAACGAAATTTTCTTTGTCAAACGATGCCCTGATGGAATCATGGACACACCAAGCCTTCTGTTCGATGGAAAGCCGGTGCCTGCAGGGTTAGTAATATGTGCAGAATTCACCTTGGCTTTCCCGTACGTTTCCCTGGCGTCGTTCATAGACACGGAGGTAACAGTTACTGCCTGCAGCATTCTTAGACTGGTTGCAAGAGTGGCTTATCCACAATGTTCGCTTGGCATTGTTGCCATCATTCTCAGTAGATAGTGAAGTGTAATTTATCAGCCCCTTATTCACACCACAGGATGCTCAAGTCTCGTTCCGAGAAGATGAAGCTGTCTCTGTCACAGCCAAGAGAGAGAGACAGCAGCTGTGTTGATGACTGCATTACCTGGCTGAGAGCATCATTACGTAAACTTTACGGGATAATAAGAAGAGCGGTTTATTTGAGCCTGTCTTCAGTAAAAAGACGAGGAATATTGTGATGCCCTTCTACAACTGTACAGAGTTGTTCGTTTGGGGTTTAGGAGGGACAAATTTAATTGAAATTGTCACGGCATCAGGGCTCGCGATTATTTTGCTGGTATTTCGGGCACATCTCGTGAAGGTGGAAAGAGCTTTGCTAATTGCACGGAGTAGAGTCTTTGAGAATGTGATAGTCGCTGAGCTAAATTTTCGCCTTTCTTGAAACCGGAAATTCTCTCACCGTGTTCGCAGAATCGCATCTTAGGTGAATCCATTCGACACCCTCACACCTACTTAAGATCCTTCTTAATATGATCATTTCATCTAGGTTAAGGTTTCTAAATTTGTCTCTTTGTGTGTGGATTTTTGAACAGACTTTATATTGGTAAGAAATATCATCTTTTTATCACATTCTTCGACTGCACGTGTTTTCTTTAACTCGTAGGGCCTATGTAACTATGCGTTGTATCAGAAGTAGATTGACAGCTTCACGAGTATATTGTCTGTGGATGAAAATATCTGAACATTTACCTAGAACTACAAGCCTACTTGAAGGAGATGGAGAGAGTACGATCTCGTGTAGGTTGAGAATTCTACGGGCTGCGAGAGTTCTTCCTGTTGTCCTTTAAGTCCGCACTTGTGTCGTTGCTCTGTTCTTTATGCATATGAATGATCTTTCTGTTCCTTTATACTTTACGTTCTTATGTATGTCGTGTTTACGGTTTATCATCTGCGGTTCTCGCGTTAACCATCAACGACCTCGCACTCCTCTCAGAATCTTCATCTATGCCATTAGATAATTAATTCACTCTTTCTTCCTTTCTTTTTCTTTGCCTGTTGTCTTTGCCATACTTCTTCGTCCTCTCTTTCTATTCTGCTCTCTGGCTCGTATATTTGTTTATTGCCCCTTTGATTTGCTTGCCTCCTTTTTTTTTTCTAACTTCCATTTTTAATTTATGTGTATATTTTGTTCTTTTCTTCTATTATTCCTCCTCATATTTATTCTTCTCTGTACTGAAATGTGTACCATGCTGATCATGGTTCAATATTGGGTTCAGTTAAAGAAACATTTTATTCTGAACTAAGAATTTTTCTAAGATGACGGGAGGACTATGCGTGTACAGCTGACCCTGTGATCCGTGACCATCGTATGACCTATATTCCAAAGAGTTACTGAAGGGAGCAATTTTTATGAAGCTTGTGAATTCCTATAAGCTGCCGCAGTCGACTCGTGCCTTGCAATTTGACGCCTAAGGGACGTTAATTTTTTAATATAAATAATTTTTCCTGGATTCTTTCTCGTTGTATCTTTAGTAATACATATTCTGTCTCTGATTCCTAATTTAAGTGACTTTATTCATGAAACCTTTGCATAAGTGAATATGTGCTCATTTGTTTTCGCGTTATCTAATTATATTCTGTGTGCAGTGGATAGAAAAAGAGACGTGAAATCGAAGATGTCTTTTTTCCGCCTCATTTCATTTTATCGCACGTGAGGGATCCGGTAGGGATATTTTCAAGACAAACAATTGTTTGTGGAGAATAGGAGTGCTTTCCAGTTTTATTTTTCAAAGTTCCAAAGCATTTATATATGTCATTTCATTAGGGAAATGTGATAGTGTTGGTGGAGAACGGGAGAAACGTGTCTGCGTGTGGTTTTGGGTAGGAACAATGGTGCTGACGCGAAGCACAGTTTCCTTCCATATGTATACACACACACACACACACACACACGTTCTCTCTCAGAGTTAGTCTAAAGAGAGGGAGAGGGGCTAAAGTACACAAACGAGGAGTGACATTCTCCAAAACGTTTCTAAAACATTACAGGAATGTAAACCGTCACTGTGGTAACTAAATCGGATACAGAAATCAAAGTTTTGTAGCTTTCTGTGTTCTTTGAATTCGATCTCTGTAATGGGCCGTTAGCTGGCGACTTATCTCCTTATGCGTGACAGTGCTTCTGGCTGAACTTCATGGAGATTGCCTCAGATCGTGAGAAAAACTGCACACACCTCCATCTTTCGTAAAGTTATGCGATGAAAGTATTGTCTGGAAACTCTTCTTCATATGTTGTTCATGTTGGTAGATCAATGCAATGGATTTAATAATGAGGGCCTTGCCTCAACTACGTTACGCAATAGTGCAGAGGATTTTTTTTTTGAAAAGGAACCAGGCGCTTCTGGAAATTAATGCTTAAATATCTTTTTCACAAGAACAAGCTCCTTGAATTTTATACATGCCCATAGCCAGTTCAGTCCAGTTCATTGACTAAAATCAGCCCCTTTAAAATCAATTTTAATGAATGTGTTTTCCTCCCCAGGTCTTCAGAGTCTCCTGTCCTTAGGCTTTCGCATAAAAATTTGACATATATTTATCATCCCCGTTTTGATTGCTCTGTGTTCTTCCTATCTTGTCCTCACTCGAAGCAACATTTCCCTGACGATTATGAACTGTGGAACTTTCGGCTGTGCAGTGTTCTTCATCCCTTTATTACTTACCTACCCTTACATACAAATATCATCCTCAGCTTATTGACTCAGTGTGTAGGCTAATAGTACTGTACAAAGAAAACATCATCAGCTCTAGGGATGGTCGAGGTCTATTGAAATATTTCGGAAAGATTGTTTGAATAAACGGAATGTTGTTTATAGTGCACACATTACGGTGTTGGTTTTTAACAGACATGGTCTGTACACGGGAAATGATGAATAAATTTAAAAAAAAAACAAGATTAAAGCCTTCTGGGATCTGACACTGTGTTGCTGGGTAAATGGTTCTGACGTTCAGAAAGATCTTAGTTATCAGGCCACCCAAGAAGAGTGTCCTTGCCACTATACTTTGGCTGCTTGGCTTCGAAGATGAAGGCATTACGTTCCTTCGTAATTTGGGAGATTTTTACCCAGAACACAGCGCTATATCCCATAAGGTTTGAATCTTCAGCAACACCGCTGTGAGAACCTGAAGTCTCGCAATGTTGTAAATGCCTTCATTTTGTATTGTGTTCTTTGGTATTATGGCACCAATTGGTGTGGTGGGTATTTGCTCATTTTCTAGAAAGAAAGTATTTTGTATATTTTGCAGGGTAGAATTTCCACCCTGAAGGCGGTGACAGTAGTTCCTCAGAATGATGTCATCCACCTTCCAGACTAGAGCGCAGTGTTGTAATCCAGAGGATCACAACTTGTCTCTTCACTGTCGTCAGAAACTCTAAATCTGTACCGTCAGACTAGGTTCTTCCCTAAGGGTTAAACACGACATCTTGCATTCGGGCAAAAGAGCAGATCCAGAGTTATACGTGGCTTTGTCTTTGCCTTCTTTACATAAAAGACGAGATGACAAACGAGGATAACACCAAACATTCCCGTAATTTAACTTCTGATTAACTTTTTTTTTGTGAAAGTAATTTTGATTTGTTACTGTCATTCCCGACGGACATAAATCACAATTATACCCGAGTAATGTGCCCATACGTGTGTGTGTCATTGACTAATGGGTGCGTTGATTGTGGATATCTAACAACGCCATTTTAAGGCGAATTAGTAATGTCTTCCGACTGTCGTCATCCTTAAACAGTGTGGCATGTCTGCGCGAAAATGGGTAAAGTCTTGCCTGTCAGTAGTGCTTACATTTTGTTGAGTTTGGTTCATTTCACATTGAAATGAGGCAATATATGAAGGAATTTATCATTATCCTAGAACCAAATAACGGGTTACGCCCAGCACGCCAGAAAGCGGCACGAACACGCTTACTGGCGCGTGTTTCGTGAAAATTTTGTGAAGTTTATTGCTTGCAGAACGTGTGGCTTGCGAAGTTAATATTCTTATTACAACCCACAACATTCAAAACACTCGACTAGATTTTCTTTAATCAACCAGGCGCATTTCGACGTATTCATTACGCCATCTTGAGTGTGGGAAATTTGCAGCAGAATCAATCATAATCACAGACTCTACAGAACATGATTGAAGTTAGGTATTTATTGAGGTCTGTGTGAGAAGCGTGCGTGCGTGCGTGTGTGTGTAACGTGGAAATTGGTGCCTTTTCAGCTTTTGCTCAAGGCCCGAGGAGAACCACGAAAACCTAATCGACTTGTTTTGCTGTAGGACTCTCCAGATGCATGCCGACTTCTAGCCGGCAGTGTGTGTAGTTTCCACGTGTGGACTGCTTTATTTGAAATATAAAATTCTGTATTAACAAGGATATCGAATCTGTTTTGATGTGAGACAAACTGTTTTAGGTTATGCTTAAGAAGCAAGGATTAGAACTGTCGATCTCAACAAACCATTTTTTTTTTGCTGGGGTCATCATCGTAAGAATTTCATCTGGAAATATTCATGATATATTAATATGACTGTGATAAAATTTCAGTGCACTATTTCGAGAGTTAGCTATTATTAATAGTCTTTTTCATTTCCTCAAGTTATGAATAATTTAGTGCTTTTCAAGACATAAGACGAAGATAATTAAAGGCGCGGTGAGAAACACTGCATTTGTAATGGGTCAGAGGCAGAATTGGAGGCCCAGGCACTGCCCGCCCTTCCTTCTGTTAGTCATAGGCTGGAGGCAAGGTAGAACGATGAGAAACGAACGAGAGGTGATGGATTGGGAAGGGGACGCCTGGAGTGTAGATCACACGAGCATTTGGGACTGTATTATGAATTTATGAATTTTGTAACTGTAGGACAGCATCGTGAGGAGAGTTCGGTACTTTTCTGAACTATGCGTGTGTTCCCGTTTCTTACTGCGGAAGTAATAGAGAACATTAAAATATATGTAGAAATTTTACATTCATTGTTCCGTGCGTCATTATAATTGTTTCAAAATAATTACCAACAAGATGACACTTATGGACTATCCTTTATTTCAGGGTTAGTCGTCCTTCACTCTACATGTTTCGAGCTTCAGGGAGC